>Ga0208783_10001587_pt1 | contig 13355 bp, 8 predicted proteins | sample DEB19_08_DNA_2_FD_184529 | JGI IMG/M metagenome (GOLD analysis project Ga0208783, IMG submission 184529) | Aqueous microbial communities from the Delaware River and Bay under freshwater to marine salinity gradient to study organic matter... | ecosystem: Environmental > Aquatic > Marine > Coastal... | reverse complement strand
GCAATGCGCTGTTTCACAGATCGTGCCGCCTTCGGGCTCTCCACGTCCCGTCGCCGCACGCTCGCTGCGCGTGAGGTAGGCGCCGGCTCGGGGTTACCCCGTACCGTCTCGCCGGACGTTCGCCTTCGCCCTCCAGGCTCCGGCTCACTCGGATGTGCCTGCGCTCCGGCATCCATGCCTACGCTGGTCACATACGCCGTCTCAACGGCAGGGGTAACCCCTCGCCTCCTCAACTCGTAGGCACTGGGAACTTTCGGCGGAGACGGTCGGTGCGATGCGGAAGAGCCGACGGGCAGATACGCGGCTTACACCAAGCGCACCATCAGAGTTGAGAAGGGACTAGCGATCGCCCTCGGCGATGGAGCAGCGTACCGCCGGCTCCGAATGCGGGTGGTTATCGTCTGCCCTGCTGTCTGGCGACGGGATACGGGGAGCCCGAAGCCGGCGCACGCTCAATCAAACGAACGTCCTGCGAGACCGTACGGGGTAACCCCGAGCCGGTTTGGGCGCGTTGAGCAAGAAGCATGACAGGCTAAAGCCTATCCCACAGCGCAGTGCCCAGTGTCAGCCCAGAGCTTCGGCAGAGAGTGGGACGCTCGCCGCATCCGGCGCGGTTGCCGCGAGAAGTTCTTCGGCGACGGCCGGGCATCGGTCCGCGACGTCGGAGAGCTCGAAGAAGTCGTCGGGCTTCGCGAACAGCCGGGCCACCTGCTCGCCGTCAGCGGTGAGTTCGGCGACGAGGTGCCAGCCTTTCGTCGCGATCGCCGTCGACTCGCCGGCCGATACGATCACACGGTCGCGCGGTTCATGGTGCCAGTCGGTGAACAGGCCGAACAGGCTGCGGGCGTCGCCCTGCTGCGGGGCGACGGGGTGGCCGGGATTCAGGCCCGCGAGGTCGACGAGCGTCGCTCCTACATCGGCTGGTGTGGCGAGATCGCCACAGCGCTGGGCGGCCATGCGGCCGTCGGCGGCGACGAGGATCGCCGGCAGGTGCACCCACTCGCCGTAGGGCCTGCCGCGCGTGTCGTCGGGCACGGTGCACCCGATCTGCCCGTGGAGCCCGAGCGGCATCCCGCGCAGGCCGACGACGGCGATCGCCCATGTCGGCTGCACCGCACGCACCGCGGCGACGAGCCCGCCGAGGCAGGCGTCGAGGAGTGTGAGTTGGCCGGCGAACGCCTGGCGATAGCCCATGATGGCGTCGGGATCGGTGTCGACCGTGACCGCGAGATTCGGTACGCCCGCCCCGGTCGGGAGCGGCGGATCGTCGGGATCGGCGTAGGCTTCGCGAAAGGAGAGCGGCGCGTCCCAGGCCACGCCGAGGCTGCCGGCGTGGCACCAGACGAGCCGATGGCGGCCCGCCGCAACGATGTCCTGCGCCCGCGTGAAGAGCCTCGCGAGGTTCGTATCGGCCGCGTCTTCGGCGGGCGCGGCTCCCGGTGATACCGGCACCTCGACAATCTCGACGCCAGCCGCCCGCTCTGGCAGGCGGGGATCGTCGGTCACGAGCACGGCAGGCCATGCGGCCGCGGCGGCGGCGGCCCACAGGCGCCCGTGGGCGGCCAGATCGGCGAGCGTGCGGCTGGGTTCGACCGACGTGGCGATCAGGCGGTCGAGCGTGATCCCCGCCGCGGCGAGGCTATCGAACGACGGCGTCGAGACCCATGTGGCGCCGTAGGTCGCGAGCATCCACGCGGGAAGACGGTCGACCGTGACGACGACAAGCCCGCCGGCGAACGTCGGGATCACCTGGGCAGCACTGGAAGGCGATGACATCCCTTCATTGTGCACGATCCGGACCGGGGCTTACGATCCGGACCGGAGGCTGGCCAGCCCCAGTGGAGAGGATCCGCCTGGAAATGACAGGCTGAAGCCAGTCCTACGACGGATTGCCTTTCCTTCCGGCATCATCCATGCTTCGTGCCGTCGCCGCGCGTTCCCGGGAACCACACGCCATGCCAGGCCGCCCTGCCTACCGCACGAGCCCCCAGGCCATGACGGGCATGCCGCCGGGCGTGCCCTACATCGTGGGCAACGAGGCGGCCGAGCGGTTCAGCTATTACGGCATGAAGGCGATCCTCGTCGTGTTCATGACGACGCTCCTGGCCGGCCGCGACGGCAGCCCGGCGCCGATGGGGGAAGGCGAGGCCAAATTCTGGTACCACGCCTTCTCGTCGGCCGTGTATTTCTTTCCGATCGTGGGAGCGATCGTGGCCGACTTTCTGCTCGGCAAATATCCCACGATCATGCTGCTCTCGCTCGTCTACTGCGCGGGGCATGCGGCGCTCGCCCTCGACGAGACGCGCACCGGGCTGGCCGTCGGCCTGGCGCTCATCGCCGTGGGCTCGGGAGGCATCAAGCCCTGCGTCTCGGCGCACGTGGGTGATCAGTTCGGCCCGTCAAACGAGGCCCTGCTGCCACGCGTGTTCAGTTGGTTTTACTTCGCGATCAATCTCGGGGCGTTCGTGTCGAGCCTGCTCACGCCGTGGCTGCTCGACTGCTATGGTCCCGGCTGGGCGTTCGGCGTGCCGGGCCTGTTCATGGCGGTGGCCACGATCATCTTCTGGCTCGGCCGGCACTCGTTCGTGCACGTGCCTCCAGCGGGGCTCGCGGCGCTCAAGGAGGCGTGCGCACCCGAGGCCCGCGCGGCGCTCGGCCGGCTGGTGCTCGTCTATTGTTTCGTCGCGGTGTTTTGGGCCCTGTTCGACCAGACAGGGTCGTCGTGGGTGCTGCAGGCCGCGAAGCTCGACCGCACGTTCGCCGGCATCGAATGGCTGCCCTCACAGGTCCAGGCCGTGAACCCGCTGCTCGTGCTGGCCTTCATCCCGCTGTTTTCCTACGTGGTGTGGCCGGCCTTCGAACGGATCGTTCCGCTGCCCCCCCTGGCCCGCATCGCGATCGGACTGTTCCTGGCGGCGGTGTCGTTCGCGATCATCGCCGCCGCCGAATGGCGGATCGAGGCCGGCGCACGGCCCACGATCGGCTGGCAACTGGCGGCCTACGCCGTGCTCACCGCCGCCGAGATCATGGTGAGCGTGACCTGCCTCGAATTTTCCTACACGCAGGCCCCACTCGCGCTCAAAAGCCTCGTGATGGGCCTCTATCTTCTCAGCGTCTCGGCGGGCAACCTGCTGGCGGCCGGCGTCAATTGGCTGACCACGGGGGCCGACGGACTCCCCTTGGTCACGGGCACCACCTACTACCTGCTGTTCGCCGGGGCGATGCTCGCGGCTGCCGTCTGCTTCCTGCCCGTGGCGGCTTTTCTGCCGACGCGCCGCTATATTCGACCCGAGGAATGAGGAGCCTCGCCGTGATCGCCCCGCGCCACCTGCCCCCCCACTCGCTGCCCCGCCGGTTGCTCCTGGCAAACGCCACCGCCGCCGCGGGCCTCGTGGTCACACGCTCGTTCGCCACAGGCCCGGAGACCCCCGTGAAGCAGCCGCTGTTCACGATCTCGCTCGCCGAGTGGTCGCTCCACAAGACGATCTTCGGCGGCAAGCTCGACAACCTCGACTTCCCCAAGACGGCCCGCCGGGAGTTCGGCATCGAGGCCGTCGAATACGTCAACCAGTTCTTCAAGGACAAGGCCCGCGACGACGACTACATCGCGGAGCTCGCCAAACGGTCGGCCGACGAGGGCGTCACGAACGTGCTCGTGATGTGCGATGGGCTCGGAAACCTCGGCGACCCCAATGCCGCGGCCCGCACGCAGGCGATCGAGAACCACTTTCCCTGGGTGGAGGCGGCCAAGCGGCTCGGCTGCCACTCGATCCGGGTCAATGCGGCGAGCAAGGGCTCGTTCGAGGAGCAGCAGAAGCTCGCGGCCGACGGCCTCGGCCGGCTCGCTGAGTTCGCGGGCCAGCTCGGCATGAACGTGATCGTGGAAAACCATGGCGGGCTGTCGAGCAACGGCGAATGGCTCGCCGGCGTGATGAAGGCGGTGAACCGCCCCAACTGCGGCACACTCCCCGATTTCGGCAACTTCCACGACTACGACCGCTACCGCGGGGTGGAGGAATTGATGCCGTTCGCGAAGGGCGTGAGTGCGAAGAGCCACGAATTCGACGAGGCCGGCAACGAAGTCCGCACCGACTACGACCGGATGCTCAGGCTCGTCATGGCGGCGGGCTACCGCGGCTGGATCGGCATCGAGTATGAGGGCACCGCTCTTCCGGAAGCCGAGGGCATCCGGGCCACCAAGAACCTGCTCGAGCGCGTGAGGAATTCACTGACCGCGTGAGATGGCCGTGCGTCGCGCACGCGTCCCACGCCAGGGCGTTGACTCCCGGATTCAGGCACCGGTAGAGTTCGCTCCCCCACCATGCCTTCCAGACAGCCCGCCGTCCTCGAATCCAACCGCGAGCGGCTCGCCAGACTCCTGCGCATCGGCTCCACCCATGTCGGGCAGGGCGTGTTCGCGGCCCGCCACCTCCGGGCCGGGATCGTGATCGGGGAAATCAAGGGCACGGTGCTCGACGAGCATCCCGACGACCCGTCGTATTGCATGGAATTGCCCAGCGGCAGGGTGCTCGAACCGGCGGCACCGCTGCGGTTTGTAAACCACAGTTGCGATCCGAACTGCGAACTTTTCTATTGGTTCGACGAGGACGAGGGCCCCCAGGAAGACCGCTTGTGGCTGCAGACGATCCGTTCCATCGAGCCTGGCGAGGAGCTCTCGATCGACTATTGCTGGCCGGCCGACGCGGCGATCCCGTGCCGGTGCGGGGCGACGGGATGCCGCCGGTGGATCGTCGACCCGGCGGAGCGACACCTGCTGCCGGCCGACCCGGACGGTGGCGCGGGCTCGTCCTCGCCATCGCCATCGGCCTGACGGCGGCCGCGATCGTCGGCATCGCGAGGCTGCGGCTCGACGACGACCTGCGGTCGCTCCTGCGGGACAACGACGCCGAATTCCAACTGATCGACGAGATCGCCGGCCGCTTCGGCGCCCCCGACCGCGACTGTATCGTCCGGGCGACGGTCCGCGACGGTGACGTGTTCGACGCCCGTCCGCTCGAGGACCTGCGGTCGCTGACAGACGCCCTCGCGGGCGTACCCGGTGTGGTCGGCGTGCGCTCGATCTTCGACGTGCGCCGCCAGGGGGTGGCAGGGGCGTTGCTGCCGGTGATCCCCCGCACCGACGGACCGCTCGACGAGGAAACCCGTGCCGCCGCCCGCCTGCGAGCCGCCGACCATCCGCTCGTCGCCGGTCATCTGCTCTCCGGTGATGGGGCTTCGTCGCTCGTGCTCGTGCGCCTCGACGAGCCCTCGAACTCGGCCGCAAACCTCGGCAGCGCCCTCGGCGGGATCGAACGGGTGCTCGACACCACCCGGCAGGGCGGCGGCACGCTCGACCTCGAACTCACCGGCCTGCCAGCCCTGCGGCACCAGGCCTCGCAGGCCCTGCGGCGCGACATGCTCGTGTTCAACTCGCTCGGCCTGGCCCTGGCGTTCATCCTCTCGGCGACCGCCGCCCGCAGCCTGCGCTCGACCGTCGTGGCGTGCGTGCCGCCCTTCGTGGGCGCCGTGTGGGCGATGGGCATTCTCGGCCTGTGCGGGGCTCCGGTAAACGTGCTCACGAGCGTGGTTCCCTCCCTGGCGCTCGTGGTGGGCACCTGCGACTCGATTCACTTCATCGAGGACATGCGCCGCACGCGGCGGCGGGGCGTGGACGCCTTGTCGGCGTCGGCGGGTGCGATGCAGCGGATCGGGGCAGCCTGCGGGCTTACGAGCCTCGTGACGGCGATCGGATTCGCATCGCTCGCGGCGGCCAGGATCGAGGCGGTGCGCACGTTTGGCATCGCGGCCGCAGCCGGTGCCATCGCCAGTTTCCTGGCTGTGACATTGCTCACACCGCTCCTGGCCACGACCGCGTTCTGCCGCGGCATGCACCTGGGCCGATCGTGGCATCCCGCCGGCCGGCTGGCGGCCCTGCTGACCGCGTTTTCCCTGCGGCACGCCCGCCCGATCGCCCTCGTCGGCTGCGCCGCCACCGCGATCCTGGCGTTCGTCGGCTCGGGCATCGAGGCCGACAACCGCATCGCCGACGCCCTGCCGCGCGATGCCGCATCGTCACAAGCGCTGACCCGAGTCGATCGCGACTTTGGCGGCGCCTCGGGGCTCGACGTGATCGTGCGCTGGCCGGCAGAGGTCGACTGGCGCGACGCCGCCGTCGTCGACGCGCTCGCGGCGGCCCACCGGGCGCTCGAGGCCGACGGCCGCCTCGCCCCGCCGCTGTCGCTGGCCACCGTCGCGGCGGCCATTCCCGAGCGGGCCCGCCGCCGGCTCGACGCAGCCGACTTCCGTGAAATGGTGGATCCCGCTGCACGGATGGCGATCGTGCGGGCCCGCGTGGGGGACCTCGGCTCGCGGACGCTCGACGGCGTCTACGCGACCATCGAGACCCGGCTCGCCGCCCTGGCAGCGGAGAGACCCGGCTGGGACTTCACCCTCTCGGGAATGTCGGTGGTCTCGGCCCGCAACATCCGCCAGCTCGTGCGCGATCTCGGGGCGAGCCTGCTCCTCGAGGTGGCGGTGATCGGCACGATCCTGGCGCTCGCCTTCCGTTCGCCCCTCGCCGGCGTGGTGAGCCTCGTCCCCAACGTGTTTCCACTCGCCGTGATCGCCGCCCTGGTCGTGCTCAGCGGGCGATCGCTCGACCCGGCGACGGTGATCGTGTTCAACGTCTGTCTCGGCCTCGCCGTCGACGACACGGTGCACGTGCTCTCGGCGGTGTCGCGGCATCGCCAGGATGGGCTGCCGATCGCGGGCGCCGTGAGGCGGGCGATCGCCGAAACGGGCAACCCGATCGTGCTCGGCGGCCTCGTGCTCGCCGTGGGCTTCGCGGCGGTGACGGCGAGTTCCGTGCCGTCGTTGGCCGGCTTCGGCCGGCTGGCCTGCGCGGCCGTGGCCGCGGCCACGCTCGCCGAACTCGTGCTCCTGCCGGCGCTGCTCGTCGTCACCGACTCGTTCGTGAGCCGTTATCAGGCTGCCTTCCGCGACGGCATCTTCGGCGTCGCGCCGCTCTCGTGGCCGACGCTCAGCCGCGGCGCCGAAGCTGTGCGACGCGTCGCCTGACGGGCCGCCTGGGCCACCCCGGCGCCGGCCACCGCGAGCGTGAGCCCGACGAACCGTGGCAGGTCGGCGGCGAACGCCGCCAGTGCCGAGAGCGGGGCGCGCTCGATCGCCCCATCGGGACGCATGCGCCACGTCGCCGCGGCGCCCGAGATCATCCGGCTGCCGCCGGCGAGCCGCCGATTGCCGCGTGCCCCGGCGCTCGTGAGATAGGCCGACAACCGGCCGCCAGAGAGATGCGCGTAGTCGTGATTCTGATGCACGGCCGTCGCGCAGGCCGTGACATCGACGACCGGCAGGCCGCGCACGCGGGCGTCGTGCACCATCCAGTTGTCCCAATAGGCGCGGCCGAGGGTGAACGGCGGCACGTGCGGGTAGCCGTCGCGGTGAAACACGAAGTAGTCCTTGCACACCCGGGCGGCCAGACGGCCCTCGCGTTTCACCCTGTCGAGCAGGTCGATCCGCACGAGCGGATCCGCGACATCCATCCGTTCCTCGACGTCGAGGTCGGTGCGGCGACCGATCACGAGCGCCTCACCGGCAAAGTCTCGAGCGACGCGACGCACCGCCCCGAGCCAGTCGGGCATCAACATGATGTCGGAATTGACATACGCGATGAGGTCCGCCCGCGTGGCTCGCCGTGCCTTGGCGAACAGGTCGTCGACGCGCGGCGGGCCGTCAACGCCCTCCATGATCGGGCCGAGCCGAATGGCCTGCGTCTCCAGCGCCACGCTCGCGAGCCCTGCGACGTCGCCACCCAGCAGAATGTCGACGTCACGGCCCAGGGCCCGCCAACTGGCAATGGCATTTCGCTGAATGATGCTCGTATGCCCGCGAAACGCCTTCGGCGCCGCAACGATCGCGAGCCTCATCCGATCTTCGGACCCCATGACCACACCCCCTACGGCGCACCCCGATCCCCGTTCGCGAATCGTCGTGTCGTAGGCGGCACCACCAGAAATTCCGTTCCCGCCCGCAGAGTCTGCCACGCCACGACGCTGCCACGTCACTCGTTCGACCTCGACGCGCCCAAGCCGGCTTCGGGGGAGCGGCAAAAGTCGCCGCTGCGCGGTCTTTCAGATCCTCACTCCGGCCGCGGCGGCCCTCGTTCGGGAAGCGTTCGCCGACTCCCCCGAATCCTCCCCTTGTGGTTGAGGAGGCTTCGGGCTCCCCGTGTCCCGGGAGCCGGCGTATTTGACCAGCGCAGGCATGGATGCCGGAGCGCAGGCAAATCCGAGTGAGCCGGAGCCTGGAGGGCGGAGGCGAACGTCCGGCGACGGGATATGGGGAGCCCGAAGCCGGCTTGGGCGCGTTGAGCAAGCAGCACGACAGGCTAAAGCCTGTCCTACGCTGTGAGTCGCACCACGTCGGCGAGCGTCTCGACCGCCTGCACGATCTGCTCTTCGGTGTGCTCCGCCGTGAGGAAGAACCGCACCCGGGCCGCTGATTCTCGGACCGCGGGATAGAGGATCGGCCGGGCGTTGATGCCGCGCTCGAGCAGCATCTGCGACACACGGATCGCCCGCGTCGAGCTGCCGAGGATGATCGGGATCACCGGCGTGTCGCCGCTCTCGCCCGTATCGAGATCGCAGTCGTGGGCGAGCTTGAGGAACAGCTCGGAGCGCTCCCGGAGCCGCGTCACCCGCCACGGCTCGCGCTGGATCACGGCGAGCCCTTCCAGGGCGGCGGCGGCGTTGGGCGGCGAGCAGGCGGTGGAAAACACGAAGGCGGGCGTGGTGTAGCCGAGATAGCGCACGAGCCGCTCGCGGCCGGCGAGGTAGCCGCCGCCGGCACCGAGCGCCTTGCTGATCGTGCCCATCCACAGGTCGCCCTCGGCGGGATCGACGCCGAAGAATTCGCAGATGCCGCGGCCGCCGGGGCCCATCGTGCCGAGCGAGTGGGCTTCGTCGACGTAGAGCAGCGCGTCGTGCCGCTTCTTCACCTCGATGAACTTCGGCAGGTCGGGGTAGTCGCCGTCCATGCTGTAAACACCCTCGATCGCCACGACCACGCGGCGATACTGCGACCGCAGGTCGCGCAGCAGCCCGTCGAGCTGGGCGTGGTCGTTGTGCCGGAACGACCGCCGACCGGCCTTCGAGGCGTTGGCGCCCTGCATGATGCTGTTGTGGGCCAGTTCGTCGTAGAGGATCAGATCGCCCTCGCCGAACAGGTGGTTGAACACCGAAGCGTTCGTGCCGTAGCCGCACGGGAACACCACGGCCCGCTCGGTGCCGAGAAATGCCGCGAGCTCCTCGTCGAGCGCGTCGAGCAGCGTGTTGTTGCCCCCCACCATGCGGCTCGCCGACGCGCTCGTGCCGAAGCGGTCGATCGCCTCCTTCGCGGCCCGGGCCACGTCGGGATGGGCGGCGAGGCCGAGGTAGTCGAAACTCGTGAAGCTGATGACATCGCGGCCGGCGACGCGGGCCACGCGCTTGTGGACCTGCTCGTTGGCCAGGAGGAAGGGATCGTCGAGCCCCGCGACATCGAGCGCCGCCAGCCGCTCCTCGAGGGCGGCGCATTCGGGAAACACGTCGCCCGCTTCCGCCTCGCCGCCGGACAGGCGCGGCTCCGGCCGACGACGTGCGGACGGCGTGGGGGCCGGAGACGCCGTCGGCGCCGCAACGCGATCAGCGCTGTCGAACATGTGTTCGGCGATGCACTCGATCAGGTCGCCGCAGGTGCGGATGCCCGCGAGCCACTCGTCTCGAAACCGCATCTGGTAGCGGCCCTCGATCCGGTTCACCGCATCCAGAAACCCGATCGGATCGACCTCAGCCTCGAGGAGTGTCATGCCGGGCGTGAGCGGCCGCCGTGCCCCGTGTGGCCTGACGCGGGCGAGCTCGTCGATGACGAGCCGCGTGATCGCCGGCCGTGAACAGGCCGCGGGTTCGCCCCGGGCGGGGGCCGATGCAAAGCCGGTGGCAAGCGTGCTGACCACGAAAAATCCCTCCTTCGTGGGCGGCGCGTCTCCGCGTCGCACACTGCGAGTGAATGGGCCCGACGTCCGACGGGCCTCGATGGGATCGCAATCTACGGAAATCCGCTCCGCTCAGCCAGCGGCCCGGCGCCACGGCGGGAATCACGCAGGCCGAGGGACGTGCGTTTTCCGGCCGAGCCGCGGCGATTGGAAGACCATTCGGCCTGCGCAAGCCGCGCCCGGAGCGCCGGTCATGGCGATCGCGGTCACCCTGCGAGCAATTTCCGGAGCACGAACGGGAGGATGCCGCCCGCCTTGAATTGATCGAGCTCGACGGGCGTGTCGATCCGCACGAGGCACGGAATGTCTTTCGTGGTGCCATCCGGCCGATGCGCCTTCACGATCACCGTCGATCGCGGAGCGAGCGCGTCGAAGGGAATGTCGAAGGTCTCCTCGCCCGTGAGGCCGAGCTGTTGCCACGGCTCGGGGAGCACGAGCGGGAGCACGCCCATGCCGACGAGATTCGAGCGATGAATCCGCTCGAAACTCGTGGCGAGCACCGCCCGCACGCCGAGGAGCATCGTGCCCTTGGCCGCCCAGTCGCGTGAACTGCCCGTGCCGTATTCGGCGCCGGCGAGCACGACGAGCGGCGTGCCGGCGGCCTTGTACTTCACGGCGGCGTCGTACACCGGCATCACCTCGGTGCCCGGCAGGAGCCGCGTCACGCCCCCTTCCGTGCCCGGCACGAGCAGGTTGCGGATGCGGATGTTGGCGAAGGTGCCGCGCGTCATCACGCGATCGTTGCCGCGGCGGGCACCGTAGCTGTTGAAGTCGGCAGGCGGCACGCCATGCTCGACGAGAAAGTGGCCGGCGGGGCTCGTCTTCGCGATGCTGCCGGCCGGTGAGATATGGTCGGTGGTCACGCTGTCGCCCAGCGCCAGGAGCACGCGGGCGCCGCGCACGCTCGAGGGCGCCCGGGGTTCGCGGGTCAGCTCGGCGAGGAACGGCGGCTCCTGGATGTAGGTGCTCGCGTCATCCCAGTCGTAGAGTTCGCCCGTGCTCGTGGGCACGGCATTCCACCGCGGGTTCGACTGCCACACGTTGCCGTAGCGGGCCTGGAACTGCGCCGGCGCAACGCATGCGGCCACGGTCTCGCGCACCTCGTCGGCCGTCGGCCAGATGTCCTTCAAGAACACGTCCTTTCCGTCCTTGCCCTTGCCGATCGGCTCGCTCGCGAGATCGATGTCGGTGGTGCCGGCGAGCGCATAGGCCACGACGAGCGGCGGGCTCGCCAGCCAGTTGGCCTTCACGAGCGGATTGACGCGCCCCTCGAAATTGCGGTTGCCCGAGAGCACGGCGGCGGCCACGAGGTCGCCTTCCGTCACCGCCTTGGCAACCGGATCGGGGAGCGGCCCCGAGTTGCCGATGCAGGTGGTGCAGCCGTAGCCCACCGTCTCGAAGCCGAGGGCGTCGAGGTCCTTGTCGAGGCCCGACTTCTCGAGGTAGTCGGTGACCACGCGGGAGCCAGGGGCGAGGCTCGTCTTCACCCAGGGCTTGGTCGTGAGCCCCTTCGCGACCGCCTTGCGGGCCACGAGGCCTGCGGCCACCATCACGCTCGGATTGCTCGTGTTCGTGCAGCTCGTGATGGCCGCGATCACGACGGCGCCGTGGCTGATCGTGGACGAGTGCCCGTTGTCCTGCACCGTGCCGGTGCGGGCGAGCGCCGGCCCTTCGAGCGCGAAGCCCCGCTTGGCGGTCGGTGCGGTGAGCGATTCGGCGAACGTGCGCTTCACCGCGACCAGCGGCACACGGTCCTGCGGTCGCTTCGGCCCAGCGAGGCTCGGCACGACCGTGCCAAGATCGAGGGCCAGCCGCTTCGTGAACTCCGGGGTCGGCGCCGCATCGGTGCGAAACAGCCCCTGCTCCTTGGTGTAGCGCTCGACGAGCTCGATCTGGGCCCGCTCGCGACCGGTGAGCCGCAGGTAGGCGAGCGTCTCGGCGTCGATCGGGAAGAACCCCATCGTGGCGCCGTATTCCGGCGCCATGTTCGCAATGGTGGCCCGATCGGCAAGCGACATGCCCGACAAACCTGGCCCGAAGAACTCGACGAACTTTCCGACGACGCCCTCCTTGCGCAGGATCTCGGTGACGGTGAGCACAAGGTCGGTGGCCGTGGCGCCGGCGGGCAGCCTGCCGGTGAGCTCGAAGCCGACGACCTCCGGCAGCAAGAGCGACAGCGCCTGCCCCAGCATCACGGCCTCGGCCTCGATGCCGCCCACACCCCAGCCGACGACTCCCAGACCGTTGATCATGGTGGTGTGACTGTCGGTGCCGACGAGCGTGTCGGGCACGGCCACCTTGAGCCCGCCCTTCGCTGCCGCCGGATCATCGCGGAGGAAGACGCATCCGGCGAGATATTCAAGGTTCACCTGATGCACGATGCCGATCGCCGGCGGCACGACGCGGAAATTCTGGAACGCCTGCTGCCCCCAGCGCAGAAACGCGTAGCGCTCGGCATTGCGGGCAAACTCGATCTCGACGTTTCGCTCCAGGCTGTCGGCCGCGCCGAAGTAATCGACCTGCACGGAATGGTCGATCACGAGATCGACCGGCACGAGCGGGTTGATCTTCCTGGGGTCACCGCCGAGCCGCTGCATGGCCGCCCGCATCGCCGCCAGGTCGACGACGCACGGCACGCCGGTGAAGTCCTGGAGCACGACGCGGGCCGGCTTGAACGGAATCTCCGTCTCGGCCGGCTTGGCGGCGTTCCACGTCGCGAGCGCCTTCACGTCGGCCTGCGTGACCTCGTAGTCGTCGCACGTGCGAAGCAATGCCTCGAGCACCATCCGAACCGAGTACGGCAGCCGCGAGGTGTTCGTGATGCCGGCATCGTCGAGGGCCCGCAGGCGGTAGAGCGTGGCGGGGCCGGAGCCGGTCTCGAACGTGGCGCGGGCGGAAAAAGGATCGACGGGAGTGGCGGCCATGAAATGTGCCCTTTCGATGGTGTGGTGGCGTAGCCTACCGAAATCGAATCCAGTCGGAAGAATGCCGCCCGAACAGGCCGCAGGGACCGCAGGGTCTGCCACCACGTGTCCGCGGGCGCCGGCTGGAAGAAACCACGCTCCCGCCGCGGAAAACAGCCGTCTCCAGCCATCGCCAAAATTCCGACCGACTTGGATTCGACAGGCGGCGATCCTTCAGGTATGGTTTCGTTGTCGGGAGGATGTCTCCCGGCCACCAACCGAACACAACGATTCTCTTCAGCGGCTGTTCCCCCCCCCCAAAGACCCACACCTCGATAGCCGCTACTCGGGCCCGTGGTTTCCCCAACCACGGGCCCTTTTCTTTTTGCACGCGAAACACG
>Ga0208783_10001586_pt1 | contig 13368 bp, 12 predicted proteins | sample DEB19_08_DNA_2_FD_184529 | JGI IMG/M metagenome (GOLD analysis project Ga0208783, IMG submission 184529) | Aqueous microbial communities from the Delaware River and Bay under freshwater to marine salinity gradient to study organic matter... | ecosystem: Environmental > Aquatic > Marine >... | reverse complement strand
CTTTTGTGGTCGCACAGTTTTGCCTAAGATCGGATTGCTTGTGGTCTCTGGCAAGTCTATGCCACTCATAGAAAAGAGCATACGAGGACGGCGCTGTAATACCCTTATGTTATTTGTCAGCATCTGCCCCATGCCCGCGCTCAGTGGCTCATCCGCCAAAAAACTATCATCGCCGATAGGATAAAAAAAGCCGTTTGTATAGATTGCACTAACGGCGCTCTCTGCTAGTGGTGATGATAAAGGTACATACTCGATACATACATAATCAAGCTGTATCACGCCGGATACGGTCAATGTTAAAAGCGAGTATTCGCTAGTGACTGATGCTAGAGTAATTGAACCTTGCTCAAATTTTTGTGAGTTAAAGGCGAAGTTTTTCGTATTTGAGCTTGATGCGTTTGACAAGGTAAATAGTGCGTTCCCGCTTGTACCTTGCCCATGTAGTGTAATCTTTATCGTCTTATGATTTGCTGATATAGCGGGGATTCTCCACCTACAAGCTACTCTAGAAGTGCCGCTATAATAAAAAACACCATCCTCGAAATGCTGGGTAATAATAGGGCCTGTTGCATGATAGGCAAAAGCATAGTTTTGTAGCCGTCCGATTTTACCCAACTGATTATCGGCGTTTGATATATCCCTAGATGTGATAAATGCGTCTGGCTCGACTCTCGCGTTATTACCAGCCAAAGGCAATGAAAATGAGTTAGTCATGGCTGATCTCCATTGTGATCGGTATACGCCTCATGATTCGATTTTCAAAGGGCATATCGCTAGACATCTGCGTGATCGTGCCAGTGATTACCCCATGCATCCCATTTGATTCGCTTGTATGAGTGAGACTATACGCCGGATTACTCGCATTGATTTGCGTTGTCCTCAAAGCAAGCCTTGACTCGCCCACCTCTTGCATAAGACTGACTTTAGCGCCTATATAGAAATAGTCGCCTAGATCAAAAGCAAATCTTTTATAATCGTCTTGCACATCTGCTATACCATCAAGATAAAACCTAAGAGATGACTTCACAAAATTGCCCTTGAAATTCGCACCATACGACCCGTCGCCTTTGCGTCTTATATCGCTCACACGATCAAAAGCAAGGTGATGATCTTCAATAGGTCTAGACGGTGCTAAAACTCCGGACATGACATTATCGGCGATCATCACTTTTCTGCCGTACAAGTCTTGCCATGACTCAAGCCCGCTAAAGCCTAAACGATCTCTAAATGTGAGGTCAGACCATGCAAAAGTAATAAGATTTGTATTTGCTGTATAATTGACAATTTGCATCACACGCCCATCATCGCGCAAAACCCATTGAACATAATCACCAAAAAGCGCCTCTTCAGCCGATTGCAGGCAATAGATGTTATTGCCAGATCGTACAGATAAAAGACTTATCATGTCTTGGGCTACTGGATAGGTGGGGTAATAGGTGGGGTAAGATGTACTAGAGTTTGAATAAGATATACGCCCATAATTCGCAGTGCCTACTGACCAAAAAATTAAATTGCCTCTTTGCCAGTCGCTTTGAAAAGTTGCGCTTGTGCCACTCATCTCAAGATAATCATCATCTAAACCCCATGTCGCACCACCTCCAAAATCGCAATTTATATCCATTGACTCGCTTGTATTTTTTGCCCATACAATACGATCACTTGAATTGATTGATATTGTCCATGTGCCACCTTTATCGGCTTCAAGGTAGTGTTTTAGAGACCTATTTGAAGCTTGCCCACGCCCATTTAAAAAATAGACAGGATCATCAAAAACGACTAGCCCACTAGCATTTAACGCCACATTTGAGCCGGCTCTTGTATATAGAGTGCTAGTGAAATTTCTAGCATCAAAATCGGACATCAGCATGAAATTAGGGGATGTATCAAAACTAGGCATTTAATTTACTCTCAATCTAGGCGCGCCTCGTCTAGGCTCGTTTATGTATTTAACAATTTCATCACTCATTGCCCTCTTGGCGCTTTCTTTTGTATCGTAAATAGTAGCACCAGAAAAATTTAAATTAAAGACTAGAGGTTCTTGCTTGCTTGCTTCTGGTCTTTGAATTTGCGGTGATTGTGCCATGCCGGTGGGAGAAGCCCCACCTTGGGCGCCCCCCGTTGTCGCCGATGGGATTGCAGCACCAGCTAAACCGGCTACCGTGGCAACGCCCGCAAAAGCAGCAGATGCGGCGAAGTGCTGGGATGCTGGCACGCCACCGACTGGACCTAAAGCAAGACTAGCTAAACCTGCGGCGCCCTCATATAAAGATCGTGCTAGTGCTTCAGTTGCTAGCCCCTTTAAACTTGCTTTGAGTGTAGCTTGAATTGACTCGCCATTCATGATCGCAGATGCCACAGACGCGCTAAATGATTGAGCTTGGGCATCAGCAAAATCTTTGAGTTGAGTAATGGATTCATCTTGAAGTTTTTTGCCCTCTAAAGCATAGCGTTTCTTGATCTCAATCGCTTCTAAACTACCTTTTTCAACGATAGATAATTCTATGTCCATTTGCTTTTGAAGCATTGCCGCTTGTTGAGCATTGCCGGACATAGTTAATTGAATATCAAGCAGATCGATTTTATCTTGCAAGTCTTTTTTAGTCTTAGCTTTTTCTTGCTCTATTGCTATCTCTTTGTATGCCTCATCTTGCAAAATACGAATCTTCTCAGTTTGTGCTTGCAATAAAGATGCCTGTTCGGCCTGTTGCCTTGCGATCTCTTGCTGTGAGATGTCATTGAGCTGTTGTTGATATTGTAATTCTGCGATAATGAGCTGATTCTTATTGTTTTTGTTTAGCGCCAGTTGTGTCGTGTAAGCATTGACCGCTAAAGAAATTTGTTCATCAACGCCTTGCTTTTCAAGCTGGATTCTCAAAGCATTGATCTGCGATTGTTCGCCTATGATTTGCGCTTGTCGTGTCTTAAATGCATCACTTCTAGCCCTAGCTTCATCTTGAAGTCTTTTAATCTCAGCTTCTTTGAGCGCTTGAATTTCTTGTGCATTCTTTATCTCTTTGAGCGCCAAAATATCACCAGATTGACGGGCTTTATTTTCATCTTCAATAACTTTAGTAAGCGCTTGAATTTGTGTCACTGATTGAGATCGTTGACCTGCTAGCCTTTGTTCAATTTCAAGCTCTTTTGCTTTTTGTTGCACGCTCTTTTCATAGTCGCTAAGCGATGCCGTCTCAATCAAAAGATCATTGTATTCTTTTTGTGCTTCAAGCTGAGACTTAAGCGCATCTAAAGCCTCCTCTTGAGTCATGGCTAAATTTCTTTGATACTCCTGCGCCTTTTGTATCGCTGGCAAAGCCTTCTCGTACTCGGTCGTAAGCATAGATTGAGCATTTGCAACAAGTTTATTAGCTTCTTCTAGATTCTTTTTAGCGCCTATGATGTAGGCGTCATTTTTTAAAGATTCATTTTGTTGAGCATTATATATTCTAGTCTGTTTTTCTAAATCTTTTTGCGCTTCAATTTGCTTGATATAAACCTGTGTTAAAGACGCGTTTTTCTCATTTAAAACCTCAAGCCCTAGCCTAGCCGTGCTATTTAACTCAATAAGAGTTTTTAATTGCTCATGCGTGGGCTTGATCCCCTTATCAGCTAACTCTTCCATTTTTGAAGTAAGATCGCCAGCCGCCGCCGTTACTGCAGCTTCAATCTGTTCAGCTTCTTTTGCCGCCCCACTAAATTGACGCCATGCCTCAACAGCCAACGCTACCGCTCCCACGATAGCAGAGATAGGGCCTAAAAGACCTAGCATCGATGTGATGCCCATTTTCCCACCAGACTGTAAAGCTTCACTAAACTCACCAACGCCATCAACTAAACCACCGACCGAATCGCCTAGAGCGCCAAAAGCTTCGCCCATCACGCCCCCTTGAGCTGATACGATAGCGCCCACGCCCTTAAAAGATTCGCCCACGCCCTTAACGCCATCGCCTAGGCTGGTAGTCGCGCTCTCTATCTTATCGAGTTGCTTTTGAGCATTGCCCGCCCCCTCGACTTCAACCTCAATGATCACTTTATTTTCTGCCATGTTGCGCCTCTTCAATCTGCTCTTGAGTGATTTTGTTTTTGAGCTCTTGATAGTGGTGATGTAAAATATCGATAGCCTCTACAATAGCACAAGAGGGCATGGGATATACATTTTTTAAATCAAAAAGCCCGTTGATATGCCTAAAATAAGCTTGTGTTATAGGCGCCACCTTATTAGCACCAGCCACAGGGCAAGACCTTATTTTTAGATCAGCGTACTCGCCTGAGCAATTAGGCGCCACCCTATACGCTGGCACAAAATAGCCCTGCTCGTCTTCATCTAAATATGGCAAGCCCTTTTTAAAAGCGCCTCCACAATTCCCACGCATTGCCCTAAGCGCTGGCTTAGATTTACATTGCTCGCATCCCCATGATCTCCCTTGATTTTGAGATAGCCAGATAGAGGATGCGATCGCTATTTTCCCTCATCACCTAAAAGAGATAAATTTGATATATGCGCTACTAACTCGCTTATAGTCTGTACTCGCACATGATCTGGCTTGATCGATTGTATCAAATCCCACGGCCTGCCAGATATACCGACGATCTCAATAACTGAGCATTTGATCATCTCTTGATATACACGATTTAAATATGCGTTATATTCCGATAGCGCTTTTCTCTCTTGATCACCTAGAGCATCATGCCAGTATGCGCGCTCTTTTGTATCAGAGGGCTGTTCAATAAAAAGCATACGCCCGAGCTCTGATCTGGTATAAGCGCCCGCCTTGATTTCAGCCTCTTCCCTCTCAGATGGTGATAACGCCTTGATAATAAAAAAGCTAGGTTTTTGCCCATCTTTGATTTTCAAAAAATCTTTGTGTCCTCTAAGGTACATCAATTTGTCGTTATCAGTCATATCAAGCGCTTGATCACAAGTGATGGCTACTTCTATTTGAGTCTGTGAAGAGGTTGAAAAAGAGAGCATTTTTTAGATTCCTAGTGCTAAACGAATCGGGGTATTAGCTGGCTGTGTAGTGCCAACATCACCACCAAAACGAGAATGTTTGTAAGTGAGTACTTGCTTGACGATATCACCACTGACATCGTACTTATTAGGATCAACAGTGAGATAGCCGGCTGGGATAAATAGCGCCATCCCTTTTCCGTTGCCTACTGGTCCAGTACCTATTAACACGCTACGAATCACGCGATCTTTAAAATCGTCTGCGATATCTGATTTTACTGATGATAAAGTGATAGTGCATTCAAGATCGACGGTCGCCACTTCCATGTCGGACATGGCTAAAATATTATTGCTAAAACCTTTAGGCGCTAGGGTATTGCTGATGTTGAAAGTAAAGCCCTCAGCATCTAAAGCGATGCGGTCTAGCTCTTCCCCTGTAGTGCCAGCGATATTTGATCTTGAGTAGGTGACGGGGCTAGATACAACGACATAGCTATTTCTAAAATGTTGAGTAGCACCGCCCAAAACAACGGGCTCGACTGGTCCGGTTGCATTACCGTGATCATCTTGAATTAATGCAGCTTGAAAAGTAAATTGACCCATCAAGCGCCCATTAGTGACAGAGATATTTAGAGATGCTAGCTTGCAACCATACGCGTATGTTCTAAATCCAACGCCATCGACTCTAAAGCACAAAGATTCAACCACTTGCCCGCTTGATGTTGATGTGGGTACATACCATGTTTGAAGAGGGTAAATAGTAGTAGGCTCATCACTAAATGCGGGGCTAACTCCGATCTTACCAGCGCCACCACGATTATTGCTTGTCACGCCAGCATATTCACAACGCCCACCGATAAGAGATGATACGATACCGCCGATCTTATAATTTGTATTTGTGGTGGTAGGAGTGAAAAAATTCACATCGTCGCCGGTGACTGTATCTGCTGATGTGAATAAGGGTAATGAAGTTAAGAAACCGGCGTTTAAGAGCTTGCCTAGACCAGTGCCAGCGTATGTATTTGCATCAGCGCCAACGGTGGTAAAATCGATGGTGATTTGTACTTGCCCTGTGCGTCTTTGCACTCGGCTTGATCCACTCCATACGGTGTCTGGCTCTGGTGGTAAACCATGAGGCCCATCACGCCCCTCATTGCGTTCATTGACTACCACATCGCCATAAATGACGATAGGATCACGCTCGCAAGGTAAAGAGATAAAGCTTAAACCGCTAGCAGATGGCAAGCCTGTGCTTGTGTCGATTGAGCCAAAAGATGCCTCGCTCGCTACTGATATACTTCTATGTGTAACTGTCATTTTTATTCCTCTATATATAAAAGGGTAAAGGGTAGGGATAGTAAATAGCCCACTTGAGAGGGATCATTTTGTATCTCGGATAAGGACGCTTGCGCTGGTATCAAAGACACGATGCCGGTATTATCAGCGTCATAATCGGGCTGTTTAAGGCTGTTGATCAGCTGGCTAGAATCCTCTGCGATCATGCGATCTAAGAGAGCTAAGTCACCGCCTATATCATACCTAACTCGAAGCAGTAAATCTATTCTTTTGCGTCCAGATATGCCCGCTTGCCCATCGTCTTGAGCAAGACTTTGAAAGCGAATATCAAAGATACGATTTTGATTTGATCTAGACTCTAGAGAGAGATTGCGCCCGCTTGCATCGCTTATGCAAAGATAGCCATGATATGAATCAGTTTTAGGCGTAAGTGCCTCGATGCGATCAATAAGGTGATCGATAGATAGAGATATGCCTTTACTCATGATTCCCCCATAAGATTGATAGTAACCATCTCAATAAGCTTTTTCACCTCATCATCAGTCAATCCGATAAACTCTCGCTTTGCATTGACTGCATAGCCATACGATTCTACTGGTGGCAAAAGACCTATCGTAAAGCCTTTATCGGATGATTTTAGCACCGTGAAATTTTGCATCATCATGCCCGACAAAGTGAGATCGACTTCGGCTGTTTGCCCCTCGATAGAATTACTTCTTTTACGAGATTTATCTTTGTATTCACGATAGCCACCAGCAAAGAACATCCCCTTTTTAGTCTTGATCCCACCTTTAGGCGCTAGGCGTCTGGCAAGTGGAGAGCCTTTTGAGACATACAAAGGCTTGATCGAGTAGGGCTTAAATGGCTTACCATTTGCGTCAAGACCTTTATAGATGCGCACTTTAATGAGCGATACCATATCTAAGCCAGTTTGAGCCATCATCTGCTGATTCATCTGGATAGATGGTAAATTAAGCTTAATTGTAGCTTTCATCTAGTGCCTCATGCCACGGGTAGGGCTAAAGGTTTGCTCGTATGTGGTAGCGATACGATCTGCAAAATTGCCACCTACAACGCCGTAGCCCTTGACTCTTTTATTTAACTCATCGTCTTGAGCGATACCGTCCTTATTGATATCCAGACTTATCGTTCTCATTGTAAGATCAGCAAGCTGCATGCCCCTTGCGCGCATTTTCTCGCTCAAATCAATGTTGCCGTTTAATTCGTGGATTCTTGCTAAAGTTAAATAAGCATGAGCTTGTAGCAAGTCTTGCGTATTGTGTATATCGTCTTCATCTACATCATCAGGGATGATTAAGTCTCTGACATACATGGATAATTCATTTAGTGATGCCTCGATTTGATCTTCAAATCCATTTGCCCGTCTAGGCGCTAAATCGGCGATATGAGGGAATAAAGCACATAGCTTGTTATGATCTAGCCCCGTATTAAATGGGCGTGGCACAACCTTGAGAATGCCTTTATCGACTTTGTTAATTGATTGACCGCCAAGGCTCTCGATGTATTCAATAGTAAAAGCGATATCTGCTTTTTCTGCTGTGATAGTGCTAGAGCTGGCAAGATACGACCAGCACGCAAATTGAATTGATGCACTACTAGAAAAAGAAATATCTCTAGGCAGTGGATCGCCTATGATCAAGCTAGCCCCTACGATCCTCACTGGTCTTATCGCGAAGTAGTCATCGCTATCTGTCAACAAAAACGCTTGACTTTGATAGGGCTTAAGGCTAGTCGTGGACGCTGATAAAGTCAATGATCTGCGATCATTTGCGATAGCAGTGGCTGTTAGTGATGCCCGCCCTTGAGTCATGGCGCTAGTGATATCACCGCTTTCAAGGTGAAAGGTGATCGATGGCGTGCCAGTGATAACCGATGGGGCTTGCCAGATGAAATTATAGTCTTTTCCGAGTTGTGCTTTGATCATGTTAAATCCTTTATTTCGCTATCGCTTGCCACTGTTAAATCCATGACTTTGATAAATCCTTTGCTTACTGGTGACCATGAGTGACGACAATTATACCCGCCCCCAGCCGTAAGCACTGGCCCAGCGCCCTGTCCATTATTAAGCTTGTTGATTTGAGACTTGCTTAATACCTTGCCTACAAGCTTACGACAAAAAGGGCGTGTGATCCCGTCTTTAGGCCCTACATACATAAATAAATCTATGCCCGCTTGATCGGCATTTATCGCCTGTACAGACCGCCCGAATTCGGATATTTTCAATCGCGCTTGCGTTGTGTTTGCGCTTGTTGCCCTTTGAAAAGATTGTGCTAAGGCGTCTAGTGGCGCTTTAGTCGATCCGATGACAGCCACCGTATTAACCGCATCTTTAATCGATTTGCTTAGAGATGGTATGACGCTATCATCAAAGACCGATGCGCTGGCTCTTTGTATAGTGCTAGAAATTAAATTTATATCGCCACTGATAAAATTCGGATCGATGGCTTTCATCGCCTTATTTGTCATCTCAACGATGTCAAGTTGAGATGCCTCAAAATAGGCTATCGAGTCGCCAAGCCCCTCAGAGATCAAAAAGTTTTTTAATTCGACGGGCGTCATATTTAATAGGATTTGCCCGCGTCCTTGCTTGATAATTTTAGCGATAGCGTCTTGTAATTTTTTTGTTGATTTAGCGAGTTGTTGTTCAAATTCTTGAGCTACACTCACCTCTTTTTTTAGGATATCTAACCTTGATTTTATCAAGGCTTTCATATCTGGATTTGATTCGGATTCAAGCTGTTTTTTGAGATCATCGATAGCTTCTTGATCAGCATCTTTCTCGGCTAGGGAGACATGATGATGAGGATGATGCCCACAATGAAAACAAAACATAAGAATCCTATCAGACTAAGCAAGGCAGTCAGTGAGCAGAAAGCCATAGTTTTGAGCGATAACTTTGTCTTGATGGGTATGTTCTAGCCATACAGTGCGCTTTGTCATAGCGAGATCATCATAGGCACCACTTGAGAAGCCAGCATATTCGAAATTAAGAGCAGCTACTGGCATAACCTTAGTACCGTTCTTATTGCTTACCGCATCGCTACCCTTCATGATACCCATGAATACGCTATCATCTGTCCAGATTTGAGCTTCGCTTGAAGTCAAGCCGGCGTTTGCGGTTTCTTTGCGAGCAGAGCCAACAAACACATTTTGCACGCCTAAAACTTCTTTGAGAACGCTGATCACCATGTTATCTTGCATAATTCTATTGCCTGCTGCTGTACCTGATGCGGTTGAGCCAGCTGTGAAAAATCCTCTGACATCTGGAGCTCTAGACAAAGCACGCAAAGCGCCATAACCGAGAACGAGAGTATCTGGCAAAATACCATGAGCATTTGCACGGATAACGTCGATGAGGGCGTGAAGATCGGTTAAAGGTTCAGCGCCAGCGGAATTCCATTGAGTGCCTTTTGAGCCATTGCCTAGCGCATCGAGATCGGCGGTATATGATCCCCAATTACCAGCACTAAAAAGAAGATTTGCGAGGCGTGATTCACGAGCCAAAAGCATCGCTCTTTGAACCTTCTTAAATGATCGTGTTTCTTCATTGCCAGGATATTGAGAATAAGCGATATCTTCTAAAGCGATGCTATCAGACAAAGAATAGATCTTAGCGCTGTATGTAGTGCTAGTGCGATCAAAGTTACCGATTGTTTGACGACCAGCGCCGGGAGCTCTTTCTGCTGACACATCTGGCGCGCCCATAAAATTACGAGTTTCTTCGATGAGAAGAGTACCAGTAGGGCCAACAGAGGACACATCAACCTTTTCAATCACTTGATCTGCAATGAGTTGACCATCTGATGGGATCGCTTCAATGGCAAGATTTTTTAGAATTTCGTTGACTGGATGAATATTGCTATAGCTAGGATTTGCCATGTTATACTCCTAAAGATGGGCTAAATAAAACTTCGATTTGTTCATTGTTTGAGCCAGCGACATTGACATCATTAGCCAAGAAGCGCCCCGCAATGATTTGAGTGCTTGCGCCAGAGCCGTCATAAGCATAGACTTTACCAGCGAGACCGGGCATAACAAAGAAATGAGTACCGGCGGTGATAGCGCCCCCAGCGATACATCTTGTTAAGCCTAAAATGCAAACATTGACGACATCGCCACTTGAGACGGCTTGTTGAGATACGCCTACAGGTACATCGGTAGAGGCTGTGCATGGGGTAACCTTGCCATCAGAGTCTTGCTTAACGAGTTGAAAAGCGGTGATGCTGGCAGATGCCACGAATGATTTATAAATACTTTGTTCATTAAAAGCCATGATTACACTCCAAAATAGTTTTTATAGGCTTGTGGATTTTCATTTTTAAAAAGGTCAAGCGCTTGTGCAAAAGTGATGCCCTTTTCTTTTTGAATTGACCTTACTTGTTCACTCAAAGAAATGGGCTTGCTTGCTTCAGCGTGTCCGACTTCGGATAAATTGACCGCTTGATTTGCTTGTCTCTCAGAGAACATACGCCAAAAAGATGGGCTTTTGTCTTTGAGATCATAAGCTTCCTCAGCTACTGCTTTCTCGCTTGGCGCGATCTTGCCAGTGTTTAAGAGAGCATCGATAGCGTTCTTGCGTTCAGCGCCGTGCTTTTCGGCTTGAAGCCTATTAACTTGTTCGTTAAGGGCGGTAATTTTGATAGACATTTCATTCATCAATTTCACGCTAGCTTCACTCATGGCCTTGGGCTTGTTATCCATGCCACATCCCATCGCCATAGGTGAATCCATAGGCTCATCAGGCTCTAACGCATCTTCAGTTTTTGCTGCTTCATATTCAGCCTCAAGCGCTGATAGTTTCGCTTCCAGTTGTTTGACGAGTGCGTCTTTTTCTAAAAGCATGGCAATAAGCTCATCGGGGCTTTTGCCTTGTAATTCTGTTTGATCCATAAGTTTCTCCGATAAAAGAATACGATCTATTTTTGATTGTGATTGTGCTGGTCTAGGCGTTAAGGTCACGGCTAAAAGTTGGGCATCACCTATTTTATTTCCGCCGTCTCTAGCATAGACAGGGCCTATGATAAATTCAGGGCTAGACCATAGATTACCCTCAGACTCCTCAACGATTTGAGCGCCCTTGGCTGTATAAAGAGGATAGGCATAAAGCCCCTCGTCCTTGATTTCAAGGTCAGCTATTTGCCCCAAAGCCATAGACACATCAGGGCTAGAAAGGCTAGAGGCATAAGGCGAAGAAGCATGATTCCAATCAATAATAACATGATCATTATTTTTTCGCTCATAAAATACCCTTACGATTTCCTCTAGGTCTGCCATCGTGATAGTGCTGATTTTATTGCCATTCATACGACTATTTACATCGCCTAAAGCCAGCGTTAAGAATGGCTTGCCTTTGATAAGGCTGGCTACTGGCCTTAATTCGCTTAGTGCTTTATATTCTTGATCTGCTTTATCCATTTGTCCTACTACCTTTTTAGCCCATGTATAGCCAGCATCACCGCCCCAACCATCCCATGCCTGTCTTCCCTTGCCATATACCGCCCATGTTGAGCCTTGCTTATCGACTTCATGACGGGTAAAATAGGCAAGCATACGGCGCACAGTATCCGGCGATAGCTGTTTTGCATTGATTAAATCTCTTGCCCTTGCGATGCCTATAGGAGTCATGCCTCTTTGAGATGAGGGCTTTTTTGCCCTATTATCTAAAGCGCGTTTAGCAGCTTCTTGAGCGCCTTTAGGTGGGGTAAAATTAATGTGGCTATATTTATCTGGTATCGCTAAATTCATCAATTCAGTTGAATTTTTGAGCTGCTGATTGATCACTTGCTTTTCAAATTTACTCATCTCTAAGACTCCTCAATCTCTCTGCCATGGCAAGAGATGGATTTTGCGCGACTTGCCTATCTTGGCTAGTACGCACCGCCTCAATGGGCAATTCACCGGCGCCGATTCTTTGTCTGATCGCCCGTTCTAGATTGTCATCTGGGGTAAGCAATTGACTTTGAACAAGCGAAGGCAAGCTATTTAAGGCATCTGTAAGCTCGTCATTGTCTAGGCCTGTATGCACTAGACGGGGCAATTTACTAGATTCGATCTTGCCGTAATTGAAGTTGATTAAACGCCCGATTGTACCACCACCAGCGCGGTCTTGCCCTGATATAGCAGATGCGACTAGATCTAAGAAGTTAATACATGCTCTTCTAAATACTGATAGATGCACTTCACCGACCGATCTGGCGCCAGTGTCCGAGATACCTAAATTCAAAAATTGAGCCATGAAAGCTTGAGAAATCTGATTATCACACTCTTGAATAACTTTGAGCGCCCCGTCTGGATTGAATCCCGCTTGACTACCAAAAGCCGAGAATTTAACGGCCGTATTTTCAACAAGATAAGATTGTTCTTGAGCTATATAAGATTGCGCTTGCCTTACAGCCTCGTTGATCATCTCAGACAGTTGCCCATCGGTGAAGCCAGATCGTTCAGCGACTTCTCTATCAACAGCCACAACAGGCGTAGGGATAGCCCAGCGCTCAACGCCAACAGATAATAAATTTGCTGTTCTTTGCTTTTGAGACCACCACCACCAGCAAGGTCTTAGAAGCCCGATGCCCTCAAAATTTGATCCGGTTTTATTTAAGGTTAGTAGCAACAATTTTGATGCTGGGATAGGTTGAGGCTGTACGCCCCCCACCATATTTTGAATAACACCATCTAAATTACGACCGTCAGCAGATAGCCATCTTTGATGAGATGATGGCTCACGATCTGCGTATCTTTTTAAAAATACTTTTTCTTGCCCGATTGAGTCTTTTTCAACACAATAAATCTCCTCAGCATATCGCCAGCCTTGAGGGATAAACTCCAGTAAATACCCTAGTTGTTCTTCCCATGAGATATCCATCATCCCGCTATACCCATCAAAGCCAAAACATTCATTTGCGAATCTCGCCAATTCCTCGGCTACATCGCTATCATCACCAGCTTTGAAGATCCATTTAGCAGATAATAAAGTCTGCTTGACTACTGCCCACGACCTTTTGACGATGGGATCAGTAGCGAGCATATCCTCGGCTGTCAATACCCAGTTACGCCCCGTCAATTGTGGATTCTGTTCTTTACCGCTCACATATCCGGATAAAAGA
>Ga0208783_10001585_pt1 | contig 13368 bp, 8 predicted proteins | sample DEB19_08_DNA_2_FD_184529 | JGI IMG/M metagenome (GOLD analysis project Ga0208783, IMG submission 184529) | Aqueous microbial communities from the Delaware River and Bay under freshwater to marine salinity gradient to study organic matter... | ecosystem: Environmental > Aquatic > Marine > Coastal... | reverse complement strand
GTCATACCCCACCGCCCGCACCCAGTCCTCCTCCGGACCCCGAAATTCGGACCGCAGCAGCGAGAGTTCCCGCCAGGAATCGAGCGAATAGGCCGCAAACTGTCCCTGCTCGATATGCACGACCTCGGCCAACTGGCGAAACAACAGGGTGATCGCGCGCCGGACATTGGTGATGTGCACGGCCACGAACGATCGATTCAGCACGAGCACGCTGAGCGACAGCGGCCCCGGGGCCACGGTGGCGGGCATCGCGGAACCGGACATGGCACCTCCTTGAACGTCTGCCGACGCAGCACGAGAGTCTAGTCGCCCGGCCGTTCGCTGCCAAACTCCTCGCGGGCTGTTCGCCCGGGCTGATGGCTTGCCTTTGCCGCAGGTTGCGGGCAAACTCTCGTTGTGGGAACGACGACCCGTCAGTCGCTCCCAGCCGCGCCCCGGCGGAGGCAAGGTCGGAACCAACTCCCGCGGAGATGTACGATGCTTCATTACTCGTGCGACCTGTGCAAACGGCCGATCGACCCGCGTTCGGACGTGCATCATGTCGTGAAGATCGAGGTCTATCCGGCCGTCGAGGACCCCGCCCAGGACGGCTGCTGCGACGCCCAGGCTCCGGCTGAAGACGCGGATCACCTGGAGGAGATGCAGGACCTGCTGGAGAGACTCGACGACGACGACATCCCCGAGTGCCTCGAGGCGGCTCGCTCCATGCGGTTCGACCTGTGCGATGCCTGCCGGCAGCGGTTCGTGAAGAACCCGCTCGGCGTTAAGACCGGCAAGCAGCTCGACTTCAGCAACAACTGACCCGCGGTCGACGCGGCGGTGCATCGGCGGCCCGGCGCTCTCGCGGCGCTCGTCGCGGACGAGATCGCCGGGGCCTCCCTCGCTCATCCACCTCGCATCATCTTCTTTCCGCGCAGGAGCATCGAATTGCCATGGCCCCTCGTCCGCTCATGATCGCCGCCCTCCCCGGAGATGGCACCGGCCCCGAGGTCACCGCCGAGGCCATGAAGGTGCTCGCCGCCGTGGCGAAACTGGAGGGCTTCACGTACGAGGTTGAAACCCTCGATTGGGGAGGCGATCGCTACCTCAAGACGGGCGAGATCATCCCGGAGGGCGGCCTCGATCTGCTGCGCAGCAAGGACGCCATCTTCCTGGGGGCGATCGGCCACCCCAAGGTGGCACCGGGCATCCTCGAGAAGGGACTGCTGCTCGACCTGCGGTTCAAGCTCGATCAGTACATCAACCTGCGTCCGGTCAAACTGCTGCCTGGCGTGGAGACGCCGCTGGCCGGTCGCGGCCCCCAGGACATCGACTTCGTGGTGGTGCGGGAGAACACGGAAGACCTCTACTGCGGCGTGGGCGGATATCTCAAAAAGGGCACGCCCGACGAAGTCGCCGTACAGCAGGCCGTCTACACCCGCAAGGGATGCGAGCGGTGCATCCGCTGGGCATTCGACTACACCCGGAAGCGGAACAGCCCCAAGAAGACGCTCACGCTCGTCGCGAAGACCAACGTGCTCACCTTCGGCCACGACCTCTGGTGGCGGACGTTCCAGGACGTAGCCAAGGACTATCCCGACGTGAAGACCGACTACAACCATGTCGACGCCTGCTGCATGTGGATGGTGAAGAATCCCGACGCCTACGACGTCATCGTCACGACCAACATGTTCGGCGACATCATTACGGACCTCGGCGGCATCCTGCAGGGCGGCATGGGCGTGGCCGCCGGCGCCAACCTCAACCCGGATGTGTCGGCCACCGGAAAGCGGGGCGTCAGCATGTTCGAGCCGATGGGGGGCAGCGCTCCGAAGTACACCGGCCTCAACCAGATCAACCCGATCGCCGCCATCAACGCCATGGCGATGCTGCTGGAGCACACGGGCCACCCCACGGCCGGCGCCCGGATCGACCGGGCGGTCGCCCAGGTCACGGGAACGAAGATGAAGAGCCAGGCGGCGGGCCGCATGGGGCACGGCACCCGCGAGGTCGGCGACCTCGTGGTCGCCGCGCTGTGACGCCGGCCGTCACAGGCTGACGCGGCGGCATTCCACCTGGCTCTGGGCCGCAGCCTGGACGATCCGCATGGCCGTGAGGGCGTCGTCGAGGCCGCTCACGGCCCTCACCAGGCTGGTCACCTTGCGGTGAAACTGCAGAAGCATGTGCTCGCCCACGGGCCGTTCGTTCTCCAGCGACTCCTGGTGCCTTCCCGCCGTGTCGAACCAGACGAGGCTGGAGGGCAGATCGACGAAGGCGATCCCGCGATCGCAGGCCACCTGGAGTGCGGCCGGGGGCCGGAATCCGACCGCCTCCTCCCACTGCCGCGGCATGTAGTAGCCGCAGCTGATCTGGGCGAGCGGGCCATTGCCGGGCGGCCCGTTCGCCGTGAAATCCAGGCTCATCATCTGATAGTCGTCGGTCTCGCCCCCCTGGAGTTCGGCGTGCCTCACGGCCACGACGCTGGTCGGCTCCGCCCCGGCGACGTACCGGCACCAGTCGACGAGCTCCATCAGGTCGCGGGCTTCGCTGGCGCGATCCCGAGGCGGCGACGGCGCCGAGCTGCCCGACAGGGGCACGCGACGGTGGCAGAACAGGAGCCGCGGCCTCCCGAGCGCCGTGGCGATCAGCTCCTTCAAGCGGACGGTGGCCGGCGCATACCGCCGCGGCAGCTCCGCCATGAACGCGATACCGGATTCCTCGACCCGCCGCCGGAGCAGGGCTGCCTCGTCCGCCGCGAACGGCAGCGAGATCGCCGAGTAGACGGCCTTGCCATGGTCGCAGGCCGCGAGGATGGGCGTCGCCCCGTACCACTGATCGGCGAAGGAGAGGATCGCGTCGATGTCGTCGCGGGCGACGAGGGCACGAAACCCGTCGACGGGCACCGCGTCGAACTCGGCGGCTGCCCGCTTCGCGAGGTGGGCGACCTGCTCGCAGATTCCACGGACCTCGAACCGGTCCGCCAGAGACCGCAGCGCGGGCAGGTGGCGGCTCTCCCACTGGCTGCCCAGACCGACGATGCCTACCCGGAGCTTCATGACGGCGCCTCGGTCGCCGATTCGGTGGCAAGCAGCTCGCGCTCCCGCGCGAGCCCCTTGTCGGAGATGTCCTTGCGGCACCAGGCGCCGCGCCACCGGATCTCCTTCACCGCCGAGTAGGCCTGCAGCTTCGCCCGCGCCAACGAGCCGCCGCAGGCGGTGACGGCCAGCACCCTGCCGCCGTCGTTCACCACGGCGCCGTCGGCCAAGCGCGTGGCGGCGTGGAAGACCTGCACGTCGGCCAGGCCGCCCGCGGCGGCGAGTCCGCGAATGGGCCGCCCCTTCTCGACGCCACCGGGGTAGCCGTCCGACGCCATCACGACCGTCACGCTCGCCCCGTCGCGCCAGCGCGGGGCGGCGACCGACTCGAGACGACGGTCCACGGCGGCATCGAGCAGCTCCAGCAGGCTCGACTCCAGACGCACCAGCAGTGCCTCGCACTCCGGATCGCCGAACCGCGCGTTGAATTCGAGCACTTTCGGCCCCTGGGCGGTGAGCATCAGTCCGGCGTACAGCACGCCGTGGAACGGCACCTTCGCCCTCCGCATCGCATGGACCGTCGGCACGAGGATCCGGGCCTCGATGTCGGCGAGCAGATCCGCGTCGACGAACGGCGTCGGGCAGTAGGCTCCCATGCCACCGGTGTTCGGGCCGACGTCGCCGTCGTGGGCGGCCTTGTGATCCTGCAGCGGCGGCAGCGTGACGATCGTCCTGCCGTCGGTGATCGCCATCACGCTGACCTCGACGCCGTCGAGCCGCTCCTCGATCAGGATGCCTTTGGCGGCCGTCGCGAACTGCTGGTCACCCGCGAGGCTGTCGACGGCGGCGATCGCCGCCGCGCGGTCGTCGCAGACGAATACCCCCTTGCCCGCGGCGAGTCCGTCCGCCTTCACGACGACCGGCATGTCCTCCCGGGCTTCGAGGTATTCCCGCGCGCGAGCCGCGCTGCGAAACTCCCGGAACATCGCTGTCGGCACGTCGCCGCGGTGCAGGATCTGCTTGCAGAAGAGCTTGCTGCCCTCGAGCTGCGCCGCCTTGGCGGTGGGACCGAAGATCCTCAGCCCCGCGGCATCGAAGGCGTCGACGATCCCGGCGACCAGCGGCACTTCCGGTCCCACGACAGTGAGATCGACCTGTCGCTCGCGGGCCAGCCGCACAAGTCCCGTCACGTCGTCTGCCGCCACGGTGGCATTCTCCGCGATCGTGGCCGTGCCGGCGTTGCCGGGCGCCACGATCACCTCCGCCCCGTCCCGCGCGAGCTTCCAGGCGATGGCGTGCTCCCGCCCACCGCCTCCAACCACGAGAACTCGACGCGATGGGCCGGCCGACGGAAGACGCGATGCTGGCAAGGTGCGGAGTCCTTCTGAGAGAGGGTCGGCCGAGCCGCCCGCGGCCGAGGCAGGCTCGTCGAGTCGGCCGCGGGGAGGACGCGCGAGCCGCATGGCGGATTGTGGCGGGAGCCTTCCGGCACATTCAAGCGGGTCGCGGTGTTCGAGCGTTCCGCGGGCATCTCGGCGACACTCGGCACGGGTCTGATTCGCAAATGGCTCGCAGCCTACGATGTTTTCCGACACCCCCCGGGCAGCCGACGTTGACAGCACAGCAGGCGTCGATACAGTTTTGATAGGAGAGTTCGTGAAAAAAATCACGAACTCTGCCATTCACGGCCGAAACCAGCTTTTCGAGCGGCTTCGCGGGCGTTTCAGAGTCGTTGTCACGACCGGCTCGGATTCGTCATCGTGGCCCATTTGGCACAGCCAACTTCCGGGGCGCTTCGGATGTCTGAAAAGAAGAAGATGACGGTGGCCGAAATCATGGCGGCCGCGCGAGCCCAGGCGAAGCCGGCCGCGGAAACGTCGACACCGCCCGCAACCGAGGCTGCGTCTCCCGCAGCCGCATCCGCCGCCGCGAAGCCCAAGGCCACGGCGAAGCCGGCCGCCACCGCCGGTGGCCGGCCGAGCGTCGCCGACATTCTTGCCATGGCCCGCGCCGACAAGTCCGGGGCAGGGGAACAGGCCGCCGCCAAGCCAGCTGCGACGGCGAAGCAGCCGGCGGCCGACAAGCCCAAGCCAGCCGTGAAGCCGGCTGCGAAGCCCGTCGGCGGCGCCGCCAAGACGGGAGTGCAACGGGACACCGCCAGCATCCTCGCGGCTGCTCGGGCGGGAGCGAAGCCGGGACCGGTGAGCAAGGCGGAAGCGTCTCCCGCAATCGCAGCCCGGCTACAGTCGGCCGCCGCGAAGCCGAAGCCGGCGACTGCCGCCGAAAAAGCCGCAGTGCCCGCCCGGCCGCTGCCTCCGATGCCGGTGCGGCCCGCGAAGCCGGCCGCCAAGAAGGAGGGAGCCGGCGCAGAGAACCGACGCGGCTTCCTCGAGATCGCGCTCGGCTCGTTCATGGCGCTGGGATTCAGTGCGTTGTCCGTCACGGGAGGACTGTTCACGCTCGGACTGGCTCGGTTCATGTTCCCCAACGTGCTGGCCGAGCCGCCCAGTCGCTTCAAGGTGGGCTTCAAGGAAGGCTTCCCGGCCGGCAAGGTGGAGACGAAGTTCGTGCCGCAATACGGCGTCTGGGTGGTCAACGGCGAGTTCCAAGGACAGCAGCAGATCTACGCCCTGAAGACGGTCTGCACGCACCTCGGCTGCACGCCGAACTGGCTCGAGGCCGAGCAGAAGTTCAAGTGCCCCTGCCACGGCAGCGGCTTCTACAAGGACGGCATCAACTTCGAAGGCCCCGCGCCGCGGCCGCTCGAGCGGTACGCCGTGCGGATCGCCGACGACGGCCAGCTTGAGATCGACAAGAGCCGGGCCTTCCAGGAGGAGCTCGGCCAGTGGGCCGACCCGGATTCCTTCGTGCCCGTCTGATCAGCAGCACCCGCGACACCACTCGACCACCGGAACAGGAAGCGACAGCCGCCCATGGCCATCGGCGAAACCATCCGCAACTCCCAGATCTGGAAGAGCATCTTCCGCCACCCGATGCCGCTCGATCGGCGGAACCGCATCGTGGTGATGCTGACGAACTTTTTCCTGCACCTCCACCCCGTGTCGATCAAGAAGCAGGGCATCGCCCTGTCGTTCACCTGGTGCATGGGCGGGGTGACGTTCTTCCTCTTCCTGGTGGAGACCGTCACGGGCGTGCTGCTGATGTTCTACTACCGGCCCACGCTGGAATGGGCCTACAACGACATCCTCGCGCTGCGGGATGTCACGAGCCTCGGCATCCTCCGTGAGCTCCATCGCTGGGGCGCCCACGCGATGGTGATCACCACGTGGCTGCATATGTATCGCGTGTTCCTCACGGGCAGCTACAAGCCGCCGCGCGAGTTCAACTGGGTCATCGGGGTCATCCTGCTGCTGCTCACGCTGCTCCTGTCGTTCACTGGATACCTGCTGCCCTGGGACCAGCTGGCTATCTGGGCCATCACTGTCGGCTCCAACATGGCCCGCGCCACGCCGATCCTCGGCTACGAGGGGCCCGGTCAGCAGCTGCTCACGATCGGCGGGATCGACATGATCACCGACGGCTCAGACGCCCGCTTCGGCCTGCTCGGCGCCCGGTTCGTGGGCGAGGAGACGCTCAACCGTTTCTACGTGCTCCACTGCATCGCCATCCCGCTCGTGGTGGCACTGCTCCTGGCAATCCACTTCTGGCGCGTGCGAAAGGACGGCGGCATCAGCGGGCCGCTGTAGGACCAACTCCATGCACTCAAACGGGTTTTTCCTCAAGGACGTCGCCGGATTTCTCGGCGGCTACTACACGTTCGTGGCGATCATGAACGGCGTCGCCGCCTTCATCCTCTGGCGGCGGAAGAACCAGCCGGGATGGGCCATCGCGTGGTCCGCCGTGGCCGGACTCATGATGATCCTCGCCAGCCTGGCGTTGTCGGGATCCGCATCGCTCGTGCCCGCGCTGCCGCTGTCGGCCCGGGCGCTCGTCAACAAGCTGTCGGGCCCCGTGCTCTACACGCTGGGCACGACCGCCCTGTTCACGATCCTGTTCGTGTTTCGCACGTTCTTCGTCAAGCCGATGGTGGCCTGGACGATCCTCAACGTCGCGCTCCTGCTCATGGGGCTGTCGATGGCCGACGAGAACTTCGCCTCGATCGTCATGAAACCCGACAATGTGCCGATCGTCGGGCTCGTCTTCCTGCTCGCCTTCTTTACCTGGCTGGCCACGAGCAAGGCCGTCGCCAACGACGAGCGGATCGCCCAGGGCCTCCCCCCGCTGGAAAAACTCGACGACGAGAAGGTGCTCGTGTGGCCCGACCTGGTCTACACGGAGCTCATCTGCATGGTGGCCGTTTCGGCGTTCCTGCTGGTGTGGGCGATCTTCCTGCAGGCTCCCCTGGAGGAGCCCGCGAGCAGCGTGAAGACCCCCAATCCCTCGAAGGCGCCGTGGTACTTCCTCGGATTGCAGGAGATGCTCGTCTACTTCGACCCCTGGTACGCCGGCGTCGTGCTGCCGAGCCTGGTGATCTTCGGGCTGATGGCGATGCCCTACCTCGACTTCAACAAGAGAGGGAACGGCTACTACTCGATCGCCGAGCGGAAATTCAGCTACCTGATGTTCCAGTTCGGCTTCCTCGAATTGTGGATCACGCTGATCATCCTGGGCACGTTCCTCCGCGGCCCGAACTGGAACTTCTTCGGTCCGTTCGAGTACTGGACGCCCTACAAGGTCGAGGTGCTCAATAACGTCGACCTGCCGCAGATGTTCTGGGTGAATCTCCTCGACAGGCCGCTCCCCCGGGCGCCGCAGGGGGCCAGCGGCCTGACGCAGGTGGGTTACATCCTGCTTCGCGAATCTCCCGGGCTGCTGCTCCTGGCCGCCTACCTGCTGCTGTTGCCGCCGCTCCTCGCCGTGACCGTGTTTCGCTCCTTCTTCGCGAAGATGGGCCTGGTCCGCTACATGCTGATGGCCAACCTGATGCTGCTGATGTTCTCGCTGCCGTTGAAGATGATCCTGCGCTGGACGCTCAACCTGAAATACCTCGTGAGCATCCCGGAATTCTCGCTCAATTTCTGACGAGGCATTCGTCCCGACGGCCACCGTGGCCTGCCGACCCGACGCCCCCCGACACCGACGCTCCAAAACAGATGCCTGCCACAGAACAGACCTGGCGTAACCTGAAGGTGCTGCACGTCGTCTTCGGCGTGACGGCCATCCTGCTCCTGCTGGCGACGGTTCTGATGCTGGCCGTCGACCACGACCGCCCCTGGAAGAAGTACCAGCGGGGATTCCGGGCACTGGAGACCTGGTCGGCAGCGGCGAAGATCGACGAGCAGGAGTCGCGTTCCTTCACCGAGCAGTCGGCGAAGCTCGAGTCAGCCCTCGCCGACGCGCGACGGGCGAGCCTCGATCCGGTAGTCGCCGAGGCCTTCATCGCCCAGGTCCGCACGGTCCCCGCCGACGCGCAGGCCGCGGACCGCGCCGCACTGGACATCGACCAGCTCCGATCGCAATCCGACCCCGAGCAGCGGCTCGTGCTCCGCGGCGACCTGCTCGCACGCCTGCGCGACATCGTGGGACGGGCCAAGTATCGGGAGGATCTGCTCGCCGGTCAGCTCAAGCTACGGAAGGCGGAGCTCGACAAGAATCGGGCCGACTACGAGCTGGCCGTCGCGGAGGAAGCGCCGCAGGAGCGGCTCGCCGCACTGCTGGCGATCGCCGATGCCAAGCGGGCCGAGGTGGCGACCGCGACGCTCGAGTTCCAAACGGCCAACACACACCGCAAGTCGCTCGACGCCACGCTGCGAAAACTGACGACCGACGAGGATGCCGCGGCCAAGGCGCTGGCGGACCACCGCGGGAAGCTCGGCCAGCTGGCGAAGGCGTTCAAGGATCGGGCCCCCAACGCCGGAAAGTCGCTCCTCGAACTGCCCGTGCTCGACGCCTTCAACGGCCCGCTCCGCATCGACCAGATCTGGCTCCCGCAGCTGACCCTCAACAACAACTTCCGCGACGTCGCCCGCTTCGACCGATGCGTCACCTGCCACAAGGGAATGGACAAGTCGGCCCCGGGCTCGCCCACCGACCCCGCCTACCGCCAGACTGAGACCGTCACGCTCTCGCTGCCGACGCCGGCGAAACAGCCGGAACAGGCGGCCGTCGTCGGGGACGGCAACGACCAACTCGAGTCCCTCTACGGCTTCCACCTCGCGCCGCGCGGGCTATTCCGCGCCGACGACCCCACGATCAGCACGGTGCTGCCCGAGTCGCCCGCCGCCGTGGCCGGCCTGTCGAGCGGCGACGTCATCGTCGAGATCGGCGGCGGCAAGACGCTCGCGAGACGGGTGGCTCTGACCGACCTGCTGGAGACTCCGCGCTGGGGCAAGCCGCTGGAGATCACGGTGCGTCGGGGCGTGCCGCAGCCCTATTCGACCCACCCACGGCTGGACCTCTTCGTGGGCTCCACCAGCCCGCACCCGATGCAGACCTTCGGCTGCACGATCTGCCACCAGGGGCAGGGGAGCGCCACCAGTTTCAAGTGGGCATCCCACTCGCCCAACACGCCCAAGCAGGGGCACGAGTGGCACACGGAGCACGGCTGGTTCAACAACCATCACTGGATCTTCCCGATGCTGCCGCAGCGGTTCGAAGAATCGAGCTGCCTGAAGTGCCACCATCAGGTCGTCGATCTGGAGCCGAGCGAGCGGTTCCCAGAGCCGCCGGCGCCGAAGCTCGTGGAGGGCTACCACCTCATCCGCCAGTACGGATGCTACGGGTGCCACGAAATCAACGGCTGGTCCGGTCCCAGCAAGCGGATCGGTCCGGACATGCGGCTGGCTCCCAACTACCACGAGGTCGCCGAGGCGCTTTCCGCCGATCCCGGACTGGCGGCGCTGGGGCCGACGGCGAACCGCTGGGTCGACGAGGTTCGTTCCAGCCCGGACGGCCGGCAATCGCGCGACAGGCTGCGCGAGCTTCTCGAACGGGATGCCGCGGCCGGGGCCGCCGCGAAGCTGCAGCCACGGTCCCATCAGCTGGCCACACTGCTGAAGGATCCCGAGACGCCGGGCACCCTTCCGAAGGTCGGCCCGAGCCTGCGGCACGTGGCGAGCAAGGTGGGCTTCGACTGGCTCTACGCGTGGCTCCGCAACCCGCAGGACTTCCGCCCCAGCACCAAGATGCCGCGATTCTTCGGGCTCTGGGAGCACCTCGAGGGGAAGGGGCTCGAGGAGTCGATGCGGTACGAGCCACTCGAGATCCGCTCGATGATCGCCTATCTGCAGCGGTCGAGCCAGCCGTTCGAGTACGTGCGGCCCCATGAAGGCATCACGGCCGCCCCGGACATCGAACGCGGCAAGAAGGTGGTGCAGGTGCGCGGCTGCCTGGCCTGCCACCAGCACGCCGATTTTCCGGCGGCGACGAGCACGCATGGTCCGAACCTCTCGAGGATCGGCGCCAAGGTCGCCTCATTGCCGCGTGGCAAGGACTGGCTCTACAGCTGGCTGCGCGAGCCGTCCCGATACCATCCGCGGACGATCATGCCCAACGTGCTGCTCGAGCCGGTGACGCTCGCCGACGGGAAGGTGTCTGATCCGGCAGCCGACGCCACGGCCTACCTGCTGCAGTCGACCGAGAACTGGAAGCCGACGGAGATCCCGGCAGCGTCGACGCTCACCGGTGACGAGCGGAAGGCGCTCGACGAGCTGGCGCTGATGTACCTGAAGGACCGCTTCCCCTCGGCGAAGGCCGAGGAGGTACTGGCGAAGGGACTGTCGGCCGATCAGGCCGCGATCCAGGGCGACGAACAGATGCTGCTGGGCATGGCGGCGGCCAACCGCGACGCCACACTGCTGCATTACGTCGGCAAGAAGACCATCGCGAAGCTGGCCTGCGCCGCCTGTCACGACATTCCGGGCTTCGAGGACGCGAAGGCCGCCGGTGCGGCGCTGGCCGACTGGGGCCGCAAGGACTCCTCGAAGATCGCCTTCGAGCAGGTCGCTCACTTCGTCATGCACCAGCTGCACGAGGGGCACGGCCACGGCGGCCACCGCGCCGGTCCGGCCGCCGCCGACCACGCGCCAGAACGAGGCGACGCGCACGGTGGCCACGCCGTTCCCCAGGACGAGCCGCTCGCCCCCGACCTGGCATACGCGTCGTCGGAGGCCAGCCATGTGAGCCCGGAATCGGTCGACCCGGACACCGGATTCTTCCTCGAAAAACTGCTCGCGCACGAACGCGAAGGTTTCCTCTGGCAGAAGCTGCGGGCGCCGCGGAGCTACGACTACAAGAAGGCTGAGAACAAGAGCTACAACGAGCGCTACCGCATGCCGAAGTTCCCCTTTGACGACGCCCAGCGGGAGGCGGTGATGACCTTCGTGCTCGGGCTCGTGGCGGAGCCTCCCGCGCCGCAGTTCGTGCACCGTCCGGACGCCCGCGAGCAAGCCCGCATCGACGGACTCAAGGTGGCCGAACAGTACAACTGCGGCGGCTGCCACGCCCTGCAGATGGATCGGTGGGACGTCCGCTACAAGCCCGGCTCGCTCGGGGAGGCGGCCGAGGTGGCGGACTACCCGTTCCTGTCGCCTCACTTCACCGATCAGGACGTGCAGAAGTCGCTCGTCACCGACCGGCAGGGCCGGCGGCACGCCCGGCTCGTGGGCATGCCCCTGCTCGATCCCGCGTCCGGCAAACCACAACTCGTCGACGAGGATGGCGTGCCGATCGAGGATGGCGACACAGAGGCGGTTCCGCACCAGCCCGTGATGCTCTGGCAGGACACGCTCGTCGATGGCCAGCCCCGGATCGTCGGCGGCCAAAACGTCGTCGTGCCAGCCGACGCCGTGAAGGCCGGAGTCCACTATCCCGCCCGCGGCGGCGATCTGGCTCGCTTGCTCTTCCCCGTGGTCATCGCCGACGAGAAACAGATCAATCCCAACGTGAAGGCCGATGACGCCTGGGGCTGGCTGCCGCCGCCCCTGGTGGGCGAGGGAAAGAAGGTCCAGTCGGGCTGGCTGCACAAGTTCCTGCTCAACCCCCACACCATCCGTCCCTCGGCCGTGCTGCGGATGCCCAAGTTCAACTTCCGCTCCTCGGAGGCGGCCGCGCTCGTCGACTACTTCGCGGCCGTGGACGGCGCCGACGCGCCCTACGTGTATGACCCGCGGCTCGACGAGAGTTCGTTGGCCGAGGCGGAGCGGGCTAAGCCCGGCCACCTCGAGGGCGCGCTGAAGATCGTCACCAACAACAATTACTGCGTGAAGTGCCACCTGGTGGGAAGCTACGCGCCGCCGGGTAACCCGAAGGCTTTGGCACCGCAGTTGGAGCGGGTGCACGAGCGGCTCCGGCCGGATTACGTCCACAACTGGATCGCCAACCCCAAGCGCTACCTGCCCTACACGGGCATGCCGGTGAACATTCCCTTCGACAAGCCCGTCAGCCAGGATCTGTATGCAGGCACGAGCGAGCAGCAGGTCGACGCGCTGACAGACCTGCTGATGCACTTCGACGCGTTTGCGAAGCGGAGCATGTCGCTGGAGGCCTATCTCAAGCAGCAGCCCGCTCCGCAGCAGGGCCAGCAGCCGGCGGGCCAGCCGGCCGCCAGTGTCGCGCCGCCGACCCCCGCGAAGCCACCGACCGCTGCCGCTTCCGCGTCTCCTCCGCAGGCCTCCGCCTCCTTCGCCCCGCCAACGGCGCTAAACTGATGGGAAAGGCCCACCTTCCCCAGCCGTCCCATCCCATTCCGGAGTCACCGATGACGACCTTCTTCCGCTCCCACCCCGCTCGCCACACGAGCCTGGCTGCGTTCCTCATCGCCTGTGCCGCGACCGGCACCTGCTCCGCCGAGGAGTGGGGCACGATCAAGGGCCGCTTCCTCTTTGGCGGCGCTCCACCGTCGGCCGCCGAGATCAAAGCCGACAAGGATGTGGAAGTTTGTGGCAAGCACAAGCTCGTCAGCGAGGAGCTCGCCGTCGGGGCCGACAAGGGGCTGGCCAACGTCGTCGTCTTCGTCCGTGACAAGGACGTGAAGGTGCACCCCGACGCCGCGGCGACGAAGGCCGAAAAGATCGTCCTCGACAACAAGGACTGCCGCTTCTCGCCGCACGTCGCCTTCGTTCAGACCGGGCAGCCCTTCATCCTCAAGAACTCCGACACTGTCGGCCACAACAGCAACGTGGCCACGCTGAAAAACCCCCCTTCAAACAGCCTGATTCCCGCCGGAGGCGAGTCGACGATCACGTTCGCCAACGACGAGGCCATTCCGGCACAGGTGACGTGCAACATCCATCCGTGGATGAAGGCCTGGGTGCTGGTGCGGCCCAATCCCTATGCGGCCGTGTCGAAGGCCGACGGCAGCTTCGAGATCAAGAACGTCCCGGCCGGGGAGGTG
>Ga0208783_10001582_pt1 | contig 13379 bp, 15 predicted proteins | sample DEB19_08_DNA_2_FD_184529 | JGI IMG/M metagenome (GOLD analysis project Ga0208783, IMG submission 184529) | Aqueous microbial communities from the Delaware River and Bay under freshwater to marine salinity gradient to study organic matter... | ecosystem: Environmental > Aquatic > Marine >... | reverse complement strand
CGCCGTTTTCTGCGCTGCCGTCTGACTTCTTGGCGGCCAAGTCTTTGGTGCTGACTGCTACCGCTCCGGTGCAGCCGCTGGTGTTCTTGAGCGAAGATGAACTTGACGCCAAGAAGTACATCTATCGCACAACTGGCACGCCAAAATACTTCGCGCTGATTGGCAACCAGATTGAGGTGCTACCTGCACCGGATACTGGCTATGCCGCCGAGTTGACGTATGTGGCAACGCTGGCCAAGTTGTCAGACTCCAACACGTCCAACTGGGTACTAACGCGACATCCTGACGTGTACCTTTACGGCTCCCTGCTGCAAGCCTCTCCGTACCTGCGCGACGATGAGCGCATGGCGGTGTGGGCGAGTCAGTACCAGAGCGCCATCAACGACATGCTGATTCAAGACGAGCGTGCCGCATTTAGCGGTGGCCGTCTTGCCATTGGCGTCAAACCGACGAGGGTTATCCCGTGAGTGCTTTTTCAAACTATCTCGAGAACAAGGTGCTGCTGCACGTCTTCGGTGCGACAGCCTACACTGCGCCGACGACGCTATATCTGGCGCTGTACACGGTCGCCCCGGATGACACTGGCGGTGGCACTGAAGTCTCTGGCACGTCCTATGCGCGCCAGACGGTTGCCTTTACGGTGGTGAACGACACGGCGAGCAACACCTCGGCGGTGGAGTTCCCGACTGCTGGATCGTCATGGGGCACTGTGGTTGCGGTTGGCATCTTTGATGCCTCAACCAGCGGAAACCTCTTGGCATACGGCAACCTGACCTCGAGCAAGACGATTGCCTCCGGTGACGTGTTCCGCGTCCCTGCTGGCGATCTTGACATTACGTTGGCCTAATCCGTGGCCGGTTACGGCAGCGGCTTATATGGCATTGGTAACTATGGCATAGACCCCAAAGAGGGGGCTGCCACACTAACCGCTGCCGCCACCTTGGTGGTATCGGGTATCCGCATCCAGCAAGGTGCGGCTACGTTGAACGCTGCGGCTACGGTCACGGCAAGTGCGGTGAGGGTGCAGCAGGGGGCTGCGACTCTCAACGCGGCGGCAACGCTCACAGCGACCGCCAGCAGGGTACAGAACGCAGCGGCAGCGTTGTCTGCTGCTGCGACGCTAACCGCTTCGGCGGAGCGTATACAGCGCGGCTCCGCTGCCCTAGCCGCCACCAGCAGTCTGACAGCCACCGCACTGGCGATATACGAGAGCGGCGCCGCAATCAACGCAGCGGCCACTCTGACCGCCACGGCAAACCGGGTGCAGTTCGCATCCTGTGCAATGTCCGCGGTATCGGTGGTGGTCGTGTCGGGGCGCCTCAAGTGGGAGGTGATACCAGACACGGCGGAGAGTTGGACGCCGGAGGCGGATACAGCAGAGAGCTGGACGACGGTGGCGGATACGAGTGTTGCGTGGAGCGCAATACCTGACACCGCAGAGACGTGGACGGCGCAGACAGATACTGCGAAGACGTGGACAGAGAAAACACATCCGGCTTACTTACAAGCCGCTTGAGGTAGAGAAACATGGCCGATACGACAACGACAAATCTTTCCCTGACCAAGCCAGAGGTTGGCGCATCTGCTGACACCTGGGGCGGGAAACTCAATACCAACCTTGACACCATCGACGGCGTGTTTGCTGCCGCTGGCAACGGCACGTCGGTTGGCCTTAATGTAGGCACCGGCAAGACGTTGACCGTTGGCGGCACGCTGACCAACAGCGCAGGCACTGCCAATGCGGTGGCCTATCTGAACGGTAGCAAGAACCTGACCACAAGTTCGTCGCTTGGCTACAACGGCGCGACACTGACTGTGGCTGGAAACAGCAGCAACCCAAACGCCACGCTGTCATCCACCAGCACCTCCGAGCTTAGCATCACGACTTCAAGCGGCACTGGATCGCTGGCCGTTGGTCACAACGCGCTTGCAGTTGGCGCCGAGTCGTACATTTCGAGCAACAAGAATCTGGCCATTTCCGCCACCAGCGGAATCGCCATCAACAGCGCCACGACCTTCTCAAACAATCCAACCCTCTCCGGCGGCACGGCCAACGGCGTGCTGTATCTGAACGGCAGCAAGGTGGCGACGAGTGGGGCGAACCTGACTTATGACGGCACAACATTTACGAGTGTTGGGCAGATCAATGTAAAGAATGACTTGTTGTTAAGTGACGCTACGGCAATTCAAGGACGCGCTTATGGGGATGCGTCTGGTGTTGTATGGAGAGCGGAGTCTGGACTAGCGCAGCGTTGGCATATTGGCTCAAGCGAGCAAGCCCGCCTCACCACCACCGGGTTAGGCATCGGCACGAGCAGTCCGGCAGTCCCGCTTGATGTGGTTTCCAACTCTGGCTCCAATGGCATCAACATTCGTGCGAGAAGTTCTAACGATTACGGATTCTTAAACTTCAAGTCAAACGACGGATCAGATACCGCAGGTTCCATCGCAGCGTTACGAGCAGGCGTAAACTCTGGCAGCCTTTTGTTCTATACCGGAACGACGGAAAAAGCCCGGCTAGATACGTCTGGAAATCTGGGTATCGGCACGAGCAGTCCGTCAGCGCCAGTTGAAATTGTTTATGCCGCATCTGGTCAACAAGTAGCGCAAAGATGGCGCAGCGGTGCGGGCAATGTTTATGGTTTAGATTTTGTTGGAAATAACGCAGATAACGGGTGGGGGCAAATTGCCACCTATGCCAGTGGGTACTTGTATTGGGGTGTGTCAGCAACTAACGGGGCTTACACAGAGCAGATGCGCCTCACATCCACCGGGTTAGGCATCGGCACGAGCAGTCCGACCTATAAACTAGATATTTCCGTAACAACGAATAATGGCATCCGCACAACCTCTAGCGCAGGGCAACAGTCTTACCTTGGCAATACGGGAGGTGAGGCTGTAACAGGTACGCTTAACAATTACGGCTTTGGAATCATCACCAACGGTTCTATCCGTGGATATTTTGACTCCTCCGGCAACGTCGGCATCGGGACGAGTTCGCCGGGATACAAGTTAGACACTAACAACACCTCAGCAGGAACGATTGCGCGATTTGTAAACGGATCAGGTCGTGGCTACGTCCGTATGGACGGCTACGATGACATGACCTTGCAGTTTTACCGCAGAGGATCGTCGGTTGGATTTGTTCAGACTGACTCTTCTGGCACAGAATTGTATGCCGGAACGGCTGGCGCATATCCGTTTGTTTTCTACACCAACAACAGCGAACGCGCCCGCATCACGAGCGGGGGGGCGTTTCTAGTTGCGAAAACAACGTATGGTATTGGGTTGACTGGCTTCCAAGTTGATAGCACAGGCCAAACTGACGTAACAGTAAGTGCGTCAGAGTGCATGAACATTAACCGTGAAACAAACGATGGGGATTTAATTAGATTTAGGCAAGCAAACCTTGTTGAAGGCTCCATCTCCGTCAGCGGCAGCACCGTTTCCTACAATGCTTTTGCAGGTTCACACTGGTCGCAACTGCAAGACGGCAGCAAACCCGATATTTTGCGCGGCACGGTGATGGAGTCAATCAACGAACTTTGTGTGTGGCCGGGTGAAAGCAACGAGCGATTGCCGAAGTCTAAAATCAGCGACACCGCTGGCAGCAAGAAGGTCTACGGCGTGTTTATGGCGTGGGACAACGACTGGACAGAGATGAATGATATGTACGTCACGGCGGTCGGTGCGTTTATCTGCCGCGTCAATGGCAGCGTCACGGTTCAGGAAGGTGACTTGCTTGAGTCTAACGGCGACGGCACGGCGCGTGTACAGGCCGACGACATCATTCGCAGCAGCACCATCGGCAAAGTCACAAGCACGGTCAAGACGCACCAATACGACGATGGTTCTTACTGTGTCCCGACTGTGTTGTATTGCGGTTAATCAGGAGTAAGTAATGTCCGACGCAAAGTTAGAAATGACGCTTGAAGAAGCCGTCGCCATCGTGAATCTGCTGGGTAGCCTCCCGACGAGTCAAGGCGGGTTCCCGCTCTGGCAGAAACTGAAGGCTCAGGTGGAGGCGCAGATGCCTAAAGACGAACCTAAGCCGGAGCAAATGCAATGACAACGATTACATGGAACATCAGCCAATTAGACTGCCTCCCGCAATCAGCGGAGGGTGCGGATTACGTCGTTACTGCGCATTGGCAATGCAATGGCGTAGACGGTGACTATAGCGGTAGCGTCTATAGCACTTGCTCGTTTCCCGTGGTGGAGGGTGCGTCGTTTGTTCCTTACGCTGACCTGACGCTTGATACCGTCCTCGGATGGATTTGGGCAAACGGCGTTGATAAGGCTGCGACAGAGGCGGCGGTGGCGCAGCAGATTGAGAACCAGATCAACCCGCCGGTGGTTTCGCCGGCACTTCCGTGGGTGGCGTAATGGAAGAGATTGAATTGAAGTTGTCGCTCGAGGAGGCTGTGGCCATCGTCAACCTAATCGGCAGCCTGCCGACTGCACAGGGCGCTTTTCCGCTTTGGCAGAAGTTGCTTGGCCAAGTCGAGCCGCACCTTCCGAAGAAAGAAGAAAAGCCGGAGTGATTCATGTCAGAGCAAGAGCGGGCTGATGCCGTGGAAATTGCGCTGTTGAGAAAAGAGATGGAGGCGTTGCAGGCTGACATGTCAGAAGTGAAGGGCGATCTTAAAAAACTCGCCAACGCTTGGGCTACTGCCGAAACGCTCGTCGCTTTTATCAAATGGCTCGCTGGCCTCGCAGCCGCTCTTGCTCTCTTGACCGGCATGTTCAAAGGTTGGTTTATCCCGAAGGAGTAGGAGCGGATGCTCGTACCCATTAATATTCAGCCGGGCGTATATCGCAACGGTACTGACTACCAGAGCAAGAGCCGCTGGCGTGATGCCAGCCTCGTGCGCTGGTACGAGGGAACCATGCGCCCGGTTGGCGGTTGGCGCAAGCGCTCCAGCAGCCAGATGACCGGAATGTGCCGCGGCTTTATCGCGTGGCGCACCAACGGAAACGTGCGCTGGATTGGCGCCGGTACGCACAACAAACTGTATGTGATGAACGAGGCGGGAACGCTGACGGACATCACACCGGCTGCAGGCTTTACGCCGGGCGTGGCAGATGCCACGCTTAACTTAGGTTATGGCGGCGGCCCTTACGGATTGTTCGCATATGGCACAGCGCGACCGGATACCGGCACGGTGGTGCCAGCCACGACGTGGAGCATGGACAACTGGGGCGAATACCTGCTCGCCTGCTCCAATGCTGACGGCAAGATTCTCGAGTGGGACTTGGACACAAACAATGACGCCGCGGCGTTGACCAACGCACCGATTGACAACAAGGCGGTGCTAGTCACGGCAGAGCGGTTTGTGTTCGCACTCGGCGCTGGCGGCAATGCCCGCAAAGTAGCCTGGTGCGATCAAGAAAATAACACGCTCTGGACGCCAGCCGTGACCAACCAAGCCGGTGATATTGAGCTTGAGACGCTTGGCTCCATCGTGGCTGGCAAGCGACTGCGCGGCGTGAATTTGATTTTTACGGACGTGGACGTACACACCGCGCAGTATCAGGGGCCGCCGTTTGTATACGGCTTTGAGCGCATTGCAACCGGCTGCGGCGTGATTAGCGCGCAGGCGGTAGCGGCGGTGGAGTCGGTTGCCTACTGGTGGAGTCCATCGGGCTTCTTCATGTACGACGGATTCGTTCGCCCCATTAAGTGCGACGTACTGGACTATGTGACGAACAACCTGTCGCAGCAGCAGAAGTCCAAGGTGTACGCAGTGGCCAACAACCAGTATGGCGAGATCTGGTGGTACTACCCCAGCGCTTCAAATACTGAAGTGGACTCCTATGTTGCGTACAATTACCGTGAGGGGCATTGGACTATCGGTAGCCTTGCGCGCACCGCTGGCACGGATCGCGGCGTGTTCAACTATCCGCTGCTGGTATCCGCCGATGGGTACATCTATGAGCATGAGGTTGGCGTTGAGTATGACGGCGCAGCGCCTTATGCCCAGACCGGCCCCATCGAGTTTGGTGGTGGTGATCGCATCATGGTGGCTCGCCAGTTGATTGCGGATGAGAAAACAGAGGGGTCTGTTGGCGTGCAGTTTAAAACACGCTTCACGCCGCTTGGCTCCGAGGTGGTCAAGTCTTACACCATCGACAGCCCATACACTCCGGTGCGATTCAGTGGCCGTCAGGTTGAGATGCGAATCACTGCCGCATCACCAGCTACGGATTGGCGAGTTGGAACCATGCGCCTAGATGCTGTGGCAGGCGGTGAGCGATGAGCGAAGCAGAGGGGTTTGAGTTTATTAAGCCGTTCCGAGAATTGATTGAGCGCGCGCTGGCTGAAAACTATGGCCAGTTGAACTACAACGATGTCCTCGAGGGCATTGCGCGCGGTGAGTATCAATTCTGGGCGGCTGAGAACTCCTGTGTACTCACGACCATCGACATATTCCCGCGCCTCAAGCAACTCACGGTAATCCTTGGCGCAGGGGATCTGAATGAGATAAACGAAAACATCCGCCCGCTTGTTGAAGACTGGGCGCGCAGCATTGGTTGCGACACGATGTTGATCATGGGCCGCCCCGGTTGGCAGAGGGCGCTTGAGGGCTACAGACGCACCGCGGTGGTGCTAGAGAAGAAACTATGAGTAACCTGTTTAAGTCCAGCAAGAAAGAAACCAGCACGACGCAGATAGACCCGGCGGTTTATCAAAGCGTCCTGCAGAACATCGAGATGGCCAACCAGTTGGCCAGCATTCCATTCACGCCTTATCAGGGCTTGCTGACCGCGCCATTCACGCAGGACTACATGCGCGGCGAAGCCATGACTCGCGCCATCGCGCAGCAGGGCGGCTATGTTCCCGAGCTGGAACTTGCCTCGCAGCAGTTGCAGCGTGATCTTGGATTCCAACCGGAGCGTGTGCAAGCTGGCCAGATTCAGTCTCAGTTTGAGGCGCCACTGGCACAGGCCGAAAGGGTGACACCGGGCACCGCAGTTGAGCGCGTGATGGCTGGCCAAGTTGGTACGCAGTTTGCGCCTGAGCGAGTCTCGGCGCAGCAGATTGCCTCGCAGTTCAATGCGCCTGGGGTGCAGACGCAGTTTGCCGCTCCGACCGTTGGCGCTGCCGCTGCCGCTGGCCCTGCTGGCGTTGGCAACATATCGGCTGACCAACTGCGCCAGCAGTTTGCTGCACGCGATGTCAACGCCCCGCAGATTGCCTCCCAGTTTGCTGCGCCGACTGTGCAGGGCGAGCGCCTCGGCACGCAGTTCTCTGCGCGTGACGTAACTGGGCCGGGTGCTGCTCCTTCGGTGCAGGGCGCCTCCTTCTTGGGGCGTGACTTGGCGGCTTACCAGAATCCGTACCAGCAGCAGGTCATCGAGGCTGGACTGTCTGACATCGACCGCGCAGAGGCTGCACGGCGTCAACAAATTGGCGCTCAGGCTACTGCCGCTCGAGCGTTTGGCGGATCACGCCAAGCCGTGCAGGAAGGTATCGCCGCTGGCGAGGCTGCGCGTGAGCGCAACCGCTTTATTGCCGAGCAGCGCGCGCAGGGCTTCCAGCAGGCCGCGCAGTTGCGTGAGGCTGATGTTGGCCGTGAGCAGCAGGCTGCTCTGGCCAACCAACAGGCCGCGCAGAATGTCATGCAGTTGGCGCAGACTGGCCAGATTAGCAACCAAGAGCGCGACCTGCGGTTGCAGCAGTTGGGACTGACGGCTGGTCAGACCAACGTACAGACCGGAATGCAGGCGCAGCTGGCCAATCAGGCCGCTGCACAGCAGGCGCAGCAGTTGGGTCTCACGGCGCAGCAGGCGAACCAGCAGGCCGCCTTGGAGGCTGCACGGCTGAACCAAGCCCGTGACATCACCGGCTCGCAGTTTGGCTTGACGCAGGCTCAGGCGAACCAGCAGGCTGCTCTTGAGGCTGCCCGCGCCAATCAGGCGGCACAGTTGCAGACTCAGCAACTTGGTACGCAGACTGGCCAGTTCAACGTCGAGCAGCAGATGCGCGCGCAGTTGGCGAATCAGGCGGCGCAGCAGCAGGCCCAGCAGTTGGGGCTGACCGGACAGCAGTCAAACCAGCAGGCGATGCTGCAGGCGCAGCAGATGGGGCTAACCGCCGGGCAGGCAAACCAAGAGGCTGCCTTGCGTGCTGCCCTTGCCAACCAGCAAGCAGCCCAGACTGGTCAGCAGATGGGCTTGCAGGCTGGGCAGTTCAACGTGCAGGCTGCGATGGATGCGGCACGCTTGAACCAAGCCGCTGGGCTGCAGGCGCAGGGCATGACTCAGGCGCAGCAGCAGTTCAACGCACAGCAGGCCAATCAGATGGCGCTGGCCAATCAGGCTGCACGCCAACAGGCGCAGCAGATGGGAATGACCGCGCAGCAGTTCAACGCGCAGCAGGCGATGCAAGCGGCTCTGGCCAACCAAGGCGCAGGGCAGCAGGCGGCGCAGTTCCGCATGGGAGCTGCTGGCCAGTTGGGTCAGTTTGGCCAGCAGGCGTTGCAGAACCGCTATGGCGCGGCGCAGGCGCAGCTTGGGCTTGGTCAAGCGCAGCAGGGGCTCATGCAGCAGTACCTCGACCGGCAGTATCAGGAGTTCATGCGCCAGCAGAACTACCCGTTGCAGCAGTTGGCGATCCGTCAGGGTGCGATTGCGGCGAGTCCGTTAAACCAGACAACGACCGGCAAGGTGACAAGCAGCCCGAGCATTATGCAGTCCATTGGGCAAATCGGGCAGGCTTACAATGCCTGGTCGGATGAGACCATGAAAAAGAATATCTCTAAGGTGAAGAACCCGCTTGATAAGGTAAATCGCCTCAAGGGAATTGAGTTTGAGTGGGAAGACGAATACAAGGATGACGTAGAAGAGAACGGGCAGGAGTCCGAAGGCAAGAGCGTGAGTGTGTCCGCGCAAGATGTGGAGCGCGAGATGCCGAATGCGGTCATGCGTGCCAGAAACGGGAAAATGATGGTAGACATGCCGAAGGTTGTCGGATTGCTTACTGAGGCAGTCAAGGAACTTGACGCCAAGGTGGAAGGCAAGAAGCGCAAGAGGATGAAGTAATGCAAGTCTCAAACGACCCGACAATTTTCAGTGCAGAAACAAACCCGTACAAAAGACTTAATGAAAAGAAAAAAAATCGTCTTTTTGACATATTAGATAAACTTTCAAGCGCAGCAGACGCTGGTGGGTTTAACGAAGAAGAAGACTTGTCTTCGTTTTTAAGAACCCCTCGCGCTCAAAAAGGCGGGGCTCCTGCGTATGACCCGAATAAGTATTATGGCGGAATTTATAGCATGTACGGCGGTCGCAAGGTTCGCGGCGGCCTTTTAGGAGATTGACATGGCATTGCTCGACATTTTCAGAAACATAAACGAAAAAATGGGCAAGCGCGCCGAAGAAAACATCGGCGGACTTCTCGGCCTAAAGTGGGAAGACATGACCGAAGAAGAGCGCAAGCAAGCGCGCCGATTGTCCCGCATGGCTGCATTTGAAAGTCTTGCAAGCGGCAGATCTCCAATGCCGCGCATCGCTGAAGCGGCGCAACTTATTGGAGCGCAGCGCGCAAAGCGTCAAGAGGCAGAGACTGCTGGGCGTGCCGTGCAAGATATCAACCAAGCACAAGCCGCCATCGCTGGCAGACTTGGCGCTCGAGGCGCAGACGTTGGCGAGCAGACGCAACTTGAAGAAGTGCGCCCAATGGCTGGCATGAACCTGCAGGCTTTGTTGGCATCGCCTGCTGGTGCTGCTGCGTTGCAGTCCAATCCGCAACTTGCCGAGATGATCAAGCAGCGCACCGGCTACCAAGTCGCTGGCGCTGATATTTTCAATCGAGAGACTGGGCAGTTTGTGCCACGTCCGGGTGCTGCACCCGCCGCTCGTGGTGGCGCTATGCCAGCAGCCGGTGGCGCTCCTGCAGCCGCTGGTGGTGGTCAACGGTTCCGCGTTATGACGCCGGAAGAGATGCGCGCTGCAAATCTGCCGGAAGGCACTTCTGCCCAGGTTGATACGCAGACTGGCGCTGTAAAAGTGCTGTCTGCCGTTCCGGCGTCGCAGCGCATTAGCGAGGCAAACAAAAACACGGCTGTCAGCAGAGTTGAAAACATTGCAACGCGAATTGCTGGGCAGCTTGACAAGGTATTTACAGGCGGCCCGCTTGGCGTCGTTGGCGCGTTGAGCAGAATATTCGACTCGCAAGATGCGAAGTTGTTTGAGTCCTACAGACAGCAATTGTCTGCAGCACTTCGATCTGCTCTTCGCATTCCGGGTGAAGGCGCACTGTCCGACTACGAACAACGCCTCTATGGCCTGCAGTTGCCGGAGTTGTCGCAGAGTGGTGCCAACAACATCCAGATCCTGCAGAGCTTGATTGACCAAGTGCGCCTTGCCGCATCTCAAGAGCCGACGGCACCTGCCATGCCAGCAGGGGCTGACTATATATTCCAAGGCGGCAAGTTAGTGCCTGCCAAGAAGAGGTAAAGCAATGCCTACCGTATTCGTTGAGGGTATCGGTCGCGTCTCGTTCCCTGACTCCATGTCAGAGAAGGAGATTGAAAACGAAATCAACAAGATGATGCGCCGCGGCTCGGAAATGAGCGGTCTTGAGCGCTTTGGTCGTGGTGCCTTGCAGTCAATTACAGACATCGGATATGGCGCGCGGCAACTTGGCGCAGAGGCTGGTGCAGCCGCTGGACTTGTCTCGCCAGAAACTGTGCAGCGCTTGCGGCAGGAGCAGGACGTGCGCGCCATAGAGGCTGCACCGTTTATGGACACTGGCGCAGGGCAGGCTGGCTACATGCTCGGTTCTGTCGGCTCCATGTTGATCCCAGGCATGGCGCTTGGTCGCGCTGCTGGCGCAGCCGGTCGCGTTGGACAGGCGATCTCTGCGCCTCGTACATTGGCCGGGGCTGGCGCAGTCGGTGCGACTATGGGTGCAGTGCAGCCGGTTGGTACGCAAGATGAGCGCTCGCTCAATGTCGGTATTGGCGCTATTGGCGGCATGGCTGGACAGGCTGCCGCTCGAGGGCTTGCGCGACTGGCGCAGCCGACAACCAGCGCTGCTGCTCCGCAAGTTGAGCGCGCTGCACAGCGGCTACAGACCGCTGGCGTGCCGGTGGATCTTGCCGAGCGTGCGGGTTCTGAAAACTTGCGGATGGTGCGCCGCTTCCTAACAGATAACCCCATCTCTGCTGGCGTTATGAGAAAGGGGCAGGATGCCACGCAGACTGCTTTTAATCGTGCCGCACTCAAATTGATTGGCGAGCAAGGCGACGCTGCACTTCCAGAAGTGTTGTCTCGCGCTGATGATCGTATCGGCAGCGTCATGGATGACATTGCAGCGCGAAACAAAATTAAAATTGATGACAAGATGGTTGATGACCTTGTTGAGATTGAAGAGTTCGCAAGGATGACATACGACCCGAAGGTGCTGACTCCATTTAGAAATCAGGTTGACAACATACTTCAAAAGCTGCAAGCCGGGGATTTAATTGACGGCGAGGCTTATCAGAAAATAAGAAGCGCAGCGGCAAACTTAGGTAAAGAAAACCCTGCACTGGTTGGCATATCCCGCAAATTGCGGGAAACCGTAGACGCCGCGCTTGAGCGAACTGTTGGCAAGGCTGACGCAGATGCACTGAAGCAAGCGCGCAAGCAGTACCGCAACTTGATGAAGTTACTTGACTCCATCGGCACGTCTGAGACTGGCGATATCAGCATTCCGCGACTTGCTGCGGCCACGTCCACCAAGCGTGAGCGTGGCGCTGCATTGATGAATCGTGGCGATGCGGATATGGCGCGCTTGGCGCGTAGTGCCATGACCATGCGCGATGCCTTCCCGCAGTCTGGCACGGCTCCGCGATCTGCACTGCAGACTTATGGTCAGGCGTTGATTCCGGGCGCTGCTGGCGCCGGTTATGGTGCGCTGCAGGGAGAGACTCCGAGCGAGTCAGCCATTGGCGCAATTGGTGCTGGCCTGCTTGGCCTTGCCGCTCCTCGTGCAGCCGCTCGCGCCTATCAGAATCCGGCGCTGCAGCAGTACATCCTGCGTGGCATACAAAACGACCCGCTGCGCCGTGCCATGCTCTCGAGCGGATTGCGCGGTGGGCTGACATACGGTGCGCCCGCTGGCCTTCTTACTCCGGGGAAGTAGCGCATGGAACTCTTTGAGATCTTCACGCGCGCATGGCCAGTCATTCTGGCGCTGATCACGCTGATCATCGTGCTGTCCAAATTAGACCTGCGCGTGGCAGTGCTGGAAGACAAGATCAAGACCTTATTTGACCTGATTAACAAGGGGAAATGACCATGATGGAAACCCTACTGGGCGGCGTGTTTGGCGGCTTGCTGCGACTGGCTCCAGAGGCGCTCAAGTTCTTTGACGCCAAGAACGAGCGTGGGCATGAGCTCAAGATGCTCGAGGCAGAGATGAAGTTCGCACAGGTGAAGGGCGAGATTGCCATGAAGCAGACTGAGGCGCAGATGACCATGGCAGAGGTTGGCGCCATTGAGCAGGCATTCAAGGAGCAGAGCGCGACGGCACAGGCTGCTGGTTCTGTGGTAGCTGCTATCTCTGCGCTGGTGCGCCCGCTGACCACCTATCTCTTCATTAGCGCTTACGCCGCGGTGAAGGTGGCGGCATTCTTGATTGCACTCGAGCAAAACGGCGACTGGAAGCAGGTGGCCACCACAATCTGGGGCGCCGATGACATGGCTGTACTTAACATGATCATCAGTTTCTGGTTTGTCGGTCGCGTCTATGAACGCACTCGATGAGGCGCTTGAACTAGCCGCTGACTTATGCAGACACTTTGAGGGCTTTAGTGCGAAGCCGTACATCTGCCCGGCTGGGTATCCCACCATCGGGTACGGCACGGTCTACAAGCCAGACGGCACCAAAGTATCAGCGGATGATAAACCTATCAGCCGCGAGTTGGCCGACCAGTGGCTTTTGTCCGAGCTGCGGAACAACTACGGCGCAGGGGTGTTGAGAACATCGCCAAACTTGATAAGGCACCCGAAGGCTTTGGCAGCGATCATTGATTTTGCTTACAATCTCGGAGTCCCGAGATATCGAGCCAGCACGTTACGAAAGCGAGTGGAGGCAGAGCAGTGGGACGAGGCAAGGCAACAGTTGATGCGATGGACAAGAGCAGGCAGTCGCGTGCTGCCCGGTCTAGTGCGTCGGCGGAAAGCGGAAGCGGACTTGTTGCCATGAATCCGCGCAGCGATGGCGTGCCGCGGCAGTTCCAACTGGCTGGGCACACCATCGCGGTCAACCTCGTCACGCCGCGCAAGTGGAAACACGGCAAGAATTGCGTTGGCATCTGGCTACCCGGCGACTACAAGATCGAACTACTCTCAAGCTGCAAGGGGTCTAATCGTCAGCAAGTGTTTTG
>Ga0208783_10001580_pt1 | contig 13398 bp, 11 predicted proteins | sample DEB19_08_DNA_2_FD_184529 | JGI IMG/M metagenome (GOLD analysis project Ga0208783, IMG submission 184529) | Aqueous microbial communities from the Delaware River and Bay under freshwater to marine salinity gradient to study organic matter... | ecosystem: Environmental > Aquatic > Marine >... | reverse complement strand
GGCGCGGGTCCGCGCCCCCGGTGCGAACCGCTTCCGCTCCATCGCCCAGTCGCCGGAAGGGGACTTCCTCGGCCTCACCTCGCTCGTCGCTTCGCCGGATGGGGATGGCTGGGCGGCCACCACCGCGGACGGCCCGGCGGGCGTGGCCGGCATCCGTCTCTGGCGCATCGATGTGACCGCCCGCCGCTGGGTGCCGGCCGGCCGTCCCTTCCGCGGCGCAGTGGAGCGGGACTACCGGCTCTCCACGGCGAGCCTGACCCGGGCCGGGGACGGCACCTTCACGATCGCCGGGATCGCCGCGCCCAAGAGCCCGCCCGCGGGGGACCCCGTCTACCGGATCGTGGTGGCGACCGGGCGAGCAGGTGGCAGCTTCGCGACCCGCTTCCTCACCTCGGCCGATGTCCATGCGACGACCCCGGGCATCGCCGGAAATGCGCGCGGCGAGATCGTGGTCCCCTTCATCCAGGGCTACGACCTCGCGGAGATGACGCCGCGGGTCGCCATCCGCTCCGCGTCCGGACGCTGGCGCACGATCACCCTGGGACCGGCCGGCGATTCGCAGCGGATCCGGGCGGCGATCGGGCCGGACGGCACGGTCGGCGTCACCTGGCTTGCGCCCGCGAACGCGCCCTTCACGGAGGTCGAGCTCGTCACCCTCGGCGCCGGCTGCGGGACCTCCTGCATCGCCACCCACACGCTCGCCACCGGGCTGCCCGCCAAGGACCAGATCGCGGTCGCGGTGGAGGCGGACGGCGATGTCCTGGCGGGCTGGGTCCAGCCGGACGGCTCCGCCACGCGGATCTGGCTCGCCCATGCGGACGGCGGGGTCCCCGCCCCCCAGGTCGTCTCGGAGGACGGACGGAAGGTCCGCCTGAGCGGGCTCGTCCCGATCGGGGGCTCACGGATCGGGATGATCGGCGTCCTCTTCACGACCGGCTTCGACGGGCTCGGCCTCCGCTACTGGCCGGTCCGCAACGGGACGGCAGGGAGTATGGTCACGCTCACCGGGAGCGAGGCCGCGGACGGCGCGGTGAACAACGAGCAGCTCGGCTTCGCCAAGGGCCTGGGGACGATCACCTGGATGCGGGGGACCTACCCAGCCACGACGATCTCGGTCACCGACCAGCGCCGCTAAGGCGCGCTGGGGAAAGGGATCGGATGGACGCGAACGAAGCCTGGTTCCGGAGCCGAGCGTGGAGCGTGAGCGGCAATCGTCTCGGCGGCCCACCGGACGGGAAGCGTCCGGTCGTCACGTCGCTCGCCCGGGAGATCCACCAGCCCCGTTCCGTCGATGAGGTCGTGCGGATCGTCCGTGCCCTTCCGCCGTCCACGCCGATCGCGTGCGTCTCGGGCGGCCACGGCTCGAGCGGATCCGCGCTCGTCGCCGCCCCGGATGCGGTCGTCCTCGACCTGGTCCACCTGAAGGAGATCACCTTCCACGAGGACGCGGACGGCCCGCTTGTGACGGTGGGCGCCGGGGTCGTCTTCCGCGAGCTGGTGGAGGCGCTCCGGGAGCAGAGGGGCGCGCTCCCGGTGGGGACCGGGCCCGGTGTCGGCGTGGTGGGATATGTCGTGAACGGCGGCCTGAGCGGCTACTTCTCGCGCCGGCTCGGGCTGCTCGGCCAGCGCGTGGAGCGGATGACCGTGGTGACGGCCGCGGGCGAGGTCCGGGTCCTCGGCACCGCAGATCCGGAGCTCGCGGCGATGGTCGGCGCAGGAAGCGCGCTCGGGATCGTGGTGGACGTGACGATCCGCGTGGCGCCCGCGAGCGCGATCCGGGAGGCCCAGCAGCGGGTCTTCGGCTTCGACTCGCGCGAGCGCGCCGTCCGGTTCACGCGCGGCGCCGTCCGGCTGATGCGTGACGCGATCCTCCCCGATCCCTCGGTCTCCCAGGAGATCGTCGTCACCGGTGGCGGCGCGATCGTCGTGACCACGACCTTCTTCGACTCCTTCATCGGGGATCCGGCCCGGTTCCTCGCTCCGCTCGAGGAGCTGGCCGCCTCTCTCGAGCTGCCGTTGCTGGCCGCAGCCCGCTGGGGCTCGTGGTACGAAGCAGCGGGGGCGCTGTGGCCGATCATCGAGGGTCAGTCCGGCGATCCGCTCGCCTTCCTGTGCCATGCGGTGGGGACGCGGATGGCACCGGATGACGCGGCGATCGACTACGTCTGTGACGTGATGGTCGGCGAGGCGCCGCTGGACGAGGCTCCGCTCTCGATCATCGAGATCCGGACCCTGGGCGGGGCTGCCGGCACCGGCCGCCCGATCCCGACCGGGAACCATCACCACGACTTCTTCGTGGACATCGTCACGATGTACGACGCCGGGCCGAAGGACGGTGCGGCGCGCCAGGCGATCCTCGACCGGACGAACGGGATCGTCGATCGCGCGCGCACCATCCCCGGGCTGGACGTCGACTTCAGCGGGACCCACTCGCAGCCCGACGACCCGGGCGAGCCACCGGCTGCGGAGCTGATCTTCGGCACACCGGAGGCAGCGGCCGGCATCCGTGCCCTGAAGAAGCAGCTGGACCCGGCCGACCGGTTCCGCTTCCACCCCTACGTGCGGATCCTCGACTGACCGCATCGGCGGCGGCGCGGAGCCGGATCCGGATGAGGCGGCCCTCTCGGATCCGGACAGGGCCGTGGGACGCGGCCTACGTGGCCTCGGATCCGCAGTCCTCGTCGATCGGGGCGGTGTTCCCGACCACGTTGGCGTTGAAGACCCCGATCCCGGGGCACCGGACGCCCTCCAGGAACGCGCCCGTCGGGTTGTAGAGGCCGCCGGCACGAAGATCCGCCTCGTTGCCGGTGATCCGCCCGGTGGAGGTGATGACGAGCGTCGCCCCGACGCCGTTCGACACGCCACCGCCATTGGACGTCGCGCGGTTCTGCTCCACGACCGTCCCCTTCCCCAGGGTGAGGTGGCCGCCGTTGAAGATGCCGCCGCCCAGGCCCGCCGTGTTGAGCGCGACCCGGACCCCACGCAGGACGAGCGTCCCGCCGTTGTAGATGCCGCCGCCGATCGTGACGAAGACGAACGACCGGCCCACGCCCCGGGTGATGAAGAGCCCGCGCACGGTGACCGTGGCCCCCGTGTCGATGAAGAGCGGCTGAACGAGGTTCCTGCCGTCCAGCGTGGGCCGGGCGGCTCCCGGCGGACGGATCCCCCGGATCGTGAGGTCCTTGCGGATCACCGCGGCGCCCCGGCAGACGCCGCGGACCGTGAGGGTGTCTCCGGCGCTGGCAGCCTTCACTGCCGCGCGGAGCGTGGCCGCGGTCCCGTCCGTCCGCGTGTTCGTGACGATGCACGTGGTGGAAGAGCCCGCCACCGGCCCGGCCGGCAGGAGCGCGAGAGCCACCGTGCCCGCGAGCACAGCACCCAGGATCCGCCGAGCCACGACCATCCGCATCCCATCCCTCCACGCTGCGGCCGGAGCATCCGCCCCGCGACCATCCTCCGGCATCCGGTCAAGCCCGGGCGATCGCGGGAGGCCTCCCGGGCGGCGCATCGACCATCCGGGTCAGCTCTCGCAGCCCACGCCGTCCCCGCCGCCATCGAAGCGGTGGGGGTCCGGTGGCAGGACGCGGAAGCGCCGATAGGGAACGTCCGCGCAGTCCAGGTCCGGCGGCGAGGGCGGGATGCAGACGTCCGGGTAGGCCGGATCGCAGCCCGACCCGCCGGCCGTGGCCCCTCCTCCGCCGGCCGCGGCTGCCTCCCCGCCGGGCGGGGTCCCCCAGAGGCCGATCCCCCGCTCCCGCGCGTCCGCCTGCGCCGCGAGATAGATGTCCACCCAGCGGACATCCGGCGGGTAGGTGACGACCTGCGCCAGGCCGAGCGACACGAGCGCGAGGTTGACGAAGACGAGCTCGCCGCCCGTCCCCTCCACCCAGACGTAGCGGAGGAGGCGGCCGTAGCGATCCGTCTCGCTGATATCCCGCTCGAGGAGGACCTGGCGCCCCTCCACGAGCGAGCGGTTCATCGCCGAGGCCTCCTTCCCCATCCACTCCACGGGCCGGCTGGGATGGACGGTCTCCGGCGTATCCACCCCGATGTAGCGGACGCGCTCCGGGCCGCGGCCGCGGTCCACCTCGATCGTGTCCCCGTCCACCACGGCGAGGACCCGGGCGCTCTCCGTCCGTCCGGCAGGTGCGAGGCCCGTGACCGCGTCCGCAGCCGGTGCCGGTGTCGCCGGGCGCGGGGTGGGCCGGGCGGTGGCGCGCGGGGTGGCCGCCGGGGCCCGGGTCGCCGGGGCGCCTGCCTGCTCCGTGACGGACGGAACGGGCGGCGATCCGCAGCCGGCCAGGACCGCCGCGAGGAGGAGGACGAGCGCCGACCGGAGCTTCACCCGCGCATCCTCGCCGGTCCGCGTGCCATCTGTCCGGCACGCCGCTGGACGGGGTACCAAGGAGCGCGGTATCGTCCCGGCCGGACCCCGGCGCTGACATCTGGCGCGCCTCGCGGGTCCCATGGGGGTGATCATGCAGCGCGCCGACCGGGATCCGTTCCACCGATGAACCTGGGCCGGCTTCTCCTGGGTGCCGCCGCCGTCCGCGCCGTGCGTGGCTCGGGCGGCGGGCGCAGCTCCTCGTCCGGCACCGGGACGGGGTGTCTCATCGGGGTCGTGGCGGTCATCGTCGCCCTGGGGATGGCCTGGGAGTGGGCCAAGGAGAACCCCGTCCCGTCGCTCATCGGCTTCGCGGTCGTGAGCCTCCTCGTCATCGCCTACCTGCGGTCGCGGCGCCCGGTCCCCCAGGTCCGGATCGCCACGCTGGACGGCTTCCTCGCGCTCACCCCGACCCAGTTCGAGCAGGAGGTCGCCGCCCTCTTCCGCGCCCTCGGCTACCCGCAGATGGATGCCGTGGGCGGCGCCGGCGATCTCTCCGTGGATGTCCGCGGCGTGGATCCCCAGGGTCGGACCGTCCTCGTCCAGTGCAAGCGCTACGCCCCGGACCGGCGGATCGGCTCCCCGGAGATCCAGCAGTTCTACGGGATGGCGCGCTACCACGACGCGAACGCGCACGCGGTCTTCATCACGACCTCGGGCTACACGGACGCGGCGATCGACGTGGCACGGCAGGTCGGCGTGGAGCTCATCGATGGACCGGCGCTCGTGTCCATCGCCGGGAAGGTGAACCAGGCCCTTGCCCAGGCGGCCGCCCGCCAGGCGAGCGGCGCCGAGGGCTGATCAGGAGCGTTAGCGCCGGACCGGGTAGCGGGACCAGAACTCCTCGTCCGACATGACGAGGTAGAGGATCCCCTCGATGAAGCCCACGATCCCGGGGATCACGGTCCAGAAGAAGATCAGGTAGAGGACCCCCTGGCCGGGCTTCCCGAGATAGAACTTGTGGATCCCGAAGGAGCCCAGGAAGATCGCGAGGAGCGCGGCGGCGAGGCGTGAGCGCTGCGCCGGGCCGTACATCCCGACGACCGGGCTGGGCATGGGCGTAACCTGCCGGACGCCACAGCGCGGGCAGATCTCGGCCCGCGGATCGAGCATGTTCGCGCACGCGGAGCAGTACTTCACCTGGGCCGGCGGCGGCGTTCCCGGAGCGTTGGTCATCATCTCCCCCTTCTGCTGTGGTGGATCGGTCAGGCCTGGGGACCGCGCGGGTCCTGCGGCGGCTGAGGCTGCTGCGGTGCGGACTGCCAGCCACCCTGCGCGGGGGGCTGCGGCTGCTGCGGGGCGGACTGCCACGACTGCGGCGCCTGTGGCTGTTGCGGCGCGGACTGCCAGGACTGGGGCGCCTCGGGCTGCTGCGGGGCGGACTGCCACGACTGCGGCGGCTGAGGCTGCTGCGGGGCCGACTGCCAGCTCGCGGGGGGCGCGGCGGGTGCCACGGGCGGCTGGGGCGCGGGCGGAGCGGCGGGGGTCCAGGCCATCGGCGCGGGCTGCGCGGGTGCCGCGCCCTGGTAGAAGCGCCACGCGGTGGGGTCGGCGTAGCGGCTGCCGCGCGGGGGCGGGCCCCAGCGGTTCGGGCCGGGCTCGCTGTCCAGCAGGAGGAAGACGAGGAGGACGAAGACGCCGAAGGGGATGATCGCGATCCAGAACCACCAGCCGGATCGGCCCACGTCATGGAGACGCCGGACGAAGACGCCGAGGGACGGGAGGAAGAGGACGAGCCCGATGAGAACGGAGACGAGCGAGATGAGCCCCGCGCCGGCGAGGAGCCCGTCCACCGTGGACGCGCCGTTCCCGAGGGCGGTCGCCACCACCGAGATCACGATCTGGATCGCGAGCAGGAAGAGCGCCCACCACCAGTATTCCGAACGGCTCGCCCGTCCGTCCAGCTGCGCGTACTTGCCGAAGACCGTCCGGATCGCCTCTCCCGGTCCCATCCCGCCCTCCGTGGTGCCTCCCGTCGCGGTCACGAGCCGCGCCGTGCGCATCATGCACCGTGCCGCGCGTGGGCGTCCGCGCGCCGCCGAAGGTCCCGGTACGACCGGACCATGGCCGGACCCCCGGATGGGTGGCTAGGGTGGAGCCCATGACCGCATCGATCCGTTCCCGCTCCGTGGCTGCCGCCGGCGCTGCCCTCCTCGCCGTCTCGCTCATCGCGGGTCCGCTCGCCTCCGCCCCCGTGGCGCGCGCCGCCGGGAGCACGGTCCTCGCGATCATCGGCGACCAGGGCTACGGGAACACCGCGCAGGCCACGGTCGCCACGATGGTCAACGGCTGGACGGCGGATGCCCTCGTCACCCTGGGGGACAACTACTACTCCGGGGTCGGCGGGACCGGGACCGAGCGCTACGACCTGGCCGCGGGTCGCTACTACTGCCAGTGGATGGCGGGCGTCGCCCCCGGCACCTGGTGCCCGTCCGGCGGGACGAGCGCCACGAACCGCTTCTGGCCCGCCACGGGGAACCACGACCACACGGATGCGGGGATCGCGAACTACACCGGCTACTTCGCGCTGCCGGGGAACGAGCGCTACTACGACGTCGTCATCGGCGACATCCACCTGATGATGCTGGACAGCCAGGCCGCCCTCGCGAGCGGGACCGAGCTCTCCGCCCAGCGCAGCTGGCTGATCGCCACGGCGGCGGCCTCCACCGCCCGCTGGCAGGTGGTCATCCTCCATCACCCGCCCTATTCCTCCAGCTCGAACCACGGCTCCACGCCCGCCTTCCAGTGGCCCTACGCGGACTGGGGAGTGGACCTCGTCCTCTCCGGACACGACCACACGTACGAGCGGCTCGCCGTGGACGGGCTGACCTACGTGGTGAACGGGCTCGGCGGTGCCTCCCTCTATCCCTTCGGGACGCCGGTCACCGGGAGCCTGGTGCGCTACGCGGGGAGCCACGGCGCGCTCCGCCTGACCTCCGATGCGGACGGGCTCCACGGTCAGCTCGTGGATACCGCGGGGACCACGCGGGATACCTTCGACGTGGTCGCGGAGACCGCGCTCACGATGACCTTCCGGGACGGTGACGGACCCACCGGTGCCTATGCCGGGACGCGGGACGCGACGATCTCCGGGGACACGCCCGGAACGGCGCTCGGAGCCGACACGACCCTCCTCGTGGACGGGGACGATCCCGCCGGCACCGGCCGCGATCTCGTCACCCTCATCCGCTGGAACCTCTCCGCCCTGCCCGCAGGTGCGATCGTCCGCTCCGCGAGCCTCCGCTTCCGCGTCACGAACCAGAGCGCCGGCGGATACGGCATCTGGGAGGTCCGGAAGGACTGGACCGAGGGTGAAGCCACGTGGCAGAACGCAAGCGCCGGGACCCCGTGGGCAGGCGCCGGCGCGAGCGGTGCCGCCGACCGGGGCAGCACGCGGCTGGGGACGCTGAGCGCGGCCGCCACCGGCGATCTCACCGTGCCGCTCAACGCGGACGGGGTGGCGCTCGTCCAGTCCTGGGTGGACGGGGCGGCGAACCACGGTCTTCTCATCGCGGACGCGGCCACCTCGGACGGTGCGGACCTCCACAGCCGGGAGAGCGGCACGATCGCCGCGCGCCCCGCGCTCGTCATCCGCTACGTCCAGGGTCCGGTCTCGCCCACGCCAGCGCCCACGGCGGCCCCCACGCCGCTGCCGAGCCCGTCGGCCGCACCCACCCCGGCCCCGTCGGTGGGTCCGACGCCGCTTCCCTCCGTGGCGCCGACCCCGGCCCCCACGCCAGATCCGACCCCGGCGCCGAGTGTGACCCCGGATCCGACGCCCGCGCCCACGCCGGACCCGACCCCTGCGCCCACGCCGGACCCGACCCCTGCGCCGACCCCCGCGCCCACACCTGCACCGACCCCCGCGCCCGTCGTGGCACCAGGCGCGTTCGGCAAGACCGCACCGCTCAACGGGGCGAAGCCCCGCGGGACGACGATCGCCCTCACGTGGGCTGCGAGCGAGCGGGCCGACCGCTACCTCGTGTGCGTGGACCGGACGCGCAACTCGGCGTGTGATGGCACGTGGACCGAGGCCGGCAGCGGCTTCGCCTTCCCTGCCGTGAAGGGCGTCACCTATGAATGGCAGGTCCGCGCCGAGAACGGTGGTGGCACGACGCTCGCGAACGGCGGTACGTGGTGGCGCTTCACCCGGAGCCGCTGAGCTCCGGGGTTGCGTTGGACGGGTTGACAGAGCGCCACCGGCTCCCCACCATCTGCATCCGGCGCCGCCCGGGACCGTGACGACGTGGCGGGACGCCCACCGACCGGAGTGACCGATGCCCCGCCCGACCCCCATCGCGCGCCGCCGCCCGACCCTCATCGCGACATTGGCCCTGGCCGCGCTCATCCTCCCGGTCCCGGTGGCCGCCGGCACCGTGACCGCCCCCGGCCAGGAGTGCTGGGTCTACAACGAGCGGACCTTCGCGATCACCGCGGATCTCGCCCCGGCGATCGCGGCAGCCGCCCCGGATGACCGCCTCGTGGTCCGCGGGATCTGCACCGGCAACTTCACGATCGCCAAGGACCTCCGCCTGCTGGGCATCGGCACCGTCGCGCTGAGCCGCGGCGTCCTCAGCGGTGGGGGTAGCGGGACCGTCCTCACGATCGAGGCGGGGAGCCGGGTCCGCCTGCGCAACCTGCGCATCGAGGAGGGGGACGGCGGCGCGGCCGGTGGGGGCATCGTGAACCGGGGCACGGCCTTCCTCCGGGACGTCCTCGTCCGCCGGAGCACCGCGGATGCCGGTGGCGGGATCCTGAACGAGGGCACGCTCGCCCTGCGCGGCGTCTCCGAGGTCCGCCGCAACACCGCGCGGGTGACCGGCGGAGGGGTGGAGAACGCCCCGGGCGCGACCTTCGTCATGCGCAACGATTCCAAGGTGAACCGGAACCGCGCACCACGTGCCGGCGGCATCCACAACGACGCCGGGACCGTGCGGCTCCGGGAGCGCGCGCTGATGCGCGGCAACTACGCCACCGTGGACCACGGCGGGGGGATCTTCAACGAGCCGGGCGGCTCCCTGATCCTCCGCAACCGCTCCCGGATCACGGAGAACCGTGCGGAGGAGGCGGGCGGCGGGATCGCGGGCAAGGTCTCGAACCGCCTGTGCGACCCGGACCACGTCTTCGCCAACCGCCCGGACGACTGCTACCGGGTGGACACGGCCGGCTGAGCCCGCCCCTCCCCGGCGGGGCGACGCTGCTCGGGTCCCCTTCCGGTCCCGGGACAGGACTGTGGTCATCCCCCCGGGGGACCCTCGCCCGGCGCACGGCTGGTACTTCCGACCCGTAGCCCCTCCCGACCTCCGCCTGCTTTCCTACCGGCATGGTCAGGCAGCGGATCCCGGAGGTCGAGATGAGCAGCTCGGAGAGCCAGGCAGTCGCAGGAACCACGCGGCGGCGAGGCCGGGCGCGTCTCCTCGTCTCCCTCGGGATCGGACTCCTCCTCACGCTCCCCGCCGGTGCGCCCGCGACGGCAGCACCGTCCGCCGCAGCGGCGCCGGCGACCCGGGACTCCGGGACCGTCCACCGCCACGCGGATGGCAGCCTCCACCGGCACGATGACCGCCCCGCGGATCCCGCTGTCGCGGCCCGCCGGGGGCTGATCACCGCCGGCCTGAAGCGCGCCTTCGGCGGCCCCTGCGCCGGGAACTACAGCATGCGCATCGGCGGCGAGCTCCAGTGCACCCACGGACCGGACGCCGCGCCCGAGGGCGTGAACGTCACCGTGAAGCGGTCCGTTCCGCAGCTCAAGGCGGACCTCGGGCGGAGCCCCTGGCGCGGTGCCCTCCGCACCGTCCGGCGGATGGCCGAGCGGAGCAGCGTGAACGGCGAGACCGCCGGGCTCGCGGACATCATCGGCCCCACCGGTGTCCCCTGCGTGGGGGACGGCGTCAGCGGCAAGCGGATCCAGGCGATCTACGCGGTCTCCTCGGACAAGCCGGACCGCTACACCTCCGTCGCCCCGCTGATCGACACCTATGCCGCCCACATGAACGCCGCGGTCGTCACGAGCGCCCGCGCCACCGGCGGGATCCGCCACCTGCGCTTCGTGACCAACCCGGACTGCCGGCTGAACGTGGCCAAGGCGGTCCTCTCCCCCACCGGGGATGACTCCTTCACGAACATGGTCACGGAGCTGAAGGCCCAGGGCTTCAACGTGGCGGGCCGCAAGTACCACGTCTGGATGGACGCGAACGTCTACTGCGGGATCGGTCACGTCTGGGATGACGACCGCGACACGACGACGAACGCGAACGCGAGCTCGATCTCCTTCGCCCGCTCGGACAACGGCTGCTGGGACTACGCGGAGCTCCACGAGGTCCTCCACGGGCTCGGCGCGGTCCAGAAGAGCGCCCCGAACGCGACCGCGGGCTACCACTGCACGGACGAGTACGACGTCATGTGCTACTCGGACGCCCAGGGCGTCCAGATGCAGATCCGCTGCCAGGCCTCGAGCAACAACACGCTCCTGGACTGCAACCACGACGACTACTTCCACACGAACCCCCCGGCGGGCTCGTACCTCGCGACGCACTGGAACGTGGCGGACAGCCCCTTCCTCCACGCCGCGGAGCTGGCGAACCCGAACCCCACGCCGACCCCCACCCCCACGCCGTCGCCCTCGCCGACGCCGGACCAGGGGACGACGAGCACGAAGACCTACACGGCCACCCTCCGCGCCACGAGCCCGGTCCGCACCTGGGAGATCCCGGTCGGCGACGGCGAGACGAAGACGCGGGTCACCTTCACGAGCCCGGCCGGGATCGGCACCCGGGTCCGGGTCCGGATCCTGGATGCGACCGGCGCCACGGTGGCGAGCCTCCTCCGGGTCAGCCCGGTGAACCTCACCGCGACCCTCACCGAGGGGGCCTACACCTGGCAGGTCTCGAGCACGAAGCCGGTGAAGCTGACGCTCAAGGTGACCCACACGAACCCCTGACGCCCGACGCGCTGCTCCTCCGCAACGCCGCGGGGTCCTCCGGGACCCCGCGGCGTTGTCTCAGCCGCCGGTGGCCGGGCGCTCGGGAGCGGGCCGTGCGCCCTGCGGCGCGATCCGGCGGCTCATGACGATCGGGATCTGCCGGCGCAGGCTGCCGGGGCCGGTGTGGACGCGGCGCGTCCAGCCTTCCGGGAGCGCGTACCACGCGATCGCCACGAGCTCGAGCGCCACGTAGAGCCGGTTGAGCTCGGGGTGGCCGCTGACCGGCGTCACGGCCGGGACGCCCACCGTGAGCCGGACGCCATGCCGGCGTGCCTCGCGCTCGATCCGGCGGGCGTGGAAGGGCGAGGAGACCACGAGGTAGTCGGCAGGGCCGGATCGCCCCGCGAGCGAGCGGATCGCCTCGCGCGTGGTGCCGGCGGGCCGGAGCGGGGCGACGGCATCCCGGGGGATCCCGCGCCCGGCCAGGTGGTCGGCCATGACATCCGCCTCGTCCACCCGGTCCGCCACGCCACCCGCGACGAGGATCACCGGCGCGAGACCCGCACGCCAGAGGCGCGCGCCATGGTCCAGGCGCGCGGCGAGCTCCGGGGAGGGACCGGAGGCATCCGCGGTCGCGCCGAGGATGACGATCGCGTCCGCCGGCCCGTGCGACCCGGTGGCCGCCCGGCGGGTGGAGCGCCGCAGGGCGAGGAGCTCACCGCCCACGATCGCTCCCGCCACCCCCGCCCCGGCGACGAGGACCCGGACCGCGGTCCCGATCGGGCCGCTCACGCGATGCTCCGCGTCCGCTGCGCATCGAGCCCCCACGCCGCGAGGATCGTCCGCGTGGCGATCCCCATCGCGTAGCCCACGGCGAGCGTGTCGTGCTCGTCCGTGGCGAGGAAGGCCACAAGGAGGACGGCGCCATCCGCCTCGATCCGGGCGACATCGTGGGCGAGCCCGGGGAGCGACCCCGTCTTGTGCGCGATCGTCACGTCCGCCTCCGTGGCCCCGAGCGGGATCCGGCTGTTCCGGACGGAGTGGCGGAGCGCACGGGCAGTGAGCGGATGACGCGCGGAGTCCGCCGCCGCGTCCAGGAGCCGGAGGGCGTCCCGGGCCGTGGTCCGGCCGGCGAGCGGTGCGGACGGGTCCTCCGGCGGGACGACGTGGGCATCGGTGGCCGTGCAGCCCGTCGCCGCGATCGCGTCGCAGACCGCGCCGATCCCCGTCATCCGGAGGAGGGCGGCGGCGGCGGGGCCATCGCTCAGCCCCACGGTGAGGCCGATGAGGTCGGCAAGGCCGAGACCGATCTCCGGGTCGAGCGCGTGGAGGAGGCTCGGGAGCGGCGCCTCGGCGAGGAGATCCCGGATGGCGATCCGCCATCCGGCGGCGATCCGGCCCTCCGCACCGGCTCGCTCCGCGGCGATCGCGAGGGGGATCTTGAGGAGGCTCGCGGCGGGAACGGGCGCATCCGCCCGGACCTCCGCCTCCCAGCGTTCCGTCCCGCGCTCCAGCCGAGCTGCTGCTGCGCGCCCCGGCAGGTCCGCCCAGGCACGGAGGGCGGCCTCGGCCCGCGTGCGGGGATCCTCCGACATCCGGGTCACGCCTCCTGGCGCGCGGCGAGCCGGGCGAAGGCGCCACCGGCCCGGGCGAGGAGATCGGGTGCTCCTTCCTCCACGATCCGGCCGCCGGCGACCACGAGGACGCGGTCCGCCCCCTGGATCGTGGAGAGGCGATGGGCGATGACGATCCGAGTCGCCTCGGACCACAGGATCGTGCGCATGACGACCGACTGGGTGATCGTGTCCAGCGCGCTCGTCGCCTCGTCGAAGAAGAGGATCCGCGGACGCCCCACGAGCGCGGACGCGATCATCAGGCGCTGCCGCTGGCCGCCGGAGAGGAGCCGCCCATGCTCCCCGATCGGCGCCTCGAGCCCGCCGTCCATCGCCCGCACGTCATCGGCGAGGCCGGCCTCCGCGAGGAGATCCCAGCAGGCGCTTGCGGGGAGGGGCCGGCCGGCGCAGAGCGCGTCGCGCACCGTATCGCCGAGCGGGAGGGAGGCCTGGAGGACCGTCCCCATCCGCCCCCGGAC
>Ga0208783_10001578_pt1 | contig 13419 bp, 10 predicted proteins | sample DEB19_08_DNA_2_FD_184529 | JGI IMG/M metagenome (GOLD analysis project Ga0208783, IMG submission 184529) | Aqueous microbial communities from the Delaware River and Bay under freshwater to marine salinity gradient to study organic matter... | ecosystem: Environmental > Aquatic > Marine >... | reverse complement strand
CGAGCTCCATGCGCCGCTCGGGCGGCAGCTCGGAGAGATTCGGACGCAGATGGTCGGACTGGAAGCCGTGGTCGGAGAGGAGCAGCACCGTCACATCGCTGCCCGCAGCGGCCAGGATCCGCCCGAGCGCAGCGTCGTGCCACTCGTAGACCTTGTCCATCACGCCGCCGAACAGGCGATGCTCGCGCTCGGTCACATGCGCCATGCGCGGCGCGACGAACTGCATGAAATGATGCCCGACGGTGTCGATGGCGTCGAAGAACACCATCGCCGCGTCCCAAGGCCGGTCCGAAGACAGCGTCGCGATAGCCGCGCGCTCGATGCTGGCCGCGTACGACATGAGCTTCACGAGCTGCTGCACGCGCGCGTCGCCGAGGCCGACCTCGTCGACCTTGGGAAGGAGCTCGCGCAGCGCCTCACGGGGAAATGCCCGCGCCCGCTGGCGCGCCGCCGCGACGGCATCGCGAAGCGACTCGGGATGGACCGCGGCCGCCGGCAGCGCCCACCCAGCGGATGCATCCGCAGGCTCGCCTTCCTGCAGGAGGTTCGTGACGACCGCGCCGCGGATCGGCTCAGCGGGGTGCGACGCGTACCAGCCGACGACATTGGTCGCGAGACCGCTCTGCGAGAGGATGTTCCAGAGCGCCTTCGTCCTGCGGGTGGTGCTCGACGAGACCTGCAGCCCCGAGCCGTCGGGCTTCGGCTCGACGAAGTTCAGCACGCCGTGCTTGTCGGCGGTCTTGCCCGTCGTGATCGATGTCCAGAGGAGCGGCGAGAGCTTCGGCTCGAGCGTGCCAAGGTCGGCGCGCGCGCCAGCGTCGGCGAGCCTGCGGAGATTCGGCAGCCTTCCAGCGCCGAACAGCCTGTCGACGATGATCCAGTCGGCTGCGTCCCAGCCGACGATGAGGAGGCGCTTCGCAAGGCGAGCCGACATGGAGGCGATGCTAGCAGGACAAAAAAGCAACGTGGGCGACCCATAGGATCGCCCACGCGATGCTTTCGTGAGAACTCTGGACGCGAACAAGTCGAGTCCAGGGTGCCGCTGGGACTACCGGATGTCGCCGGAATCAGCGACGACGGCGACCGGCGAGGCCAGCGAGGCCGAGCAGCGCGATGGCGCCCGGAGCCGGAACGACGGTGATCGCGGTCGCGGCAACATCCTCGAAGAAGATGTCGGTGATCATGCGATCCGCTCCGCTGATGGAGCTGCCGATCTGGAAGTAGCCGTAGCCGTAGTGGGTCAGACCGTCAGCAGCCACGAAGCGGAAGCCAAAGGTGTTGACCGAGTTCAGGACCCAGTTGCCCGGGAGCGCGCCGACGGTGACAGCGCCCGAACCGTAGGAGCCGGTGGCGCCGACGACGGTGCCGGCAGCGAGGTTGCCCGCCGAACCAGTGGTCGCGCCGGGGTAGCGCATCATGCCGGTACCAGTGGCGTTGAACCAAGTGAGCGAGGTGGCCGAATAGGGATTGATGTCCCAACCAGCGACGACCGAGCCAGCCGAACCCGTGGTGCGAGTCTCGACATTGATGTAGAGACCGTCGATGGTGTTCGGGATGACAAGGTTGGCGTTCGCCCAGTGAACGATGGCCGCATTGGCGGCGCCAGCGACGACAGACGCGGCAGCGGCCGCGGCGAAGTGCTTGGCAAGACGATTCGAAAGCATCTCTCTTCTGCCTTTCAAGCAGCGTCCGCCATCTCGATGCGAGCTTGTTCATTGCCTCGACTAGGAAAGGGACCCTAGTACTGCGGACTGACAGTTGTCCGCGGACAAAGAAATGGGGGACAGGGACGAGGCAAAGGTGCACCGATATGCACGGAAGGCAAATCCTCGAAGACGAATTTGGCGCGCTTTCTTGGCGATCGTGTCGGAACCACCCTGCTTTCCGCGCGACTTAGGTGCGATCCTGCTGGCCAGTACTGTCATAAGTTCTTTCTGAGAAACTACTTCCGAAATGAATGGGGTCGGCCTCCCTCCGCAAGCCGAATCGTTCCGGAAGCCGGAGTGCGTCGAAGAAAAACACCGCGAGCGCCCCAAAGGGCGCCCGCGATGCAAGCTCAGTGACTGTTTGCCAGGCTCTCAGCGGCGACGCCGCGACGCAAACCCAGCGAGGCCGAGGAGGGCGAGCGCGCCCGGAGCGGGCACGGCGCCGACATTGATCGCAGCGGTGGCCACATCCTCATACGCGAGTTCCGCGAGAGTACGGGTGGTGATCGCAGCGCCCACATCCATGCGACCCCAACCGTAGTGTGTGAGGCCGTCTGCAGCGGTGAAGCGGAATCCAAAGTAGTTCGAGGCGTTGAGCACCCAGTTGCCTGCGGCTGCGCCGACGGTGACCGCGCCCGAGCCGTAGGAGCCCGTGGCGCTCACGGCGGTGCCGAGCGCAAGATTGCCCGCCGAGCCCGTGGTGACGCCCGGGTAGCGGAGCATGCCGGTACCAGTGGCGTTGAACCAGGTGAGCGAGGTGGCGGAGTACGGGTTGAGGTCCCAGCCGGCGACGGCGGAACCAGCCGAACCCGTCACGCGGGTCTCGACATTGATGTAGAGACCATCGATGTTCGCGGGGATGACGAGGTTGGCGTCAGCCCAGTGAACGACCGCCGCGTTGGCGGCACCAGTAACGATGGTCGCGGCGGCAGCCGCTGCGAAGTGCTTCGCAAGACGATTCGAAAGCATGAATCCCTCTTTTTCCTCTTGGATCCGAGTTGGATCGACTTTGAAACCGCCCTGCTGGCTGCTCCATGCAGCCTGGCCCTCTCGCGCCGCAAGCGAGGACGATCTATCCTTCTGCGTTGGAACTTGTCACGAGTAGCAATTGCAGCAACCGCGCGGGTTCGGAAATCCAAAGATTCGAACAGATCTTTGAGGTTACAAGTCTAGTAACGAAAGGACTTTATGAGAGAGTACCCGGAGCGCGAAAGCGCGCGCGCGCGGCCTGAAGCGTGCATTTCTCGGCGCGACGCGTGCCTCGGGCTTGCCGTCGTGGCCGTACAAGGCTGCACCAGTACAACGCCCGATAGGCAATTCGGCTTAACCGCGACGGCGTCGGCACAGGCGACTGCCGCGAAGCGTCCGCACGCTGTGGCCCTTTCGACTTGGTCCCACGGACTTGCGGCAAATCGCGCCGCACTGGCGTTGCTCGATCGTGAATCGTCGGTCTCGGCGATCGACGCGGTCGAGGCTGGCTGCCGCGTGGTCGAGCTCGATTGCCCCGACATGACCGTCGGGCTCAGCTCCCGCCCTGACCGCGACGGATTCGTGACGCTCGATGCATCGATCATGTCCGACGACGGCCGCGCGGGCTGCGTGGCGTTCGTCCGCGGCGTCGCGCACCCGATCTCACTCGCGCGCCTGGTCATGGAACGAACGCCGCATGTGCTGCTCGTGGGCGCCGGCGCCGAGCAGTTCGCCCGAGAGAGCGGCGTCGAGGTCGTCGCGCCCGCGCTCACCCCGAAGGCCGACGCCGAGTGGCGTGCGTGGCTCCAGGAGCGCAACTACAAGCCGGTCATCAACATCGAGAACCACGACACCATCTCGATGCTGGCGCTCGATGCGAACGGTCGCATGGCCGCGGGCTCGACCACCAGCGGCCTCGCCTACAAGATGCACGGCCGCGTGGGCGATTCGCCGATCGTCGGTGCCGGAATCTTCGTGGACGCACCGGTCGGCGGGGCGATCTGCACGGGGCTCGGCGAGACCGTCCTCCGGACCCTCGGCGCACACCTGGCCGTCGAGGCGATGCGCGCGGGTGCGACGCCGCAGCAGGCCTGCGAGGCCGCCATCGCGCGGATCATCGAGAAAAATCCCCATCCCGAGAACTACCAGGTGGGGATGCTCGCGCTCGACTATCACGGACGAGTCGGCGCGTATGCAGTCCAAAAGGGATTCAATTTCGCGCTTCAGGACGAATTGCGCGATGCGCCCTCGAAATTCGGGTGAAATGCAGTCTCGGGGCGAAGCCTCCCCCGTCCGCGGCGCCCGAAGTTCGCCTCGGATCCATGCGCCGACAAGGAGCGATCGCCATGTTCTTCCGACAGATCTACGACGAGAAGCTTGCCGAGGCCGCGTACCTGATCGGCTGCCAGAAGACCGGCGAGGCGATCGTGATCGACGCCGAGCGCGACATCGACCGCTACGAGAAGCTCGCTGCGGAGAACGGCCTGCGCATCGTCGCGGCTGCCGACACGCACATCCACGCCGACTACCTCACGGGCATGCGCGAGTTCGCCGAGAAGGGTGCGCGCATCTACCTGTCTGACGAAGGCGACGCCGACTGGAAGTACATGTGGCTCGACAAGAAGTCGGGCGGCGGCAGCTACGACGCCGTGCGGCTCAAGCACAACGACACCTTCAAGATCGGCAACATCCGCTTTCGCGCGATCCATACGCCAGGCCACACGCCCGAGCACCTCTGCTACGAGGTCACCGATCTCGGTGGCGGCGCGAACGAGCCGATGGGCGTTGCGACCGGCGACTTCGTCTTCGTCGGCGACCTCGGCCGTCCGGACCTCCTCGAAAGCGCCGCGGGAATGCGCGGCATCGCCGATCCATCGGCGAAGCGCCTGTACCAGACCGTGCGCGACTTCCAGACCTGGCCGGACTACCTGCAGATCTGGCCGGGCCATGGCGCGGGCAGCGCCTGCGGCAAGGCGCTCGGCGCCGTTCCGCAGACCACCGTGGGCTATGAGAAGCGGTTCAACTCTGCGGTGCGCGCAGCGACCACCGAGCAGGCCTTCATCGACTTCATCCTCGAGGGCCAGCCCGAGCCGCCGATGTACTTCGCGCGCATGAAGCGCGACAACAAGATGGGTCCGCGCGTGCTTGGCGCGCTGCCGAAGCCGAAGGCGCTCACGGCGCGCGAGGTCGCCGCGCTCGATACCCGCGCCGTCGCCGTCATCGACACCCGCGACTGGGCCGCGTTCCGCGACGCCCACCTCGCTGGCTCGCTGTTCTGCCCGCTGACCAAGTCGTTCAACTCCGACGCGGGCTCGTTCGTGACCGAGGACGAGGACATCGTGCTGATCGTCGACCCCGCGCGGGTCGACGAGGCGATGCGCGACCTGGTTCGCATCGGGCTCGACCGCGTGGTCGGCTTCCTCGACGCCGCGAAGTTCAGCGAACTCGCGGCCGCGGGCGCGACGATCACCAAGACCCGCGAAATCGCCGCCGCCGACGCGGACAGCGAGATAAACACCCGCGCGCCATTCGTCCTCGATGTGCGCCGCGCCACAGAGCATGCGGCCGGCAACATCGCCGGCGCGCTGAACATCGCGCACACGCGGCTTCTCGGCAAGCTCGCCGAGGTGCCAAGGGACCGCGAGCTTCTTGTCCACTGCCAGGCCGGCCTGCGCAGCGCACGCGCGTGCGCACTGCTCGAGCGGCACGGCTACACCGTGACCAACATGGGCGGTGGATTCGGTGCGTACTCGAAGACGAAGTCCGCCGCACAGACCTCTTGCAACGCCCGCTGAAGGAACCATCGATGACGACCGCGACTGCATCCACAGCTTCCACCCAGCATGAGATCGATCCGCGCGAAGCGCAGGCCCTGCTTGCGCGCGGAGAGGCCGTGCTCATCGATGTCCGCGAGCCCGACGAGCACGCGCGCGAGCGCATCGCGGGCGCGACGCTGATGCCGCTCGGCACGCTCACTGCCGAGAAGGTCCAGGCGCTCGGCGCAAGGCGCGTGCTCATCCACTGCAAGTCGGGCCGCCGCGGCGGCGACGCCACGGCCCGGTGCGGCACGCTGGCTGAATCGGGCATCGGCGTGAGCAACATGCGCGGCGGCATCGAGGCGTGGCGCGCGGCCGGGCTTCCGACCGTGATCGACGCGGCGCGCCCGAAGCTGGGCGTCATGCAGCAGACGCAGCTGACGATCGGCTTGGGCGTCCTCGCGGGCACGGCGCTCGGCGCGTTCGTGAATCCCTGGTTCCTCGCGGTGTCGGCTTTCTTCGGCGCAGGCCTCGTGTTCGCCGGCGCGACGGGCTTCTGCGGCCTCGCAACGCTTCTCGCCAAGGCGCCGTGGAACATCGTCAAGAGTCAGTGCAGCACCGGCTCCGGGGCGAGCAAGGGTTCGTGCTGCAACTGAGGCGGCCCGTCACGGGCTCTTCTTCCCCGTGCCCCTTACCTTGGTCTTGGCAGGCGCCGCGCGTTTCGACGACGGCGCCTGTTTTTCGGGCGCAGCCTTGCGCCGCGCCGCCTCGCGCGTGCGCGCATCGGTCTTTGAGATCATGCCGCCATGACGGGACGCTGTCTTGAACGCGCGGCCGACCAACGCGAGGATCTCATCGATCGACTCGCCCTTCCGCGGCTTCACGGCGATGCACGACTTGCCCGACATGTACGGCTTGAGCTCCGCACCCATCTCGGCGAGCGTCGCGGGCGAGCAGCAGTACGCGACCGGCCCGCTTGCGCGCATCGCGAAGCCTGCGATCCACTCCATGTCGCGCACGACGATCGGGAAGCCCGAGTAGATCTGGATATCGCCCGGCTCGAACGCCTGCTCAAGCATCGCGCACAGCTTCTCGGCAAGCGCACGGTCTTTGCCCTCGACCGTCGCAAGAAAGGTTGCACGCCGATAGGGAGCAAACTTATTGGCAGGCTTCATGGCCAAATCCTACCCGCGCAGCGAATTCGTACGACTGCTGCACGACTCGCGGCGAACCGTGCTACCATTGTCCCTTCTTTGCCGGTGACCTCAGGGCGGACCTCGCGTCCGCCGCAGATGACTGGGACCCTGCCGGCCGCACGCATCATGACCGCCCCGACGCGTTGTCCGGGCGCTCCGCGCGCGCCAAATGGCTTGATCCCGTCGACTGGCGCCGCCACTCGAACGCGATTCCGCCTCGACGAAGCCCGCGATTGCCCCGCGATTTGCATGGGGGCGCCGCTGGGCGAAAGGTTTTTGTGACGACAGCTGCCCCCGCCCCCGCGACCGACCGAGCCACCGCTCAGGTCTCGTTCGCAAGTCTCTCGCTCGCCCCCGCCATTCTCGACGCGCTGGTTGCCGACGGCTACCAGCACCCCACGCCCATCCAGGCACAGGCGATTCCGCCCGCACTCGCGAAGCGCGATGTGCTGGGCATCGCTCAGACCGGCACGGGCAAGACCGCAGCGTTCGCGCTGCCGATCCTGAACCGCCTGTTGTCGGAGATCCCGCGCGGCGTGCGCCTGCCCACGGGCCGCAAGGCGAAGGCGCTCGTCCTCGCGCCCACGCGCGAGCTTGCTGCGCAGATCGCGGAGAGCTTCTCCGCCTATGGCCGCCACACGCCGCTGCGCTTCGCCGTGATCTTCGGCGGCGTCGGCCAAGGCCCGCAGGTGCGCGCGATCCAGCAGGGCGTCGACATCCTCGTCGCGACGCCCGGCCGCCTGATCGACCTGCTCGACCAGCGCATCGTGAACCTCTCCGAGATCGAGTTCTTCGTCCTCGACGAGGCCGACCGCATGCTCGACATGGGCTTCATCGAGCCGATCCGCCGCATCGCGAAGCTGCTGCCGTCCGCGCGCCAGACCATGCTCTTCTCGGCGACCATGCCGAAGGAGATCCGCCATCTCGCCGACTCGCTGCTGCGCGATCCCGTGACCGTGACGGTCACGCCCGTGTCGAGCGCGGTCGACCGCATCGACCAGAAGCTGTACTTCGTGCTCAAGGCGCAGAAGACGCAGCTGCTGGTGCACCTCTTCGACACGCTCGAGATGGAGCGCACGGTGGTGTTCACCAAGACGAAGCACGGCGCAGACCGCCTCGCGCGCAAGCTGAAGGCCGCTGGCATCCACGCCGAGGCGATCCACGGCGACAAGGCGCAGAACCAGCGCATCCGAGCGCTCGATGCGTTCCGCTCGGGTCGCTCGCCCGTGCTCGTCGCCACCGATGTCGCCGCGCGTGGCCTCGACATCGACGACATCACGCACGTGGTGAACTACGACCAGCCGATGGAGCCCGAGGCGTATGTGCACCGCATCGGACGCACGGCGCGCGCGGGCAAGTCGGGCCACGCGATCTCGTTCTGCGATGTCGAGGAGAAGGGACTGCTCAAGCAGGTCGAGCGCCTGATCAAGTTCGAGATCCCGCGCGAGCGCGTGCCCGCGCAGGTGCCGAAGTCGGACGAGGCCGCCGCGAAGGCGGGCCTCGCGCCGCGCACACGAGAGGACGAGCGCGGAGATGAGCGCCAGCTCGAGCGCGAGTACGACTCGCGCGCAGCGGAACGCCCGATCATCGAGACGCGCCCGGCTCCCGTTGCGCGGCCGCGCATGAACGCGTCGGGCCGGCCGATTCCGCAGCAGAAGCAGCAGCCGCTCGAGCGGCCGCGTGGTCCGCGCGTCGACCGCCGCATGGACGATGAGCCGCGGTATGAGCCCCGTGGTGAGTCCCGTGGTGAGCCCCGCGCCCCGCGCGCGCCGCATGGCCATGGCGCGCGTCCGCAGCATCCGAACCAGGGCCAGCGCCCGTCCGGAAAGCCGGCGAGGCCGACTGCCTCGCCCGGTGAGCAGCGCCCGGCTCCGCATCAGGGCGGCCCGAAGCAAGGTGGACCGAAGCAAGGAGCACCGAAGCCTTCTGGACCGAAGCACGGCGGCGCATCGCGCGGACCCGCGAAGCACGGCGGTCCCTCCCGCTTCGGGCAGAACCCGTTCGGCGGCGGAAAGCCTGCCCGCGGGACGAACTTCCGCGGCGGCACTGGCTTCAAGGGTCCGAAGCCGAAGCGTTGACCGCTCGGCGACGTGCGCTTACGGGCACGGTCCCCACGCCGACAGCAACACCGCGATGTCGGAACTGGCGACCTGCCCGTCTCCATCGAGGTCGGCGCTGCCGCCGAAGGATCCCCACTGGCTGAGCAGGCTGGCGATGTCAGGCGCACCGACCTCGCCGTTTCCGTCGAGGTCCGCAGGGCATGGCTGCGGCGTGGGCCGCAGGTCGAGCACGAACGGCGACCACGCGAAATCCGATCCGCGGATCGCGTACCCCGTGATCGTCAGGCCATCCTCGGACATGCCGAACGGCTGGAAGCCCCAGTCCGTCGTCAGCGTGAAGTCATGTTCCGAAGCCCAGTCGCGTAGCGGGATGTAGCCACGGCCAGCGATCCAGATGCCGCCGCCCATGAGCAGCATCGACCCGTCGTAGTTCGACATATAGACCGAGCCGACTCCGTCCGTGATCGGCTGGTAGCCGGTCTCGTAGCTCCAACGGTAGGGAACACCGCCGTCGATTCCGGCTCGCCCTTGGCCGTACGCCCACTGTCCGTTGCCGCTCACGCAGGAAACCTCGCGGAGTTTTGTGGTCGGTACGCCCGTATGCAGAAGCGTTCCGACATAGTTGCCCTGCTTGTTCTTTCGCCAGACGCAGCCCTGCCGCCAGCCCACATAGTCGTCGTTCCAGCCACCGACGAAGGAACCGTCATCGCTGACGCCGTTGGCACGGGTAGGCTTGTAGAAGTAGCTCGAGGGCAGCAGGCGGATCGAGTCGGTCGCCGCATCCCAGACAAAGCCCGATGCCGCGCAGGTCGCGTACCAGATGAGTCCGCACACATGGGCGCCACTCGGAGTGAACCCCCAGGGACCGCAGCGCTCGATGTCGCAGTGAGCGCCCAAGTTTCCGATCGCCGGGTCGTAGGCGTTGAGCTCACGGTCGTAGATGGTGGCCTCGGTCTTTGGCGGCGTACCTTGCAGCGTGCTGCAGGTGATGTAGCGTCCGTCTGCGGTGACATTCGGCTGTCCGCCGACGCCGTTTCCGGGCGGCACCGACTCCTCGAGTCGAACCACCCAAGTCTCGCGGGTCCAGTACCAGGCGCTCGCTCCGTCATAGCCCACCGCCACGCGCCCGTCGTCGCTCGGCTGGATCGCGTACGAGTAGGGAACAAGCCCAAGCAGGAAGAGTTCGCCAGCCCGAGCGCATGGAGCCGCCAGCAGCGCGGCGGCTGCGCCCGTGATGCGCATGTTTCGCACAAACCTGCCCGCGCAGGTCACGGGCACGGACCCCACGCGCCCAGCATGATCGCGAGATCCGCAGACGCGACCTCGCCGTTGCCGTCGAGGTCGGCGCTTCCGCCGAACGCGCCCCACTGCCCGAGCAGCGTCGCGACATCGGTGGCGCCAACCTGGCCATCGCCGTCGAGGTCGGCGGGGCACGGCTGCGCGGTCGGACGCAGGTCGAGCACGAAGGGCGAAGTTCCCTGAGGTCCTGACGCGGTGCCGACGATCGTCAGCCCGTCATCCGACATGCCGAGCGGAAGGTTGAGCTGCCAGCCGTCCGGGATCTGGACCCCCGCGTTGGCCGCGAGCGTTGCGAGCGAGGTGTAGCCGTTGTCGGCGGTCCACATGAACGAACCGCTGCTGCCCATGATGCCGTAGAAGCAGAGAACCTTCGATCCGTCGAAGTTGGTGGCGACGGCGTAGCCGTTGCCTGTCGACGGGCTTGTGCCGACCGGCTGCAGACCCGTCTCCACGCTCCATCGCCACATGGTGCCGCCGGAGTAGGCGCTGCGGCCGATGCCGAACACCCACTGCCCGTTGCCGCTGACGCAGCTCGCCTCGGACATCTTGATCGTGCCCGCAGCAATGTTCGTCTGGGTGTAGGTTCCATCGGCGTTGCGGCGCCACACGGCGCCCTGGCGCCAGCCCACATAGTCGTCGTTCCAGCCGCAGATGGTCGAGCCGTCGTCGCTCACATCGTTCGCGCGCGACGGCTTGTAGAAGTACAGCGTGCCGAGGTTGACGAGCTGCCCCGTCTGGGTGTTGCGGTAGTACGCGATGGCGTTGCAGAACGCCTGCTGCATGAGGCCAACGACATGCACCGCATCGTTGCTCATGCCCCAGACGCTGTTGCGCTCGATGTCGCAGTGGAAACCCAGGTTGCCGAGCGGGTGGTACTTCGTCGTCTGGATGTCGTACTGCGTGCCTTCCGCCTTCGAGAGACCATCGAGGTCCTGCAGCGTGCTGCAGCTCATCGTGCGGCCATCGGCCGACATGCAGCCCTGGCCGCCGACACCGTTGCCGGGCGACACGGTCTGTCCAATCAACTGCACCACGCCGGTCTCACGCGTCCAGTACCAGTACGACTGCGGGTCGTAGCCGACGACGACCTTGCCGTCCTCGCTGCAGTCGTCGGCGTAGGCCTGAGGCACAAGGCCGAGAAGGAAGAGTTCGCCCGCGCGCGCCGTGGGCACGAGCGCAAGGACGGCGAGGGAGACGGAGACCGAGCTGGCGAGTGTCGAGCGGTTCATCATGGTGTTCATCGGGAATCGGATCCGTCAGAAGTGAAAGTGCCGACCCGCGATCCGTGCGGGTCGGCAGAGGTTCAGTTCGAAAGGCACCGACTTACGGGCAGGCGCCCCACGCCGCGAGCAACGCAGCGAGGTCGGCTGCGTTGACGGTGCCGTCGCCGTTCAGGTCGGGGCTCGAAGTACCCCAGCCAGCAAGCAAGCCCGCGAGGTCGGCCGCATTGACCGTACCATCGCCATTGACATCAGCCGGGCACGCATTGCCGTTCGGGCCGACCTTGATGCGGGCGATTGAATACAGACCGGACACCGTGTCTGCAGCGCGAAGCGTCAGCCAGCCGTTCGAGCTGAAGCCCGTTCCGCCACCGTCGCCATTGTTGCCGGTCGAGCCGATGAGCGAGATCTGGTTGCATGGCGTGCCGGTGAAGGTGGCGTCGCCGGTCGGGGTGAATGGCGTCGTGGACAACGCTGAAGCCTTGGCAAGGATACGGAGGCCGAGCGCTTCATCCCACGCCATGATCACCGACCCCGTCTCGCCCGCGGTGGTATTGGCCATGCTGGCGTTGAAGACGACGGTTCCGAGATCGTTCGCGCAGATCGAGGTGGAGCCGTTCAGGCTATTGAAGGTCCAACCGCTCAGTCCGGGGACGGGGTCGGACTGCCTGCAGATCGTGACCAGAGTACCGTTCGCCAGGCGGGCGCCGACAAAGGTGGCCGGCGCAGGAGACACGATCGAGGTGCCGTCGGCGTTCATGATGATGCCCTCGAAGGCGAAGAGGCCGTTTCGAGTCATGCAGTTGCCGGTTGAGTTCGGGGACGAGAAGACCTTGCCGGCGAAGTTGGGGTCGGTCGAGTCGGTGATGCCCGGGACCGCATCGCCCTTGCGAAGGAGGATCGAGAACACTCCGTTCTGCTCCGTCATCACCGCCGAGTTGTTCAGCGTGGTGGCCGTGCCACCCAGCGTCGCGACAAAGGTGATGGTGCCGTTGTCCGCGATTGGGCGCTGGCCGAAGGAGAACGACGAGGTGTTCGCGAAGGTGAGGCCCTTGAAGCCGGGGACTGCGTCGCCTTCGCGGGCGTAGATGCGCAGACCGCCAGTCAGGCCCGCGTTGGTGAGGTACACGCTGTCGTTCGCGGTGGTGATGCCCGTTCCGACGAGCTTGCCCGAGAACGCGATTTTCGTGCCGTTGAGGAACGATCCGAACGAGTCGGGGGTGACGGTGAAGCCGGCGAGGCCCGGGGCCGCATCGCCCTTGCGCATGATGAGCTGGTCATCGCCAGGGCCGATGAGCACGAGCGCGGCGTTGTTGATCGTACCGTTGGTGTCGCCGCCCGTGAGCGCCATGTAGAACGGCGCCTGGCCGACGCTGTTCATGCGCAGGCCCGAGCCGACGCTCATGTTCGCGGGATACTGCGCGCCGGCGGTGCCGGGGCAGATGTCGCGGCCCTGCGCGAGCAGGACGGGTGCGCCCGACGCGGGCTGGAACCAAGTGGCGGTGTCGTTGGTGCCGACGGTGATGCCGGGGCCGGTCATGAAGCCGGAGAGGACCACGCCACCATCGTCGGTGATGTTGTTCGCGCTCACGATCGAATTGTTCGGGCTTGCGGTGCGCGAGATGATGCAGCCAGCCGGCGTGTCACCCGGCACGCTCGAGTTGTTGCGTGCGAGCACGGTCCATGCACCAGGGAGGCCCTTCACGAGCACCAGGTGGTTCGCGGTGGCGCCCGTGTTGGTGATGCCAGCACCCGCGATCTGGCCGCGGAACGAAACGAGACCATCGAGCCCGATCGTCGGGTTGTTCCAAGTGTTGGGCACCCACACGGCGCCGTCGATGCCGGGCAGGCCAGCGGGCGTGGCGCCATCGGCCACCGCGAGGACTTCCCAGGTTCCGTCCGCGAGCGCGGCGGCACAGAGGCTTGCGGAAAGGAACGCGCCAACGGTCAGTGATGAGGTACGCATGGTTCTCTCGTTTTTCCTCTCGGTGATGGATCTCGTCGAGACGCGACGAGCAGACTGTGCGGGCGTCGCCTCTGGGCGCAGCACGACCATCGTGGCCGACACCGAACCTTTGCCGAGACGACATCTCCCCACTTCACGGGGGGGCTTCGTGAGAATAAGGTGAAATCGCATCCCTGCAACTTTCCCTAGGGAAAAACGGGAATACTCTTCGCACAGTTTGGGGCGCTGCGACCGATGTAGCCGCCGC
>Ga0208783_10001577_pt1 | contig 13421 bp, 6 predicted proteins | sample DEB19_08_DNA_2_FD_184529 | JGI IMG/M metagenome (GOLD analysis project Ga0208783, IMG submission 184529) | Aqueous microbial communities from the Delaware River and Bay under freshwater to marine salinity gradient to study organic matter... | ecosystem: Environmental > Aquatic > Marine > Coastal... | reverse complement strand
GCCACGCCATGCCGCAGCAGCTCACGAGCCTTGGAACGCCAGGCCTCGAAGGTGGGCTGAATCTGAGCAGTGATGGTCATAGCTGTCCGCTGAGCGCCATCGCAGCATCCGCAGGCGTCGTTGGAGGTGGCGCGTTGAAATTGAGTTCGAGCTGCCGGGGGCCGGGGAGGAAGTGCTGGCGCAGGTGGGTGCTTTCGAGCAGGGCGATGCGCGGGCGGTGATCGGCAGCGACAATGAAGGGCATGACCTTCTTGAGGTTTACCCGCATGCGCTGGAGATCGGCCAAGGTCAGGCGTGACCAACGTCGCGCGGCGAGGATGCGCGCGACATTCACGGTGCCGAGACCGGGAATGCGCCACAGCAACTCCTGCGAGGCACGATTGATATCCACCGGGAAGACAGCACGGTTGCGCAAGGCCCAGGCGAGCTTCGGATCGAGGTCGAGATCAAGGTTCGGTTCCTCTTTCGGCAGCAACTCACCGACGTCGAAGCCGTAGAAGCGCAGCAACCAGTCGGCCTGATACAAGCGATGCTCGCGCACGAGCGGCGGCGGCTTGATCGGCAGCAGCACGCTGGGCTCTGGGATGGGGCTGAAGCCGCTGTAGTAAACTCGGCGCAACCGCACCTCGCGATACAGTTCATCAGCGCGATGCAGCACGAGCGCATCGCTGCTGTCGTCCGCGCCCACGATCATCTGCGTGCTCTGGCCGGTGGCAAACGCGGGCGCTTTGACTCGTGGGCGATTCAGAATCTGCCGCGCGGCTTTTTTGGCCTCAAGGCTCTCGTCGATGCGCTGACGAATGCCGTGCATGGCCTGCTTCGTGTTCGTGAGATTCTTTTCAGGCGCGAGGCGGTCGAGGCTTTGCTGCGAGGGCAGCTCAATGTTGATGCTGATGCGGTCGGCATAGCGTCCGGCCTTGTCGATGAGCGCCTGCGAGGCCTCGGGGATGGTCTTGAGATGGATGTAACCGCGGAAGTGATGCACCTCGCGGAGCTGCCGCGCGACTTCGATGACCTGCTCCATGGTGTGGTCCGCGCTGCGCACGATGCCGCTGCTGAGGAAGAGGCCCTCGATGTAGTTGCGCTTGTAGAAATCGAGCGTGAGCTGCACGACCTCCTCCGGTGTGAAACGCGCCCGCTGAACATTGCTGGAGCGGCGGTTGATGCAGTAATGGCAGTCGTAGAGGCAGGCGTTGGTGAGCAGCACCTTCAGCAGCGACACGCAACGACCGTCCGGTGTGTAGCTGTGGCAGATGCCCATGCCACCGGTGGAGCCGATGCCTTTGCCATCGCGCGAGTCCTTCCGCGCCGCACCAGAGCTGGCGCAGGACGCGTCATACTTCGCCGCATCGGCCAGGATTTCGAGTTTGCGCGTTAGATCCACGAGTTCGTACGAACAGTACGTGGAAAGCGTGGTTCGTCATGCCTGAACTGCGGGTTTTTTAGCCGCTGGAATCTCACCGCCGCCCGTGATTGAAATCAATGGGCTTCTTCACGGTCTTGGCAGCGAGGCTGTGCTCGAGGGTGCTGCGAGTGCAAGTGGGGTCAAGCACGAGGGTGGCGGGCTTGTTGGATAAGACGTTGGCGGCAAGAATGAGTGATGAGCGTCATCGTTTTCATGGCCAATGCTGCGCGATCTTCCGCTTTAGGAAATCGACGCTGCGCGCGAGCTGCTCCATGCCATCGACGCCATCTTCGATGCTGATCCAGCCGTTGAAGCCCTTGCTTTTCAGCTCGGTGAAGATGGCGTCGTAGTCGTTGAGACCTTTGCCGATCTCGCCGTGGCGGAGGCGTTTGGCGTAGCCTTGCGCGCCGCCTTCTTCTTTGCGGAGGTCTTCGATGGTGCCTTCGGCCAGGTAGCGATCGCTGGCATGCATCGTGACGACGCGATGCGAGACGCGCTTCAGCAACTCGATGGGGTCCTCACCAGCGAGGTAGGTGTTTGAGGGGTCGTAGTTCACGCCGAAGTTCGGATGCTTCACCGCATCGACGAGTTTGCAGAAGACATCCATCTTCTGCGCGAACTCGGGATACTCCCAGAAGTCGTCCTTGTAGTGGTTTTCAATGATGAGCGTGATGCCGCGCTCCTGCGCATACGGCAGGCAGGCATGGATGGAGTCGGCAGCGAGCTTCACGCCTTCGTCGATGCTCAGCTCGGGCCTTCTTTGGCCGCTGAGCACGCGGCAGTAGCTGCCGCCAAGCGTGTGCGTCATGTCGATCCAGCGTTTCTGCTTTGCGATCTCCTTTTCGCGGAACGCCGCGTCGGGATGGGTGAAGTCGGGCGAGCAGCACATCATCGGGATGACCTTGCCGGTGTCCTCGACTTCTTGGCGAAAGCGCGGCCAGTTTTTCTCATCGGCCATCTCCAGAAAGCCCGCATACCATTCCAGGCCCTGCACATCGAGCGTGGAGGCGAGCTTGATCCATTCGGAGACGGTCATCGTCCCTTCTTTGCAAAGGGCGACCATGAAAGCTTTCGGGAAGGCGGCGAGACGAGGCATGAGTTTGGAGTGGTGGAGTACTGGAGTATTGAAATCACTTCGTCGGAATGGTACTCGCGTCCTTCGGTGGATTGCGACCGATGAAGGGGTGTTGTTCCAAATCGAAGACCTGGCCGCTGATGGGGCCGCATTCGTCGGCGAGGAGCCAGGCGGCGCAGGCGGCGATTTCGTCGGGCCAGAGGATGCGACCCGCAGGCGCATAGACCTTCGGCAAGTCGGCATACCAGTCGTCTTTGAGGCCGTGGGAGCGTTTGCGTTTGGCTTCGTTTTCGGTGAGGACCCAGCCGGGGTTGATTTGATTCACGCGCACGCCGTCCTCGCGCATGAGCGTGTCGCCGAGATTCCGCGTGAGAGTCATGAGAGCGCCTTTGGAGACGCTGTAGGGCATCAAATTGGGTTCGCCGCTCCACGCGTTGACGCTGCCGATGTTGATGACGCTGCCGCGTGCTTCACGCAGATGCGGCAAGGCGGCACGGATGAGGAGATAAGGCACCACGCAGTTGATCTCGAGCATGCGGCGAAACCATTTCGCATCGGTGTCGTGAATGTTGCCGAGACCGACCTGCGCGGCGTTGTTCACCACGGCATCGAGCTTACCAAAGGCGCTCACGGCTTTCTCAACGAGCATTTGCGGTGCATCGTCCTCCGCGAGGTCTTTGAGCACGAGCACCGCCTTGTCCGCGCCGAGCTCCGCGAGCGTTTCCTGGCCCAAATCGGCCTCCAGGCCGTGAATGAGCACGCGTGCGCCCTCGGCGACGCAACGCTTCGCGATGGCCTTGCCGATGCCAGTGACGCTGCCGGTGATGAGAATGACTTGGTTGTCGAGTCGGTTCATGGAGGTGCGGAGCATAACGAGCCGCACGCTGCTTTCACCACGACAAAGTGTGTGCGAAATGCGTCCACAAAATTCATTCCTGCCTTTGCAAGTCGAGATTAAGTGTCCTGTGACGCAGCTCGGAGGACAGAAAGAATCCGCCTCAGGAATAAACCTTGTTTTTCGCGGGATCGCCAACCTTTCTCAGCGCAAGGCCTTACGGATTGATCAGCCTGATGCGCACGAATTTCCTTGCCACGCTGCCGATGGCAGGAGTGATGCGAATGCGGACGATTTCGTGGATGGCATCGCCGGCGGGGGTGGTGGAGACTTCCTGCACATCGCCGGCGGTGGAGGTCCAGGTGAGGAGGTCTTCGCTGGTTTCGATGACGTAGTTGTAGCCGGGGCGGACGAGGCGGCGGTGATAGTCGAGGGTGAGATGGGGCTGACCGCCGGAACTCTGCACGGAGGAAGCCATGCTGATGGGGCCGATGGTGAGGGCGAAGGGATTGGAGCTACCAAAGGCTCCGGTGCCGGTGCGCGTGGCGGTGAGACGGACGGCGTCGCCGATGCCGTTGACGGTGACATTGCCGGTCCAGGCACCGCTGCTGAAGGCAGTGGTGGCCGTGGGCGTGATGGTGAGGGATTTTCCGCCGGTGCTGGCGCTGAGGGCAGCGGTGCTGGTGTAGGCGGTGACGAGGTCATTGCCGCTGCTGCGGGCGTTGATCGTGACCGGGAAGGCCACGCCCGGGGCCTGGGTGCCGATGTTCGCGAACTCGAAGTAGCTCGGATCGTTGTCACGCACCGTGACCGGACCGCTGGCGCTGGTGAAGGTATCGGCGCTGGCGGTGATGAAGACGGCAAGATCGCCATCATCGGTGGTGTCGTTGAGGGTAGTGATGGTGAAGCCGCTGGCGGTGAGGCCCGCGTTGATCGTGACGCTGGCGGGGACAGTGAGTTTGGAGGGGTTGCTGGAGGCGAGGTTGACGACGAGCGAGGTGGTCATCGAGCCAGGGATGATGACGCTGGCGCCGCCGGTGCCGCCCTCGGTGATGAGGCTGGGCAGGTTGAGCGAGAGGGTGCGCTTCTCGTTGTCATTCACGAGCACGGTGGTGCTGCCGCTGGTGGCACCGGGAGCGCTGGCGGTGACGGTGATGCTTTGCTGGCCGTCGATACGCGTGTCGTCGATGGGGGTGATGCGGACCCTGCCACTGCCGGTGCCGGCCAAGATCGTGGCGGCTCCGCTCGTGGTCATGCCGTTCACAGTCCCGGTCGCGCTGGCTTCGGCCGGATTGCTGATGGTGAAGGAGACGACCAAGTCCTCCGTGGGTGCGGGGGAGATGGAGACGGTGCCCACATTGGAGGGAGGGTCAAAGTCCTCCGTGATCTCGGCGGGCAGCCTGAGGCTGAGCGTGCCGGTCTCGTTGTCGGTGATGAAGGTGTTGGCGTAGCTCGTGGGATAGCCAGAGGCCGTGACCGTGACGATGGTGCCATAGCCGCCGCCAGAGTCGAGGAAGCCATTGTCCGGCGCGCTGATGCTCGCGGTGGCCGTGGTCTGACCCGCGAGGACGGTGACACTCGCGGGCACGGTGAGGCGTGCGGGCGCGTTGGAACTCAGACTCACGGTGACATCGCTCGCAGGCGCGGAGGGCAGGCGCACGGTGATGTTTTGCGTGCCTCCCTCGGCAAACTGGGCGGGCAGTTCGAGTGCCGGCGCGGTGGTGGCATTGGCCTTCACCACGACATCATCGATGGCGATGCCCGCGTCCGGGGCCGGACGACCCGTGACGCAGAGGAACTTGATGCGGAAGGTGCTGTTGTAGCTCAGGCCGTAGCGCTGGACGATGGGATCGAGCACCACGCGGCGCATCGCCGTGTAGGTGGTGGGCAGAGCGAAATTCGGGGCACCGGACGTGAGCGGCTCGGCGTAGATGGTCGGTGCGGCGAGATACCAGTTGGTGCCGTCCGCGCTGATGGCAATGCCATCGAAGATGCCGGCGCTGGTGGTGAAGGGCTGCGTGCCGGGGGCGTTGTTGGCCACCTCGCCGGTCATGAACTTGGCCCAGTATTCGAGCGTCACGTTGCTGCGGCCCGTCAGGTTCAAAGACATCTCGGCGGCGGAGAGAACCGACTGAAAGCCGGAGACGACGACGCTGCTATCGAGCATGAGGTGCTGCGTGCCACGAGGCGTGCCCACCGTGGTGATGGCCGCGCGCGGTGCGTTGGCCGGTGCTCCATTGACCGGGAAGCTGCCCGCCGTGCTCCAACTTGCCCCAAGCGTGCTGCCACTCTCGAAGTTATCGCTGAAGATCGTCTCGGAACTGCTCGGCGGCAGGCTGGTGACTGTCGTCACGGAAAGGCGTGGGCTGAAGCCCATCGCGCCCGAGGTCTCGCTGGCGAGCATCCACGCGGAAGCTCCCACGGGGCTGTTGCCGAGGCTGCGCCGGGTGCTTCCAGCCGTCGGGATCGCGACCTGACCGGACCAGACGCCGCTGCTGAAGCCCGCCGGCGAGCCCGGCACCTGGCCGAGATCGCGGGCGAAGTAGATGTCCATCGCGGGCAGTTCCGTGGAGGTCTGCGTCGCAGGGCCGGTCGTGGCGGACCAGTTCAAAGGATTGCCGTGGGCACTGGCGCTGGTGCCATACAGCACGCGATTGTTTGACGCAGCCGTGTAGCGCAGCGTGGTGGCGGTGCCGGTGGTGCTGTTGTCAAAACTGATGTCCACCAGCACGCTGCTGGTGCCATCGAACCAAAACGGTGTCGTGAAGGCGAAGTTCGGCGTGCTGCCGTTTTGGGTCGGCGCGCTGAAAACGGTGGTCCAACCGTCCGTTTCCCAGGCCGCGCCCTCCATCGTCGTGCGCGGGCTGAGCTTTAGGCGGATGTTGAAATTGCTCATGGGCTGGCTGCCGCTGGCGGCCATGGTGAAGGAGATGGCCCCGAGCCAGCCGGGGGCGCCGCCAAGTTCTTCCGCGGTGTAGAGCAGCGTGGCGCGCGAATCCTGCGCGGTGGTGTTGAAGACCTGCGAGGTCTGCGGCGAGCCATTGACCGGACTGCCGATGGTGCGGTCGTAGTAGAGCACATGGGCGCGGAGGCTGGCGCTGCCGTTGAAGCCGGTCGAAACGGCATCGCTGTCGTCCTTGGCTGTCACCGTGGCGTTCAGTCTCGCATTGACCGCGCCAGATGGTGGCAGGCCGGACCAATCGAAGTGATCCAGCGGCACCACCACCACATCGAAGGCATTGCTTTGCCCTGTGCGGCCAAAGCTGTCCGTGGCGGTGAGGACGATGCCCGTGGCCGCGGCGGTGAAGGTGAGGGTGGCCGTGGACACGCCATTGCTGAAGGTGCCGAAGGCCGTTGGCGAAAACGCCACCGTGCCCGATGTGGCGGTGCCGCTCAGCGTGACCGAACCGGCTGGCGTGGCGATGATCTCGCCGTTCACATCCCGAGCGGTCAGGGTGATCACGAAGGGATTGTTGCGCCGCTGCGGAGAGGCGATGGGGGCGAAGGTGTAGGAGTCGGCGTCGTTGTCGCGGATGGTCAGATCCAGCGCCCCGCTTTGATAGCCCGCCGCGCTGGCGTTCAAGGTGGCGGGCTGCGAGCCATCGCGCAGGGTATTGTTCACGATGGTGGCGCTGAAGGTGGCACTCTGCTGGCCTGACGGGATGACCACGGTGGCCGGCACGGTGACCTTGCCAGTGTTGCTGCTGGCGAGGTTCACGGTGAGGTCCGTGCCCAGCGAGGCATTGATGGCCACGGTGAGCGTGCGCGACGTGTCGCCCTCCGCCGCGGTGGCGGGCCCGGTGAGGGTGAGGCGCGGACTCTCATCATCCGCCACGGTCACGGTGGCACTCGCGGAGGCCCAGCCGGCGATGGCGGCGGTGAGCTGCACGGTTTTCGGACCTTCAAAGAGCGTGTTGTCCGGCGCATTCAGCAGCACCGTCACCGGCGCGGTGGAGTTCGCCGGGATCAGCACGCTTGCGGTCACGGTGAGCGCGGCGTTGTCGCTCTGCAGCGTTACCACCTGGTCGCGGGTCGAGGCCGCGGTGAGGCGAACGCTGGCTTGCGCGTTGCTGGAGCCCTCGGTGACGACCGTTGGCGCGGTGAGCAGCAGCGTGGACGACTCGTCATCCAACACCGCGAGGTCTTTCACCACCGGAGCGATGCCCGTGGCCGTGGCCGTGATGGTGGCGGTCTGATGCCCATCAGCGACGGCGTCATTCACCGGCGTGATGGCGAAGCTCACACTCGTCTGATTGGCCGGGATCGTCACGGTCACTGGCACGGTGGCGGCGGAGGGATCGCCCGAGGCGAGCGAAACCACGAGCGGCGAGGCCTGGGCCGCGCTGATGCCGAGCGTCGCCGTCAGCGTCCCGGCGTTTTCATTCACCGAGTCCGCGAAGGTCAGCGACAAGGCCGCGCCGACCGGTTCGCCGAGGATCTCGATGTCGTCGAGGTTCCAGCCGGAGTAGGCGGTGGGCGAGGCGAGGGTCTGGTGACCCCAGCGGACGTAAACCGTGGCCTGCTGGTCCGCCACGGTGCCGATTTCATACTCCATGCGCCGCCAGGCATCGTCCGCCGCGCCGCTGTAACCACTGGCAAAGAGCGAGCGCCAGGTGCTGCCATCCGTCGAGACCTCGATGGTGGCGTTGGCAAAGGTCAGTGGCTGCATGTTCAGCCACTGGCGGAAGCGCAGCCGCGTGTTGCGAACGGTGGAGAGGTTGACCGGGCCAAGCGTCACGTAATCCGGCCCCGTCACGGCCACCGAGTGATTTCCGGAAAGGTTCACGCCCAGCACCTTCGCGCCTGTGGCGGCCACCGTCGGGTCGGGATAGCCCGCGCCGCCCGCGGCCGCACCGCCGCCACCTTGCGGAGTGCCGTAGGCCCACTCGCCGCTGCGGGCCCAGCCTGGATCGGTTTCCAGATTGAAGCGCACCACCGCCGGCGGCGCGAGATTGAGCCGTGCCCCCACGGGTTGGTTGAAGGCGGTGCCTTCATTGCGCAGCACCAGCATCGTGCTGCGGCGTCCCGGAGCGAGACCCGCCGCGCTCGCCTGCACCGTCAGCGTCACGCTGGCACCCGCCGCGAGCGAGCCGCTGGCGGGACTGGCCTGCAGCCAAGCCGCGCCGGGCGTGGCGCTCCAGTTGATCGAACTCGTGCCCGTGTTGCGCAGGGTCAGCGTCGTGGAGGTGGTGCCACCGGGATCGAGGTTGAAATTCCAGCCATCGAGGTTGGAGACTTCGAGCGCGTCCGGCACGGTGCCGGATTCGATCGCGCCGATGGCGTAGATATTCCCGCCTGGAGGCGCCACCGCGCCGGAGCCCATCTTGCGCTTGGCAAATGCCGTCCAGATCTCGCCGCGGTGCAACCCGCCGCTGTTGACGAGGTCGGCCTGCAGGATTGCATCCCGCCCCTGCACGAAGGTGGGATTGGCCGGGGAGAGTTTGAGCGCATCCGTCACCAATCGTAGCGCCAGATCATTGCCCGCCGCCGCGCCGTAGCGGGCGATGAGGCTGGCCCGCATCTCCCAGAGCATGCCGCACCACACCTCGCCCTCGCGGTGAACGCTCGGGGTGTTGATGTTGGTGGTGTTCGGGTTCAGCGGCACCTCGGGATAGGCGCGGTCGATGGAGAGATCGATGTCGCCAAAGCGCAGCGGATTCATCGTCGTATCGACCGAGTAGGGGTAGCGGCGGATGCCGAAGTAAAAGTTCGCATCGCCCAGCCGGCTGAGCTGGTAGGTCGAGTAGCCGGCCTTCGCGTAAGCCGCCTGCGGATCCGCCGAGGCGGGTGTCAGCAGCGCCAGACCGTAGAAGTCCGACCAGCCCTCGCCCATCCCGCGGCTGTGAAAGTCGGTGATGCCTGCGCCGCCACCCACGAGGCGGTTGGTCAAGCCGTGAGCGTATTCGTGGACCACGATGAGGCCGTCGAAATCCCCATCGCGGTCCGGGTTCGGCGAGGTCCACAGATACATCTGCATGCGCCCCGGCGAGCCGTCGTCGGGCGTCTGGAAGTTCGCGTTGTTGCGCGAGCCGTTCTGCGCGTTGTCCTGCGCATCGGCGATGACTGGGTCATTGCCAAGACCGCCGCGCCCGAAGTTGTTGGTTTGGAAATTACCCGCCGACTCCGTGAATCCCAGCTCGTAAAAGCGATCGTGGATCATGTTGGAGTAATAGAAAAGCTGCACCACCGCCGCGTCCTTGTAGTTCGAGGGATCTTGCGAAAGGTTGAGCGGCAGATCAAAGACCCGCGAGGGCGAGCCCTGCGGCCTTGGCAGATCAGGCGTGTTGTCGCCATCGCGGTCGGTGTGCGCCTCCACGTTGTTGCCGCGAGTCTCGTTCACCCCGTCGTCGATCCAGCCATTCGGTGAGGCGGTGGTATTGAACGCCGGTGTCACAATCAACGAGCGAGTGCCCGCCGCCGGTTGCAGCGTGGAGACGCTGTTAGGCGTCGGCAGCATCGGCGTCGGACTTTCCGCCGTGAACACGCGGTAGCTCGCATCGCTGATGTATTCCGTGAGCGATTGCCGCACCAGCACCTCCGATGTGCCCGCATCCACCAGCACGCGATACATTTCGCCGCGCGCCTTGCTCACCGTCACCACCTCCCAGGCCGGACGCATCGCCTCCGCACTCAGTGGCACCCATAGCAGCCGCGCCGAGGCCTCTGTCAGCAGCGCCGCCTTGAAGGCCTGCTTCTTCTCCGGCCCCTCCGCAGGCGGCCCCAGCGCACGCACCGAATTCTCCGTCACGCGATCTCCAATGTCCTGCCCCGCCACCGCGACCGCCTTCGCCGCGTTCACGGTCGGAGCCGCCAGCAGTTCCCGATGATCTGGTGTGCCCTTCGCCGCCGCCCCCGCCGTATCAGGCACCACCTGACTGCCGATGTTCACCAGCTCGCCAGCACGCGTGACGGTGGCCTTCAGGATGCCTTCAAACACCGCCAGCCCTTCGTGCCGCTGCTGCCACACCAGTGTGCGCATCCCGTTGTGCTTTGTCACATCATCCCGCGTCTTCGCCGCCGCATCGAGCACCGTCGCATCATGCCCGAACAACTCCCGACGCCCGTTCACAAACTCCCGCACCACCGCCTCGCCATCCTTTCCCGCCGTTTCCTTCGTCAAAAACGCCCCAGGAGCCGCCACCCACTTCGGCGTCCCCGTCACCCGATGCCGCTCCATCGTCACCCCAGGCACCTCTTGCTGCAAAGCCGCCCATTCCGCCCCCGCCTCCACTCGCGATGATCCCGCCCGACGATCCACATTCGACAAAGGCCGGGCCACTTCTTTTTCCATCGGCGCAGCGCCCGCATGGGCTTTTTCTGCTGACGGCTGACCCACCGGTTTCTGCGCTGCGGCCTTGTTCGCCGATAGGTTGTCGCGATGAGCCTCCCTCACTGGCCATCCAAGCCATGCGGCGGCAACAGCAACGAAAAGGATGACCAAAAGAATTCGATGTCTCGTTCTCATGGGATCGATTGAATTGGTTGGTTTTTAAGTTTTATCTGACCCGGCCTCCACCGGGCAATCAGTAAATGGATGACTCCGGAAGAAAGTGAGCGAGAACCGATTCGAGCTCTTTGTCGTTTTGGCGGGGTTTCTGACGCAACTATTTGAAGCAAATAGAAACTCCCTCAGCACCACTCTGCTAGGCACTCGACGCATTCGCGAGTGTCGCGGTTGTCCGAAGGACCTTTCGTATAAAGCGCTACCTCCACACCTCGTCACATTACTCAATACCCGCCGCAAGCATCGTGGCGACACAATCGCGAACGAGAGCGAGCAGCGTCTCGGTATCAGCGCTTTTGGCTGGGCGAATGTGTTGGGTGATTGAGTTCATGGTTTAGAAAGTAGCTGCGGCTTCAGCCGCATTTAGTTCATCACTTCGGCCAAAACCGCAGCCGTCCGGTTACTCCAGCCTCTGGAAGTCGAGGCTGAGGTCGTAGCCGCGATTTTCGGCAACAGGATCGGCCCGCAGGCCGAGGGAGAGCTGATTGTCGTTCGAGTTGCCGATGGAGATGCGGGCTTGTTGCCCGGCAGCCGAAACCACGGAGGGCATGGAGAGCATATCGACTCCACGCTTGCTTTGCAGAGCCGTTTGCAGTTCACGCAACCGCTCTGGGCCGATGGCGCTGTAGTTTTCGAAGTCGAAGATGTCGGGGAACAGGTCGTGAGCCTCCGCATCGGCCACCGCGGCATCGGAGAGGTGCAGGAGCTTGGCCATCATCTTCACATGACCTTCCGGTGTCGTCTCCGGCGTCACGATGGCCATGCCGTTCATGCCCGGCGCGATCTCCCAATAGCCGAGCACGGCTGATTCACCCGGTTTAAGCCGCACTTGGCCCTTCGATGAGATTTTCAGAGGTTTTCGAACTGCGGAAGCCTTTTCGACTTTCGGCGGCGTTGAAGTCGAAATGCTCGCGGTAGCCGTGGAGGGGACTTGAGGCGTCGAAGAAGGCTTTTTCGCTTCTTTCGGCTCCCAAGCCGTCCGCATGAGCCAGAAGGCGATCAAGCACAGGACGAAGCAGAGAAGGATGATGGAGCGGCGCATAGAAGAGGTGGATTCGGCTTTAGCTGGATAGCTTGTTCACTTCGGCTAAAGCCGCAGCCAGTATCTCTAGCGCGATACTGAGTTTTTCCCGGGATTACGTAGGTCAGACAACTGCTTCAATTCCTCCACAGTCAGCGCCCTATCAAAGACCGCCACACCGCCGATCCAGCCGGTAAAGCCGATACCACGACTGCTGTGGATGACGCGACCGATGGTGAAAGGGCCGCCGCTTTGGGCGTCCTTCGGCTTGTAGAGGTCGTGCGGATACCACCAGGGGTTCAGACGCAGCGCCACGAGATCACGCGAGACTTCTTTGCCGCCGCGCAGCGTGACCTCGATCTTCGTGAAGCGATGCTCGCGCAGCTCGACGCGTTCGTCGGCGGCCTCGCGCAGCACTTTCACGCTCAGCGGCTCGCCTTCGGGCGGGTTGTAGTATTGATCCTTCGGGAAGGCCTCGTCTTCGCCGTCCTGTTTGCCGGGCAGCTTCGCGTAATGGCTCTGCATGTAGGCGTTGTAGGCAAAGGAGATCAGCTTGTCCTTCTTGGGCTGATCGAGCCAGCGATCGCCGGAGACGCCGTTCAACCAGCCGGTGAGTTCGTCCTTCTCATGATCAAAGGTCATCGCAAAGCACTGCCACGACGCATCGAGCACCTCCGCAGGCGAATCGGCAGGCACTTCGGGCGAGAGATCCGCCGAGTTGCACTTGTGCAGCGCATACTTGTTCAGGAACGAACTCGCGCCGTTCTCCGACACATGGCCGCAGGCGCTGCCTTGCTTGTTCAACCCGGCAAAGAGCGCGTATTGACGCTGTCCACGTTCGACTTTCGCGATGCTAGCGGTGCTCTTTTCCTTCAAATCGGTTCCTTCATGCCAGATGCCCGCGAGTGCATGATTGCCGCTCTCACGAATCGCCCACACGACCACCGTGACTGACTTGCCCGCACCTTTGATGTCGAGCGGCGTGTCGTGCAGCCGCGAGCGCGGCACGAAGAGAAACGGGCGAAAGTTCTCATCCGTCTCTTTAGCGATGCGGATCGCATTGCCAAAGGGTCCGCGACCGAGTTGGGAGAAGTCGGCATACGTTGCCTCACGTCCGGCGCCCCAGTAGTCCTTGATGTAGTTGGCGGCATCGAGCGGGTAGTCTGTTGGAGCGCCAACAGGCACATGAGCGGTAAAGCGCTGCAGACCTGCTGACTCACGTCTCACGAAATCCCAGAAGGCGACGAGGCCTGGGGTGGATGTAACCGTTGCGCTAGGTTCAGCGGCTCGAGGAGTGACAGCTATTACCAGCGATGAGATCACGAGAAGGTGATTTTGCATGGGTGATTGAAAGAGAAAGAGAGGGTTACTTGCGCCACACCCGCACACGATGCGTCTCGCTGTCGCCGATGAAAATGCTGCCGTCCTTATCGACGAACACACCATGCGGCCGGGCGAGCTGGCAGTTCAGCGAGTCGTTGCCATCGGGGCCGTCGCCTTTCTTCCCATTGCCAACGAGCACTTCGAGCGTGCCCTTTTTCACATCGAGATAGCGGATCGAGTGCGATTCGGTGTCGGCGA
>Ga0208783_10001576_pt1 | contig 13435 bp, 11 predicted proteins | sample DEB19_08_DNA_2_FD_184529 | JGI IMG/M metagenome (GOLD analysis project Ga0208783, IMG submission 184529) | Aqueous microbial communities from the Delaware River and Bay under freshwater to marine salinity gradient to study organic matter... | ecosystem: Environmental > Aquatic > Marine >... | reverse complement strand
CGACGGGTTCGTCCTGCCCGCCGCGATCGACCGCTCGACCTGGGTCGCCGCGCGCAGGCGCGACGACGCGAAGCTCGTCCTGCGCTCCGACGACCTCGGCGAGACCGTGACGGTGGACCTCGCGGCGCCGGGCGAGGGCCCCCGCCGCGACTGGAGCGACTACCCGCACGGGCTCGCGCGCGCCCTCCTCGCGGCCGGCGTCCCGGTCCCGGGCGCCGACGTCCGGATCGCGAGCGAGGTGCCGCTCGGCGCGGGCCTGTCGTCGTCGGCCGCGCTGCTGGTCGCGACCGGGCGTGCGCTGCTCGGGCTCGCCGGGACCGCGATGGAACCCTCGGAGCTCGCGGTGCGCTGCCGCGAGGCCGAGAACGAGTTCGTCGGGACGCGAAGCGGCATCATGGACCCGATGGCAGCACTCCTCTGCGAGCGCGGCTCGGCGCTCCTGCTCGACTGCCGCTCGCTCGGCCACCGCCCGGTCGCGCTCCCGGGCCACCTCCGGATCGTGGTCTGCAACAGCTCGGTACGCCACGAGCTCGCCTCGGGCGAGTACAACCTCCGGCGAGCCCAGTGCGAGGAGGGAGTCGCGGCGCTCGCGCGGGCGAACCCCGCGATCGAGGCCCTGCGCGACGCGACGCCCGAGGACCTCGAAGCGGTCCGCGACTCGCTCGACCCGGTCGTCTTCCGGCGCTGCCGGCACGTCCTCGCCGAGAACCGGCGCGTGTCCTCTTGCGCGTCCGCGCTGGAGTCGGGAGACCTCGCTCGCGTCGCCTCCCTGCTGGCGGATTCCCACGCGAGCCTGCGCGACGACTTCGAGGTGAGCTGCCCGGAGCTCGACCTCCTGGTCGAACTCGCGTCGGGCCTGCCCGGCGTCCACGGCTCGCGGATGACCGGCGGCGGCTTCGGCGGCTGCACGGTGCAGCTGGTCGAGTCGGGGGCGGTGGACGCGTTCCGCCACCGCGTCGCGGCCGCCTACCGGCGCGAGACCGGGCGGATCCCGGAGATCCTCGCCTGCGAGGCGAGCGCGGGTGCCGCGCTCGACCCGGTGCCCGCGTGAGTGCGCCGCGCGGCGGGACGCCGGCCAGCGACGGAGTTCTTCCGCGCTCGTCGCCGTCGGCGGCCCCGGGAGACGTCGTCGCCGCTCCGTCCGGCGAGCCCGCGACCGACGCCTCCGGCGCGCTCGTGCGGGTGCCGCGCGAGCCCCGCGCGATCGTGTCGCTCGTGCCGAGCGTGACCGAGACCCTGTTCGAGCTCGGGCTCGGCGACCGGCTGGTCGGCGTCACCGACTGGTGCGTGCATCCCGCGGACGGCGTCGCCCGCCTGCCGCGCGTGCGCGGAACCAAGAACCCCGACGTCGAGGCGATCGCGGCGCTCGGCCCCGACCTCGTGCTCGCGAACCTCGAGGAGAACCGCGCCGCCGACGTCGCGCGCCTGCGCGAGCGCGGGATCGCGGTCTGGGTCGACTACCCGCGCACGGTCGACGAGGCGGTCGCGCAGGTGCGCTGGCTCGCCGGGCTCGGCGCCTCGGCCACGGACGCGGCCCGCGTGATCGACCCGATCGTCCGGGCCGTCGCCGCGGCGGACGCCTCGCGCGCGGGCGCCGCCCCGGTACGCGGCTTCGTCGCGGTCTGGAAGGACCCGTGGATGACGCTCTCGGCCGACACCTACGCCCACGACCTGCTCGCCCGCGCCGGGATCGAGAACGCCTTCGCCGGGGCCGAAGGGCGCTACCCGCGGGTCGCGATCGAGGCGGTCGCCGAGGCGGACCCGGAGGTCGTGCTGCTGCCCGACGAGCCCTTCCGGTTCGTCCCCAGGGACGCCCAGGACCTCGCCTCCGGGCCCCTCTCCGGGACCCGTGCCGCCCGGGCCGGGGCGATCCGGGTGGTCGACGGGACCCTGGTCTTCTGGCACGGGCCGAGGATGGCGGCCGCGCTGGACCTGCTGACCTCGATCGCCGTGGGGGCCAGGCGATAGGGCAACTGACCGGGCCTGACCCGCCGGGGCGAATCGATTTCATGCATTGTCCCGGCTCGGACGGGGATGGTAGCCTGAAACGGCCGCGCCGGGACGCCACATCGGGGTCCCGAAGTCGCGCGCCGGGAAGTCGCTCCATGAAGATCCGCAGATTCGCCCCCGCGATGGCAGCTCTCCTGCTCTCGGTCGTCCCGGGCCCGTCCCGGGCCTCCGAGGTCGGCGACCAGGCCTCCTGCGTGAAGCGCATCGCCGAGGCCGCCCAGAACTACACCAACACCTACCTGTCCGCGCGCGGCGGCTGCGAGGTGCGCAACCTGAGCCTCGAGGCGCCGGTCGCCTGCGAGGACGACCGCGACACCTCGGACCAGGTGAAGGACGCGGCCGGCAAGATGATCGGCCAGTTCAACAAGTGCACGACGACCTCGTTCGCGCAGGTCTGCGCGCTGTCGAAGACCGTTCCCCTCGAGCTCTACGCCGCCATGCTGAGCGGTACGGGCTCGCTCGAGGACTCGCTCTCGAACCTCGTCGCGAGCCTCTGGACGCGGAGCACGCCCGGCTGCCCGCGCCCGACCTCGCCGGTCTCGAAGGACACGGAGTCCTGCGTCCGCTCGATCAACTCCCAGATCGCCCGGGTCTCCTCGCAGATCCAGCAGTGCGTCTCCAAGTGCGAGTTCTCGCTGACGAAGAACGGGGGCGATGCCTGCACCGCACCGGACACCGGCGAACCACTCAAGGAAAAGCAGGTCGAGTGCATCGACCGGGCCCGCGCTCGCCTCCTCGACACGGTCTCGAAGCGCTGCACGCCGGACGCGTTGGTCGCCGCGGGCTGCCCGCTCGGCGCCTCCACGGTGCCCGGCCTGATCGCCGCCTTCGAGCCCCATCTCAAGAAGATCACGCGCGACCTCGACGTGAAGATGTACCATGCGCCCTGCCGCCACGTGATCGCGATCAACCCGGTCTCTCCGACCGCGACCGTGGGCATGGAACCGAGCGGCGAGCTCCGCGAGATCCGTTGCGGGCAGGAACTCGACGCCGCCTTCTTCGGCGACGACGAGGAGATGATCCTGCAGACCGACCTGAACTGCCAGGATGCCGGCAAGGTGAACGGGCTCGTCGTCAGCGCGTCGAACGTGACGATCAACCTCGGCAAGGACTTCCGGGTGAGCGGCCCGGCCAAGGCCGCGGACCGCACCGGCACGGGCATCCTCGTGAAGGGCGGGGCCCGGAACGTGTTCGTCCGGCGAGGCGTCGTTCAGCGCTTCGCGGTCGGCATCGCGGACTCGGGCGCGGGCTCCGGCAACGTCTACAAGGAGCTCACGGTCCGCGGCAACACGGTTGACGGCGTGCGGCTCTCGGGCGAGGACGCGCGGGTCGACTCCCTCTCGGTCAAGACCAACGGCGGCTACGGCATCCGGATGAACGGCCCCCTGCCCAAGGTCGTCGCCTGCACCACCGAGTCGAACGGCCTCGACGGGATCCGCGTCGACGGGATCGACGCCATCCTCGACGGCAACCAGAGCGGCGCGCTCAAGGCCAACGGGAACGGCGGCTTCGGGTTCCTCGTGAACGGCATGGGCGCGAACGTCTACCAGAACTCCGCCGAGGCCAACGCGGGCGGCGGCTTTCTCCTGACCGCGCCGACGGTGCGCTTCAAGGCGAACTCGGCGACCTCGTCCGGCGGGCCCGGCTTCCGCTTCACGGTCGGTGGCTCCGGCCTCGACTCGAACCGCTCGGAGTTCAACGGCGGCTTCGAGTTCGACATCGCTGCCGGCAACCTCGACGAGACCGGCAACCGCGCGAACGGCAGCACGATCCTCTTCGGTCCCGAGGGCGGAACCTTCGAGTAGGCGCGGACGCGCGGCGGAGTTCCCGCCCTCGCGGCGTCGCACGGGACGAGCCGTCACCCCTCGCCGACGTCGTCTCGATCCAGCCTGCCGCGACTCCCGGCTTGGAGCCCGGGCGCGTCGTCGCCCGGTGCGGGGCGCGCCCCGCCCGTCGGCCCGACGCCGCCGCGCAGCGAGAGCACCTGCTCGAACAACTCCCGCAGCGCCCGCCGCCCCGCCGGGAAGGACGCCCAGAGCGCCAGGTAGATCGCCGCGTAAATGAACGCGTGCACGACGAGACCGACGGTGAGCGGACGGATCTTCGGCAGGACGTGGAGGAGGAGGAGGTGCAGTACGCCTCCCGCGACGACCGAGAGGATGCCCGGGAGCCACATCTGCTCCGTCACGTCGCGCGGCTCGACCGGCGCCGCCCGGCAGCCGAAGGAGATGCCCGGGTACCACAGGAGGACCGACACGAGGCTGTGCGCGACGGCGACGCCGAAGGCCCCCCACCGCACCCCGATCGCGTAGCCCACGAGCATCGGCACGAAGGACAGGGCCACCCAGCGCAGGTGCCGGTCGGCCCGGCCGGTCGAGGTGAAGAGCCAACCCGCGACGAAGGAAACCCGGCCGAAGAAGGCAGCCGGTGCGAGCGCGCGGTAGATCGGCACCATTCCCGCCCAGCGCGCTCCCAGTACGGCGATCACGGCCGGCTTCGCGTCGACGAACAGGAACACGACGAGCGGCATGCTGAGCGCGTAGATCAGGCGCACCCACTGCCGGTAGAACGATCGGTAGCGGGAGGGGTCGCCCTGCAGGCGCGAGAGCGCGGGGACCACCACCGAACCGAGCGGGCCGGTGAGGAGCTGGAACGGCAGCGTGAGCACGCGGAACGCGCGGTCGTAGATGCCCGCGCGCTGGAGTCCGCTGAAGCGGCCGACGACGACGGTGTCGAGGTTGTTCGTGAGGTGGGACAGCACCCGGACCCCGCTCTGGTTCAGGCCGAAGCGGACCATGCGGCCCACGCCCGCGGCACGCGACGGAGCTCCCGGGCGCCACCGGCACAGAGCCCACGCGAGCAGCGTGCCGACGATCGCGCCGACGACCTCCTGGGCGACCAGCGCCCAGTACCCGCCACCCCGCCGCGCGACCGCGACCGCCGCGACGAAGGCGGCCAGCATCGCGACGGCATCGATCGCGGAGATCCTCGGGAACTCCATGCGCCTCGTCATGATCGCGAGGTGCTGCATCCCCAGCCCGTCGATCAGCGGCACCGCCGAGAGCGCGAGGACGACGTCGCGTACGCGGGAGTCGCCGTAGAACCAGGCGAGCACCGGGGCCAGGGCGGCGACGACGAGGCTCACGGTCGCGGAGAAGGCCGCCGTCGCCCAGAAGAGCGTGCTCACCTGCCGGTGGTCGACGACCGGCTGCTGGATCGTCGCCGAGGCGAGCCCCGCGTCCTTGACGAGGCCGAACACCCCGATGCTCGCGGCGGCGACCGCGACCACGCCGAAGTCCTTCGCGTCGAGCAGGCGCGCCAGCACCATGGTCGAGGCGAGGTTCAGGAGGAAGCGCGCCGCCTGCGTGCCGACCGAGAGCGCGCCTCCGCGCACGCTTCGCCGCGCGATGTCGGACACGAGGTGGTCCGTCCGGAGGAATTCTGCGGGCGAAGGTCGTGCCATCGTGAGTGGTCGGTGGGACGAAACGCGCTCCCCCGGAACCTCGGGGCGACCGCCAGCCGTCGGGCTACCATGCAGGCTGCCTGCGCGCCGCCGTCGGATGGCGAACTCGTGCGAGGACGGGCTGGACCAGCCGATGCGGCTCGCCTTGCCCGCGAATCGGGCAATGCACGACTGCGAGGCAGGAACGGGCTGGCCGATCGGCGCCCGTGCCCGCGAATCGGGCTGGTGCGCGGCTTGCTGGACTCCTCGACGGCACGGTGGTCCGCCGGACCGGAAGATGGACGATGAAGGCCTTCGACGAAAGCACGGGGCACGGCGACGCCGTGCGCGAGCCCTACCGGGCGCTCGACTCCTGGCTGTCCGCCCACGACCTCGACGCACTGCATCGCAAGCGGGCGGAGGCCGAGACGCTCTTCCGCCGGAGCGGAATCACGTTTGCCGTCTACGGCAACGAGGAGTCGACCGAGCGGCTCATCCCCTTCGACCTGATCCCGCGGGTGATCTCCGCGTCCGAGTGGCGGCGCCTCGCGGCGGGGATCGAGCAGCGGGTGCGGGCGCTGAACGCCTTCCTGCACGACGTCTACCACCGACAGGAGATCCTGCGGGCGGGTCGCATCCCGGCCGACCTGGTCGTGCAGAACGAGTTCTTCCTGCCCGAGATGATCGGGGTCGACCCCGCGCGTCACGTCTACTCGCACGTGATCGGCATCGACATCGTGCGGACCTCGGAGAACGAGTTCTTCGTCCTCGAGGACAACACGCGGACGCCGTCGGGCGTCTCGTACATGCTCGAGAACCGCGAGACGATGATGCAGATGTTCCCGGAGCTCTTCACCGCTCACCGGGTGGCGCCGGTCGAGGGCTACCCGGCGATGCTGCGGGAGACGCTCCAGAGCGTGGCGCCCGCCGGGCTGGGACGGGAGCCCTGCCTGGCACTGCTCACGCCGGGGCTCTTCAACAGCGCGTACTTCGAGCACGCCTTCCTCGCGGACCAGATGGGCATCGAGCTGGTCGAGGGGCGCGACCTCGTGGTCGAGGACGGGCGGCTCTGGATGCGGACGACGCGCGGCCTTCGCCCGGTCGACGTCGTCTATCGCCGGATCGACGACGACTTCCTCGACCCGCTCGCCTTCAACCCGGACTCGGTGCTGGGCGTTCCGGGGCTGTTCGACGTCTACCGCGCCGGTCGGGTGACGATCGTGAACGCGCCCGGCACCGGCATCGCCGACGACAAGGCCGTCTACACCTACGTTCCCGAGATCGTCGAGTTCTACACCGGCCGCCCGCCGATCCTGCAGAACGTCCCGACGTGGCGCTGCCGGCGCCCGGACGACCTCGCCTGGGTGCTCGAGCACATCGACGAGCTGGTCGTGAAGGAGGTGCACGGCTCGGGCGGCTACGGCATGCTCGTCGGCCCGGCCGCGAGCCGCTCGGAGCTCGACGCGTTCCGGGAACGGCTTCGCGCGCGACCCGAGGCCTACATCGCGCAGCCGACGCTGGCTCTCTCGACCTGCCCGACGCTCGTCGACGCGGGCATCGCGCCGCGGCACGTCGACCTGCGTCCCTACGTCCTGTGCGGGGACCGCATCCGGCTCGCCCCGGGCGGCCTCACCCGCGTCGCGCTGCGCGAGGGCTCGCTGGTGGTGAACTCGAGCCAGGGCGGCGGCACGAAGGACACCTGGGTCCTGCAGGACTGACCATGCTCGGCCGCACCGCCGAAGACCTGTTCTGGCTCTCGCGCTACGTCGAGCGCGCCGAGAACACCGCGCGCCTCGTCGAGGTCGCCTACCGCATCGGCCTCATGCCGAGCGAAGGCGGCGGTCGCTTCGAGGAGTGGCGCTCCGCGCTCACCAGTTCCGGGTGCGAACGGGGATACCTCGAGCGGCACGGCGAGGTGACCGCCGACGACGTGATCGACTGGATGATCTTCGACGACGAGAACCCGTCCAGCGTCCGCTCCTGTCTCGAGGTGGCGCGGCAGAACGGCCGCGCCCAGCGCACGGCACTCACCCAGGACATGTGGGAGAGCCTGAACACGACCTGGATCGAGCTGGGCGGGGTCGGGCGGAACCGGGGCCGGATGGAGATCGGCGACCTGGTCGCGATCCTCGACTGGGTGAAGCAGCGCTCCGCGCTCTTCCGCGGCGCCCTCACCGGGACGATCCTGCGCAACGACACCTGGTCGTTCAGCCAGCTCGGCGCCTTCGTCGAGCGGGCCGACAACACGGCTCGCATCCTCGACGTGAAGTACTACGTGCTGCTGCCCGAGACCGTCATGGTGGGAGGGGGCGTCGACGAGCGCCAGTGGGGCGCGATCCTCCGCTCGGTGTCGGCGCACCGGTCCTACCAGTGGGTCTACCGCGACGCGTACCGGCCCTGGAACGTCGCCGACCTGCTCATCCTGAACCGGCAGATGCCGCGCTCGCTCGCCTTCGCCTACGAACGCATCGCGGGCGCGCTCGACCTGCTCGCCGACCTCCACGGCGAGCGCCTGCCGTCGGGCCACGCGGCGCACGCCACCGCGGAGATCCTGCGCAACCGGGAAATCGGCGAGATCTTCCAGGCGGGCCTGCACGAGTTCCTGCTCGACCTGCGCGCCCGCAACGACGGCCTCGCGAGGCAGATCGCCGCCGACTACCACTTCAGGGGCTGACGACCATGCGCATCCACGTCGACCACGTCACCCGCTACCGCTGGAGCGAGGCCGCCAGCTACTCGATCCAGCGGCTACGGCTCACGCCGCGGCCCTTCGACGGCCAGGCGATCCTCGAGTGGTCGATCGACACCCCGGGCATCGAGCGCGCCGGGAGATTCCGCGACGCCTTCGGCAACGAGGTCCACCTCGTCGCGCGCACGGAGCGGCACGACGAGATCGTCGTCCGGGCGCGGGGCACGGTCGAGACGCTGGAGCACCACGGCATCGTCGCCGGCCTCGCCGAAGTCGCGCCCGACCGGGTCTTCCTGCGCGAGACGCCCCTCACGCGCCCCGACGAGGCGATCCGCGCCCTCGCCTCGCGAGCGCGGGGCGAGGACGACGTCGCCCGCCTGCACGACCTGATGAGGGTCGTGCGGGACGCGATCGACTACGAGCCCGGCGCGACGCACGGCCGCACGACCGCGCCCGAGGCGCTCGAGCTCGGGCGCGGCGTCTGCCAGGACCACGCCCACGTCTTCGTTGCGGCCGCGCGCACGCTCGGCATTCCCGCCCGCTACGTGACGGGCTACATGGCGGTCGGCGACGCCGGGGAGACGGCGGAGTCGGCCCACCACGCGTGGGCGGAGGCCCTCGTGACGGGGCTCGGCTGGATCGGCTTCGACGTGGCGAACCGGATCTGCCCCGACGAGCTCTACGTCCGGCTCGCCTGCGGGCTCGACGCGGAGCAGGCGGCGCCGGTGCGCGGGTCGCGCCGCGGCGGGGGCGAGGAATCGCTGCACGTCACGGTGCACGCCGCCGCCGGGCAGGCACAGCAGTGACCGGGAGGGTTTCGTCGTGACCTACTGCGCCGCGCTCAAGCTCGACGACGGGATCGTCTTCGGGGCCGACACGAGGACGAACGCCGGCGTCGACAACGTCGCCTGCTTCCGCAAGCTCCACCGCTGGATCGAGCCGGGCGAGAGGGTCATCGTGCTGCTGACCGCCGGCAACCTGTCGGTCACCCAGTCGGTCGTGACCCTGCTCGAAGAGCAGGTCTCCTCGGGACGGCGCGAGGGGCGAGACAACCTGCTCGACGCGCCGAACATGTTCCACGCCGCCCGCCTCGTGGGCTCGGCCCTGCGCTCGGTGCGCGACGTCGACGGTCCCTCGCTCGAGGCGAGCCACGCCCCGTTCGCGGCCTCCTTCCTGCTCGGCGGCCAGATCCGCGGCGAGCCGCCCCGGCTGTTCAACGTCTACGCCGAGGGCAACTTCATCGAGGCCGGCCCGGACACGCCCTTCTTCCAGATCGGCGAGCACAAGTACGGCAAGCCGATCCTCGACCGGGTGGCGCGCCCCTCGATGTCGCTGCCCGACGCGGCGAAGCTTCTTCTGCTCTCGTTCGACTCGACGCTGCGATCGAACCTCTCGGTCGGCATGCCGCTCGACATCCTCCTCTACAGGACCGACTCGCTGCGCGTCTCGCTCGAGCGCCGCATCGACCGCGACGACGCCTACTTCCAGGAGCTGTCCCGCAGCTGGTCGGCCTCGCTCCGCGAGGCCTTCGCGCGGATCGCGGGCCTCGACCCGGGCGATCCCGTCTCGGTCTGAGCCCGCGTTGCGCGGCCCGCCCCGGCCGTCCTACGATGCGCCGGCCCGGCGGCCGCGCGGCCCCGGGCGCCGCGCGACGCGCGGGAAGCGGAAGCGGAGGGAACCATGGCTCGGAGTGCGCATCGGGGAAGGGACGTCGGCGGTCCGACGGCCCGGGTCGCGGCGGCCATGCTGCTCGCATCGTTCTCTCTTTCGCTCGCCGGGGTCGCCCGGGCCCAGTCGGAGCGGCACGGCCCGAGGGGGCCGGAGCCCGGCGCGGCCGGCGTCGCCGCGGTCGGCGGAACCTCCTTCCCGGTCCCGGACCGCGGGTTCGTGGATCGGCTGCGCGACGACCCGTGGGAGTTCACGGTGGCGCCCTACCTGTGGGTCTCGACCGTGCAGGGAAAGACCGCGATCGGGGCGCGCTCGGCGTCCTTCGACGTCGACTACTCGAAGCTCTTCGACCTGCTCGGCAACGGCGACCTGTTCGCCGCGATGGGATTCTTCGCCGCCCGCAAAGGGCCGATCACCGCCTTCGTCGACTTCTCCGGCACGATGGCCAAGGACGACCCCGAGGTGCGCAACGTCGTCCCGGTCAAGGTCGACGTGAACACGATCTTCCTCGAGTTCGCGCTCGCGTGGAATCTCCTCGACCTGGGCACGCCCGGGCAGCCGGGGCACGTCGAGGGGAACCTGCACGCCGGGTTCCGCTGGAACCGGGCCTTCTCGCGGCTCGCGCTCGATCCGTCGGCGATCGACCTCCGGCGCTCGACCAGCACGACCCAGGACTGGGTCGACCCGCTCGTCGGCGCCGCGTTCACGCTCGACGCGAGCGAGCGGGTCTCGCTCTACTTCCGCGGCGACATCGGGGGCTTCGGCGCGGGCTCGCAGCTCGCGTGGGAGGCGATGGGCGTCTTCGACGTCTACCTCGGCATGATGGGCGCGGCGCAGACCGACCTGCTGCTCGGCTACAAGGCCTACTCCTTCGACTACGAGACCGTCGACGGGAAGGGCCGCGACGTCCGGCTGCTCGAGACGATGGCGGGCCCGGTCGTCGGCCTCGCGTGGAAGTTCTGATGCCGCCGGGGGCCGCGGGTCGCTTCCGACCGCGGGCCGTCCTCGTCGTCGCCGCGGCGATGTTCGTCGGCGTCGCGACCTCCGCCGGGGCCGCCACCGGGCAGGCCTCCGTCTACGGACGGAAGTTCGACGGACGCCGCACCGCGAGCGGCGAGCGCTTCGACCCCTCGAAACTCACCGCGGCCCACAAGACGCTCCCGCTCGGGACCCGCGTCCGGGTGCGCAACCTCGCGACCGGTCGCAGCGTGGTCGTCCGGGTGAACGACCGGGGCCGCCTCGCGCCGGGCCGGATCATCGACCTGAGCCCTGCGGCCGCGCGGGCGATCGGCATGGACACGCGCGGCGTCGCCCGGGTCGAGGTCGTGCGCGTCGCAAACGCGCGCGACGACCGAGGCGAGGACGCGGGCGGGGCGAGGAACGCCGCGGCGGGCGGAGAGACCGTCCCGGCCGACTGAGTTCCGCTCGGCGTCGGGGCGCCGACGGGACGAGGCTTCGAGGCGCGAACGCCGCGGGCGCGGCGAGCGGCCGCCCCGGGGCCGACGGGCCTCAGTGCGCGAGCGGCTTCGCCCCGCACTCCTCGAGACGCTTCTCCAGCAGGTCGCGGACGACGGGGCGGCCGACGAAGGGAATCAGGTCGCCCGCGAGGATGAGCCGCCCGCTCTGGCGCTCGCGCTCGGTGACGAGGGGGCGCAGCTCGTGCGGCAGCGCCTTCTCGCGCTCGAGCTGGTCCACGCTCACCCAGGTGTGGCGGATCGGCTCGTAGCGCTCGGCCGCGTCCAGGCGCTGGCGCCGGTAGGCGAGCAGGTCGCGCACGAGGACGTCGTCGAGGAGCGGCCGCAGGTCTCCGACCACGATCTCCTGGCGCCCGGGAAAGCGCTCGTCGAGGAAGCGCCGCGTGCGCTCCGGCGTCCAGCCGGCCTCGCGGAAGTCCTGTTCGCCGATCGCCGTCCGGGCGATCGCCTCGTAGGGCTTCCAGGCCTCCTCGGCCTGCCGGGCGCGGGCGACGGCCGCCGACGACGCGGACTCGCGGTCGTCGATCGCCCCCCAGACGGCACGCAGGGCCGCACCGACGGCGAGGGCGAGAAGGGCGAGGGAAAGGAACGCGATCACGTTGGCCATGGCGGCGATCGTCCTAGCAGACCGGGCGACGGCCTGCCTTCGCAACGAAGAGGGGCACCGCCGGCCCAGCCGGGGTACCCCTCGCTTCGGGTCGTCCCGGCGGCGGCACGCGGCCGCCGCCGGGACGCGAGATCACTTCGCGGTGACGACGAGCTCGGTGCGGCGGTTGCGCGCCTTGCCGTCCTCGGTGTCGTTCGACGCGATCGGCTTCTCCTGGCCCCAGCCGGCCGTCGAGATGCGACCCGCGTCGATGCCGTCCGCCACCATCTTGGCCTTCACGACGTCGGCGCGCTGCTGCGACAGGGTCTTGTTCGCGCCCGCGTCGCCGGTGCTGTCGGTGTGGCCGTCGAGGCGGAACTGCGCCGTCGGGAAGGCCTTCATGATGGCGACGAGCTGGTTCAGGGTGTCGACCGACTCGGGAGTGAGGTTCGTCGTCGCCGAGTCGAAGTTCAGGTCGTCGAAGATGAACGTGCGCGGCACGGTCGTGTCCGACGTGTTGGCGAGGTACTTGGCGAGGTTGAAGCGGAACCCGCCCGGCTTGACCTTGATCGTGGCACCGCCCGGCAGGGTGATGCTCGCGAGCCCGTCGTTGGCGGCGGGAGCCGCCGCGGGAGCGGCAGCCGGCGCCGCCGGGGCGGGCGCCGCCGGGGCCTGGGCGGCCGGCTTCGCCGGCGGCGCCACGGCAGGCTTGCGCTCGGCCTCCCCGCAGCCGCGCGACGAGAAGAGCGAGCCCAGGCCCAGCAGCGCGAGCAGCGGGATCAGCCAGCGCAGCGGCGAGGCAGGCTTCGGCGCGACCGGGGTGCGGGCGGGCTCGACGCGCGCCGTGCGCGCCGCCGTGCCATGGTCGGTCGCCGCCGCGGCAACCGAGCCGAGGATGCTCGAGAGCCCGGCGGGCGCGAGACGGCCGATCACGTCCTTCTGGCCGAGCAGCATGCTTGCGAGGCCGGCCGCGTTCAGGCCGCGGCTCTTGGTCTCCTTGCCGAGCACCGAGAGGACGAGCGGGGCCGCGAGCGAGAGCAGGCTCGTCGCCGACGGACTGCCGATGCCGACCGCCTTGGCGACCTGCTCGGCGACCGAGGGGGTCTTGTTGCCGAAGATCTTCGAGAGCAGTTCCGCGCCGGTCGAGAGCATCGAGCTCGACTGCTGGCTGTTGCCGAGCAGGGCGGGCAGGCTCGAGAGCAGGCTCCCGCCGAGGTTGCCGGACATGTAGCCGTTCACGAGGTTCAGGAGCGTGGAAGCGCCGCTGCTCGTCGAGCCCATGTTCATGAGGCCGGAGAGGACGGCCGGGATCGCGCTGCCCAGTCCCTTCTCGGTGTTGGCCGGACTCTCGCCGACGAGAGAGCCGATCTTTCCCATGACGTCGGGCGTCAGATAGTCCTGGAACATTCCCAGCAGGTCGTTCGCCATCGTTTCCCTACCCCCTTTCGCCGCGCAGTCCTCCGCCCGTGCACGAGACTCCGGCCGAAACGCCGGACCGTGCCCGGAACGGGCTGGACGGTTGCGAGGCCTTGCCAACGTTCGAAGTATCGACGGGTCACGATCGG
>Ga0208783_10001575_pt1 | contig 13437 bp, 14 predicted proteins | sample DEB19_08_DNA_2_FD_184529 | JGI IMG/M metagenome (GOLD analysis project Ga0208783, IMG submission 184529) | Aqueous microbial communities from the Delaware River and Bay under freshwater to marine salinity gradient to study organic matter... | ecosystem: Environmental > Aquatic > Marine >... | reverse complement strand
CCCAAAGCTTGTTGGAATGGGCTTGCAGAAGGCTGGCTGACCGCCGCCGTTGACATCTGAGTAGATGGTGCGCCTTTGTAAATGTCTGACAAGAAGGCCGCCTGTTGGTAGGGCGAATATACCTTTTGCAGTTCTGTTGCGCGCTGTGCATCCAACTGCTGTTGGTTCATCGCCTGCTGAGACTGGCCGACGTTGTACAAGAAGTTGATGTCGCCTTGGCGCATTGCTTGTGCGGTTTGACCAAGAGCGCCTTGTTGGATACCCAACTGGCCCATCTGTGCGCCTATTTGGCCAAGACCGCTGGCGATTTGTTGTCCCTGGCCAAACTCTTGGCCAGCCAATGCACCGATGTTTGAAGCCGCTTGGCCAAGACCTTGGCCAAGAGCCAGTTGCCGTTGCTTGGCAGCCTCAAAGGTGCCCATGCCGGCCTGTTGGGCTTGGGCATAGTTCTGTGCGTAATCTTGCATGATGCGCTGTGCCATGACGTCTTGCAGGCCACGCTCCATCTCTGCACGCTGTACGCCTTCGCGTGTGCCACCAAAGGCACCAGCACGGACCGCTTGAGCGGCAGTACCCTGACGTGCAATATCGCCTTGACGGCGCATTTCTGCCAAAGCCTGTTGCGTGACCATGGCCTGATACGGATTCATGAACTGCGCGGCCATACCGGGGTCGTACTGACCGCCGCCTTGTGCCAAGGCACCGATGCCTGCGCTCAAGACATTTTGGGCTTCGCCGTATTGGTTTCTGGTGTCCGCGCCACGCAACACATTGGCTGCTTCGCCTGTGGTGCCATAGGCTTGGCCAACTGCTTGATTGGCACTGGTGAGATAGGGATCGAAAGCGCCAATCCCTTGGCCGATCGCAGCATTCATTGCTGTTTGCTGGGCAGGTGCAAAGCCGGCTACGTTGAAACCGGGGAGTTGCTCTGCCAAAGGTGTGCGGCCTTCATTGAAGGCCAATCCCTTAGCTTGTCTCAGTAGGTCAAGCTTATACGCTTCAATCTCCGGGGCTTCCCGGACAATTTGTTGTGTTGTTGTGGTATCCGCCATGATCAGCCTTTCACCATTCCGCCTTTTTCAAGCGATTTCATAAGTTTGTACATGCGTGCGGCACCCTTGCGACGGCTTCCGCCGCCCGCGTTGCGCACGGCCTTGGCGGTAAACACAAATTCGCCGTCCGACAACATGGCCGGAATGTCGTCTGAAGTCCCTGTTCCTGGGCCGTTGATCGGTCCAGTCTTGCGTGGGAAATCCCTGATCGATCCGCCTTTGGCCGCCATGATGGGCTCTGCGGTGCCAATGAGCGGCGAGTAGTACCGCTGAATCGACTGCTGCATTCGGCGGCGGCCATATTCAGGAGAGTACTGTGCTTGCATGATTCCAGTAGGCGTAACCACACCAGGAGCAACTTCTCCCTGTCCGCCTGCATAGGTGGTTGTGCGATAGGGGTCGTATGCGCCTGCACCCTGAGATTGGTAGTTGTACAAACTACCAGAGAACAACTGCGGGTTGTCCGTCATGTAGTTCGTTCCCGTGTAAGCAGGGTTGTATACAGGCTTGTCGTTCGTTGGAGGTTTGTCAAATCCACCGGCCAAATATGTGGCACCCAGAGCTGCTCCTGCCAGAGGGGCATACTTGGTGAAGAAGCCTGGAGAGTTGGCCTCATATGCAGCCTTATATGCAGCCTCTGCTCCCATTCGGGTCGGATTACGGGAAGTTGCTTGGTAATCAGCCACGGCTTGATCAGCTTTCAACAAAGCATTCTGTTCTGCTTGTTGCACGCTTGTGCGATTTGCAGACAAATACTCATCGTATGCGCCCGTCACGGCATTAGATGCTCTCTCGTACATTGCACCAGGAGACATTGTGCTTCTGTCTTCTACTGGAGCAGGGCCTGTGCGTCCAAAGTCTCCAGTGGACATTGTGCTTCTGTCTTCCACAGGAACAAAGTTAAGGTCCTGCTGAGGAATGATCATTCCAGGAGCTCTTCCAATTCCTGCATTCAAGAGGCCTTGTCCTCCAGGAGGGGGATTGAAATCCGTCAAAGAAACAGGCTGAGGGCCTTGCATACCCAATCCTGCACCAGGAGACATTCCCCGTGCCTGGACATAGTCAGAGGCGGTGTTTAGGCTGTAGTCGCCTGGGGCCCTGTCCATCAGGTATTGTGACTGTGCGGACAGGTTGGGCGTGTAATCAGGCAGCTGCGAAACCATGTTCGCCTGTTGCTGCGAGATCGCAAAGTTATCTACGGGCGCGGCAGGTTCTCCTGTGTAATACGGAGAGTACTTGTCCGTCACAGACAAAGGAAGGTTTTCAGTTGCGGTGCCCACAGGTCCAGTGGACTCAATTGGGGCAAGAGACAAGTTTGATCCATCTGTCACTGCTTCGACAGGGGTCTCGGGCCGTGGTCCGCCGGCCGCAGCACCTCCAGGTAGATACCCTTGCTGTTGGCCATAGCCCACAGCCGCGCCAGTTGCTCCACCAACCAAGCCTGCTTTCAAAGCCTGCTTTGCAGACATGCCCGTGGCAAGGCCCAGGCCTGTTCCCAATGCTGCGCCTGTGAAGCCTTGATTGAGTACGCTACCCGCTGCACCAGGCATATAGCCGCTGACAGTAGGAGAAAGCGCACCACCAATAAAACCGAGCGCAGCGCCTTTGAGGATATCGTTTGCATTTCCACCACTCAGTGCGGTTATGCCACCACCCACCAAAGCACCGGTGCCAGCCGCGCCAATACCTAGATTCAGGCCAGCCGGACCAAGGGCCATGGTCAAGCCAATGCCCAAAGCAATCCTGCCAATAGGGCTGCTGGCAACCTCTTTTACGGTGTTGACAACACTTTGGCCAACACTCTTGACGCCATTCCATACGTCTTTGAAAAAGCCATACTCTCTCAATCCTGTGTAGGGGTTTGTTGTCCCAAGGCCGCCTGCTTTACGCAGCATCTCGGCCTCTTGCGGAGTGATGTGGGCCAGAATGGTGTCCTTGCCACGGCCTTTGGCTTGGAGCGCCTTGGCAGCATCTGCCAGGCCGCCGCTTTTCATCGCCATGGGCTCTTGTGGCCCGGGAGCCATGGTCTCTGGGGCGACGTTTTGTGCCTGTTGAATGCGTTGCTCGTTCAGGGCTGCCAATAGAGTGGCAATGAATGACTGGTCAAACTCAGCAGGGAAGTCACCTTCCTTGATTGCGCCTGCTTCAATACCAGCACGGATGATTTCCTTGTACTGGTCGGGGTACTGCAACATGTACTCAAGCAGCGTGACAAATGCCTCGATTTCACTGGGCTTGAGGTTGAGTGCGCCGAGTTTTTGGCTGACGGTATTTTTGTATTGGCTAAAAGCTTGTGGATCAGTCTCCTGCATGGCAGAAGATGCCGCGTTGTACGCGTCTAAGCTTGAGATGTAGCCCTTTGGGGGTTGCATGGACGTGGGAGCCGCCATGATGCCTTCATTCGCCATGATTATCCTTTCCAGTTGATGCCAAAGGCCTCATGGGCCGCGCGCCGGGAAAGGACGCGAATATGGCTGTAATTATGTCGCATTTCCCTAGTTCCTGTCTATCTCTAGATAGGATAAATAGAAATGAACGGTTGCAACACTAGATTCCACCCGAAGCTCGTCCAAATCGTCCAAAATCAGCGGGACACCATTGAATACATCAATGGTCGCATTGGGAGCCAAGATGTAACTTTTGAGCAGGAAATGCTCTGCTCCTGCGCCATCGTCGTACTGCGACACAGTAATCGTGGCCCGCGATGCGTTGGCATTGGTGATACGCAGCGATTTGGTAATCGTCATGTTTCCTGTAGGAACCGCGTATATCAACGTCTCAGTAGCCGCGCTTGGTATCAGTGCTTTTCGGAAGTATTTATTGGCCATGTTTACCCCAGTGCCGATTCATAAGTAACAGTCAAAATGACGGATGGAATGGAGGGACAAAACGCCGTGGCCGCTTCTGCTTGAATACGAATGCGATCATCATCTACTGCCCACATTAACTCAAAGTAATCCCCGCCATTGAGGTCCAACAAGAAATTCCATGCTGGGACAACCTCTGCCGCCGTACCTTGGATTGATAGTCGCGTGGCGCTGGCAGGAACATCTGTTCCGTTAATGCGTGCCCATACAAAAATAATACCAGTAGCGCCTGCTGTTTTGTCAAGCTGCATTGAGAACTCAAAGTTATACACACCCGCCACATCAACGTAAATCCTAGATGTGGGAGTTCCTATGTAAACAGCATAGGTGTGGTCCGTCGAGTTAAGCGTGACCGCATAGGCTGTGTTAATCGCGGCGGCGGTCTGTGTAGTGGTATCGTGAAACGCTCCGTGAGGAAGCAACGCACTCTGCCCTACGCTGACTGCCAGGTTACTGCCGCCTCCCTCGTAAAACGAAACCGCCTGGTTAAAGTTATCACTTGTAGTAGGTGTATACGTATTGTTAAGCTGAAGAATAATCTGCTCAAGAGAGCGCACCAGTTGGTTGAACTGCGACGGATCATAGGCAGGCGATGCGTTGGGCAGTCGAACGTTGGTGATCTTGCTCATCTCAATCCATCCGGCTGGATATCAACGCGCAACGTACCGAATCGCCAATTGGTATCTATGTCACTGCTCTCAATGCGCAAACTGATCTGACGTCCTCGAGCGCGTGTATCCACCTTCTGTGTGTTCGGAGCGATCACATACGGGTCGAGCGAGCTTGGACTTGCTGTGGCCTGTGGATATGGGCGCAACAGCAAGTGAACAGTCAGGTTGCCTTCTTGGTTCTTGAAGTCAGGGATGAAACGCTTCATGAACAGCATCTGGTCGCCGTCACCAATGTCAAAGTAGCCGGACTTGACGTATGCAGTGATTGCTGATCCATTGCCGTTCTTTCCATCTTCCTGGTTGTAGATCAAAGAGCGTCCAGCGGTCAGGCCGTTGATGGTGCTGATCGTAGCTTCGGTGCTATTTGGAAGGTATTCGGCCGCAGTTGGCTTACTGAACGTTCCTATGTCAGTCCATGCAGTGCGGGACATGGTGCCAATAGACCAGACGTTTTCTAAGTAATTGAACGTGACGTAACGATCAATGTAGTCTGATGTGTACGAACAGTACCACCATGTAACCTCATTGAACTGTGTGTTGACGCCAATGTTTACCTTGACGTTTTGGATGACGTTGATGTCCTTGAAAACGTAGTCTTGCACAGTGCAAGCAAGCTTCTTCACAGTACCATCAAACATGAAGAACGCGTCCTTGCCCATCCAAAAGGCCACGCCGTTGACATCAGCAGAGGCATGTGGTCCGATCAGTCCGCAGTTTGCGCCCAACTGCTGAAAGCCGAAGGTGTAGGGTGGACCAATGTACTGCATGCCATGCAAAGCAGTGTCTGTCCAAATGAGAATCTGACCTCTGGAACGATCGGCAGAAACGATGTGGTTTCCATCCGTGAGCCGTTGTCCGCCGGCCGTGTTTGTTGCACTCTCAACAAAGCTGTTGATGTCCTCCTGGTTGGAGAAGCGAACAAACATGGGGTCCTGGGTATTCGGAGACCCAATTATGCCCTCTGTTCCAAAGCACACCAAGTGCCTGTCTGGGGTAGACACAAGTGCATAGGTGCTCTTTGTAGGAGCGCCTGCTATGGCCGTCGCACGGGTCACGACTCCTGCACTTGTGTCAAACAAATAAATAGCGCCGTTGGCAATCTGGCATACAACGTCTTCGCCAAAGTTATCAAACTGCCAGACTCGCGAATCAAGAGCTATGGAGGAAGAGGCGACCCTTGGGGTTCCCCATGTGCTCGCGCCCCACGAACCAACGCCCCAGCCATAGTCAAGTGTGCTGACAGCCGTGCCTACGTTTATCTGATACGCAGCGTTTGCAGTTCCTGCGGCGTTAACTGTAGACGTGGCAGCAGCAGGGGAAACAATGGTGTATTCGTTGGCGTTTGGGACCAGTTGCACCTCAAATTCACCTGTCAGACTGGCGTTGGAGATGCCCCCTGGATTGCCTGTCACACTGGAGAACGTTACGAAATCGCCCACGATACATCCATGGGCAGTGTCGTTTACCGTGACCGTAGTGGACGTGTTGATCGTGTCAAATGTCACCCCAACCGCTGTTCTACGTATAGGTGTGACGTCGCCTACCAAGGAACCATTCAATGCATATAATTTTCTGTTCGTCCCAATGATCATGTAGGGAGAACCGTCCAAACCGTTCCATGTATATATCTCACTGACCAGGCCAACAAGGTATTGGGCAACTTGGTTAAAGAGAGTCCACCCACCTATCTTCTCAGGCAGGCCATAGCGAAAGCGCACGTAATCCGAGTCAATCCAGCCGCCTTCAGCGCCGTACTCAGTGTTTTGTTTGTCTACACCAGGTTTGAGAACTATTCGTGCAAGTGCCATGATTATTTCACCGGACCTCCAACAATCCATGCGTCGCAGGTGCGAGAACCCGCACATTTGAAATCAAACAGCTCGCAGTAGCCTAGTTTACCGGATGCAATCACTTCAGGGGCGTAACTTTCGCCCTCTGGCTCATCGCCTTGGATGCCCTTGGTCATGCATTCCATCATCTGCGGTGTGACGATAAATGCAGAGCAGTTACCACATCTGGACTTCTTGGCTTCTTGTGGCGTCACGCCCCACATGTCTGACTTCTTGCCCCAGAATTCCGTAGAAGGCTCTTCAGGATTCAATGGGCCATAGCCATACTCTTTGATCGCATGGTTGCGGTTCTTCAAGTTCAAGGACACATCCATAGTCGCAGTGGGACAGGACTTCATCCCGCCTGCATAGGACTTCTTGATTTCTTCTCCAATGGCTGCTTTTTGAACTTTCATATCTTACCTAAACCCCGCTGTTTTCTTTGCAATCTTCTTCGGTTGAGCCACAAACTGCTTTCCTGCCGCCTTACCTTTGCGCTTGGCCTTGGTCGTAGCTGCATATTCAGCAGGAGACAAGGACTTGATAGCTGCCTCAGGAAGATACCGCTCACCCGTTTTAGATGAGGGCTTTCCTGACTTGGTACGCCACTTTTGGTCGCCCCAGTCTTTTAGGGATTTCTGTGGGGCTTTCAATCTCGGTAGCCTCCGCCCGCCGCTTTGTACTTCTTGGCCACAAGTTGGGCTTTCCTGGCCGACCACTCTCCAGCGCCAGTGCCCTGTGTCGCAGCGGCTTTTACCTGAGACACGATCTTCTTGCGTAGAGTTGGCTTTGTGTAGTTGCCCGCAGCGTTAACAGTGGATTTTTTGGGTTTTGCTTTCACGTTAGGCTACCAATCCAGGAACATATTGTGTTTTACCAGCGACTTTCATGGCGGTCAACTCTTGCTTCTTAAGATTACCTGGGTCATATGAGACGTGCACCCAACCGGAGTCGGGTATACCCGGGGTGTAGAACTCCAGGATCAATTGCGTGTATTCCAAATTGTCCATGATCCACTGCGCAAGCTCTGCATTGGGTACGCCAGGTATCTCAATATCGGCTGCTTGGCCCTTGCAATGGTCTGAGGTCTTCGATCCGCCCACCGCTGCATTACTCTCAGGACTGCGGAACCCTGAGTTCACCTTGACGCCTTTGCCAAAGTGATCGCGCACAGGCTGGAGAACGTTTTCACACAGCAAGCGCAGGCTTTCTGTTTCGACGTCTCCGGGTGTGTTGTCAAAGCCCATGCGCAGGGCTGTCTCAGATTTGGTCAGCTCGTGCAAAGAAAAATTAGCGGTCAATTGGGTCATTTCATGCTCCTTACTTTTTCGTATTGGTCGATGCAGGTGTTGAGACTGCGGATGGCTTGGTCGCCTCGGCTGGTGAGATCGACAAGAGCTTGAGCAACTCGTCCGTCAAGCTCGGCTCTTGTTTCTGTATCTCCACTGGGAGCGGGGGTATCTCCGGCGGTTGATATGGGGCAGACGGGCGTTTTGATAGGAACCCGCAGGCTGAGAGTGCTAGAGGCAAGATCAGTGCGAAGCTTAGTTTCTTTAATGCGTGCAACATCGTTGGCTTTCCTCAAAGTCTGGGCATAGGTTTGAGCGACCTCTGCCATGCGCTGTTCTGTCTCCCGGGCCTTGGCATTCAAGGCAGCGATTTCAATCTGCTGGCGAGCGTTCTCGTCTTGCTTGCCCTTGTAGTAGCCTCCTGTGCAACTGGCCATCAACGCCAGCAGGATGCCCAACAGGACGTACGGGTTGAAGATGCTCATGGCTTGGGTGTCTCGTCAATGTCAGTGGACTGTGCACTTGCTACGGCGTTGGCCACGGCCTTGATTCCTGAGCGGCCAGCCACGCCACCCAACACGCCGGTGATAAACACCATAATGGTGGAAATCTGGCTGGTGTAGATTTTGTCGATAGGGGCCATGCCGGACATAGGCTGTGTGACGTAGGTCACCGAGTAAAGGAACATGGCCATGGCACCAAGTAGGATGGTCACCAGGGTCACAATGACAAAGGCCCAGACACGGACTTCAATCTCTTCTGCGGTCAAGCGGCTGGAGGTGTTTTTGACGATGGTAGGCATTATTTTTTCTCCGATTCAGGTTTGACAAGTTGCTCGGGGCATGTGCCAGAGGCTGTGCAAAGCGGGGGCTTGCATTCAAGGTTTTCCCAGTTTTTCGGGTTTTGACACGGGTACCGAAAGCGGTCTTCGCACCCGATCAAAAACAGGGTTGTCAAGAATGTCGTTATTAGTAGGTTCCTTATCACGATTCTTCCTCTCAACTTCACGTCTTAACCTTTCCACTTTTTCAAGTTGTTGCTTAGATTCATGTTTGGTTTCCAGTATGTCCAAGTACAGGAACGCCAACAAGGGCAACATGAACGCTACCAACACCACTGCCAAAATCCACCCCAGCACACCCATCAAACGCTCCTCAGTTGTTTCAACCACAGGAGCCACATCCACAGGTATAGGATAAGAATAAGGGTTAGAACCGCCGACCCTGCTCGCAGGTTTCGGCTTTTTTCCCTTTGGTGCCGTAGCCATCTTTGCTTCCTCTCCTTTTGCTCCTGTGCAAGTCTGGCAGCTTCCTGTTCAGCGGCTATGACATCCCGCATCTCAAACACTTTGCTGTACAGCGCACCCATTTCGGGAGGGCTTTGATAGACCATGGTCTCTCTTATCGTTACCTCCAACGCCGCCATCTGATCCATCGCCATCACCCGCTTCAATGCGGCTTCCATTTGGTTTTGGTCAGGTTCGTAGACGTTTCTGGACTTCTCTTCTTCCTCCCTGATGTGTGCTGCTAATTGTTCTTGTAGCTTAAAGAATTCTGTGAGCTGCTTGACGACGTCCACCATGACCTGGGTTTCATCGACAGCAACGTACTTTTCCTTCTTTTTCGCCACAGGCTTGACCGCTGCGACAGGCTTTGGCTTCGCTCCAAAGATCGAAGCAAGTTTGCCCCAGAAGCCATAGATTTCCTTTCCAATACCAACAGCTTCATCAACTGTGGCCTTGACTTCCATGAAAGAAGTCTTCGCCTGTTTATAAAGCTCGCATCCCTCCTTGATAGCGGCAACGCAAGCATTTGCAGCAAAGAGAAGGGATATTGGGTCCACATGTGGGCGCTCTTACATGGTTGCGCCAGAGGCCGCTGGAATGGTTGTGACCTGGATGGCAGTACTCTTTTTCAGATTAAGTGGCGTGCCACAGTCTGAGCAGGTATCTGCCTCGAGTTCGCTCTCATCCAGGTCGTAGCCACAATGTGCGCAGACAATCTCTATCTCATGGGCGGGCTCTACCAGGCCCCCATCAAGATTCACTGAGGGCTTAAAGAGCTTCATGGGCTTGGCTCGCTTTGGGTCTCGGCCACTACTGGAGTCTCAACCACGGGTGCAGGCTCCACAACAGCTTCAACGACTGGTGCGGACTCCACAACAGGCTCAACGACAGTTTCTACAACGGCTTCAACCACTGGCTCTGCAACAACCACAGGACGCAATTCGCCTCTGTCCCATGATGTTGTTTCTTGATTCCATTTGTAGAAATACTCGTCCACAGGCATGGCAACAGGAGGATTCCACAACCATGTGGCAGTGTCCAAAACCCAATTGCTGAAAGGCTGGGGCGCAACGAATACATCGTTCACGCTGTCGTAGGTGTAACCAATGCCAGCATAGTTGCCACGCAAGGGGCGACCTTCTGGATGCTGATTGCCAATGGTGCGATAACTAGTTTGAATCCAGCCAGCAGGGTCACCCAAAGCACCTGTGGCGATGAAATCTTCTTCAGCAACGATCACAGAAGTGACGATACCGTTTTCTACTCGTGCGAAATGTGACAATTTAATTCTCCTTAAAAGTGACGAGCATAGCGCCCATGATATTTGTCTCTTGCTTCTTGAGCAACCAAGTCTGCAAGTTCGACATCCTCAAAACTGCCAATATATTTTCTTTTTTTATTCACCATCAAACTAACAACCCAATTTCTTTTCCAATTTTGATTTTTCAATGGTGGTTGTAAATATACATTTTTGTACAGTGAACTGCTACTTGATTTGTGTTTTCTGTTCAAACAATTTTGTTGTTGTGTAACAGACCGCAAGTTTTCAATTCTGTTGTTAAACCTGTCGCCATCAATATGGTCTGTTACCTTTGGAAGATAACCATTTTGATGAAGGAATATCATTCTGTGCAATTGCCGTGGCTTTCCATCAACCAAAACACGCAAGTATCTTTGATCTTTTGTTGGTGAAGAAATAACTTTTTTGCCATTTTTTTTGCGAATGAAATACCCATCCTCATGGTAGTCAAACAGCGATTGCAAAAGCTCTTGTGTAATCATTTTTACATCACCTCGCATTTGCAAATTTAAAAGCGGTCTCGGCAAAGGCGGCGTAAATCAGAGTTGCGCCACTAGCGTTTACAGCCGCACCGTTGTATCGTAATTTGAATCCATTTGATAAAAAATCCACTGTCGCAAATGACGACTCTGCAATACTTGCATTTGGATGTAAATATAAAGACGCTACATTGTATGGGTCTCTAGTACTGTCCAATAGCCACCAATTTTCTGCACTTGTTGAACTTTTTATTAGTAAAAATCTTGGTCTAAACCCTAAATATATAAACGGCCCATCGTTTGAACCATTGCCTGTGTAGCTACCAAATGCTGAATAACCAGCTACTGCGGCAAAACAGTAAGCAACATATTTATTTCCTGTATTAGTTTCATTGCTACCAATAGTTGCAACAGAAGATGTTGGGCTTGTGTTACTCCACCAATTTGTTGTAGCAGTTGATGCGCCTGTTGTATCAAGTAATAAAGCAGACGTATTTCCTAAACTTTTGTGATACACAGGCCAATTATTAGCCGCACCATCTCTATCTTTAAATATCATCATAGATGGTGCAACACCCAATCCATGACCTATTGTAGAAACTCCACCAGCACCTGTATATGTAACTACACTGAAACCAGCAGAAGCATTCACGCTTACAGTTGTTGTAAGTGAACCACTGGTATTGGATGAAGATGAACCCGCACCAGCAAGCCATTGCCAACCGACATAAGTTGCTGTGCTAGTGTTTATTTTTGCCAATGCACCAATAGTAAATCCTGTACTACTAAAAGCGGTTAAACCTGTTGCTTGTGTTGTTTCTGGCCCTGTTGAATTACTTACCAAATCTTTTGTTGTGCCTCGTACAGAGTCATACAGCGCATGATTAGTTGCACCGCTTCTGCCTTTCATCCAAACAAAATCAGGCTGGAATGAAACGCCATTAACTGAGTTGCTGATTGTCTGTGTTGCCCCTGTACCCGTGTACAGCGTAGCCGCCATCACAGTACGACCATCAGGAATTGCATATGTTGTTGGCATGGTTGTTCCTTATAGGTTGTATGTGTTGAGGGTTAAGTAACTTGTATCGCTTGGGGTATAGCTAAAGATAAAGTAGCCCCCAGTTTGATAAAAAGTTGCAAAAGGGAAAAGCTCTTGTGTTGCTGGCAGTCCAGTGACAGTTACTTTGGTTGTTCCATTTAGTTTGACAATGGTTGTGCCAGCATCTCTGTCAATTAAAAATTCCCATTCATCTCCAGTTACGCCAGTGCCGCCAGAACCAGCCGCATCAGTAACAACGCTACCTCCAGCATATTTATGGACAACGCCACGGTCTGAAACTGCTTGCACTTGAACTGTTGTATACCAATTTGTTGCCGCACCACTACTAGCACCAGTCACAGGATTACCAGAACTATTACAAGCAAATCCAATATAGCCATCATTGCTACCGCTAACAGAACCAGTGACTTTAAATTTCCATGCCCACTTCCCAGTGGTAGGAATTGGCATTGTGCTTGGAAAACCAGAGTAGTTTGCTGAAGCATTATTTAAAAATAAATTGCCGTTTGTGAGCGTTGCGCTGGCATTTGTTGTGACATTAACCGCCAATGGATTGCCAACAGCAAAGTTTGCCGCTGTCGCACTTGTCAGTGTAGGCACATCGGTCATGCTGTCAAAGGTCACGCCAGCAGTTGTACTGATGTTGTTCTGTGTCCAGTTGTTTCCGTTTGGTGAGTAGTCTCCAGCCAAGTAACCAGCGAGTGTTGATGATGATGTGAAGGTGTGGATTGTGTTGCCACCTGAAGTGGTAACAGTACCGCCAGTGAATCTTTGAACACCAGCGTAAGACACAATAACTACACCAGAACCACCAGTACCACCAGTAGTATTGCTACTGCCGCCGCCTCCACCGCCGCCACCTGTATTGGCTGTAGCAGAACTTCCGTTTGTGCTTGAACCTCCACCAGCACCTCCACCACCAGAGCCGCCTGACCCGCCAGTTGCACCACCGCCTCCACCGCCGCCAGCATAAGTGACAGAGGAACCAGAAATAGATGAGGAAGTACCTGTACCACCTGCACCACCAGTAGTTCCAGAGCCATTATTTCCGACTGCGCCAGCACCACCTCCGCCACCAGAACCAGATTGGTCAGCAGAATTAGCCGCAGTACCGCCATTATTTCCTTGCGATGGAGAAGTGCTTGGAGTATTTCCGCTTCCGCCTGAACTAGCCGTTGCGCCACCTCCACCGCCAGAACCCCCGCTTCCACCAGCAGTTTGTCGGCATCCACCATAACCACCACCAGTCGATGTAGTAGAAATAAAGACAGAATCAGTCCCATTAGTGCCATTTGTTCCACTGCCGCCTGTAGATGCTCCACCTGCACCACCAGAACCTACTGTTACTGTATAACTTAAATTTGAAGCAAGTGTTACAGAACTTGTTCGATAGCCACCAGCGCCACCACCAGCCCCAGAAAAACCCGGTGCGCCAGAATGTCCACCACCTCCGCCTCCACCAGCAACTACTAATGCACTTGCTGATACTGATTGGTTGGTGAAAGGCAAGTAAAAACCATTCGTGCCATACGAACCACCATAGGTGATGGGTTGCCATACACCATAGGAGTTGAATGTTCCAAAGCTGTTTGGTGTTAACTGCTG
>Ga0208783_10001572_pt1 | contig 13451 bp, 9 predicted proteins | sample DEB19_08_DNA_2_FD_184529 | JGI IMG/M metagenome (GOLD analysis project Ga0208783, IMG submission 184529) | Aqueous microbial communities from the Delaware River and Bay under freshwater to marine salinity gradient to study organic matter... | ecosystem: Environmental > Aquatic > Marine > Coastal... | reverse complement strand
TTGCAGGTTTTGGCATAAAGACTGGACATGTTGACGCTGTAGGGGCAGCCGCCTTGACCATCCTTGGCACAATTGACGTTATCCGCAACGAAAATAAGTGATAGACGAGCGGTCAGCTAAACACTTGGATTCATTGCTTCCTGAAGTACGGGACGCATTTGCTGATTTCTTGATTGAAGCCAAGGAGTTGGTTGCCAAGGAGGGGCTAGATTACAAGATCATCTGCGGCACTCGCTCTTGGGAAGAACAGGCCGTGTTGTACGCCAAAGGACGCACTTCGCCAGGACCAAAGGTCACCAATGCCAAGCCCGGATCATCCATGCATAACTTTGGCCTAGCCATTGACTGCGGCGTGTTCAAAGGCAAGGTGTACATGGATGACAGTACTTCAGCGGACAAGCGGATCGCTGACTTGATGCACAAGCAAGCCTCGATATTGTGTTCTAAACACAAGCTTCGTTGGGGTGGAAACTTTAAATCTATTTACGATGCGCCTCATTTTGAGTACGATACTCCTTACGCTCTTGCTGATCTGTGTATTCGCAGGGAGAAAGGACAATCTTTAACTGCCTAACTATATGCCTAAAACCGACGCTAAAACACTACTAATGATTCTTGGAAGCCCCATGGGCGGAAAGAAGGGAAGATCTTGCCCTGAGTGTGAGTCTCCACTTGAGTCTAATGGCTGTTGCTCTGAGTGTGGATACGGTGAAGAAGATGGAGAGTACGAGGAAGAAGGCGGAGAAGATGAAGGCGAAGACATGCACAATGAGCGCATGATCGAGTTGCGCGATGATCTTCAGCGAATTGTAGACAAGCTCAGTAAGCTCATTTCTTAATGCCTTCACAGCCGCAAGCTGAATCAGACAACAGCTACACTGGATTTGCCAGCAGGCTTGATCCTGCAAGCTTGCCGCCAGGTATCCTTCAGGCGTCTCAAAACATTCGATTGCAGCGAGGTATTGCTCAGCCAAGAAAAGGTTGCCAGCGGCTTACAAGCACTGATCTTGAGCCCTTAACAATGGTAGGATCTTCTGTGTGGATTGATTCATTGGGAAGAGACAACATTGTGCTGATCTTTACAGACAGCATGTATCTGTATCGGCCTCAGCAAGCCGGGGAAGCTGCTACATTACTTGGGCCATACAACTTTCCGGCATCAAGAAGAATTGCTTCAGGAGGCACTGTTGACGCAGTTCAAGCTCTAAACAAGTTGTATATTTTTCGAGGAAGAGCTGACACAACAACTTTTACTGCAAGTGTCACCAACTCCATAATTGCAATTGGTGCTACAGGAACGATAACTGTCACGACGTCCACACCGCACGGCTACTCTACAGGTAATGAGGTCACAATACGATCGACCACATACAGGGCTCAATCAGCGTTAGATGGCAACTATGTCATCACGGTAACTGGATTAAGCACCTTTACATACCAGTTTACGAATACAACCGGCGTATCGTTTGGGGCTAATTCAGCACTTACTGGGTTTACGACTGTCAGGGGTAAACCTCCGTTGATATGGGATTCCAACACGTTGACATTTACTGCTGCTTCTCAGAAATACACTAATCCAACTCCGCCAAGCACGGACATAACATACCTTACAGAGTCGGTTCCTCCCGGTGACTTTGGGCTGTATTTCCAGAACAGACTGGTCGTTAAAGGCGCAAGCCAGCAGATTCTTGTCAGTGACATCTTGTCTGAGCAGTTTGACCTCCAGCTTAATGACTTTTATATTAATGATGGCGGAAATGACTCAATCGTTGGGTTTTTGCCGTGGATTGAAAACCAGTTCCTAGTGTTCATGAGGAACTCAATTTACCTAGCGTACATTGATCCTAGGTTTGACATCACGGTTCCAAGCCAAAGTCAAATAACAGTCATTACTAACCAGCTTGGTTGCTTGGCAAGAAAGACCATCGTCAACGCAGGGCAGTACGTTTTGTTCCTATCGGCAAAGGGGGTTTACCTTTTGACTCCGCAGCTTGACCTTAAGGTTATCGGCAACACGATGCCGCTTAGTGAGCCTATTGCTGACTTTTTTGAAGGAATCGACTACAGCCTTGTGGCAAATTCTGTAGCCAGCTATTACGACAATAGATTTTATATAGCTGTTCCAATTATTGAGCCGCCAACTCCAGGGCTACCGCAAAGCAGAAACAACAGAATTTTGGTCTATAACCTGTTGAATAAAAACTGGGAAAGCATAGACATCTATCCGCATGGGTTAAATGCTGACAATTTGGTTGTTGCCTTGTATGGCTATCAGCGCAGGTTTTTTATCTTGACCAACTTTAACGGAAGCGTTCCAGAAGAATTTGGAGGTGTATTCCTTGAAGGAGAGCGGGACTCTGGAGACATATACGCCGGAGGAGAGGGAGCTATATTACCGTTTAATTTGTCTGAAGACTTAAACGCTGGTGGCGTTGTTAATCAAATTAACTCCTTTGTTAGGAGTCGAGAGTTTACGTTTGAGTCGTTGGCAGAAAAAAGATACAGCCGAGCTGAGTTTCAATTTAACAATGTATCCAATGATCTATTGTCTTTGTCTGCAACAACGCATGACCCGGACGCAACAGAGGACATCTTGTCTTACGCTTTTTCTGGAAACTCAGATGCTACATTAAGGCCAAGAATAGCCATGCGCGGATCTTCAATAGATTTTACAGTGCAGTTCTTATACGGAAGGCCATCCTTGAAAGGAATTACAGTACATGCTATTAGTGCTAGCAGACCAATGATCAGTCAGGAGTAATTATGGCTCAAATTAACAAAGGCACGACATATTCTGCGGGAAATCCAACCGTAACAATTGATAACTTAAACGCACATGTTGACAATGCAACATTGCTGGTTGGCGCAATTACGGAGCAAACTTCAATTACTACAGCACAGATTAACTCGCTTTCGTCCGCACAGGTTATCCTAGAGACTGGTCTTGCACTAAGACGGGCCACGCTTAATCAGGCGGTTACTGGTGCTTTATCTGGCGCAACAAACGGCCAGTTGCTTATTGGAAACACTGCAACGTCGCAGTTTTCTAAAGCCACATTAACGGCAGGAAGCGGGATCTCAGTGACTAACGGAGCAGCCTCAATTACCCTGTCAACCATTCCGTTTGCTTCGTATTCAGCTCCTGCGGCTTACTCTGGCACACAGACGGTTGCGATTCCAGCTTTAACTTCTTTGTCTGGGTACTTCAAGTATAGCTTGAATACCGGCGCTGTAATTACAGTTAAACTGCCAAACACGTCAAAACAAGGCGTATTGTTTGTGTTTAAGGCGACTTTTATTGGAAGCGCCACGATTAAGTTTCAAGCCAGTGGCAGCACTACAGACATCGCAACAGCAACAGAGGCAACTGGCACGCAGGAATTTACAATAATTTCATTGCAGGATAATCCAACACTTCCAGCGCACTGGGGATTGTTTTAATTAATTTATTTATATGGCTCAGCAAAATCTTAAAGAAGGCGATCTGTCTTATATTTATATGGCTCAGCAAAAGCCTAAAGAAGGCGATCTGTCTTACGATGAAAAATATACATGGAATGGTAGTGCTTGGGTGGCAACAAAAGCATACCAAGACCTTCAAGCATCAGTGCGTAAAACTGAATCTGGGTCAAAGCTTTTAGATAAATTAGGTGAAATGTCTTTAGAGACGTTAACTGCCACAAACGCAAAAGATGGAGACTATTTATCGCAATGGAACGACAACTACATTGATCTTAAAAATGAGCTAAATAAAATTATAGCTGATACTGGGACATATTCCCAAGCGGCCCGCTCCGTAGCCAGTACAAAGCTGGCACAAATAACCGCTGCATACAATGCTGGAAAGGCAACCGCATACGAGGCTCTTGGGAAGAGTGCATCAGACAAAGACACGCCAACTATTGGTCAGCTTGCAGTCTACGCTAAGTCTCAACAGCCTCCAGACACTAAAGCTGTCCTACAAGAGAACGTAGAAGCCATGAAGTCCGTCCTAGGAGAGGCGGCTAATCTTGAGCTTCAGTATGCCCCACAGTTGGCTCAGGTTACAGGTCAGGCTCAACGCGAGCAGATGATCAAGAACATTCAGGCTGCCACTGATACGCCCGAGATTAGCGCACTTCGCAGTAAGCAAAACTTAACTGCCGCAGAGCAGCAGAAGTTGGCTGACTATGACGCGCAGTATGCAAACATTCCAACTGCCGAGCTAGCTGCTCGCACAGACACACTGTTTAACCAAGCCGTTCAACGCGGCAAGTTGCAGCAGTATCAAGAGTTGATGCCGCAGTATCAACAGCAGTACCTAAATCAGATGCCGGGTGCTGAACAGACGCTTGGATCTCTCGGGCAACTTGGGGCGCAGATGGCAAGTCGAGCCAATACAACTCCAGAACTTACGGCTTACGAGCAGCAAGTCGGCGGGCCAACTTATGGTCAAGAGTTAGGTCAAGTACAAGGTCCAGTGGCTGGTCAATACTTGTCTCAAGTTGCAGGGCCAACCGCAGACATGTCCCTTGGTGGAATGCAGGCATACAGGCCTGGTCAATACACTTCAAGTGTTGCTGGCCCTGAACTGCAATCTACTCTTGGAAATATTGATCAAGGTCTTGTTTCTCAGTACATGGGGGCAATGCCCGGAGTTCAAGAGGGAGCTGCAATGCTAGCGCAACAGGCCAATGCAGACTTGGCTGCTGGCAGGTCGTTAACTCCAGAGCAAGAAAGGATGGCAACTCAAGCTGCTCGTCAAGCTTACGCTGACAGAGGCATGGCGCTTGGGCCACAAGCTATCACCGCTGAAATTCTTGGCAGGGAAGAATTGGCAAATCAGCGATACCTGCAGCGCCAGGCATCCGCGCAGCAAGCTCTAGGAACCATTTCTAACCTATATCAGCCAGCACTGGCACAGACATACGCCAGACAGGTAGGAGCCGAGCAGTACGGCCTAGGAGCGCAAGCTCAGATGTTTGGGCAAGGCATGGCTCAGGAAGACTTGCAAAGAGCTGCTCAGGCTCAAGAATACCAGCAACGACTCGGGTTGCAGCAGTTTGGACTTGGCCTTCAGGCACAACAATACCAGCAGGCATTGGGTAAAGAACAGCTTGGCCTTAGTACGCAGGCACAGCAATTTGGGCAAGCAGCTACTCGGGAACAGCAAGCCGCAGCAATCCAAGGACAGCAGTTTAATCAAGCTCTTGCCAGAGGAGATGCTGAAGCAAATAGGCTACAGGCAGAGAACACTATACAGGCAAATCAAGCGCAGATTGCCGCAAGCGCACTTGGCACGCAACAGCAGGCGTTAAATCCTGTTATGTCTGCGTACTTTAATGTGCCTCCAACTCAATCAGCATACGGAACATCCGCAAATCAAGCGCAGAATCAGTACGCTCAAGCTGGACTTAACATTGCCAACCCAACCAATCCAGTGGTTACAGGGCTAAACATGCTGCCGTATCAAAACGCAATGAGCCAGTACAGCAACCAAGCAAACTACGCTGCTTCGTATTTGCAGGGTAAGGCAAGTCAGCCTGCCCCAAGTGGAGGTGGTGGCCTATGTTGCTTTATCATGCTAGAAGCCCGCTACGGCAACGGAGTGATGGATGAAGTTATTCGCCGCTACAGGGACGAGCATGTCACGCCACGCAATCGTCGCGGATACTATAAGTTGGCTGAAGTATTTGTTCCCTTGATGCGCAAGTCTAAATTGTTTAAGTTTGCTGTGTCTAAACTGTTTGCAGATCCGGCTGTATCGTATGCCAAGTGGCACTACGGGCAGAACAAACATGGCTGGCTATTTAAACCAGTTCAGGCATTCTGGATGAAGATATTTGATTTGCTTGGCGAAGATGTGCCGTTTATCCGCGAAAACGGTGAAGTTGTTTAACCTGTTATTTATATGCAAGGATTCTCACAAGTTAACGCTGGAGATTATTTCCCTACTGAAACAGCTAGGGACATCACAAACGCATACTCAAAAATGGGCAGTGCGCAAGCTGGCATTGAGTACCAAAAGCAACTAGAGGAAGAGCGTAAAAAACAGGAAAAAAAGAGAAAGATTATGATGGGCGTCATGCTTGGCGCTGCTGCTTTAACTGGAGGTACTGCTGCTTTAGCTGCTCCGGGTGCTATGGCTGCCGCCGGAGGCGGGCTCATGGGCGGATTACAGACATTTGGCTCTGGCGCTCTTGGCGCTCTTACAGGAGCTGGATCTGTAGCTCCAGGAGTTGGAGGTCTTGCTGGTGGACTTAGCACTGGCGCTGGATTGCTTGGCCAAATAGGCACAAGTATGTTGACTGGCGGCAGTGGTGGTATGTCTGGAGACGGAATGGGAAGAGGCGGAAGCGGAGGCAATATGGACGTTGGACAGGCTGCTATGGGCGCACTTGGCTCGTACATGCAGCAGGTACAAGGGGCCAACAAGACATCTCGCGTAATGGAAGGTGTGCTTAAAGATCCTGCCGCTCGCGAGGCTGCCTTTGGATCTGGATTTGGACAAGATCAAGCTGATGCTGTGATGAAGTACGCTGGAACACTTGGAGCTACAGACAAGGCTTCATTCTATCAGTATGCGCTTCCAATGATTGGCAAAACTGCTGCTGCAAACACTGACTATCAAAGACAATTGCAGTTGCAAGGATCGAGGATTGCACAGCAGGGTGATGTGGACTTGAATAAGATTGGAGTAGCCAGCATGCTTGATAGTGCAGGCAAGTTTCCATCCGTTCAAATTCCAGCAGCTCCCGCAGTTAGGCCATTCTCTCCAATGAATCTTTCTCTTGGAATGGGTACTGGACTTCAATAATATGCCAAATCAAGCAGCCTTTTTAAGTAATCCGTATATTCGTGCTGCGCTTGAAGCAAAACAGCAAGCTGCACAGCAACAGCAACAGCAGTTGATGTTAATGCAACAGCAGCGTGATCTTGCTATTGAAGAGCAGAAAATGCTTGGAATGGCCAGTATTGACAAGGAGTTAGAGCAACTTCCTGAAAACGCAAGAACAGGAAAGGGTATTCAATATGAGGCCGCAAGAAGAAAGAAGATGATTGAATATGAGGCTGCGCTTGCAAGGATAGACCCAGAGCAAAAGGGAGCAGACGTTAGGTTTTCAATGCTCAAGTCACAGTACAATCCTGAGCAACTTGCAAAGCCATTTGAAGATACTGAAGATCACAAAGCCGCAGAAGCAAGAAAAGTAAAGATAGATGATGACTTTCGAGTCACTTCAATCTTACGAGATCAACTCAAAATTGTTGGCAATGATCTAGCGCAAGCAAAGATGCTTGAGCGTCAAGGTGGCGAGGAAAACATTAAGCAGGCAGCTTTCCTTAAGCAAAAGGCAAGAGAGTTTGCATTGCAAAATGTAACGGCAACTCTTCAAAACGCAACTAACGCAAATGCCGAACAGCTTAATGAAGTGCTTCGTCGAGCTGGATCACTGATGACCCCATTAGAAATGTCCGGGCAAGGTCAAAAGTTAACGGCAACAGCAGCAACCATGATGCAGAGAGCGTTAAGCACAAAAGAAGGTTCCCCTGAAAGGCAAGGTGCTATTTCTGCTATAGTTGACAGAGTTAAAGGATCTATAGAGGCGGATCCTGAAGCTTGGTACAAAAGTGCGAGAACAGCAGCTCAAGCTTACGCAGATACGCAAAATGAATTTCTAAAGCGAGATATTGTTGATCGTATTGGAGATTATCATGCTGCCAAGATGGGTGTTAGAAAGATGGAGTTTAAAGATCCTCTTGCTGAAGTTGAGAACATGATGCCAGCTGCAACTCCTTCAATGTATGGTGGGGTGCAGTCAGTATCTACTGGAGAAATGGGATCTACCCCTATATCTTCAGGTTCTGCCGGAATGGCACCAGCACGCCCAGCGTTGCCAACATCTACTTCGCCTATCAAATTTAGATACGTAACAACCCCATAATCATGGCAGATCCAGTTTCCCAGCCTGAAGTATCGAAGGACTTTTATCCAGCGCAAGGCGGATACTCGGAAGAACCTCAGTACGCATCTGTAGGCAGCACAAAGATGGTGCCTGCTGGCACTGTTATTGAACTTCCGTATCATAGAGGCGAAGATGGAAAGCCTATCCGTATCATGCTTGAGGAGGCTGTAGCTGAAGGGGATCTTGAGAAAGGGCTTTCTCAGCAGTTTCCAAAGACAGTGCAGAACATTGCATTGCAGATGATGGATAACGCTGGCGACAAGGTAAGTCTTGAGGACTTTAATCTTGTGATGAACTCGGCTAATGCCGCTCAAGAGGCAAGGGCGGAACGAGCAAAGGGTGAACCCGGATTTCTAAAGAAGGTAGTTGAGATTGGGCCAGAAGTTATTGGTAACTTATGGGAAGGCGTTAAAGGGCTCAACACTGCTGCCGGAGTAGCTTTGAATGCTGGATACTCGCCAAGGCAACAGATCAACGCTTTAGGCTCGATTGTTGAAGGTGGAATCCGTGGGACTGAAGTTCTTGGTGAAACTGCCGGAATGATAATCCCAATGCTTGGATCTGAAGATGGCAAGTACAAGGCTTATCTTGCATTGAAAGACATGCAGAAGCAGGAGGCAGCTTACGCTGCTGGGGAAAGCAATCTTCCTCTCGACCCTTGGGCTGCTGAAAACGCAAACAAGATCAAGAATGTCTTGGATGTTACTGTCCTTTTTCCCGGTGTCTCTAAACTTGCTGGATCTTTTGGAAGAAAAGTCGCAGAGCAAACTATTGAAAGTGTAGCAAAGGAAAGTAGCGTTGGAGCAGTCAGGCAGGGGGTGTCAGCTGCTACGTCAGCCATTGCTGGAGGAATCGAAAGGGGAGCTGAGTATGCTCTTGAGCAAGCCGGGAAGCTGCCACTAGGGCCTGTTGGATCTGGAATTGGAGCTGCGCTTACATACGAAGAACATCCAATCATTGCAACTCTTTTGGGAGCTAGAGCCATTGGCCCTGTTGGGCTTAAGGCAACTGCAAAGATATCTAAAGCTGCTAAGTGGGCTGCTGAAGCTATAGGCGCTGACTCTGCTAGTGAGGTAATTGCCGAAGGGCTAAAGGCTGCTGCCACTCAAGGTAAGTCAGATACAATGCTTCGAGGCATTGCTACATTTCTTCCGCCTGATTCTATTACTAGAGGGATTGGGCAAGTGGTAGACGCTAGCATTACTGGGGGCGCGATAGGTGCTGGATTTTCTGGAGTGCAGGCAATGGCTGATCCGTTCAATACAGGAACTGATGTGGCAGCACAGATGCTTTTAGGCGGCATTGGAGGTATGGCTGCTGGCGCCACTCTAGGTACAGTCGGAGGAATTGCTGAACTTACTCCTGCTGCTCGCAATCGCGCATTTGTTAGGGAGATGGCTAGGGATCTAGTTCAGCGGCCAGAGAACAAAAGTGTTATCCTCAATGATCAAGAGATCTCCTCTGCGGACTTGGCCGCTAGGATGAGTGTTCTCAACAAGGAGGACATGTCTACTACGGACAAGGCTAGGCTTTTCTCTATTCTCAAAAGTGCTGAGTTTGCTGGCAATCAAGTCTTGTTTGTAAACAACGAGACAACACTTCCAGACTACCTTGGTGGCACAGGCGACAACATGGGTAAGGGCGTTAGGGTGGCTAACGACACTAGGTCTGGCAGATCAACTATCTTAATTAACGCAGATCAGATCAATGTGCCTTCTGCTATCGAGGAAGTTACTCATTCTTTTATGAGCGATAAGGCCGCGAATAAGATCATTGACGATCTTGTTCAGCAGAATGGTGGCCTACAGTACGCACTAGATCCATTGATTCAACTTGGGCAGCAATACTACGACGTACAGGCTCAAAGCAATCCGCAGGCAGCAGAACTATTCAAGCGAGACTTGGATATCGCTAAGGACGCCTCAAGGCCAGCATCTGACAGACAACGTGCAGCATTGCAGTTAGCCCATGAATGGGCAGCAAATGGTGTTGCTCAACTGTTAAAGAACGAAGATCCATCTGCGCTTGCTACTGCAAGAGGTTATGGCCTTGGAGTGACAAAGGTTCTTACGGACATGTTTGCTGGGCTGACGTCTGCCCCTACAGCGCCAACTTTAGATCCTATTACTGGATTCTTCTACAAAGATGGCAAGTTGATTAAAGATCCAGTTCTTGAGAAGACAGCAGACACACTCAAGCGCAGTATCAGAAATGGGCAAAACCTATTTGGCGAGTCCCCACTTCCGCAAACAAGGGGCACAAAGCCGCCAGTAACCGAGCCAATGCCCGGTGTAAATGTTGGCGATAAGATGCCAGATGGCACTACCGTGATTGGACTTGTGCCGCTAAAAAGGTACGAAGATACGCATTCTCAACCACAAAAGAGCGGAGCACAACCCGGAGATCCAACCACAAAACTTGGCGGTAAAAAAGAACGAGGCAAACCGCGTAATGAGGCTGGTCAAGATGACTACCATAGGGACATCTTTAGTCAGTTTTCCCAGATTGAGCCTCCTAAGGTTTCCTCTGGAGCAGATGCACTTGGAAACATATCAGAAGGTACTCCTGTCATTTTTACTAGGGGACTAGATAATCAGCAGTTAAACTCTTTATTCCAAATTAAGACGCATCATGGTGAGCCGTTGATTTTGCCAGAGAACCAAGAGGCAGTTGCTCGGTTTAACGAAGCCGCAAAGTACGGACAACTAATGTTGGTTGACCATGATATTGCTCTTGGTAAGACGACCAGTGCAAAGGATAGGGTGTATGCAGTAAGAGGCCAGCAAATGTTAATGGGCGTTGGGATTCAGCAGACTGAGACAGGAGGCCCAATGGGTGCTGTTTATAATGTTACGCTGCTTAATGACATAGCGAACCACACAAGAACGCTGCCGGGGATGGAGATGGTTGATGCTGCCTTGAAGGACTTCAACATCAGATCAGTTGATGATTTTGTCCCGCTAGTTAAGGCTCACATTGAGAACTACTCAAATCCTTCGAGTATTCCGGGAGCAAAGCTATTTGAGCAACTCGCTCCTGCAACTGCAAAGAACCCAAAAAAGAGCGCACAAGTGATGCGTGACTTGATGTTTCTTTCTAATGGGATTGAGCCAAGGAAGACAGAGCCATACAAGAGTATTGATAGATTAAAGAACCAGCCATTTGCTACTGAGCTTCCACAGGCACCCGGACAGAAGTTCCAAGGCTACGATATCTATGGCAAGGAAGTCGCACAATCAAAGCTGTATCGCGACCGCAATGTTATTCAAAACATCCGGCTAGATGCTATTCGTAATGTACAGCTTTATGCTGGAAGAGATGGCCTTCCTGTTGGTGTTAAGCTAGACATTCAGAAGTTCAAGGACACACAACGAGCCAACTTCTCTCCTCGGACAACCACATCAGAGTCTATAGGAAATGATAAGGTGCTGACAGATCAAGGCACTGGACGGAAGGCATACATTTTACCAACTGGTCGCACTAAAGTTTTTGATGAAGCTGGAAAGCTAATTGGTGTTTACGAGGACTTCCAACAAGCGCAGACGAGCTTAAATAAGTCTGATATTCGTTTCTCGCCAAAAAGCCCTGCTGCAATAGCAAGAAAGGCAGAGCAAGCAAAGGCACTGCGTGGACGGATGGAAGAGGAAGCTCCATCTAGGATAATGAGTGAGTGGATGTCTGCGGCTGGACAAGCAAAGCAAGAGGCCAAGTTGGCCGCAACACAGCCAGCACAACCACAAAGAGCCAAGGGTAAAATTAAACCTTCCCTTGTAGAGCAGGCAGCAGTCCGTCAGCAGGCAGAGCTTAATCAAAGGGCAGAGCGGTTTCCCGGTTACTCGCAGATTACTGAGAACCAAAGGGCTCAGTTCCTAAAAGACTTATCTGCTTCTGAAAACAGTATAGCGGCACGGGCACTTGCAAAGATAGCGAAGAGCCAGCAAGAGGCTGTTGGTGGCCCCGCCACAAGAAGGGCGGAAGCTACAGGCAACCTCACTCCTCGTGAAAGCGCAATGTTTAGAGCTGATGTGGAGCGTGAGCTTGCAAAGCGCGATGCTCCTGTTCTTGAAGAAGAGACCGTAAAAAAGATCCGCTCAAAGGTTCGCCAGAAGATGCCTACTCAAGAGCTTGAGGCAATGGCAATGAAAGAAGTTGCTCCAGCGTTTACTCGACGAGATGTTGGCCCTGTACCGCAACCAACAAAACCCGGAATGTATCAAGGTTTCGAGGCTCTAAGTGATGTTGGCCTACCAAGAGAACAAGCTTTGCAGCAGACTAGAATATCTGAACGTGTAGTTAACTTGCTTGGAACAGATCCAAAGAAGTCGATGAATGACATCTTGCGGGAACTTGCAAAGAAGGCAGCAGATCAACCAAAGCGAGAGCCAGCACCACTTGATACAGCCGCTCCATTACCTGAGCCACCAATTGAGATCATTACTCCGATTGACGAGCCGCGCTTGCCGTCTAACATGATCATCACTAAAACTCCGCAGGGAAACTTTAAGGTCTGGGTTGCCACAAGCGCAGGCAAGCTCAGTCAAGAAGCTGTCATTAACAATTACAAAGACGCCATTAAAAAGGCTCAAGCCAAGCACTTTAACAAAAAGAAGCAATATGCCACTCGTTAAATCCGCATCCGACAAAGCATTCACTGAAAACCTTCGGCGCGAAATCGGCGCTGGCAAGCCACAGAAGCAGGCTGTGGCAATCGCTTATCGCGTACAAAAGGACGCCGCTCGCCAACAGGCTGCCCGTAAGCGAAAATAGCCTATGGCTAACATAACACGGAAGTGGAAACGCTTCCTTGCTGTATCGTGCAGTCACGGCTTCATGGCCGACCAGGCTGTACTCAAGGAAGTACTGCGCTTTCGTGATCGGTGGAAGCCGGACACGGTGCTGCATCTTGGTGATGCCATCGACATGACATGTCTGCGCACTGGAGCTGTCACTAACGACAATGCCGACTCAGCCGTCGATCCTGAGGCTGACCTTAACGACGGTTTAGCTTTCATCTCCGCGCTTCGTCCCCAGCACTACCTGCTTGGCAATCACGAGGCTAGGCTGGTCACGCTGATGAGCCATCCTAAGGCGATCATCTCGGCTTTAGCAACTCGTGTGTATCACCAGATCCATGACCGAGCTAAGTCGATTAAATGCAAGGTGTACGACTATAAGCTTAAGACTGGCTTCGTTGGTCTTGGTGACGCTCTCTTCCAGCACGGCTACCTGCACAGCGAACAGGCACTCAGGGACAGCGCAGAGCGCATGTGTCATGGCAAGTACACCAAGCTTGTAATGGGTCACATCCACCGTGTACAAATCGCTGAAGGTCGGCGCATTAAAGGAGTCACTGGTTACTCTGTTGGGTGGCTGGGAGATCCAGAAATGGCTGGCTATGCGGAGAATAGGATCGCAACCACCGCATGGAGCAGAGGCTGGGCGTGGGGCGAATATACTGACAACGAGACAATTGTATGGCTGACAAAAGAACTAAAGGACGGAAGCTTC
>Ga0208783_10001571_pt1 | contig 13462 bp, 9 predicted proteins | sample DEB19_08_DNA_2_FD_184529 | JGI IMG/M metagenome (GOLD analysis project Ga0208783, IMG submission 184529) | Aqueous microbial communities from the Delaware River and Bay under freshwater to marine salinity gradient to study organic matter... | ecosystem: Environmental > Aquatic > Marine > Coastal... | reverse complement strand
CACATGCGTGATGGGGCTGCGGGCCTTGATGGCTTCTTTTTCGGCCTCCAGCTTCTTCGCGGTGCTGTCGTGCTTCATCCACTCGACATCACGTGTGGCAAGGTAGTGGGCAAAGAGCGCGTTGCGCTGCTGCGGCGTGCGTTTGTCGGTCGCGGCGGCGAGCACGGAACGTAGTGGGCCGACATCGGCGAGCGTCTTGATCTCCGCCTCGGTGAGTTGGCGATCATACACTCGTGCGTCCTGCACGCTGCCATCGGCGAAAATGGCGCCATCGCTGCGCTGGCCGATTTTCAGGGGCACGATGGTGCGGATGCTTGCCTTCGGCTTTAGAGTGTTTTTTTCGACCGTGAGACGCTTTTGCGGCACGCCATTGATGTAAATTTGCACGCCCTCCGCCTTGCTACTGCCGTTATAAGTGACGAAGACGTGCTGCCACTCGCCAGGTTTGAGCACGGGTTCGCGTGTGCTCACCTTGATGGCGTTTTCCTCCCACTTATCGACCAAGTGCACGGAAAGTCCGCGATTGTTCTGCCAGAGGTCCCAGCCGCGATAGCCGTTCTTCTCGTCCATGCGTGCCATGATGGCTCCGAAGACGCCGTTGCGGCCGGCTTTGATCCACGCGCCGGAGCTAAACTTCTGATTCAGCTCGAAATCACCAGCTTCGCTCACTTCGAACGTGCTGCCGGGTTTGATCACCGGCGCGGGGCCGATTTTTCCACCAGGCGTCCACGAGATCTGGCCGAGCGCCTTCGCCTTCGCCGGTGTGCCGCACACGTTCGTGACATCGTTGCCGACGCCTTCATTGAGTGGCAGATGAACCTGTAGTCCCTGCGTGGGCACATCCTTGTCGAGATGCTCCGGCTTTGCGGAGGCGAGCCACTCGCTAAAATTTTTGCCAGCGGCCTTCTTGCGCTCGTCGCGCTGTTTAGTGGCTTCAGCAATCTCGGTGGGCAGTTTCTCCCAGCGCGGTTTGTCCTGTTCGTTCGGGATGACGAGCACAGGCCCGCGACCGTCCTTGATATTACCGTCTTTGGCTTGCTGCGTCGTATTGCGGAAGAACGCGGTCATCGAGTAATAATCGCGTTGCGAGATGGGATCGAACTTGTGATCGTGGCACTGTGAGCAGTTCGTGGTTAGGCCAAAATAGACCCAGCCTAGCGTCTGCACGCGATCCGCCGCATAGTTCGCTAGGTTTTCCTCATCGATCGTGCCGCCTTCATTCGTGGTGATGTTGCAACGCTGGAAACCGGTCGCCACGAGCTGCTCGTCGGTGTGATTCGGCAGCAAATCACCCGCGATCTGCTCAATGCTGAACTGATCAAAGGGCTGATTTCGGTTAAAGGCTTTCACCACCCAGTCGCGGTAAGGCCACATCTCGCGATAATTGTCAAAATGCAGGCCATGCGTGTCGCCATAACGCGCCGCATCGAGCCAGTAGCGAGCGCGGTGCTCACCGTAGGCGGGGGATTTCATGAGCTCGTCGATCAGAGAGCTGATCTGTGCATCAGTCAGTTTTTGCGAGGCCGCATATTTCGTCAAAAGGTCCGGCGTAGGTGGCAGACCGGTCAAGTCGAGCGAGAGACGACGCACCAACGTGTGCGCATCAGCCTCGGGAGCAGGTTTAAGGCCCGCTTTGTCCAGCGAGGCTAACACGAATCGGTCGATGGGCGTTTTCACCCACGACTCTTCCTTCACGGTTGGCACCGCCGGCTTCTCTGGCGTGATGAGGCTCCAATGCGGCTGCCAGGGAGCACCTTGCTCGATCCACGCCTTAATCATCGCGATTTGTGCGGGCTTCAGCTCCTTGTGGCTCTCCGGCGGTGGCATGATCTCGTCCTCGTCCTTAGTGATGAGGCGCTGATACAGCGAACTCGCGTCCGGCTTGCCTTTGATGACCGTTGGCTCCTCGCCCTTCTTTGCGGTGAAGAAACCGGCCTCCGTGTCGAGCCTCAGACCGGCTTTTCGCGTGCCGGGATCAGGACCGTGACAATGAAAGCATGCATCGGCAAGGATCGGGCGGATGTCTTGGTTGAACTCGACGCCGCCAAAGGTTGCTTGGGGTGCGAGGAGCGTGACTGCAAGTGCCAGTGTCTTGAACATGGTGGGAAATGCTGTTGTTTTGTAGGGTTCTACGTGCACGTCCTAGATAGAGTTTTTTTCAATTTTGACTCATGTAAGCATGACGCCTTAGGCGTCAAACCATCGCACTGCGGAGGGCCAGTCGCTCACTCTCTGGCAGGCTGCTGGCCGAAATGGCTCGCCAAGCGGCATTGATGTCGATTTTGCTCCAAAGGGCGGCGAGACAGTTGCCGAGACTCTGGCGCTCTTTGGCTGTCTTGATGTGGGTGAGTAGCACCAGCGCCAATTCAGGACGGTGATGCTTAACGACCAAAATCAAATCTTTGAGTTCCGCGTCATTGAAAGTGCCGATTAACACCTCGTCGCTCAACGGAGCATCCAGATGCGGAAGCAGAGTTCGGTCACCTCGTTCAAGACGGTTGACGAGGCGCAGGAGCTGCTGACGGCGCATGGGCAGGGGAAGTGGTTCTTGCATGGTATTGAAATAGCCTTGGCAAATACTATTATGACTGCGTTCTAAAGTCGAAATATTTACGATCAAAGTCAAACCGCTTTCGGCAAAAGATGTGTCTGATTGCGCAGCTAAACCAATCACAAGTTCCAGATTTCTGCTTTCATGCTTCTGCATTCCTTGTGAAAAGACTTTCAGGTAACTGACATGTCAAACATAGACAGTCTGTAAACATAATCAGCATGAACTCCTATTTGGCCCATGAGTTCAATGACATGGGTCGCAAGTCTGGAACTAGGCTTCGCGGTAGTGAGATGGACAATTGGCTGTTACCCAGAGCCCTATTGACCTATGTCTTTTGAAATTCACTCTGCAGTAAATAAAGAAAAAGCCGAAATTTGCATCTCTCTCGTATTCCAAACGTTTTGAGCTGTTCAATCAGATAGCCATATCAGGTCAAGAAACAGAATCTAAGTGCATGCGAGTAGTCATTTGGAGCATGCTAGACGCACCTCATCGTTCCAAGAGATGAAGCTCCAAACTTTTGCCTACAAGCATGGTTTGGTTCGTTCTAGAATGCCATCTTCATGCCAACGACAAGGCCACGGCCAGGAAGGGGAAGTTGATCTTTTATAAAGGACGTGTGTTCGCGGGCCACCTCGTCACTCAGATTCATGCCTTTCACAAAAAGATCACAGGTCGTTCCGGAAATTTTGAATTGATAGTTTAGAGACGCATTCAAAAGGAAATAGCTGTCGGTAGGGAGTTCATTCGCAGCGATGCGGTCCTGAGGAGCCGTGTAAATGCCTTCCAGGCGTGCAGTAAATCCTCCACGTTGCAGGACGAGTGCGTTCGTTAGATGAAAGGGCGGGATCCGAGGCAGTGAGCCACCTGTCTGGGCATTGCGGGCGCGCACCGCGTCAGCCCTCACTTCCCAGTGCAGGTTGGTGCGCGGGGTGTCTGCCTCCGTGCCTTCCAGCGGATGAAGCAGGTGGAACTGTGCCTCCGCCTCGCCACCGACGAAGCTGGCATCGACGCTTTGGTAATTGAAAATCTCGAATCCTGAAGGGATATCGATGGTGCCCGTTGGAAAGAGGCCGATGAAGTTGCTATAGCGGGTGTAATATCCGCCAATGGAGCCCGTCACCCATCCGGTGCGCTTACGAACATTGAGGTCGATGCCGAGTGACCTCTCAATGCCGAGAGAGTTATTTCCGGCTTCAAATGTTTCCGTGGCTTCATGTGGGCCATTGGCAAAAAGCTCCTGTGCAGTAGGGGCCCGCCCGGCGGAGGATAGGGTCAGGGCGACAGCGTAGCGGTCGTTCGGTGTAAACACTGCGCCAAGAGATCCGCTCAAATTATCAAAATGGCGTTCGATCCCCGTGCCAAAAACATCGCTTTCCACCGACCGAACCATGATGCTGTCATAGCGTCCTCCCATTTGAAAACGCAGCCGTTCCGTTGCGCCCAATTCTTCAAACAGGAACAGTGAGTTGGACTGTGTCACACTTCGCGGCATCAGTGGCTCATCGCTGGCCACTAAAAAGTCACTGCGATCCGACTGAAAGCCCAGCACCCCTTCAAGACCGGCGATTTTTTCGTGTTTGGCCTCGAGGCGGAAGTCGTAGCCATCGTTTTTGAATACTGCGTGGTCTTGGCCTTCTTCAAATTCGGTGTGCTCATAGTCTGACCAGGCAAAGCGGTAACTGAGTTCTTTGATCTTTGGCAGCAAATTATAAAAGGCCCCCCGCACATCCAGACGGGTCTGGTTCATATCGATAAACACATCAGGACTGATGGGGGAGCCATAACGCGAGTGGTACTCGGACCAAGAGAAGCCGATGAAGCCTTCGTCCCAGACATAGCTAAGACCTCCACCCAATCCTTCAGCACGCAGGTAGCTGTTTGGAACAATGTCACGCTGCTCGGCTGTGCCTGGAGGCAGCGGGTTTCTCTGTTGCAGGGCGCTGGAGCGAAGTTCTCCTGGTACACGAAAATCTTCTGCGGCACGGGTGAAGCCCTCGACGTGAAAAGCCAGTCCGTGACCGAGCCCCCCCTCGAGCATGAAGTTGGTAGCATACCCTTGATCCACCGAACTGAAACGACTGCCGAGCGATCCACGGATGCTGCCCTCTGCAAGCTTCTCATCCACAATTCGCCCGTCGATGGCGTTCACAACGCCGCCAATGGCATTCGAGCCATACAGCAGGGTCGCAGGCCCACGAACAACCTCGATGGATTTAAGGTTCGACACGTCAAAGCTGGTCGCATGGTCCGGGCTCGCTGCCGAGGCGTCGATGGTATTTAGGCCATTCTGCAGCACCCGGATACGGTCTCCTTCCAAGCCGCGGATAACCGGACGGCTGGAGCCTTGGCCAAAGTAGCTGCTGCTGACCCCGGGCAATCGGCTGAGAGTTTGCCCTAGAGATGGCTCACTGCCTAGAGTGAGGGCATCAGAGGCAAGAATTGACGCAGCCTGTGCCTGTTGATAGAGCGGCCGATCGAATGGGGCGGAGATGATCACTTCATCGAGCGGTATGACTTCGTCTTCATGGTTGTGAGCCGGGTCATGCCGCGGGCTAGTCTGGGCGGAAAGCAAGCTGCCAAAAGACAGCAAGGAAACGAGAATGAAACGTTGAGAAACAATCATAAAGCTGAGTTCATGCAAAATTATTGCATATGCAATAGGTTTGCAAGAGTAAATTGGCAAATTTCCCTATCACTGGCCGGGAATAAGCAAAGAAGTCCCCTATTGAATTCGTTTTCTGTTTACCGAACTCGGGTGAAAGTAGCGGTAAGCCCTACCAGTCGGTTTTGCATTCTAAGCGGCGCTGGCTGAGTCATTCAAAGAATACAACTCGCAGCGGTTGCTTCCCACATGAGGCTGCAAAAATAAGACTAAGTGCTCACGCGAAGAAAATCGCATGAAGCTCATGAAACGTCCTCAATCGCCTCACATATCTGACGCCAACCGGGAAAGCGCCACTGATTGGGAAAGCCACTGCACTGAAGGGGTTTTACGGGTTGAATGAGGCATTCGTTAACCCCGTTCAAAAAAATACATTCACCCGCTCCTCCTGGACGGTCTATGATACTCAGGCCAGTGCGGTTTGAATTCAGCCTCGTGTAGCCTTCGATAAAATCTGGTTCGCGGATGCCCAGAAACCCCGCGATTTTTTTAACCTCCGCATCTGTGATGCGCACATCCCCAGGCCAGCGGCAGCAGTTGCCGCAGCGCTGGCATAGGTAGCGTGATGACGGAGTTTCATTGCTCATCGCGATAGATTGCCTTAGGTGGAGCAAAAATGAAGTCTCATTTGCCTGTCACCCTCACTCTTTTGTCGGCTCCAGAGGATCGGCGTGGCGATGGGGAGATCATTGAGGAATGGGCGCGCGGACTTGAGTGGGTTCGCTGGCTACTTGGAAGCGTGCGGGCTCGTACAGAGCATCTCTTGGTAAATGGTTCTGGCTGGCAAGGGTTCACATCGGGTGTCTTTCGGAACAAAATCGCTCCGATGCTTGAGCAGGCCTGGGCTGCAGCGCAAGCGGGGGATCTCGATGCCCTGCTGGCGGCCGATGCAGAGCTCAGCAACCGCTTGAGCCCGGAGGAAAGAGAACATAGCCGCAACGCGGGTGCCATCCTGCTGAAGTCCACCCAAAAAGCCCGATACCAAGGCTTACTGGGCCGTTACCGCGATCAGCTGAACGCCGGGCGCGGCGAGGGCCACTTCGCCATTGTTTGGGCTGCGGTGGGCTGTCTCTTTCATCTCAGCCTTGCCATTGTCATTGCTGAGTATCTGAGGTTAGAGTGGGACATCAGCACCCGCCAAAACCCAAAGCGAAGCGAACCCAATTTCGGGCGCCTCACGCGTGAGGTTCTTCTGATCAATCCAAAGCCGCTTCATATTCTCTGACAAATAAATTCTCAAGTTAGCCTTGGTCTCAAACCTGAAGGTTGGATTGCACGAAAATACCGGAACTGGCAACAAGGGGCAATCGGTGATTAGCGTTGAACTATTATGCGATTGTCTGCTCTTTTCTTTATATTCACTGCCCCGATTATCGCCCAAAACGTCAAATCTGACGATGTTGCGGGCAATGAAGCTGTCAAAAAGATCATGGAGACTCGCCCCGGTCGTGGCGTCATGCGCGATGACACACCACCCACGCCGCCGCTCGAAGCCTTGAAGAAGTTCAAACATCGCAGCGATGTTGCCATCGACCTTATGGCATCTGAGCCAATCGTTGAGCAGCCGCTTTATGCAAGCTGGGATTCGAAGGGGCGCATGTGGGTTGCGCAGTATCGCCAGTATCAATTTCCCGCCGGATTGAAGATTGTGAGCTACGACCAGCATCTGCGGGCGAAGTTCAACAAAGTGCCCCTGCCACCTCCGCGAGGCGACAAGGGCGCGGACAAGATCACCGTCTTCGAGGACACGGACGGCGACGGCTTCTTCGACAAGCACGAGGACGTCATCACCGGTCTTAACATCGCCAGTGCCGCGCTGCACGGTATGGGGCGCATCTGGGTGCTCAACCCGCCTTACTTGCTCAGTTATCCCGATGCCGATTTGGATGCCAAACCCGATGGTGAACCCGAAGTTGAACTTAGCGGTTTCGGTTTGGAGGACACCCACAGCGTCGCCACCAGCCTGCAATGGGGCATGGATGGTTGGCTTTACGGTGCCAACGGAAGCACCACCACTGGCAATGTGAGCAGTGCCAACACCAAGAACGTGAAATGGGAAGGCCAGTGTATCTGGCGCTACCACCCGAAGAAGAAGACCTTCGAAATCTACGCCGAGGGCGGCGGGAACACCTTCAGTCTCGACATCGACAGCAAGGGCCGGATTTTCTCCGGAACAAACGGCGCCACACGCGGCATGCACTACGAGCAGGGAAGCTATGGCATCAAAGGCTGGGGTAAACACGGCCCGCTTACCAATCCCTATGCTTTCGGCTGGTTCGAGCACATGCGACATGAGGGAGATAATAAGCGCTTCCCGCAAGCCTTCACCGTTTATGAAGGTGGCCTGCTTGGTAGCGCGTATGAAGGCAAAATCATCGCGCCGAACGCGCTGCAAAATCTCGTTTATGTCAGCGAGCGCCTCGCGGATGGTTCCACCTTCCGCACCAAAGACGAGGAGAATCTCATGAGCACTGCGGACCGCTGGTTTCGCCCTGTTTGGTCGGGCGTCGGACCTGATGGCGGCTTTTACATGGCGGACTGGTATGACACCCGACTCAGCCATGTTAGCCCTGTCGATGACTGGCACAAAACCAGCGGCCGTATCTACCGAGTGCGTCCCACGAGTGATGCGCCCAAGCTGAAGCCTTTCGATTTGAGCAAGGTGGATGGTGAGGAGCTGCTGCGCTACTTGAACCATCCGAATGAGTGGTTTCGCAAGCAAGCCATCCACGAAATTCGGTGGCGTGACTTGATGGATCTCGTGCCCAAGCTCAAAGCAATGCCGCAGTCGATGGAAACACTATGGGCGCTTGATGCTCTTGGTGCCGTTGATGAAGTGCCACTTGCCTCCCATGATCCCTATATCCGCCGCTGGGCCGTCAAAATGATCGGTGAAGAGCAGCGAAGCGCGGACAGCCTTGCCAGCCTAGCTCGACAAGAGCAACATCCCGAAGTTCAAGCTCAAATCCTCGCCACGGCGAAGAAAATCTCTGCCAAAGACGCTATGCCGCTTCTCTGGGCCGGCGTGGCGGACGACGAAAGTGGCCATCTGCCTCTCCTCGCATGGTGGGCACTTGAATCGAAGGCGGAAAAGCAGCGTGAGGCTGTTTTTGCCTTCTTGAAGTCGGATGCGGGCTTTTTGAAGACGAAGCTCTTCCAAGACCATCTCGCAGAGAAGCTCGCGAAACGCTATGCGCTGGCCGGTGGTGAAGAAAACCTTAACTCTTGTGCCGATCTGCTCGCGCTGACGAACGATGAGACGCTGCGCAGCAAATTCATTGCAGGTATCGCTTCGGCGTTTGAAGGCGCGGAGATGCCGAAGCTACCGGAGGCGCTGCAAAAAGCGCTCAACGACTACATGGCGAAGCAAAATGACGGAGATATCACACTCGCGTTGCGTAGCGGGAACGCAGATGCGCTCGCGAAGGCGCTCAAACTGCTCGGTGATGCCCAAGCGACAAACGCGGCCCGAATCGCCATCGCGAAGACTCTGGCTGAACTTGGTGAAAGCGATGCTGTGATGCCGATGTTGGCCATTTTGAAGTCCAGTGCGGTTCCGAGCCTCAAACGCGGCATTCTGCAGTCTGCCGCCAAGTTTGACGACAAACGCATCCCCGAGGCTTTGTTGCTCGGTTGGGAAGGTCAGATCGCCGGTGACAAGGCGCTGCGCGAGGACGCGCTGCGTGTCATGGCCGGTCGCAAGGAGTGGGCACTGATCCTCATGAACTTCGTCAACGAATGGAAAGTACCCGCGAAGCATTTCACCATCGACATCGTTCGCCAGCTCAGCCTCCATAAAGATGCGGATATCGACGCCAATATCGAAAAGCATTGGCGCGGCCTCCTCGCCACCGGACCGACGCCTGAGAAGAAAAGTGAAGCCGAGCGCATCAAGGCCGTCATCCAAACTGGCCTAGGCGATGCCGAAAAAGGCAAACTGCATTTCACCGCTCGCTGCGCCATTTGCCACAAGCTCTTTGGTGAAGGCGGAGCCATCGGTCCCGAACTCACCGGCTACGACCGTGCGAACGTAGACTTCTGGCTCGACAACCTCTTCACCCCCAGCCTCGAAATCCGCGAAGGCTTCGGAGCCTATACTGTGAAAACCAAAGGCGGTCAGCTCCTCACTGGTTTGATGGATTCGCAGGATGCGAATGGCATCGTCATCAAAGATCTCGCTGGTAACAAAACAGCCGTGAAGCAGACCGATATTGAGAAACTCGAAGCATCACCGGTTTCGCTGATGCCCGAAGGGCTCACTGGCGGTATGAGTGAGGCTGACTTGAAGCATTTTTTCGCCTATTTGATGAAGAAGTGAGTAGGGCAGGGGTATCTTCTAATTGTGACAAAAGCGTCACACGGCACGCTTTGAATGGTTACATTATTGTAACATATGAGAGCCTCATCTACTTATGGCTCCATCCTTGCTCTACCGTCTCGCTAGCATCCTTGCATTCTCAGCCATCAGCGTAGTTGCTTTTTTTGAAAGCGACGTCTTAGCGAAGTCGCCTGATGCATCGACGGCTATCGCTACACCGGCTCCCAACGACCTAGGTGAAATGTTGGAGAATCTGGGCCGACTTTACTCGGATAAGAGCAACCCGGTCATGCAGGAATTCTGGCTGCTAGGCCGCTACCACGGGCAACAGCACTGGTCGGACAGTAATACGGGTCAGTATGAGGAAAGCTGGGAAAACCGCCGACTGCGTATGGGTTTTCAGGGGAAGTTTTTCAACAAGCTCACGCTGCATGCGCAGATGGTCAGCGGCACGGACTTGCAGCCGTTTTATAATGGCTTCACCGAGCTGTGGGCTCAGTGGTCATTTTTGGATGCCCTAAATTTAACCATCGGCCAGCAAAAGCACCGTTTCACGCATGACCGAAACGTGTCTAGTCGCTATATGAACTATCTTGAGCGTGCGATGTTGACGAACATGTTTGCTTTGGACTACACACCAGCCGTCACACTGAGTGGCAAGATCGGTTCTTTTAATTACTACACCGGTGTTTTCTCGAATGCCACAGGGCCAAGCATGGGCAATTCGTTCACAAAGTTCAATTCTGGTTGGAGTTATATCGCATCCGCTACTTGGGATTTTGGCAAGAAGCTGGGCGCGGACGCCTCAGCCTTGAATCTGAGTTATCTTCACTCGGATCTTGATCAACAGGCGACCAACATGAATCGCTTTGTGAACGGCCTTTCTGCGGCCTTCATCGTCACAGATGGCCCCTACTCTTTAGTCACCGAAGCTACATCGGGGCTTGGAGGTGTCCGGGGCAGTGTTCATGGGGTTAATTTTCAACCAGGGGTCTTCCTGACAGACAAGCTTCAGCTGGTAGGACGCTACCATTTTGCCGTCGCGGATGATCCTGGGGGTATTCGCGCTCAGCGCCGTTATGACCGGAATGTTGGCCTGAACAATGGCAGCATGTATCAATCGGGTTACTTGGGAATAAACTACCACATTGCAAAGCATCGCATCAAGGTCATGAGCGGAGTGGAATACTCGCGTCTCGACAATCAGGATTGCTGGACAGGTTCGGTAATGTTTCGATTCTTCTTCGGTCCTCATTCAAAGGGGCCTTTCCCCATGGCACAGACCTTGGAAGGAATCTGGTAAATCGCCTGCAATCTCGGCTGGCAAGCTGACGAATTCAGGTCAGAAATGGTTGAATGAGTTTTTACCCGCCCCGTATTGAAGTCACCATTGGCAACCAGCGTGTGCGATTGATCAAGGGGCATGTTGTTGCCCGAGAGTGGCCTTGCAGCACTTCCAAGTTTGGCGTCGGTTTCACCGAGGGCAGCTATAAAACCCCACTGGGCAGGTTCATCATCAAAGAAAAGCATGGGGATGGCGCGGATATCGGCACGATCTTCAAAGCCCGTCAACCTGTGGGGATGTGGGTGCCAGAAATGGACACGATGAGTGATTTTGTGCTCACGCGCATTCTGTGGCTCCAAGGGTTGGAGGCGCGGAATGCGAACACTTATCAGCGCTACATCTACATTCATGGCACCCATGACGAAAAAAGCATCGGCAGGCCTGGCAGCCACGGCTGCGTTCGAATGAAGAATCGAGATGTGATGGAACTTTTTGACCTCGTATCAGTCGGTTCGCCGGTTTGGATCAGTGAGTGAGAATGTAAAAGATTCACCAGCACCCACTGAAAACCTTGCTGGGATTGTCAGGCTTTTTACATTCAAAAAATCCATGTCAGAAGCCTCCAAACAACCTCATCCTCTGGGTGACCTGCTGCTTACGGTCGTATTCCCATCGCTTGTCCTCGAGTATCTCAGCAAGCCTGACAAGCTGGGGCCGGCGTGGGCGCTGTTCGTGGCTCTATTGTTGCCTGTCGGCTTTGGCGTGTGGTGCTTCATCCAGAAGCGAGGTTTGAACTTCTTTTCGATCTTCGGACTCATTGCTGTGATAGTGACGGGCGGTTTAGGCTTGCTGAAGCTTGATCCCGTATGGTTTGCGGCCAAGGAGGCGGCATTTCCGACATTTCTCGGGCTTGCCTTCCCGCTGAGTTTTCGCTGGGGTCGGCCGCTGATCTCGGAGTTGCTGCTCAATCCTCAAGTCATCAATGTGGCACTCATCCAAAAATCTCTCGACACATCAGAGAAGAGTCTTGGCTTTCAAGTTCTCATGAGCCGTGCGTCGTGGGGTATGGCACTGACGATGTTTGGCAGTGCTGTGGCCAATTTTGCTCTCGCTTGGTATCTGTTGAACGGCAAACTGCCCGGTGGCGAGGATTACACTAAAGCCATCGGCCGGCTAAACTGGGTGAGCTTTATTGTGATCGGTATTCCACTGATTGCGGCAACTATGACGCTGCTTTTTTGGATGATGCGGGGCATCTCTCAACTGACCGGTTTGGAGCGCGATGATTTCATGAATGGAGGTCAGACTGTGCGCCGCCAAGTGAGACGCACACCCTAAGACAAAAAAGCCTCTCATGGAGAGAATCGTGTGTTGGTGAACGATTGTCCAATACCTTATGATGAAATTCTTTTTCCTATTCTTGCTCGTTGTGCCGCTTTCGGCTGCCGAAGTATTTGAAGCCGCTCTGGGGCGTGAGACCGAGCTGATCAAAGGGAAGGAGGCCGATGGCATCCTAGGAGATTTTGTGCTACGCAATGATAAGGTGGAAGCGCTCATCTCTCAGAACGCACCGAACCGCCGTGCCAATATGAGCACGTTTTACGGTGAGGACGGCGTCACGCCTGGTGCGATGTATGACCTCACCTTGCGCGGAGCGAACAATGACCAGCTTGTGATCTACAGCCCCTGCGGCCATGGGCATGTCAGCTATGTGAAAATCGCAAATGTGAAGGAGGCAGGAAGTGCCGCAGTGGAGTCCGTGACGACCGCCGCGAAGAATGGCGGCGTTTTTAAACGCCATGAATACCGCGTTAAAGATGGCGTGCAGGGCATCTTCATCTCAACGGTGCTGCGCAACGAGACCGACAAGCCGCAAAAAACTTTCACGAAGGATGATTTCACTCGCTTCGACAGCACCGGCATCACTTCGGACGGGATTCGGTGGGCGGACGCGATCAATCCCGCGCACAAGTGTGGCTATGCTTTTGCTATGCTGAAGGTTACCGGCATCGAAAAAGTGACCGATACAATCGAGTTGCAGCCGAAACAGGAAGTCGTCATCTCGCGCTTCTTTGCCGTCGGCACCTCTCCAGCACAGGCGGTGGGTGAAGTGCGCCAGGTGAAAGGTGACAAAGTCACAGTGGTGAGTGGTCAGATTTACGATGAAACGGGCAAAGGAGTTATGTCAGCCTCGATTCTCGTTCCAGAGGGCGAAAGTACGGTTTCCGGCTATCCAGATGCCGAGGGCAAATTCAGCCTAAAGCTACCCGCTGGCATCACCGAGCTCACCGTCACTGATTTGGGCCGTCCGGAGGCCAAAATCAGCACTATGAATCCAAAAGCTGTTTTGAAAGCTGCTTCAGGCATCCGCTTTGCCATCACGGGGGAGGATGGAAAGCCGTTGCCATGCAAAGCGCACTTTGCGCCGCTCGATGAAAAGGCGCCAAAGCTCGATCTCGGGCCCAAGTGGCGTGCTCATGGCTGCGTGGATCAGTATCACAGTGAGGACGGCCATTTCACGCAGCAGCTCCCGCCGGGGAAATACCATGTCGTCGTGGTCCGCGGACCTGAATACAGCCACCTCGCCAAAGACATCACCATCGATGCGGGCAAGATCGTCGATTTCAAAGGTACGCTGAA
>Ga0208783_10001568_pt1 | contig 13474 bp, 16 predicted proteins | sample DEB19_08_DNA_2_FD_184529 | JGI IMG/M metagenome (GOLD analysis project Ga0208783, IMG submission 184529) | Aqueous microbial communities from the Delaware River and Bay under freshwater to marine salinity gradient to study organic matter... | ecosystem: Environmental > Aquatic > Marine >... | reverse complement strand
TCGTGCCTGTTAAGTGTTCACTATATGTTCCGATCTCCAAAAGAGTCCAGAGGGAGATTTCCGGGGCGGGGAATAATTCGGAATTGTTACCCGTCCTGAAGCCCGAATTCCGCCCCCGATTAATTCCCCGAGGCCCCAAGAAGCCCGATAAGTATTTGTTCCTCTTCCCAAATTGACGGGGAATAATTCTGGAGGGGCTTCAATTCCCCATTATTCCCCATTGCGCCTCGCTTTCCCTTTTGCCGCGGTGTTCTCCTCGGGTCGTTCGCAACAACGTGACCGACGAGACGCAGGATGCTTCACCACCCCACACACCTTCCGCTGCAGGACCAGACGGCGCTCGCCGTCGCCATGAGTGCAGCACACCGCCGCGCTGGCCGGCTTGCCCGCCAGGTGACAGATCCGGCGCGTGACCGCGATGACCATGCGCAGGACATCCTGCTGGACCTCGTCGCCCGCTCGCACCGCTTCGATCCCGAGCGCGGTTCCTGGGGCGCCTTTGTCACGGTGGTGACGCGCAATGCAGCACTCACCATCCTGGCTCGCTCCGCCCGGCCGCTTGCCTCCGACTGCGATGCCGACGACCTCATGTTGGAACCGCATGGGCATGCCGAGCGCTCTCTCGTGACCATGATCGATGCGAGGACGTTGCAGCGTCGCCTTCCCTCATCGCTGCGAGGCGTTCTCGCCACGCTCCTAGAGACGGCAAGCGTCACCGACGCTCAGGCCACGAGCGGTCAGTCGGCTGCAAGCTTCTACCGCGCCCTTCGCGAGCTGCGCCTTCGCCTCGTTGCAGCGGGTCTCGCACCTGCCGACGTCATCCAGAAACGCAATACTGTCGCAGTCAGCCAATGATATCCGCCATGCTGAATACCAAAACCTCTGTGCACCACATCGGCAACCGTGCACTCACCCCTAAGGACATCATGAACGATGTCGATCTCTGCGTTTGGGTCGCCGGCGCGAAGCCCGGAGACAGGCTGATCTACTATCGTGGCCACCTGAGCCGCGACCGGATGATGCACAGCGAGGGCTATGAGGAGCCCGTGCGCCGCAAGATCGGCGAGCTCGGAAATGCCGCTTGGAGCCTCGGTGACGAGAACTGGGTGCATCTGATCCAGCGCCGGATCGGCATGGGCGCCTGGGAATACATCGCCGTGCGCAAGGCCGAGAGGCCGAAGCAGAAGCCCGTCTATCGGATCATCCAGTCGCTCGCCCAGTCGGGACAGAAGCGCCGCCGCGATGATGAAGCCGCGCCAGCGATTACCGAGGCTGCCGGAGGACCCTTCGCCACCGGTCCGCCGCAAGGCGCCTGAACCAAAGTCCTCTCATCCACCCATGCCTTTTCAACCGTCAAACAACGGAACGAGACCCCATGTCCGCAATCGAACCCCAAGTCCCTGCGCTGGCCACCGGCCGGCTCCTGGACGCCATCGGCCCCGACCGCTTCATGCAGCTGCACACCGCGCTGGCAGGCAGTGGCCTCGAGGACATCGCCACCTCTCAACCCAGCGCGCAGTGAGGCCCATCATGGCAATCTCCCTTGCTTCCCTGAAAACTTCCTCGCGCCTGACCCCGCCGGCGATCATCGTTCATGGCGTGGCGGGTGTGGGAAAGACCACCTTTGCCGCGGGCAGCGATAGCCCGGTGGCCATCTGCACCGAGGACGGGCTCGGCACGCTCAAGCTGCCGCACTTTCCCCTGGCGCGAAGCTTCGAGGACGTCGTCGAGGCTCTTGCATCGCTTCATGCGGAACCCCATGAGCACCGCAGCCTGGTGATCGACAGCCTCGACTGGCTCGAGCCCCTGATCTGGCAGCATGCCTGCAAGATCAACAACTGGTCGTCCATCGAGGAGCCCGGCTACGGCAAGGGCTACATCGCGGCCCTCGACCTGTGGCGGCAGTACATCGACTGGATCAACGCGCTCCGCGAGGACCGCGGCATGATGGTGATCCAACTCGCCCACACCGACATCAAGCGCTTCGACAGTCCCGAGCATGAGCCCTACGACCGCTATGTCATCAAGCTCCACGCCCGTGCCGCAGCACTGCTGCAGGAACATGCCGATATCGTGCTGTTCGCCAACTACCGCATCTCGACGGTGAAGTCGGATGTCGGCTTCAACAAGAAGGTGACCCGGGCGCTCGGGAGCGGCGAGCGTGTTCTCTACACCGCGGAGCGCCCCGCCTTCCTCGCCAAGAACCGCTACGACCTCCCCGATGTGATGCCCCTGGATTGGGGCGCGTTCGGTGCGGCCTTGCCGAAGTTCAACTGATCAACCCGCCAGCACAGGAACCAGCATCATGGCACGTTTCGATACCACCTTCGACGCCAGCGGCGTCGAGCCCCTCACCGGCTACGAGCTTCTCCCCGCTGGGGATTATGTCGTCCAGATCGTCGAAAGCGAAATGCGCCCGACCCGCAACGGGAACGGCGAGTATCTCTGGATCGGGATGGACATCCTTGAGGGCCAATTCCAGGGCCGCAAGGTCTATGACCAGCTGAACCTCGTCAACCCGAACCCCACCACGGTGGACATGGCCCAGCGCACCCTCTCGGCCATCTGCCACGCCACGGGCGAGCTGCATGTCAGCGATTCCGAGGACCTGCACTTCAAGCCCATGACCATCCGGGTGTCGATCCGGAAGCCCAAGGACCGCGGACAGGAGCGCAACCAGATCCGCTACCTGGTGCCGAAGGACGAGCCCGCCACGGCGCCGGCGCGTCCGGTAACGCCCCAGCGCGCGGTGCGTGCCGCTCCCGGCGCCACACCCACTGCTACGCCCACGGCCCCGGCACGGCCCGGCGCCGCGCCCTGGAAGGCCAAGGCCTGAGGACCAACTGAGCCACCGCCGCCGGGTGCGTCCGGCGGCGGTGTTCCCCTCAAGATCACGGAGACATCGATGGATACCCTTCATACCGCTGATTCAGCGGCCGCCGGAGCTTTGCCCGAAGCTGCGCCCGATGCGCGCAGGCTGCAGCTTGCCGTCCTCGACGACAGCATTGCCCGCGTCCGCACCCAGATTGCCGCCGCCGATCTCGAACGACAGGCCAGGGGCAAGAAGATCGATCCCGACTGGTTCCACCGCGCCAAGACGGCGCTGCGGCACCTGCAGCGCGAGCGCGCCGAACTGCTCGCGACAACGCCGGCGGGAGCTGTCCGGAAGACGGCTCTCAAGGATGCCATCATCGCGGTGGCGCGTCGCGGCCATGATGAGGCGAGCTGGGCCGCTGTCCTCGATGAGGCCCGTCGCCTTGCCACGGGGGAGGAGCTGTGATGGTCAAGCTCCCGCCTTTGCCGTCGCCCACCGTGAACGCCATCTATGCCGCCTATGAAGACGTCCGTGGCGACGGCTTCCGCGAGCATCTCGGCGCATCGCTCATCGGAAAGTCCTGCGAGCGCGCCCTGTGGTTCGACTTCCGCTGGGCGACCGTGTCCCGGCACGAGGGCCGCATCCTGCGCCTCTTCGAGACCGGCCAGCGCGAGGAAGAGCGTCTGGTGCGCAATCTCCGCGCCACGGGCGCCACCGTGCTTGAGGTCGACCCGGCGACGGGGCGCCAGTTCCGTGTCGAAGCCCATGACGGGCACTTCGGGGGCTCGCTCGATGGCATCGCCATCGGCTTGCGCGAGGCGCCGAAAACCTGGCATGTCCTCGAGTTCAAGACCCACTCGGCAAAGAGCTTCGGCCAGCTTGTGGCCAAGGGCGTCGCGGCGTCCAAGCCCCAGCACGCGGGCCAGATGCAGATCTACATGCATCTGATGGGGCTAACGCGGGCCTTCTACCTCGCGGTGTGCAAGGATACGGATGCCTTGTACGCCGAGCGGGTGGAGGCGGACCCTGCCGAAGCCGGACGCCTGCTCGCGAGGGCCAAGCGCATCATCGATGCGGCGCGGCCGCCGTCCCGCATCAGCGAGGATCCGGCCTGGTTCGAATGCGGCATGTGCGACCACCATGCCGTCTGCCATGACGGCCAGCGCGCCCCGGTCAACTGCCGCACCTGCCTGCATTCCACAGCGATCGACGGTGGCTGGCACTGCGCCCGGTACGGCCACATGCCCGACTCCAACGACCAACGTATCGCCTGCGGCAAGCACCTGTTCATTCCGGACCTCGTGGCGGGAGACATCATCGATGCGGGGGAGGACTTCGTCTCCTACCGCATGAAGGACGGCTCGAGTTGGATCAATGACGCGCGTGACGAAGAGGAGGCGGTGTCATGCTGATGCTTCGTCCCTACCAGCAGGATGCGATCGACGCGATCTATGGCTACTTCGAGGAGCATAGGGGCAACCCCCTGATCGTGATCCCGACAGCCGGGGGCAAGGCTCTCGTGCTGGCGGCCTTTTCCGAGGGCGTCCTCAAGTCCTGGCCTGACCAGCGCATCCTGGTCGTGACGCATGTCCGCGAACTCATTGCCCAGAACCATTCAGAAATGATCGGCCTCTGGCCCGAGGCGCCGGCCGGGATTTATTCCGCGGGACTCGGCAAGCGCGAGGCGGACGCCCGCATCCTGTTCGCCGGCATCCAGTCGGTGCATCGTCGCGCCGCCGAAATCGGGCACTGCGACCTCGTCCTCATCGATGAAGCGCATCTGATCCCAACCACCTCGGCGACCATGTACCGGCGCTTCCTCGACGAGCTCACCGCCATCAATCCGAAACTCAAGGTGATCGGCTTCACCGCAACACCCTACCGGCTCGAGAGCGGCATGCTGCACGAGGGGGAGGGAGCGCTGTTCACCGACATCGCCTATCAGATCTCCGTGCGCGAGCTGATCGACCAGGGCTATCTCAGCCCGCTCGTCAGCAAGCAGCCGAAGACGAAGCTCGACGTCGCGGGGGTCGGCAGCCGGGGAGGCGAGTTCATTGCGAGCGAGTTGAAGGCGGCGGTCGACAAGGAGGCTGTGACACGGGCCGCCGTATCCGAGATCATGGCCTATGGCGCGGACCGCAAGTCCTGGCTTGCCTTCTGCTCGGGCGTCGAGCATGCCCGCCATGTCGCGGAGGAGTTCCGCAGTCGCGGTATCCTCTGCGAGACGATCTTCGGCGATACGCCGAAGGACGAGCGCGACCGGATCATTGCCGCGTTTAAGCGCCAGGAGATCCGGGCGCTCGCCTCGATGGGGGTACTGACGACCGGCTTCAACGCGCCGGCCGTCGATTTGATTGCCATGCTGCGGCCGACCAAGTCGGCGGGGCTTTACGTGCAGATGGCGGGGCGTGGCACGCGGCTGGCATCGGGCAAGGTAAATTGCCTCGTTCTGGACTTTGCCGGCAATGTCGGCCGTCACGGGCCGATCGACCTGGTCGAGCCGCGGAAGCCTTACGGGCGAGAAGGCGGCGAAGCCCCGACCAAGCTCTGCCCGGAATGCGAGAGCATTCTTCCGATCGCCGCAACCGAATGCCCCGATTGTGGCTACGAGTTTCCGGCGCCGGAGATGAAGATCGCGCCGACCGCTTCGACGCTTGCCATCCTCTCGGCGAAACGTGATCGCTGGGTGGAGGTGACCTCCGTCGACTACCGGAAGCACACCAAGCAGGGCAGCCCGCCATCCTTGCGGGTCGAATATCACTGCGGCCTCGCCATCCACCGCGAATGGGTATGTTTCGAGCATCAGGGCTATGCCCGGCTCAAGGCAGAGGGCTGGTGGCAGCGCCGGTCGGTGGCGCCGCAGCCCATGACCGTTGATGAGGCCATCGGCTCCTCGGCGAGCCTGCGGCGTCCCAGCCACATCTTCGTGCGCACCAACGGACAGTTCACCGAAGTCGCAAAATACAGGTTCGAAGCATGCTCAAACGCTCAACCGGCCTCTGCGCCGTCTGCCACCGCGAGCCCCGCCACCATGGCTGGTTCGATGCCTCGTATCGGGCTTCCGATCCCCGGCGCGAAACAAGTCGAAAACGCTTCTGCAGCTGCACCTGCCAGGACATCTGCCACGCGAGGAAAGGCATGATCGACCCCACCCCGAACGAACAGGCGGCCATGGAGCATGGCGGCCAGATGGGTGGCGAGCATCTCGACAGCATCGGCAAGACCGACATGCTGAGCCTCACGCCGCAGGAATGGAACACCTTCATCGAATGCGTGGTGACGGGCTACTGCGACTGCCTCCGTGAACTCGCATCCACCGACAGAAACCGGCTTGACGCCATGAAAGAGGGAGTGCCGTTCTGATGGCTAACATCAACTTCATGGCGCGCTACGGCGAGCGGCTGGTGAGCAACGGCTATGCCATCCTGCCGATCGCACCCGGTACCAAGAAGCCCGGCCGCCATGTGCGCGGCAAATGGGCCGACTATCCCGAGTGGAATCGCCATGCGGCGAGGCCCACCACCGAGATCGAGCTCAAGGCCTGGTCGCGCTGGCCGGGTTGCGGCGTCGGCATTGTTGGCGGGTCGGTGGCGGCAGTGGACATCGACATTGTCGAAGATCCGGAATTGGCACTGAAGATCGAGCAATTGGCGCGCGAGCGCCTTGGCGACACGCCAGCCGTGCGCATCGGGCGGGCGCCCAAGCGCATGCTGGTCTACAGGACGGCGGCGCCCTTCAAGGGTATCAAGCGCCATCCGCTGGAGATTTTGTGCCTCGGCCAGCAGTTCGTGGCCTATGCCATGCATCCCGACACGGGCGAGCCCTATGCGTGGCCGGAGGAGGGGCTGGCGGATCTGGACATCAGCAGCCTTCCCGAGGTCGACGAGGCAAAGGCGCGGGCGTTCCTGGATGAGGCCGGAGCCTTGTTGCCGCCAGAGCTGCGCCAGAAGGCATTGAGCGTTTCGCGCAAACCTGAGTCCACGCTTCCCTTCCACGGGCAGAAGGGCACGTTGCCTGCCATTCGAGCCGCACTTGCCCGCCTGCCCAATGAAGAGCTCGATTACGATAGCTGGGTGCGCGTCGGAATGGCGCTGAAAGGGGCGCTCGGCGAGGAAGGGGCGAGCCTGTTTGCCGAATGGTCGGCTGAAGCCCGGAAGAACGATCCCGCCACCACGGCCAGGTCGTGGGCGAGCTTCCGTCCCGACCGCATCGGCGCCGGCACGATTTACCGGCTTGCCATGGAGCGGGGCTGGCAGCCCGAGCCCGGCATGATCCTCGATGGCGAAGCGCAGGACGAGGTCCATCCCGCAGCGGATCTGCTTGCGCGGCTTGGTGAGCAGGCTGCAGACATTGCAGCACCATCTCCACCTGCCTCCGCCTTCGATCTGGTCATCCCGGACGGGCTGGTGGGCGATCTCACGCGCTACATGATCGCCACTGCGCGCCGTCCGCAGCCGCTCCTGTCGCTCGGCGCCAGCCTGTGCGCCGTGGGCGCGCTGATGGGAAGGCTCTACCGCACCGAGAGCAATCTCCGCTCCAACCTCTATGTCGTTGGCATCGCCGACAGCGGCTCCGGCAAGAACCACGCCCGCGAGATCGTCAATGAGGTGTTCTTCGAGGCGGGGCTCGCCAATCACTTAGGGGGAAACAAGATCGCCTCGGGCGCAGGGCTGCTGACCGCACTCCATCGCCAGCCTGCCATCCTGTTCCAGATCGACGAGTTCGGCATGTTCCTGTCCGCAGCCGCCGACCGGAAGCGCTCGCCCCGGCACATTACCGAGATCCTCGACAATATGACCGAGCTCTACACGGCGGCAGGCGGCATCTTCCTCGGTGCGGAATATGCAAACCGGGACGGCATGAACGAGCGGCGTGACATCGTCGAGCCGTGTCTCTGCGTCTACGGCACCACCACGCCATTGCACTTCTGGGGCGCGTTGCAGGGTGCCAATGTCGCCGATGGCTCGCTCGCCCGCTTCCTCATCCTGCCGAGCGATGAGGATTACCCCGATGAGAATCTCGCGGCGGGACGGCGGCAGGCGCCTTCGGCCCTCATCCGCGGCCTGCAGAAGATTGCCAGCGGCGGCGGGCATAAGCGCGGCAATCTCGCGGGCAAGACGTCAGGCGCCAGTACCGCCGTTGATACCGCACTCGTGCCGATGACGGAGGAGACCAGGACCCGCTTTGCACAACTGAGTGCCGAGTTGACGGTGGAATTGCGCGCGGCCGCCGGAACGCCGTTCACCGCGATTCTCGCGCGCATCGGTGAGAACGCAACGAAGCTCGCCCTGATCGTCGCTGTGGGCAGAAATCCTGCGCGCCCTGTCGTGGAAGCAGGTGACGCGGAATGGGCGATCCGCTTCGTGCGTTACTTCGCCAGGCGAACGATGGATGCGGTGGAGCGGCATGTCGCGGATACCGAAACAGAGGCCCAGCTGAAGCGTCTCCGCGAGATCATCCGCGCGGCAGGCAGCGCCGGCCTCTCGAAGTCGGAAGTGACGCGCGCATCGCAATGGCTCAAGTCGCGGGATCGCAACGAAATCCTCGATACGCTCATTGAAAGCGGTGACATCAAGCCCGTCATGCGGGAGACTCGCGGCCGCCGCGCCATGGTCTACCGCGTGGTGGTCTGAGGGGCTTCCTTCAATGCGCTTCATTCTTCAATTGAAGGAAGTTTGCCCGCAAGCTGCTGATTTGAATCGGTTTTGCGTCCGACGACCCTTCTTTCAATCTTTCAGGGGGATACCTGTAGGTATGGGAAGTCCCCGCGCGCGGTGTCGTTGGATGTGGTATCTATTGAAATAATAGAAATATTGAAAGAAGGTATAAGACATAGATATCACAAGGGCTTAGCAGCCGACTTCTTTCAAGAACGCATCTTGAAGGAATTGAAGAAAGTCCGAGGCGGTTAGCCGCCACGAAGATGACCAGACCAGACCCCTTTCGGGTCCGGGCGATGCGCCTCCCTCACCGGACAGCGGCATCGCCCCGGCCGCCAACCCGAAACGGAGGTCGTCATGACCCAATCCACAGAACATCCCGCGAGCATCCTCGCCCTCGACCTCGGCAGCACCACCGGGTGGGCCGTGCGCACCGCGCGCTGCCGCATCCTCCATGGCACGGCCGAATTCCGGCCCAACCGCTACGAGGGTGGCGGCATGCGCTACCTGCGCTTCGGCAAGTGGCTGGAACAGACGCTGGAGGTCACCGGCGGCATTGACGTTGTGTATTTCGAAGAAATCAGGCGGCACGCCGGCACGGACGCGGCACATGTTCACGGTGGGCTGCTCGCCACCCTGACCTCATGGTGCGAACAGTACAGCCTGCCGTATCAGGGCGTGCCAGTAGGCACCTGGAAAAGGCACGCCTGCGGAAAGGGCAATGCCGACAAGCAGGCGGTGATCGCTGCAGTGCGTGAGCGAGGGTTCGAACCTGCCGATGACAACGAGGCCGACGCCATCGCCATCCTGCTGTGGGCCCTCGACACGAATGGCGGTGTCGCATGACGAGCCCCGCCGAGAAGTTCCTGAAGCACGTTGCCAACGTCATCGCCGAGCGCAGCACTCAGTACGGCGATGCTACCAGCAACATGGCGGCCATCGCCGCGCGCTGGTCGTCAACGCTGGGCCGTGAAGTCAAGCCGGCACAGGTAGTTCTGTGCCTCCTCGACCTGAAGCTGGCCCGCCTCGCTCACGACCCCACCCACGAGGACTCGGCAGTCGACGTCTGCGGCTACGCCGCCCTGCTGCGCGAGATCACCGAAACCTCTAAGACGGAAGGACGCTGAACATGGCAGCTGGACGCAAGCGCAAGCCTGGCAAGCGCTACCCCTGTGGGAAGCTCACGAAGCAGCAGCTGGAGATGGACGCCATGAGTACCGTGATCGATGCCCGGCGCCGGCATTTTGGGGTCACCGCGAAACAGGCGAAGGACGAGAGGCTTGGCACGGCCCTAGGGCGCCTCGCCTTCCGCGAACTCATCAGTGAGACGCAGTATCAAACGGGTGTTGCCTTCGGTCAGCTCTATCGCGACCACCACGTTATGGTTGGGCTGCCCTCACCGAGCCCACGCTCCGTGGCGGGCTTGCTGATCAACGAGGGCATCTTCGGTGCCAGCCCCAGTGAGCCGGTGCTGGATGTGCTGGAGAAGCTTAAGCGCCGCTTCAACGACGCCACCAATGCGCTGGATGCCTGCGATCGCGAGCACCGCATGTCGTCAGGGCGCCGACCGACGCTGCTGGTCTATCGGGTCATTTGTTCTGATGAGGATGCGATGCATTGGCCGGAGGAAGACATTGGGAACCTGCGGGTGGCGCTGAATGCGCTGGTGAGGGTTTTTCGGATGTGATTGCTAGACCTGCAGCCTGGGAAGCTGCCGTTCTACCGCTGAACTACGCCGCGATGGAGCGGACATGAGTGGAGCGGCGACGGGGCGGCATGGGGACGCTAAAGGAAGTCCGCATCAAATTACTCTATCTTGTCAATCGATGAGCGAGCTCATTTGCTACGCCCCTTAAGCTCCACTACAACGTCCTTTACCTCGTCATCCTTGCTGAGATAGAAAGTTACGTCTCCTTTGAACCACCCAATTCTCACAGTCGCTTTATAGAAAGCTTCCTTATCCAGTGCCCCAAAGTTTATCTTCGGCACTCCGTTCGTGATCAATTTACAGAGATTAACGTTTCTGCGTACTTTGCCGTAGGGCCCTTCGAGAGAGGCTTGGGCCATCACACGGCCGCTACGGTCGCAACGCTTCGCGAATTTAGCTAAATTACGTCTAAGTTTAAGCGGAACGCTAACGTTTACTGAACCAGAAGTGACGACTCCGCCTTCGGGGATGTAGAGAATAGGTGTGTTACCTGCCAAATTTTGATAAGAACTTTCATACGGGGTCGCGTCGTTGAATATTTGTCTGCCATTATATGTATTATAAGTATTAAAAGCTCCGAAGTGCTCCGCAATAGAGCCATTAGTGCCCGCGGCTGTGTTACTTATATTCCTGTTGGATAAGATCGTCGTACACGAATTCGACATAGCTGTCGGGCACGACCAAAAAACGCCCTGCGATCCTGCGGCGCCAACAGCAAGTCCTCCTTGACTGTCATAGGATACTGCAGTTACTCCCGATACAGTCTTGGCCCAATTGAGACAACCATTCGCGTTATTCAGATCGCAACGCCAGAGAATTCCATTCGCAAGTCCCGCCCACAGATAACCTGCTCCGACTGCCAGGCTTTGCACAGCAGAATTGCCCGGATTATTGAAGTCCGTGCAGGCGTTCGGCGTCGAAAGATCACAGCGCCATATTAGACTGTCATCACGGTTTATCTTATCGGCAATAAGACCGACATAGAGCCATCCGTTTGCGATGACCATTTCACCAGGGTTTCGATTTCCAGCATTATCAAAAAGGAGGCAATCTGAGGGGGGTGGAGATGGAACGTTTCCCGTCCACTCGATGTCAGATGGACAGCGATATATGGTCCCATCACTTTGACCGATCCATAGGTATCCACTGGAAGCGGCTATGCTCCATACTTCAGTATTAGAGCTCGAGGGGTTGAATGGACCAACAAGGATTGTGGTACAGTTCAAGCCATATCCAGATATGGGGCACTTGTATGCCCATCCTTGTTTTTGAGTGGCGAGGTAAACATACGTACCGTCGGTTGCTAGCGGGAGATTTGGATTATAAGCAACTGTATCAATTTCAATACTATTCGTTAAGTTTCCGAAGCATCCCGCTATTGATGCTGACGACGTTGGGTCTTGGCAGACGCTCACATTTTGCCCATCCCAAGCCCACAACGCATCAACGGTGGTTACCGTCTGAGCTCTCACGCTTGAGCCGCACAAAAGAATACCGGTTACAAAGAATAATCCGATGAGGTTGCGGAACAATTTCTGAAGAGCTCGGGACATTCTCATGACCTCATGGTCCTGGTGCTTGGCGACACGACAATAGAGACAGCGATGCAAGCGGCGGCGACGACGAGCTCTTGCCTATACTGTCTCAATTCGGTAGTCACCGAAAATTAGTAGTTTTCTTCGGGCTGCTGATTGTGTTCTTCGGGCCATGGTTTTGATTTTTGCCTGTGGGCAGCAGTTTCATGGGGCGCTCCTATTCGGTGCGCAATAGCGGAGGTCCCGCTCTGCCAATGAGCTAAGTATATTCACTATGTTAAGGAGCAGCTACCAACACTGTCGCGCCGTGATGCTCCCTTGCGATGTGCTCCCAAGCCTGTCCGGCATCAGCACTCTTGAGACAGACCGGGTGCCTTGAGGAAGGGAGGATTTCTGGCTCATCGTAGCTCATTAGGAGAAGCGCAGATGAGACATAATTCCGAGAGGCGGGCGACGCCCGATCAGATCGTTAAGGACATCCGTCGGGCCACCCGGAAGCACAATTCGTCCGAGGAGAACACCTGGGTCGTTCTGGAGGGGCTCCGTAGCGAGTACAGCATCGCCGCGCTGTGCCGGCGAGAGCTCATTGCCTGGAGCCTGCAGCACAGCTGGTCGAAGGAGTTCCTGGAGGCTGGGAAGAAGCGCCTGGCAGGGGATACGGCCGGGGCGGCGACCAGCGGCGAGGTCATCTGACTGATTTAGATGAAAATCGTCGCCTTCAGGCTCACAAATTTTTCACAAAGCTCAGAATATACAATACTTCTTGCTCGATGTTGTTACGGCTTCGAAAATATCGACTAGTGCCAATGCTCCACGATGTTCCTTAGCTATCTTCTCTCAATTCTTCCTGTCCAAGTTGCTATAGATTATATGCTTTGCAGCAAAGAGCGCCAGTCAATCTTTCAGAAACTCAATAAACGTGGAACTGACGCCCACTGCTTGGACGCTACGCCCATCATTTGCGCCGCTTCTTGAGTGTCACGCTTACGTCCTGCACATTCCTGTTGTTGATTACGAAATCCGCCTGGCCGTAGAGGCTCCTGCTCTGCACCGTTACGCGGTATTGGCCGTAATCGAGTGCGCTAAATTCAATTTCTGACCGCACTGCATTTGCATCATAGAATTTGCACAGATTGACTCTGCGCTTCAATTTCATGCCATAGGGACCACTTACAGATACGGTGGCCATGGCTTGGCGACCTTGTTTGGAGCAGAACTTGGAGAGGCGTGTGGCATCATCGGAGAATGGCACTTTTACTCTCGCCGTACCATTGGTGGTTATTCCCCCAGCAGGGATGTAGAGTAAGGCGGGGCCATAAAGATTTGAGCTGGACTGAGAATACACCTGCGCACTGCCAGACCAGATACTGAAATAATATCCTGACGACTGTAGCGTGCCGGACCCCCAAACATTACCCTCTCCTGCCGCGACACCCCGGATGAAAGGTTTAGAGCCACTTTGCGGTTGTACAAGCGTTTTGCAAGAATTTGGATTGGACGTGGAGCAAGACCATAGAATGCTAGGATTCGGGGTCTCAATAATGACTCCGAGAGTACCTTGCCCGTCGTAGGATATTCCATTGATCAGCTGCCTAGCCTTGTCCCAGACGGAGCAAGAATTTGCGACCAAGAGATCGCATCGCCAGATTATCCCATTCGCAAGGCCTGCCCAGAGATAGCCGGCGCCAGATGTGAGACTATAGACGGTATTGTTGCCGGGTTTATCAAGGACCGTACATGCGTTTTCTATCATCGA
>Ga0208783_10001566_pt1 | contig 13480 bp, 11 predicted proteins | sample DEB19_08_DNA_2_FD_184529 | JGI IMG/M metagenome (GOLD analysis project Ga0208783, IMG submission 184529) | Aqueous microbial communities from the Delaware River and Bay under freshwater to marine salinity gradient to study organic matter... | ecosystem: Environmental > Aquatic > Marine >... | reverse complement strand
CCACGCGGCGATGGCCCTTACGTCACTCGATGCGCTCGAGGAAAACCTCCAACGGCGCCGCGACATCGCCGACCGATACCGCAGCGCGCTCGCCGGCGTGCCCGGCATCGGATTCCAGGTCGTCGACCCCGCCGACCTCAGCACCTACAAGGACTTCACGATCACCGTCGACGCCGACTCTTTCGGCTGCTCACGCGATGTGCTCGCCCGGGCGCTCTCGGCCGAGGGGATCGACACCCGCAAGTACTTCTCGCCGCCAGTGCACCGTCAGCGTGCGTACGCCGGGCTGCCGACCGCCGACCTCCCGGTGACCGATGCCGTTGCGGCCCGCGTGCTCTCGCTCCCGATCTTCCCCGCCCTCACCGACGACGAGCTCGAGCGGGTAGCCGCCACCGTCGCCGCGATCGGGGCCCACGGAGCCGAGGTAGCCGACCACCTCATCGGTCGCGAGCAGCCCGCTCCCGCACCGATCGACCTCGACTGACGCCGTCCGACCGGCGCCGCACGCGCGTCAGCGGGGAGAGCGACCCGGCGGCGCGGTGAATGCCGCCAGCGTCGTGACCGCCGCCGTGCCGATAACGAGCGCCGCCGTCAGCGTTGCGGCGAGCGGCGTCAGAATCGAAACGAGCACGGCGATGACGGCGAGCCCCGCCTGGGCGGCGATCACGAGGAGTACGGCCGAGCCCGGCGACCGGCCGCGGTCGACCAACTGGTCGTACACGTGACCGCGGTCACCGACGAGAAGGGGCCGCCCCACCCGGAGCCGGCGGACGATCGCGACCGTGGTGTCGGCAACCGGAACGCCGACGAGGAGCAGCGCGGCCACCGCCGTCGGTATCCCCTCCCCCCACGCGTCAACGAACAGCACCGCGAGGGCCGTACCTACGAGGTAACTGCCGCTGTCGCCGAGGTAGATGCGAGCGGGTGGGCGGTTCCAGACGAGGAACCCCCCCAGGCCGCCGGCCAGCGCGAGGGCGAGGGTCACGCCGTCCCCCCCGAGAACCGCGGCAAAGCCCAGCGCGGCAACGACCGCCGTACCACCGGCCAGGCCATCGAGGCCGTCGAGCAAGTTCACCGCGTTGACGAGGGCCACCGTCGCCACAACGGCGAGCAGTCCGCGCCCGGGGGACCCAGCGCCCACGGCGACGGCCACCGCCCCGCCGATCGCGAGTTCGAGCGCGAGTCGGAGTCGGGCCGGGAGTCCGGCGCGGTCGTCGGCGAGGCCGAGTGCCGCCGCGGCGACGAGGGGAACGAGAACCGCCGGACGGCTCACCGCGACCGGTCCGAGCAATGCGGCCAGAACCGCGAGCCCGCCCAGGTACGGCACCGGCCGTCGGTGCACCTTGAGCGGCCCCGGCCGGTCGACGAGCCCCACCCGGCGGGCCAATCGCCCGGCGAGGGGTGCCGTCACCACCGCGACGGCGAAGGCGAGGATCAGGGCCACACCAAGACGTCCTGCTCGACGCCCCGGTGCACCGAGTCGCGACCCGCGCGGCGCAGGCCCGCGCTCTCGTAGGCCCGTACCGCAGCATCGTTGCCGACGGCCGTGAGCACGCGAACACGCGGACAGCCCCGGTGCCGGGCTTCCGCCAGTGCCGCGGTCGCGAGCGCAGCGCCGGTGCCCCGCCCGCGGGCCGCCGGCGTCACGGCCAGGGCGAGGATCTCGGCGGTCGGACTGCTCTCTCCCCCACCGGCCCGCCCGCCGTAGCGCAAAGTCTCGAACACCGACCGGGGCGCGCGGAGAACCGGGATCATCGCCGCGAGCAGGGCGAGCAACCAGTCACGGGCGAGGAACTCGCGGTAGAAGGCTCGGACGTCGTCGGCGATCGCGACGAAGCCGGCGACCTCACCACCCGCCGCACCGTCGGCCCCATCGTCGGTCACCGCGACGAGTACGGCCACCCGACCGGAGCGCACCGCCCGCCGGTACAGCCGACGCAGGAAGCGCGGGCCGAGCGAGGCCAGGAAACCCTCGGGGATGCACTCGGCGTGCAGCCGAGCGACGACTACGGCGTCGTCGGGGCGAGCCGTCCGGATTATCACGCGTCCGCTCCGAGGATCCGGCGGTACACGGCGAGGGTCGTGTCGATGCAGCGCTGCTGATCGAAGTGCTCGGCCGCCCGGCGCATCCCCGCCGCACCCATTGCCGCGCGCCGGTCGGGGTCTTCGGCGATCGCGAGGATCGCTGCGGCGAGCGCCTGCGGGTCACGGGGCGGCACGAGCAGCCCGGTCACATCCGGATCCACCACCTGCCGACACCCGCGAATATCGGTGGCGATCACCGGGAGCCCCATGGCCGATGCCTCCATCGCCGAGCGGGGAAAGCCCTCCCGGAGGGAGGCGAGGACGTACACGTCCATACCCGCGTAGCAGCGAACGACGTCGTCGCGAGCGCCCAGGAATCGCACCGCCGCCGCCGCGGCTTCGAGGTCGGACGGCGACAGCGCGTCGGTCTTGGCCGGATCCGATCCGCCGACGACCGCGAAACGTACGTGGGGTGCCCGCGCCCGGACGGCGTGAGCCGCGGCGAACACATCGGCGTAGCCCTTCTCGGCGACGAGTCGGCCGACGCACCCGACGACGAGGTCGTCGGCGTCCACCGCGCCGAGCTCCGCCCGCATCGCCGCCCGGTCGGCCGGATCGACCCCGGCCGGATCGAAGCGGACGAGATCGATCCCGTTGCCGAGGAGCACGAGCTTGTGCTCCGGGACTCCGAGCCGCCGGAGGATCGCGACGTCCTCGGGGTTCTGCACGAGCTCGGCCTGCGAGCATGCTCCGGCCACCCGCTCGGCCGAGTAGACCGCGGCCCTCCGCAGCCACCGGTCGCCGGGTTGGGCGTAGAGGCCGTGCACGGTGTTGACGATGCCGGGAACCCGCGCCATCCGGGCGGCGAGACGCCCGTACACACCGGGCTTCGGATTGTGGGTGTGGACGATGGCGGGCCGGAGTCGGCGAAAGAGGTGCACGAGCTCCGCGAGCGCCCGGAAGTCCTCGATCGGTGCGGTCGCCCGGGTGGCGTGTTCGAGGGGAAGGTGGCGAATTCCTCGTGCCGTCAACGCATCGACGTACGGCCCCGGTGCCGAGCAGCCGACGACCTCGTAACCGGCCGCAGCGAACGCCTCGAGCTGGGGGCCGAGCAGCAACTCGAGGCTCATGTCGGTGGTCGCGACGTGCACGACCAGCGGTCGGGTCACGTACGCGCCCCCGCGTAGCGCACCCGGTTGAGTACTCGACGGAGGTCGTCCTCGAGCGCCATACCGCCCGCGACCTTCGCCGCGAAGTACCCCATGCCGTCGGAGACCTGAACGGGCGAGCGGCAGAGCCGGTAGGGATCGGTCCGCCCCGCGACATTGGCCCGGGTGCCGGCCAGCGCGGCCGACCGGAACCGCTCGCGCACGAGCGCCCCGTTTGCCACCGACGGCGCCACCGCCTTGGGGTACGCGAAGTCGCGCGCCACGCGACCCAGGTGCTCACCGATGAGGGCGACCGACCGATCGAGATCGGTGGCGGCCTCCACCGGAGTCGCCCGATCGAGGAGCAGGTGGCCGTGGGTGTGCGAGCCGACATCGACCAGACCGCTGCTGCACGCATCGGCCAAGGCCGACCACGAGAGCGCCCGGCCCCCCGAGACCGGTTCGGTTCCCGCTCCGACGAATCCCGTGGCCAGGTAGAGCGTCGCGGGAACCCCGTGGCGGCCGAGGGCGGGCACCACCCGATCGACGAAGTCGGCGGTGCCGTCATCGAAAGTCACGACGATGCCGTCGGCGGGCCCGTCACCGCCCACTCGATCGAGCGCTTCCGTGAGGGTGCAGGCGCGTCCCGACGCTGCGATCGCAGCCAACTGATCGTCGAACAGAGCGGGCGGGAGGTCTACCTCCGACCCGGTGTCGGCTCCGACTCGGTGGTAGAGGAGAACGACAACGCCCGGACTGCGGACGCGAAGCCGGTCAGCGAAGCGGGCCGCCGCCTTCAGGGCCCGGCGGCCCCGGGTCACAGCACCGAGTGCTTGCGATCGACCATGACGACGCCGAACGGCGTCACGCCCGCCAGTTCCAACCTCGCGGCGGCCGCCCTCGCCTGCACCTGGGTGATCTCGCCGGGTTCGATCGCCCAGAGCACACTCCGCGTCGCCCACGCCACGAGCGTGGCGTCGGCGTCCTCCAACAGGGCGGGACCGGCGATCACGGTGACGTCGACACCGGAGTCGGCGAGCGCGTGCAGCAACGGCGGGAGACCGTCGATCGGTAGGTGGAGCACCGGCTGGTCGGCGGGCGGCACCACGACGAGGTTGGGGGCCTTGTCGGTGGTGGCCAAACGATCGCGCAGGTGTCCGTTGAGGCGACCGCCCTGCGCCAATTCGAGAAGCTCGGGGAGGGCGGCGCCACCGGCCCGGGGCAATGAGAACGGCTTCATGTACCACGACTGCTCGGGTCCGGTAGCGACGAGCGCGACCCTCAGGCCCAGGCGCGAGAGGGCGGCGGCGAAGTTGGCCGCGACGGGCTCGTGGGTGTCGCCGTGCGGAGTGCTCACCATGATCGCCCGAGGGAGCCGATCGGTCGCGATGGCCGTGGCCGCCAGACCGCGGTAAGCGTCGGCCGCCACCGATGACGGGTGGGCGAGCACCGCGAAGTCACCCTCACCGTTGACCGGGATGCGTGAGAGCACGGGCGCCGAGAACGCCGCCGCAGCCGTCGCCGAGTCACGGATCGTCCGATCGGAGCGATCGACGATCACCGCTGCGCCCCCCGCTACGAGAAGACCGAGAAGCAAGGCCACGAGAGCCGGCATGGTCGTCGGTCGGGAGTGGGTGACCCGCGCCGCAGGGGTCTGGGCGATACGCCGGAAGGTCGTCTGCTGGACCCCTTCCACCCGCAGAGAGGCCAACTGCTCGGCCATGTCGCCGATGACCTGCTGCAGTTGCTGACGCTCGTACGCGAGGTTGAGGGCGTAGGTCGACGGCGAAACTTCGGGTACGGGCGGGCGCCCGCCGTCGCCTGTGCGCGAGCCTCCGCCTCTGCCGCCCGGCGAGTCGTAGCGAAGGATGCCGCCGTAGACGATAGGCATGAGTTTCGCGAGTTTGTAGTCGACGATCTGCAGTTCGTCATGGAAGGCCTTGATCCGCTCGCGGAGCCGCCGGTCCTGCTGCCGCAACTGCTGCGCGTTCTCGAGCCGGTGCGCCTCCACGAAGGCATCGGCCCAGCGGCTCGCGACGGCTCGGGCCTGGGTGCCGGTCGGGGCGGCCACGATCAGGTCGAGGGTTCCGCGCTCCTTGTCACGCCGGGCGTTGAAACGGGTGCGGAGTGCGTCGGGCCCGGCGTTGGGGCCGAGTGCGCTCGCGACCGTGGTCTTGGCCAATGCCAGTCGTTGCGGCGCCGAGAGCGTGATGTCGGGCGCCGTCGTGGTCGAAACCCGGTTGCCGTTTCGGTTGCCCGACCCCTCGGCCTCCTTCTCGGGCGCCGCCACCTGAACCGTGGCCACGCTCCGGAAGCGGACGGGCGGGCGGGTGCTCACCCGCGCGAAGACGAAGATACCTACGCCGACGACGACGAGGAGGAAGATTCCGGTCGCGAGCCGCCAGCGCCGTTGCAGGGCCTGGACGACGTCATCGAGGTTCAGCGCCGTTCCCTCTCCGTGCTTCGGTTCCGCAGGGCCCGGTTGGAGCCTGTGGGCTCCCCGGCACCACCCGTCGGGCGGAGCGGCACCGACGCGGGGCCGGTCCCGGACCGCTTCCGTGCGGCACCGAGGTCAGTTGCTGAGTGGACGATACTACCGAGCGTGTCCGGCGAACAGGCAGGCCGTTCGGCCCAGGAGGAGGTTCCGATCCGGGTGCTCTGGCTCGTGAAGGGACTCGGCGCCGGCGGCGCCGAGCGTCTCCTCGTCCTGTCGGCTCGGCATCGGGGCCCGGGCGTCGCCCCTGTCGCCGCCTACCTGCTCCTGGCCAAGAATGCCCTGCGCGGACCGCTCGAGGCCGCGGGGGTACCCGCCGAGTGCCTCGGGGTTCGCTCGGCCCTGGACCTGCGCTGGGTGCTCCGACTGCGTCGACTGCTCCGCCACGGCGACTTCGCCGTGGTGCACGTGCACTCCCCGATCGCCGCGGTGGGCGCCCGCCTCGTCCGGGCGACCCTCCCCCGGTCGCGGAGACCGGCGCTGATCACCACCGAGCACAACGTGTGGGGAAGTCACGCCCGGATCACCCGCCTCCTCGACGGCCTGACCGCCCGCGGCTGCGAGACTCACCTCGCCGTGTCCGACGCGGTGCGAGAGTCACTTCCCCGGCGCCTGCGCGCCGGGACCGAGGTCGTGCGGTACGGCATCGAGGTGGCTGCGACCGTCGCCCGCCGGTCGGAGCGGGCCGCCGCGCGGTCTGGGTTCGGCGCCGGACCGGACGACCTCGTCGTCGGCACCGTCGCGAACCTCCGGGCGACAAAGGGCTACCCCGACCTGCTCGAAGCGGCGCGGGTCGTAACCGAACGCGTACCCGGGTCCCGATTCGTCGCCGTCGGTCAAGGACCACTCGCCGAAGATCTCACCACCCTCCGCGACGCCCTCGGCCTCGGGGACCGGTTCTCCTTTCTCGGGTACCGCGAAGATGCCCCGGCCGTGATGGCGGGGTTCGACGTCTTCTGCCTCGCGTCACACCACGAGGGTCTCCCGGTCGCGCTGATGGAGGCACTCGCTCTCGGACTCCCCGTCGTGGCGACCACGGCGGGAGGGGTGGCCGAGCTCGTATCCGACGGCACCGACGCCGTACTCGTGCCGCCGGGCCGGCCGGCCGCGCTCGCCGAAGCGATCTCCGGTTTACTTGCCGACCCCGACCGCCGAGCCGCGCTGGGCCGGGCCGCCGGGGCGCACGCCGCCGACCTCGACGTCACGCGGGGAGTGGCTCGCGTAGAGGCCGTCTACGCCGAGGCGGCCCGACGGTGAGCGTCGCGCTCGTCACCCGGCCGGCGACGGCCGACGATCACCCCGCGGTCCTCGACCTGCTCGCGACCTCACTCGGGTGGAGCGAGGGCGAGGGGCTCGCCGAGTACTTCGCGTGGAAGCACCGGGCCAATCCGCTCGGACCGTCACCCGAGTGGGTCGCCGAGGTCGACGGCCGCATCGCCGGCTACCGCACGTTCCTGCGATGGGAGTTCGAGGACGGTGCCGGTCGGACCCTGCGCGCCGTACGCGCCGTCGACACCGCGACCCACCCCGACTTCCGGGGCCGCGGCGTCTTCCGGGCGCTCACGCTCGCCGCCGTCGACGCGCTGGCCGCCGAGGGGATCGACTTCGTCTTCAACACTCCGAACGACCAGAGTCGGCCTGGCTACCTGAAGATGGGTTGGCACACAGTCGGTCGCCTTCCGGCCGCCGTGCGGGTGCGCGGCATCCGGGGAGCGGTCCGGCTCCTCGGCGCCCGGGTTGCGGCCGAACGGCGACCGCTCCCCGGCGGGGGCGGGGTCGCCGCCCCCGAGCTCCTCGCCGACCCCCGCCTCGACAACCTCCTCGACCACCTCGGCCCGGCGGCGGGTCTACGGACCCGACGCACGGCGGCCCACCTCCGCTGGCGCTACGGACACCCGCCCCTCGGCTACCGCGCCCTGGCGCTCGACGACGACCCGAACTCCGGGATAGTCGTCTACCGCGTGCGCCGACGCGGCACCGCGCGCGAGGCCGCCGTCTGCGAGCTTCTGGTGCCGGAGTCGAACCGTCGCGCGATCCTCGAGCTGCTGCGCGCCGTGAGCCGCGCGACCCGGGCCGACCACCTGATCCGCCTAGCCGATGCGGGACCTCGGGCCGGGTTCGTGTCGGTGCCCCGCCTCGGTCCGGTGCTCACCTGGCGGGCGCTCGCCGCGGCCGACCGGCCTCCGGCCCTGACCGACTGGAACCTGGCCCTCGGTGATGTCGAGCTCCTCTGATCGACTTCGCACCGTCGCCCGAAGCGCGGTTTCGGCGACCCGCCGACGCTGGGCCCGCGCCACCCGGCTCCGCAACGGCGGACGGCGGGCGACCCTCGCCGCGCGCGCCCTCCCCCACCGGGCCGAGGCGCGGCGCCGATCCGCGCGGCTGCGGGCGACGCTCGCCCGAAACGGACCGCCGCCCGCACCAATCGCGACGACGGTCGTGCGCCTCGATCTAGGGAGCGCCGCCGTCGCCCGAGCCCTCGCGGCCGCCGACACGCCGTTCGTAACGCTCACGCTCGATACGAACGAATTGCTCGGCACAGCAGTCGACGCCCACCTGGCCGCCGCTCTCACCGGTGGCGTCGCCCTGGCGGCGCCGCTGATCGTGCATCCGTGCCGACCGGTCCGCTCGGCGACACCGCGGGACGCGACGGTGCGGGCCCGGGGTCTGACCGTCTCGGTGCACGACGGCGAGCCGCGGGTGACCGCGCTCGCCGCGGGAACCGACCCCGATCCGAACGGGCCGCCCGCGACCGTCGCCGCCGTCACGGGGGCGTACGCCGTCGTCGAGCGGACCGCGCTCCTCGCCGCCGGCGGGCTCGCCGGAATCTCCGACCCCGACGCCGCGATGCTCGACCTGTGCCGGCGACTCGCCGCCTGCGGATACGGCGTCGCCGTCGTACCGAGGGTCGCCGTAGTCGACCACCGCCCGGTGGCCGACCCCGCCGACCCCGATGCCCCGTTCGCCACTACGGGGCGAGCCTGGTCCGACCTCCTCGCTGCGCACGGCCCCGCGCTGCGCCGCTGGGCAGGCGACTGCGGACCGCCGTCGTTCGCGATCACCGTCGCCGCGCCCACGGCCCGAATCGCCGAGCGGTGGGGTGACTGGCACCTCGCCGAGGCGCTCGCCCGGGCCCTGCGGGCCTGCGGCCACGACGCACGGATCGCCGCGTTCGACCGGGCCGACGCACCGGCGACACGCTGCGCCGACGTGCACCTGGTCGTGCGTGGGCTGGCCTCGGTGCCGAGAACTCCGGGACAGCGCCACGTGCTGTGGGTGATCAGCCACCCGGAAGCGGTCACCCCGGCCGAATGCGATACCGCCGACCTCGTGCTCGTCGCGTCACCGCTCTTCGCCGAGCACCTGCGCACCCGGACCCGAACCCCGGTCGAGGTGATGCTCCAGGCCACCGACGCCGGGCGGTTCCACCCGCGGCCCCCCGACCCCCGGTACGCGCACGACGTGGTGGTCGTGGCGAAATCTCGCAACGTCCACCGCCGGATGGTGGCCGACGCCGTCGCGGCCGGGATCCGCCCTGCGATCTACGGGTCGGGCTGGGAGCGCTTCACGGACCCGGCCCTGATCGTCGCCGACCGCATCGACAACTCCGAATTACCCGCGGTCTACGCGTCGGCCGGCGTTCTCCTCAACGACCACTGGGACTCCATGCGCGAATGGGGATTCGTCTCCAACCGCATCTTCGACGCCCTCGCGTGCGGGACTCCGGTGGTCTCCGACCCGGTTGCGGGTCTCGCCACGCTCTTCGGCGATGCCGTCGTCACCGTCGAGAATCCCGCCGGACTGCGGGCCGCGGTCGATGCCGCGCTCGCCGATCCGAAGGCCGCCCGGACCCGCGCCGCCCGTGGTGGCGACGCCGTGCGGGCCGCGCACACCTTCACCCACCGGGCCGACCAACTCCTCGACGCGCTCCACCGCCACGGGCTCGACGCCGGCCGGCCGTCCGACTGACGCTCAGACGCCGGGTACCGCCACCGGTACCGGCGGGAGCACCCCGGGAGGGCTCACCGACCTCGAACGAGTCGGATCCCAGATCGAGAGGTCGCGTTCGAGGAACTCCTCGAGGCGGGCGACGTCGGCCCGAAAGTACTCCCAGACCTCGATCCGCTCCTCGGAGGTCAGCGCGTTGCGGGTCACGCCGCCGCTCGGACTGCCACCGAAGACGACGCGACCGATGGTGTCGGGCACGAAGCCCCCACCCGCGCCGATGTGCGCCAACGCCGTCTCGTAGACCCGTACCGGCTCCCTCGCCACGTCGTCGTGGAGGAGGACGAGGAGTTGGTCGCCGAAGGCCTGACGGAACGGGTGGAGGCTCCGCTCGTACCAACCGCCGGTGACGAGGCACAGGCGGTCCTCGGTCACGGGTCGCCGTTCGCGCAGGACGTCGACGAGTCGCGCGCCGGGCGGGACCCGATTGCGCCGGGCGTGGTGGTTGAGAGCCGACTGAGCCCGGTCGATCGGGTTCCGCAACAGCGCGATGAGCCGGGCCCGGGGGATCCCGATCCGCATGCGCAGCGCCGTTCGGGCCGGGGTGTGCCGCCAGATCATGTAGCCCGGCGTGGCCTCACCCACGAAGGGCTCTCCCGACCAGCCCGCGAACTGCTGCTGGTACCACTGCGGCCCCCGCAGCCGACCGTGAACCGAGCCACCGTTCCAGTAGTGGAGTTCGCGGGCCACGGTGAAGATCTCGGGATGGCGGCCGAGGTTGACGCGCAACCACCGGGTCGCGCTCTTCTGCGCGCCGATAATCACGAAGCCGGGCTTCGGCGGAATGCGGTCGGTCATCGAGTCGGATCGTTCCGGGGCGACGGAACGAGCGCCGGGAAGGCTAACGCTCAGGACGAGCGGCGGGAAGGCGGCCGGAGCAACCGGCGGACCGACCGGGCGAACCGAACGGGCCACCGTGCCGTGAGGCGTTGCCAGCGGGCCTCGGCCCGACGCAGGGCCGCGCGAGTTTCGCGCGCCGAGGCTCGCTCCGCATCGAGTGCCGCCTGCGCCTCGCGCCGGGCCTCGGCCCTGCGCTCCGACTCGACCTGCGCCGCCCGCAGCTCAGCCTCGAGGCGGAGCGCCGTCTGCCGCACTGCCGCCACCTCGGCGACCAGATCCTGCTGCGCGACCTTCGCCGCATCCCGCTCCACCTGCACGCGCCGGGCCTCGGCGATGCCGAAGCGGCGCTCGCTCAGCAGAGCTTCCTCCCACGGGGCCTCCGGAACCGAGGGCGGAGCGAAGACATCATGGCGACCGGCGAGGCCGTCGAGTATTGCCACGAGCCGGTCGATCTCGGCCGGCCGAGCGAGCGCTTCGGCGGCCTCGCGCTGCCAGGTGCTGCGGCGTAGGTCAGGGCGGATTCCGGCCGCCGCCCGCGCGACGGCATCAGAGTCTGCGTCGATCTCGCCCCACTCGACCAGGGCCGCCGCGAGTTCGGTAATCGATCCGACCGGGTCGGTGACGATGTGGTCGTAGACGCACACGTAGACCGGCAGACCGGCAAGGCCGGCGAGGGCGGCCCGGTTGTAGGCGGCCCACAAAGCCAATCCGGTCATCGTCGGGATGCCGTTGCGGAGTGCGATCGACCAGGCCGTCTCCATGGGGTGGCGAACCACCAGCACGGCAGCGCAACGGTCGAGCACTGCGCGCCGCCAGAGCGGAAGCAGCAGCGATACACGCGGGTCCTTGAGTAGCCAGCGGTCACCGGGGAGGTGAGAAGCCCGGGTCGTCATCGCCCGGCGGACCCACGGAGTGAGGGCGGGGTCGTTCGCCCAACCCTCGGCGAGAACGGGTGGAGCGTCCCACCGCCCGCCGAGGAGGGCGAGGATCTCGTCGTCGAGGTCGGCGATCGCGCCGATCTCGAGGTAGCCCTCGGGATTGGCCGCGTCGGCGGCCATGAGTCCGCTCTCGGAGCCGACATCGAGACCGAGAACGTGCAGCGCCGCGGCGACGGCCGACGTTCCCGACCGGTGCATCCCTACGACGAAGACTCCCACCGGTGCGTGAGGCTAACGGCCGTCGGTGCGGTTCAGGCGACGACTCACCCTCGTCGCCGCACCCGGCGCAACCGGCCTGCCGCGCGACGAAGCACCCCCGTCGCCGGCGCAGCGGCGCGGACCCGGATCTCGGATCCCCGGGAGAAACGTGCCGCCTGCTCCTGCGAAATCGGGTACGGCAGCGGGAGTCCGCGCAGCGGGTACGCGCGTCCGCCGACGACCACGAACGCCGGACCCGACGGCCCCTCCATGACCTCGACGGCCACGGACTCGGGCAGGCGATCGAGTTCGGCGTCGGGTAGCGAGCGCTCCTCGAGTACTCCGGCGAGAGCCTCGTAGATCATGCGAGCCTTCACCCGTCGCCGACTCTGCCCCTCGACGGCCCAGTGCCGCCGCTCCGAATCGGTCACGAGAAAGGCCGACGCACCACCCGCAGTGGTCAACCGATCGACCATCTCGCCGGCCGCAGCCGACCGCCGGTTCGTCAGGGTCGGGCGGTACGCCGAGCCCTCCGCCAATAGGTCACCTTCGTCTGCCGGGGCCGCAGAACGGCCACCGGTCCCCTCGAGTTGGGCGAAGAGCTGACGGTTGACGGCGGCAAGAGCCCGCAGGTGGCGACGGAGCCGGTCCATCTCGGCCTCTCCGACCGAACCGCCGTCGTCTACAGCCTCCCCCACGGCGCGCACAGTATCCGCGCCCGGGCCAGGGCTCCGCCGGCAAGCGTTGCTCCGCAGACGGTTTCGCTCAGCGGGAGAAGCGTCGCCGTACCGCACCGCTGCGCTCGACGAGGCGGACGGGCAGTCGCGGCCGCACACTGCGCCAGCGGTCGTGGATCCACTCCCGCGCCGCTCCGACGACGGGACCCTCGCGACCGAGCAGCGATCGCTCGTGCCGCTCACGAGCCTCGGCGGTCCGTAGCTCGGCGACGAGCGCCGAGACGCCAAGGCGCGCGCTCTGCACCAGTTCGGCATGCCGGTGCGCGTCGACGGTGGGCAGCCGGACCACGTCCGCCGACTCCGACCAGCGCGCCGCAAGGGTCTCGCAGTCGGCCGGACCGATCGTGAGCCGCGACTCGCCCCGTCGTCGCCGGGTCCACCGCTCTCCGACGACGACTCCGCGGTGCACGATCACACCGAGCCCGTTGGCTCCGGCGCGGGTCAGTAGATCGGCGTCGGCGGCGCCGTCGGCCGTGAATGCCTCGTCCCAGCCACCGAGCGCGCGGACCGTTTCGCTCGAGAACACCCGTACCGGGGTCGCGGGGACGCGTGCGAACGGCGCCAACCTCTCGGGCGGACCCGGCACGGTGCCGTCGAGCCGAGCGAAGGGCACGGCGACGGGCATCGCGGCAACGGTGTCGGGCGCTTCGGCGATCGCTCCCACGAGGCGCGCCGCCCAGCCCTCGGGTACCGCGGCCCCGGGCCGACAACAGGCGAAGTACGGAGCCCGGACCGTGGCCAACGCCGCGTTGAGGGCCGGTACCGCGCCGCCTCCTCCGTCGACGACCCGATCGGCGGCGGCCGCAACGTACGCGCTGACCTCCGGGTCGGTGCCGGGATCGGCAACGATCAGCTCGTAGGGCACGTCAGTGCCCCACCGCACCGAGTCGATGGTGCGCTGGGTGCCGAGCAGGTCCGAGGTCGCGATGACCGCCACGCCGAGCGTCGGCTCGGTCGCGGCGGGCGGACGGACCGGCGGCGGAGCGGGCGGTTCGGCCACCAGTCCGTCGAGCACAGCCGCGAACTCGTCGGTGCGCCGCTCCCAGTCGAAGTCACGCGCCACCAGTTCGAGTCCGTTGGCCGAGAGCGCGCGGG
>Ga0208783_10001565_pt1 | contig 13482 bp, 12 predicted proteins | sample DEB19_08_DNA_2_FD_184529 | JGI IMG/M metagenome (GOLD analysis project Ga0208783, IMG submission 184529) | Aqueous microbial communities from the Delaware River and Bay under freshwater to marine salinity gradient to study organic matter... | ecosystem: Environmental > Aquatic > Marine >... | reverse complement strand
CTTCATCCCGGACATCGAGCGCATCTGCAAGCTGCTGCCGTTCACCCGGCAGACCATGTTCTTCTCGGCCACCATGCCGCCGGAGATCCAGCGCCTCACCACCGCCTTCCTGCACAACCCCGTCCGCGTCGAGGTGTCGCGCCCGTCGTCGACGGCAGAGACCATCACCCAGATGCTGGTGAAGGCCCCGCATGAGCTGAAGGCCAAGCGCGAGGCGCTGCGCCAGCTGCTGCGCACGCAGACCAACGTCAAGAACGGCATCATCTTCGCCAACCGCAAGACCACGGTGGCGCTGCTGGAGAAGTCGCTCGCCGTCCACGGCTTCAACGTGGGCGCCCTGCATGGCGACATGGACCAGTCGGCCCGCCTCAAGACGCTGCAGGGCTTCCGCAACAACGAGATCACCTACCTGATCGCGTCGGACGTGGCGGCCCGCGGGCTGGACATTCCGGAAGTCAGCCACGTCTTCAACTTCGACGTTCCCACCCATGCGGAGGATTACGTCCACCGCATCGGCCGCACGGGCCGCGCGGGGCGCGAGGGTGCGGCCTTCACCATGGTGTCGAAGGAAGAGGGCAAATACCTCAAGGCCATCGAGCAGCTCATCAAGAAGGAAATCCCCTACTTCGAGCTGAGCGCCGAGGCCGAAGCCGCGATCGAGACGCGCGCCGCCGAGCCTGACCGCTACGCCGCCCGCGAGGGCCGCGGAGGCCGTGACGGCGACCGCCGCGGCCGTGGCCGCGAGCGTGACCGTGACCGCCGCCCGCGCGAGGTGAAGGACCACGGCGAGCGCGCCGCGATGGAACCCGCCAAGCGCGTCGAGCGTGCCGAGGGCGAGGAGCAGCCGCAACGCGTCGAGCGCGCCGAGCGTGCCGAACGTCCCGCCCGCGAACCGCGCCGCGAGCGTGAACCGCGCCGCGAACGCGAGCCGCGTGCCGAGCGCAGCGAAGCAGCGGAACAGAAGCCCGCGGTCGCCGCCAACCCGCCGCAGCAGCCCCGCCAGGACAAGCCCCGCCGCGAGCGCGAGCCGCGCAACGACCGCCACCCCCAGCGCGACGTCTCCGACGCGCCGGACCACCGCGGCTTCACCGAACAGAACATGCCCGCCTTCCTGACGCGGAGCGTCAAGGCGTAAGGCGAAGGCTCCATCGAGACGTCATCATGGCCGGGCAAGTCCCGGCCATTTTCTTTGGTGGGCGATCACGTCTCGCGCGTCACCTTCGAGTGGCTGGGCACACGCTGTTTATACCTATAAGCCTACCATACTTGGCTTTTGGTCCCACGTTCGACCATCCAGTGTACGTCCTGACTTTTTCTTGTTCGTGCCGCCCCACTGCTTGAAATGGAATGCTACAGCCGACTTACGGCACTGATCTCGGATTGATCGGATCCATTCGGCATCCACTGGCCTAGCACCTGGACCGCTTTCACCGCCAGCAATAACCCAATGGATACCGCTCAAATCAATCATCCCGAGATCCGCAAGCAAAGGCTCGAGACTTAGGAATTTCACACTAGCGGGTGTCTGCCGCAAATCATCGATCCGACCTTTGTAGTCTGCGGTTTCAACACTTACGCCCATCCAAACGTTCTGCGGCCACGCGATGGCAGTGCTCAATTCCCTCAATCTATCGGACCGCTTTGTCAGCACTTGATATGTATGCCGCGGGGTTTCTCTCATTACGTCGAACACGGATTGAATAAACTGGAGCGGGACATCCTCATGGAAGAGATCCGACATCGAATTCACGAATATTGTTTTTCCCGTCTTCCATGAGTGCGGAATACGGAGACTATCGTGGTCAAGGCGAATCTTGCCATTCCATTTTGGCCGATTTCCGCTTAGGCGAGTCAACCCCGTATACTTGGATTGCCCCATCGCATTGAGCCGGTGAGACATTCGCATAGCGTAACAATTAGTACACCCCGGTGAAAAGATTGCGCATCCAGCAATCGGATTCCAGGTCGCTTCCGTCCACTCTATGGGTGAATTGTTTGCCATAGCGATCTCTAGGGAAATTGAATCTCAAGGTGCGGCGGAAAGGTACCTTTCCTACGCTTTTCACCTTTGTCCACGATTTTCACCCTGCCTTCTTGCTCAAGATCGATAAGTACCGCCCTGTAGTTTCTTTTGATGTAGCGCCGGTTCACGCTGTGTAGTCGATAAATTTGCTGAAATGTTTCGGTTTTTCCACTGAACTCACTCAAAAGAGAAGCCCTAAGCTTCTGAAGCGGCTGTTGCAGAGAAAAGAGCAACGGCATAGTGGCATCAGCCGGAGAGTATTCGAGTGAAGGCACCCCTTCGTCGTGAGACGAGCTTTCCGCCGCCATGATCTCTTTCATGATCTCATAACCTTTGAAATGCTTCGACACGAATATGAGATTATGAGAGGTTCTGGAGCGTTCGGCATTTTTGAAAGTGAACGGTAGCACGAACTCTTGGCCAAGAGACTGAATTGTCGAAGCCATCTCTTCGAGAATTCGAGCTTCTCGCAAGTGCGGCCGAAGGCTTGCAAGCTCTTCTCGTAGTACGGCAGATCGATCAGGGCCAAAGAGCGCGTCGATGTGTTCTCTTACTGCTTCATTGTCGATGCCAGGGTTGACCCTGTTGTAATTGAAAAAGAAAACGCAATCGCATCCCCAATCTTTGATCACGCTCTTTATTAAGTCACGTGAAAGCCCCTTGTAGCCAAATGGATCGATAAAGGAGAAAGTCGGAATTAGACGGGTTTCTGACAGTTTCTTGGCAATTTTCTCGTCAACCACTTCGCATTTTACCGTTGGCCGGTAGGTTAGTCGTTCGATATTGGGTAGTTTATCCAGTTCCTCCTGAAGTATTGCCGCGTTTTTGCTGTCGGAATCATTGAAATACGACACAAGCATCCGGGACATCTCAGGATGCTCAATCGCATGCTTGATAACTAGAAGTGGGGTAGAGGGAGTTCCATCTCTATAGCGGCCAGGACCAGAGAAGAGATCAACATAGCCAATCCGGCCACCGCGCTCTCTTGCAGTGGGGATCACTACATTCGCCCAAGCGTAAAAGTACTTTTGAACGATGCGGGCCTTGACCTGAGATTGATCTGAAGGTTCTTCGAAAAAACGCTCCTTCATGAGCACCTTCTATCACGGATAAAAATCTCCATTAGTCGATTAAATCATTTTGGTGATTCATTCTAGTTCTAATTGATCTTGACTTTCTTCCTACCCTATGCTATCTATCCTCCCGCGGCTGTTCCAGGAGGAGGGGGCGATGTCGACAGCGTCTCGAAATCGGGGAATGGCCGGCGGCACCTGCGGCGGAGGCCTTACGCAAGCTTCCGTCCCGGGCGCGGAGGGTGGGACCCGGGGGCATTACGACCCCCGCGCCTACGGGCAAGTCGGGAGCCGCCCGCCGGGCGGTTTGCGCAAGCGCCTGCCCCGAGCGACAAACGCCGCGCCGCCGCGCAAGCGGGCCGGGGCTGGCCTCGAGTGGGGGGCCTGTCCGGCCCTCCCCGCCAACCCGGCGGGACGGGCGCATCGCGCCATTCTTCCAATTGGATTGCGTGAGCGCCCTGACCGGCACTCCCTTTCTCCGCCGCCTCATTCCGCCCGCGGGGCCCGGCTCCGCGGGCGCCCGCCGCCGTGACGGGCGGCGCCCGCCACATCAGCACATGGAGGTTACATGCTTCACCCCGCGTGGGTCGCACGCGAGGCGCCGCTGGCGCGTTGCCCGCTGGGCGCCTGCCGCCGCAGCCACACCTGCCGCCACCCCGGCGACGCCGACCCCTGCCGCAGGCTGCACGAGACCAAGGAGGCCATGCGCAGCGCCCTGGCCGACAAGCTGGAGAACATGGCCGCACAAGCCAGGCGGCGCGACCCGCACGGCATGAACTTCGCCGCCGAGGGCACGCCCGAATTCGAGGAGCGGATGAAGTTCCTCTACGAGTCAGTCCGCGCCGCCGACGAGGCGAACTGTGCCGCCCAGAAGGCCGCCGCGCAGGCGCAGAAGAACAAGAAGCCCGCCACCCCGCGCGCGGGCCGGTGACGGGCGCGGGCGGCGGCTTGCCGCTGGCCGGGTCAGGCGGTGGTGATGCGCAACTTACGGTCGCGGGCGCGCAGGATGTACCACACCAACAGCACGCCGAAGCCCTTCGACACCACCTCGGTCATGAAGGCGGCGGGCGTCAGGTAGCCGGCAAGATACTGGAAGGCCAGCGTATCGAGCGGCACGGCGATCATCGCGGAAATCAGGATGCGCTGGGACAGCGGTCGGCGCAGGAAGGAATAGACGCCCCAGTCCGCCGATTCCGACAGGATGAAGGCGGTGATCGAGGCCAGCGCGATGGCGGGGTCCACCATGAACCAGGTGAGCACGCCCGCGAGCGCCGTGGCGAAGAGAATGTAGTGGCCGATCTCGCGCTGCGCATAGTCGCGCAGCACGAAGATGAAGCCCACCACGATGTTGGCGAGGTAGAGGTCGCCCAGCGGCGTCGGCCATGGCGCAATCGCCGTGAACATCCAGTTCACGGCAACGATGGCGGCGACGTAGAGGGCGACCCACATGTCCAGCGGTGCCTAGCCGGTGATCTCTTCAGGCTTGAACACCTGGGCGATCTCGATCTTGGCGTTCTCGGCCGAGTCGGAGCCGTGCACCGAGTTGGCCTCGATCGACTCGGCGAATTCCTTGCGGATGGTGCCGGGCGCGGCGTTGGCCGGGTTGGTGGCGCCCATCACTTCGCGGTACCTGGCAACGGCGTTCTCGCCTTCCAGCACCTGCACCACCACCGGGCCGGAGATCATGAAGGCCACGAGGTCGTTGAAGAAGGGGCGCTCCTTGTGGACGGCGTAGAAGGCTTCGGCGTCGGCCTTGGCCCACTTGACGCGCTTCTGGCCGACGATGCGGAGGCCAGCGCCCTCGATCTTGGCGTTGATGGCGCCCGTCAGGTTGCGGCGGGTCGCGTCCGGCTTGATGATCGAGAAGGTGCGTTCGATGGCCATGAAGTCCTCGTTGAATGCTTGGTCGAATGAAAGGGAACGGGCCGCCGTATAGCGGCCACCCGGCCATCTGGCAAGCTTTGCCTCCCGGGGCTGGCCGGACGGGCCTCCTGCATGGCGCGGGCCAGCGCGCGGCGGGCGCGCGGATGTCGCGGCTACTGGCTCTTCTGCGGGTCGTAGGGCGGCAGCGGCGGATCCTCGATCTTCGGTTCCGGCGGCTTGGCGGCCGGGTTCTCGCGGCTGGTGATTTCCTGGGCGATGCGGGCAATCTCCTGCTCCAGCCCCTGGACCAGATCGGGCGGCAGGTTCGGCAATCCGCGGAACGTCTCGGCGCGATGCAGGCGCTGCTGCAGGCGCGGCAGCTTCATCTTCGTGAGGTCCTTGGTGCTGGCGAGAAAAGCCCGGACGGCCGCTTCCTGCTGGGAGGCGTCCATCTGCGCCACGGGGATCACGCTCTCGGGCTGCTTTTTATTGGCCTCGGCCAGGCCCGCCGCCGCCACCAGCGCCAGCGCCACCAGGCTGACCTTCAGGAAAGAACCCTTCATCCTCATGCTCCGCTCGAACCGCAAGGGCGCCAGACGCCGGGCCCCGCTTCATGGTTTCCGACATGGCAGGCCCATATGGCGGAAGTGAGGGATGATTGCGAAACATCCCCACCGCCGGCCGGAATTTGCGGCAAGCGGCAAAACGCGGATTGTACACGCGCCGCCTGCACCCTACATCTTCCCCCATCACCGGAGTTCCGCATGCTCAGCCGCCGCTTCTTCCTTGCATCCCTTGCCGCCATATCGGCCATTCCCGTCCGCCAGGCCCTGGCCGCCACCCACACCTTCTTCCGCAATCCCGGATGCGGCTGCTGCGAGGTTTGGACGGAACGCATGGCGGAGGCCGGCCTGCCGGTTGCCATGGAGGATCGGGCCGATCTCGCCGCCTATTCATCCCAGCTCGGCATTCCATCGGGTCTCGAGGGCTGCCACGTGGGCGAGATCGACGGCTACGTGATCTCCGGCCACGTGCCGCCGGACGACATCAGGCGCCTGCTGGCGGAGAAGCCGAAGGCGCGCGGTCTCCTCGTGCCCGGCATGCCCATGGGCTCGCCCGGCATGGAGATGGGCGATCACAAGGACCGTTACGACGTGCTGCTGCTCGCGGCCGACGGCACCACGACCGTCTTCGCCTCGCACGGCTAGAGGCGCCCTGCCTCGATGATGCGCCTGAGGAAGGCGCGGGTGCGCTCCTGCTTCGGGTCGCCGAAGATCTGCGCGGGCGGTCCCTCCTCATGGACCACGCCCTCGGACAGGAAGCACACCTTGGAGGCAACTTCCTTGGCAAAGCCCATCTCGTGCGTCGCCAGCAGCATGGTCATGCCCTGCGCGGCCAGGTCGCGCACGATGTTCAGCACTTCCGACACGAGTTCCGGGTCCAGCGCCGAGGTGATCTCGTCGAGCAGCATCACCTTCGGTTCCATCGCCAGCGCCCGCACGATGGCCACGCGCTGCTGCTGGCCGCCGGACAGCCGGTCGGGATATTCCGTCGCCTTCGCCTCGAGGCCGATGCGCTTCAGCAGCGCCATGGCCTTTGCCTCCGCCTCGGCACGGTCCACCTTCTGCACCTTGAGGGGCGCCAGCGTCACGTTCTCCAGCACGCTCATGTGCGGAAACAGGTTGAAACTCTGGAACACGATGCCCACGTTGCGGCGGAGCGTGTTGACGTCCACGCCCGGGCCCGACACGCGGTCGTTCATCAGCCGGATTTCGCCGCCCTGGATCTTTTCAAGGCCATTGATGCAGCGAAGCAGCGTGGACTTGCCGCAGCCCGAGGCGCCGATGAGGCAGACCACCTGGTGCTCGTCCACCGCCAGGTTGACGCCGCGCAGCACCTTCACCGGGCCGAATTCCTTCTCGACGTTCCTGATTTCGAGGAAGGACATGGCTCAGCCCCCTGCCCGCATGCGGGCATTGTCGCGCTCGATCATCTTGTCAACGAAGCGGGCCTGCGGAATGGTGATGATGACGAAGAGGATGGCAACCACCGTGACGGCCGACAGGTTGAAGGCATTGGCCGCGATGATGCGGGACTGGTTGAAGGCGTCGATGACGCCCACCACCTGCACGAGGGCCGTGTCCTTCTGCAGGCCGATGAAGTCGTTCAGCAGCGGCGCGATGATGCGGCGCACCGCCTGCGGCACGACGACGTAGCGCATCGTCTGCATGTAGGAGAGGCCAAGCGAGCGGGCGGCGGAGACCTGGCTCCAGTGGATCGATTCGATGCCGGAGCGGTAGACCTCCGCAACATAGGCGCCATAGGTCAGCGTCAGCGCCAGGATGCACCACCAGATCACGGGGATGCGGGTGAGGGAACGCTGCTCCGCAACCGACATGGAGGAGAGGTCGACGAACCATCCCACCACATGCGGCACGATCATCTCGGGCAGCCCCGATGTCGGGATGCCGAAGCCGATGAGATACAGCGTGACCACGGCCGGAAGGCCGCGGAAGATGTCGCAGTAGAGGATCGCCAGCGCGCGGATCGGCTGCCCGGCCTTGCCCGGCATCAGGCGGGCCAGCGCAACGACAAGCCCCCACACCAGCACCAGAACCTCGGCGATGATGAAGATGAAGATGTTGGTGAGGAAGAACTGCTTGGTGACCAGCCACCACTTCTGCTGCATGAGCGGCAGGTAGAAGAAGGTCTTGCCCACCGCCACGTCGTTCATCATCACGAACACGGCGAAGCCCAGGGCGATGAGCACAAAGGCGCCCCAGCCGAATGTCACCCAGCCATTCTCGCGGGAGGCGGCGGTCTGGATGCGGGCCTCGACGATGTCACCCGCGGCAAGCGCCGCAGCGGCCTTGCGCGACTCCGCATAGGATCGCAGAGCGGGGATGAACAGAAGCGCCGTTGCCGCAATGGTGATCCAGAAGATCACCTGCCAGACGCCCTGCATGACACCCAGGAATTCCAGCGAGGACCGGACGAGGCTGGTTGCGCCATAGGCAGCCAGCGTACTCAGCGCGGCAAAAAGCAGAGCAGCCAGCGCCAGTCCATCGGCGCGCTGCGGCAGCGGGGGAGGAGCGTGTTTTTTCACTTGGGAACGGGGATGCCCCCGCCGCAACCAGCAGCGGGGGCAGTGACGTCAGGGGTTGAAGTAGGGAACGGCAGCCGGGTCACGGCCCCATGCGGCCGCAAGGTACTTGGCGCCGAGCTTCGCAATCGTCCCGTCATCGATCATCGACTGCATGATCTTGTCGATGGTCGCGTTGTTGGCGTTGCCCTTCGGATAGATCGCGCCATAGGATTCGCCGGTCTTGTACTGGCCGACGACGTCGACCTTGTCGGGATTGGCCACGACCTCGGCCAGGACGATGGAGGTGTCGGTCACCGCCACGTCAACCTGGCCGGCACGCAGTGCGGCGAACATGTCGCCCTGGTCAGGGTAAACCTGCACGTCGGTGATGCCGAGCTTGTCCTGCACGAAGGCGGCACCGGTGGTGGCCTGCTGCACGCCGATCTTGGCGGACTTGATCGACTTCTCGTCGACCGGCGCATCCTTGCGCACCAGCACGCCGATGTCGGAGCTGAAATAGGGCACCGAGAAGTCATGGATCTTCTTGCGTTCGTCGGTGATGGAGATTTCCGACATCGCGAGGTCAAAGTCCGAGGTCTGGCCGGCAATCAGCGCATCCCAGCCCACGTTCACGACCTCCAGCTTGTCATAACCCGCGCGCCACGCGATTTCGGCGGCCATGCAGTATTCCATGCCATCCTTGATGGCTTCCGGCGTATCGCCGTTCCACCAGATAGGCGCCGGCAGGGACACTTCGACAGTGAGTTGGCCCGCCTTCGCAGGGCTGGCGATGGGGATCGAGCCCTTCTCGCCCGTCACTTCGCAGTTGCCGATCATGTTGGCAGCCGATGCCGGCAGGCTGAAGGCCAGCAGCGCCGTGGCTGCGAGAAGCACGCGTTTGGAGATTGACATCGATGTTTGCTCCCTGGTTTGTTGGCTCTATTGCCCTGAATAGACTGGAAAAGGCAGCTCAGGGCAAGGGGGAACGGTCGCATGCAGGATTAGCGGGAGACAGACGGGGCAAACTGCCTTAAAGCCCGGCCGTCCCCAAACAGCCTCAGAAACCGCAATGCAGGCCATCGGAGTCGACTTCGGCACGACCAACACCGTCTTTGCCTTTCCCGAGGGCACCAGCGCCCGCGTGCAGCCCTTCCCGCGCGGCGCAGAAACGCATGAAGCGCTGCGCACGACCCTTTCGTTTCGCCGCAATCCGTCGGCTGGAGGGAGACCCTTGGCCGACGTCGGACCCTGGGCCATCGAGGCATTCATCGAGGCGCCAGAGGACACTCGCTTCCTCCAGTCCTTCAAGTCGTTTGCAGCCAGCACTTCCTTTTCCGATACGGCCGTGTTCACCACCCGCTACCGCTTCGAAGACCTGATGGCGACCTATCTGCGGCGTGTGAGCGAGCATGGCGGGCTTGCCCGGTTTCCAAGTCACATGGCAATTGGCAGACCCGTTACCTTCGCCGGACAGAACCCTGACGAGGCACTGGCCCAGCGCCGCTATGCGGCAGCACTGGCCCAGCTCGGAGTGGAGAAGGTCAGCTATGTGCTGGAGCCGGTGGCAGCCGCCTATTTCTATGCACAGCGGCTGACACGGGACGCCGTCGTTCTGGTCGCGGACCTTGGTGGCGGCACCAGCGATTTCTCCGTCCTGCACTTCAGGAAGAAGCGCGGACGTCCGGCAGCCGAAGCCCTTGCCCATGCAGGCATCGGCATTGCAGGCGACAACTTCGACTTCCGCATCATCGACCACGTGATCTCGCCCCGCCTCGGCAAGAACGCAACCTATGTCAGCTGGGGCAAGGAGCTGCCGGTTCCGAAACACTACTTCGCCTCCTTCTCGCGCTGGAACGAACTGTGCCTGATGCGGCGGCCCGAGGTGCTGCGCGACCTGCGCGAGCTGGCCCGGACCAGCTCGTCCCAGGAGGCATTGCTGAACCTCGTCGACCTGATCGAGGGTGGCGTCAGCTATGAACTCTACCGTGCCGTCTCGCACGCGAAGGCGGCGCTGACGGAGCATGAGACGGTGCCGTTCCGGTTCAGACGATCGGGCCTCGATATTGCGGGCAAGATCAGCCGGAAGAACTTCGAACGGTGGATCGCACCCGACCTCGAGAAGATCGGCACCACTGCCGATGCCGCCATCGCCAAGGCAGGCCTCGCGGCAAGGGACATTGACCGCGTCTTCCTCACCGGAGGCACCTCTTTCGTTCCCGCCGTGCGCAGGCTGTTCGAGGAGCGCTTTCCGGCGGAGAAGATCGACACGGGCGAGCAACTCCTCTCCATCGCCAAGGGACTGGCACTGATCGCCGGGTCCGACGACATGGAGGCCTGGGCCGCATGATCGCCGTCAGTGCCTTCTACAAGTTCGTGAGCCTGCCACACTTCGAAGAGCTGCGGCCACGCCTGCTGGAGGCCGCGAAGTCGCGCGGTATCCGGGGGACGATCCTGCTGGCCCCGGAGGGCATCAACGGCACCATTGCAGGGGAGCCCGTCGAAATCGCGGCGATGATGTCCTTGCTGCGCCGCATCGAGGCCTTTGCCGATCTCGACAGCAAGGACTCGCATGCCGACGCAATGCCCTTCCAGCGCATGAAGGTGCGGCTGAAGAAGGAGATCGTCACCATGGGGGTGCCGGGGCTGGACCCCGCCCATTCCGCCGGCACCTATGTGGCGCCGGAAGACTGGAATGCGCTGATTTCCGAACCTGAGATGCTGGTGATCGACACGCGCAACAGCTTCGAATACGCAGCAGGCACCTTTGCCAATGCGGTGGACCCAAAAACCGTGAGCTTTGGCGAGTTCCCCACCTATGTGCAGCGCGAACTGGCGAACCGGAAGGGCCGCCCCATAGCCATGTTCTGCACCGGCGGCATCCGATGCGAGAAGGCGACGAGCTATCTTCGCGAACAAGGCTTTCAGAAAGTCTATCACCTCAAGGGTGGCATCCTGAAATATCTCGAGGTCATACCGCCCGGGCAGAGCCTGTGGCGGGGCTCGTGCTTTGTGTTCGACGAGCGCCGGGGCCTCGGGCACGGTTTGGCGATCGAAAAGCCGAAGGGCTGATCAACCCGTCCAGCCGAGCCCAGCCGCCACGCAGTTCATGGTCATCAGCAACGGCATCATCAGCTTCTCGCTGCCAGCCCCGCGCCGCGTCTCTTTCAGAAGCTGCACCTGCCAGCGGTTGGCTTGGTCGACCATGGGGCGCACCCGCTCGAAGCGGCGCTGCAGGCCTTCGAAGCGCTCGCAGAGACGCTTCTCACCGGTGAGTTCCAGGATGGAGCGCGCCGTGCGGCTGTGCTCATGGCGGATCAGCGCAAACAGCCGCTCGGCCGACGTGCGGTCGGTGACGAGTTCGGCATACTGCTCGGCAACGCTCATATCGGCGAGGTAGAGCGACTTCTCAACCTCATCCACTGCCAGCCGGAAGCCGCGTGAACGGTCAAACATTTCGCGCAGCAGATTCATTCCCTCGCCGCCACGCGGCACGAGGAAGTCGTCGAAGGCATAGCCAAGCCCATACCAGCCCGTCAGCAGGTGGCGGTTCTGGCTCCAGGCGAAGACCCAGGGAATGGCGCGCAGGTCACCGATGCCCTTTGCGCCGAAGCGCCGCGCGGGGCGCGAGCCGAGCTTCAGATTGGCCAGTTCCTCCACCGGCGAAGCCTGATGGAAATAGTCCAGCAGGCCCTTGTCCTCGGCAAGCTTGCGGTAGTGCCGGAAGGAGGCCTGGGCGATCCACTCTACCGCGTTCTGGTGTTCGGGGTTCACCTTGAGTTCAGGCTCGTCGATGGACTTGAGCGTGTGCACGAACACCGAGGCCGCGAGAATTTCGAGATTATGCTGCGCCGTTCCGCGGTTGGCGAACTTGGAGGAGACGACCTCGCCCTGCTCCGTCACCCGCATGTGGCCGTTGATGGTACCTGCCGGTTGGGCGGCGATGGCACGGCCTGTCGGCGCGCCGCCACGGCTCACCGAACCGCCACGGCCGTGGAAGAAGCTGATCGACACGCCCGCCTCGCGGCCGATGCGTATTAACCTCCGCTGCGCCTCGAACAACTCGAAGCTGGCGCAGAAGAAGCCACCGTCCTTGTTCGAGTCGGAATAGCCGAGCATCACCTCCTGCCGGCCACCGTGGGCAGCAACGGACGTCATCACCATGGGATGCGCCAGGAGTTTCGTCATGACAGCCGGCGCGGCGCGCAGGTCGTCGATGGTTTCGAACAGCGGCACCACACGGATGCGGCAGACGTCACGCGCCGTCTCGTCCGCGAAGAGGCCACTGAACTTGGCCAGCAGATAAAGCCCCAACACGTCAGCCGCCGACTGCGTCATCGACAGAATGAAGGCTCCGATGGCTTTGGGATCCGGTCCATCGATTGTGTCACGGATCAAGGCCAGCAAATCCAGCAACTCGCGCGCTTCCTCGGAAACACCGCGGAAAAGCGGCAGAAAGCCGAGCGGCTTCGCGAGTTCCGCTTCGATCCAGGCCTGCCATGCGGCACTGCCGACATCGGGCCCGTCACCCGGCTCCAGCGGGTTCAGCTTACGCCAGATTTCCTTCAGAACGCGGTTGATAACCGTGGTGTTCTGGCGGATATCGAGGCTTACAGACCGGAAGCCGAAGGTCTCAACCTCCCAGCGTACGGGTCGCACGAGCGTCGCGGCGATCGAGACAGACTGCATCTGCGCCAGCGCCTCCTCGGCGGCGTGCAACTCGGTGATCAGCTCATTGGCATCGATGGGACTGAATCCCGCTCCCTTCGGACCCTCGGCAAACGTCTTCGCGAGCCTGACCCTGAGTGCGGTGAAAAACCGGCGGAATGGCTCATGCGCATTGCGGTTGCCAATCACCGCGGCGTCGCCCGAGCGCTCCACCTGGATTTGCACGCGGTCGATGAATGCCTGCGGGAAAGAAATCTCCTGCGCCGACAGGGAAACGAGCTGCGCAAGGTCGTTCAGTCGCTGTTCGAGCCGCGCCACGATGGCGTTGCGGTTCTCCTCCAGCGCGAAGCGCGTCACGTCCACGGTCACGAAGGGATTGCCGTCGCGGTCGCCGCCGATCCAGGAAGAATAGCGCAGCGGGGGGCGAACCCGATGCGGTGTTTCCGGGTAGTGGCGCTGCAGGGCGGCTTCCAGCAGGTCACAGAGGCTGACCGTGCGATCGAAAAGAGTCTCGCGGAAGAAGTGAAGACCCCAGTGGATTTCCTGTTCAACCGTCGGCTTCTCGAGCCGGATTTCGCCGGTGAGCCACAGAAGGTCGATCTCATTCCTCAGCAGCTTCAGCAGGTGCACCCGCTCGCGCGGAGTCCAGCGCGGGCTCTCCAATTCATAGAGCCTCAGGTAGATGCGACGATGGATTTCCAACACCGTCACACGCTTGGCTTCAGTCGGGTGCGCCGTGATGGTGGGCTGCACATCGATGGTGTCCAGCGCCG
>Ga0208783_10001560_pt1 | contig 13508 bp, 11 predicted proteins | sample DEB19_08_DNA_2_FD_184529 | JGI IMG/M metagenome (GOLD analysis project Ga0208783, IMG submission 184529) | Aqueous microbial communities from the Delaware River and Bay under freshwater to marine salinity gradient to study organic matter... | ecosystem: Environmental > Aquatic > Marine >... | reverse complement strand
GGCATCCGTTTCACTCACGACATAGCCCATGACGGCTTGGCCTTCCTTCGTCGTCACGTTTTGGCCGACGAAGCTGTGCTCGATGGCGGCGCTGGGGTAGAGGATGGCGGTGAAGAGGCCGTCCTGACTGAGTTTCGCGCCGATTTGCGTGAGATCGGGGCCGAAGTCGATGAACTGGCCTTTGACGCGGTGGCAGGCTACGCAACCGGCCTGCATGAACATGGCCTGACCTTTGACTGCATCGCCCTTCAGCTTCATGAGTTCGGGCAGTTTGGGGAAATTGGCCAGACCTTGCGCCGCGGGCAGCGGCAGCTCGCGGGAGGCTTGATCGCGCAGACCGGCATCGGTGCTGCGACTGAGCGCGAGGGCGGCCTGATCTTTGAATGGGGGCGGCAATTTGCCTTCCGACTGCCATTTCAGGATGGCGCGACCGCCTTCGCCGCTGAGCGCGAGGGCGTCGATGAGCACGCGGCGCACGTCCTCGCGCTTCTCCGGCCAGAAATGCTGGTTCATGACAGCCACCGCCGCGCGATCACTCACCCGACCGAGCGCCGCGATGAGCGCCTTGGCCGATTTGGCGTCCGCATCCTTCAAAAAGCGCAACGCGCCATCCCGGTTCGCCGCGATGAGCCGCGCCGCGTTCACCGACTCCGGAGCGTTCGGGTTCGCGCTGATGAAATCGAGCAGTTCCTTCTCAAAGCCCGTCAGGTTCAGCTTTTCGACCAGCGCCACAAACTCCGGTTTGCCCACCACTGGCTTCAAAAGCGAGTCGAGGCGCGCTTTGGCCTCGGGATTCGAGGTGATGGCATTGCGGTCGAGCAACGCGGTGGCTGCGAGGGCCGTTTCGGCATCGGCTTTGAGGAAGATGGTCAAAGCGGCGGCGGAGACTTCGGCGGGGTGTTTGTAGGAGAGGAGTTGGAGGGCACGAAGGAGACCAAGAGGTTTGGATTTAGCGATCCTAGCCGATTGTTTGTTTCCTACATTAGGGCCACCAATCAAGGCTTGCGAGATAAGGTTAGGACTCCCTTCAATGCGAACACGCCAGACAAGCTGCTGCACGAGATGGTCATCGGCTGGAGCTTTTAGTCCTTCGAGGAGATTTGCAGCTTCCATGCGGTTCTTCGGATGGAAATCCGCCCCAATTCCTGAAGCTTCGATAGCCCATCGGTCAGAGCCAGAACTATTGAATGCCAAATCTCTCCAAAGCATTGAGGCAGCCTCACTCCCATCAAACCTCAACGCAATCGCCGCTTCGCGGCGCACGGCGGTTGATTTGTCGGCGACGATCTTATCGATGACTTTGCGAAGCATCTCAGGATGCGCTTGCTGCACAAGACGGCGAGCGATGCGGATGGCGGTGATGCGGATGTTGGGATCGGTGTCGGTGAGGGCTTTGGTAAGGCACTCGGGCAGCGTGAGGTCGTGTGGGTTGGGTTTGTCGGCACCGGGATTGATGCGCTCCCACTCACGTGCAGCGAGCAGCCACAAAGCACGAGCGCGATGCTGGGGGACGGATTGGGTGTCGTGGAAGAGCTTGTGAAGCTCGGGCTCGGCTTCGGAGCCGATTTCTTCGAGCTTCTTCCACGCGAGATAGCGTGCTTCTTCATTCGGCGACTTCAAAGCCTCCACAGCGCCTTGGACGGTATCCAACTTGAAACTTGGAACCTGAAACTTCTCCGCCGCCTTCGTCGTCACGCGGAACAACCTCCCCCGCGTCACATCACCCATCCCATGCCCGCCGACACCGGGGTCATACCAGTCGGCGACGATCAAACTGCCATCGGGTGCGACGGCGACGTCGCTGGGGCGGAACCAGCGGTTCTTGCTGCCTTCGATGAGGTTGACGATTTCGGCTTTGTAGCCGGCGCCGTCGGGCTGGGTGATGTAGCCGCGGACGACGTTCGGGCCGGCGTCGCAGTGGATGGGCTGGCCGTGGAAGATGCTGGGCAAAAGATCGCCTTCATAGACTTGCATGCCGGTGGGGCTGCCTGCGCCGGTCATGAGCATGTTCGGGATGACGCCGGGATCGTTTTGATGCCAGTGACGCTGCGGGATTTCGCTCTCCCAGCCGATGCGCGGCGTCTGCCAGCCTGCGCCGGTCATTTCGTCGGCGTAGCCGTAGTTGCCGAACTCCATGACGTAGTTGATGCGCACGCCTTTGTTGCCGTCGTCGTCGTTGTCGCTCTGCCACATCGTGCCGAAGCTATCGACGGCGACTTCCCAGTTGTTGCGGAAGTTCCAGGCGAGCACCTCGACGTTGCTGCCATCGAGCTCACAGCGGAAGACCATGCCTTGCTGGTAGGGGCGGTTGTTTTGATTGGTACACTTCACGCCGTGGATGTCGGTGATGAGGTTGCCGTTTTTGTCGCAGAGCTGCTTGCCGGCGTTGCCGAAATTGAAGTAGAGGCGGCCATCGGGGCCGAAGTGGAAGGCGTGGATGCCGTGGTCGTGCTGCGCGCCGCCGATCTTCGTGAACATGAGCTCTTTGCGGTCGGCTTTGTCGTCGCCGTTGTCGTCGATGAGCCAGAAAACGTCGTCGCCGCAGGAGATGAGCGCTTTGTTGCCGAGCACGCAGATGCCGTGGGCGCTGTCCACATCGCGACCTTGGTGGAAGACGGTGGATTTGTCGGCCTTTGCGTCGCCATCGGTGTCTTCGAGGATGAGGATGCGGTCGCCCTCGGCGCGTTCGCCTTTGTGCTTGCGGTAGTTCACGACCTCGCACACCCACACGCGGCCGCGATGGTCGATGTCGATGCTGGCGGGCGAAAGCATCATCGGCTCGCTGGCGAAGAGCTGCACGACGCACTCGGGATGCACGTCGAGCTGCTCGGTGGCGGCTTCGGGCGCGTGCGCGGCGGTGTTCGTGTCGCTGGCGGCGATGGGGCCGGGATTCTCGGTGTAAACGGCGAAGGTGACGCTGGTGCTGCCCTGCCTCGTGCCGCCTTCATCGAGAGCGCCGCGGGCTTTGAAGCGCTTCACGCCCGCAGGCAGGTTGAAAGCGATGACGCTGTTCGCATGCGTGCCGAGGCCGTATTCGATGACCTTTCCAGCGCTGCGCAGGGTCCGGCCTTCGCAGTTCGAATTCACGCGCACATTGCCCCAGCCGGACTGCGCAGATTTCCACTCGACCTCGGTGAGTTTTTTTTCACTGCCATCGGCAAGGATGAGACGCGGCTCCGCCCAGTTCGCCCAATCGGCGGTAAAGCCATTTCCGCCATCGGTGACAACAAGGAATAGCTCCTTCGCGCCTTCGAGCGAGACGTCGATGTCCACGCTATGATTCGGCGTTTTGATGTCGATGACCGGCGAGCGGAAAAGTGGCTTGGGAGCGGCAAGAGCAATCGTAGGCAGTAAAAAGAGGCTGAGGAGACGCATGGCAAAACGAGGAGTGGCAAGATGATAGAAAAGCCCAGAAATGAAGCTTAGGCCATAGTAACGCTGGATTCAAAAGGTGCGAAGGCGTGCTACTCTTTCATTTCCTGCTCCATCCGCTCACTAAGCCACTGCTTCATCATGCTTTGGTAGTTCAGGTAGCGACTCCGGGCGACACGCTTGATGCGGCTGAGCATGCGCGGATCGAAACGAAGAGTAATGGTGGTGGATTCGCGCACATCACTGCGATGCAGCGAAGATTGCATGAGACGCTGGTCCAACTGATTGGATGACCAGAACTGGATCTCATCGACTTCGGATTCGAAATCGGGCACGTCCTTCCACATTCGGATGGTTTTGAGGTCTGAGGAAAAAGGGGGCATGATCGTGGCAGTTCAGATGTCCTCGGCCTTTTTCCGCTCGAAGAACTCATTTTCAGCGGCTGTCATACGACGGGCGTAGATGACCCTATAGCGTTTCCCATCCGTCCAGAAAACACTGAACACTGGATGCCCCTGCAGGGATTTTCCAAGGTTGTAATATCGGGTCTGAGATCCTGAGCTCTGCTCATCTGGCATCAATTTGAGAGAAAAGGGGTCCTCGAAGGATTCCTCGATGTCCTTTGGGGGAAGGGCAGAAAGGTCAAAAGCACAACCAATCCAGTCGAAGTCCATGTGGTGAAGGCGAAGCGGATTATTTACGATATTCGATCAACTCTATCTCATAGCCCTCAGGAGCGTCAATGAAAGCAAACCGGCCACTGGAACTCTCGGTCGGACCATCTGTGAGCGGATAACCCAAAGCAGCAGCATGGGCGGCAAAGGTCTCGAGATTCTCCACCTCGAATGCGAGGTGGGTTAGATCCGGGCAAAATGAAACCTCACCGCTGGAAGGATAGGAACAGATCTCAATGAGTTCCTCACTGTTTGGCGTCCGCAAGAAAACCAATTCGGAGCCACGAGGCGACTTATGACGGCGAATTTCTTCTAGCCCAAGCACTTGGGTGTAGAAAGCGATTGTTTTTTCGAGGTCATTGACGCGATAACGGGTGTGTAGGAGTTTAATGACTTTCATTTGCAGGATAAAGAGAATGAAAATGGCTCATGCAGGGCTCGCGTGCGAGTGGAAGGTGACGCAGAAACAGCGGAAAATCTTGGTGGCACCGGAAAACCAATCAAGATTTTTGGGCTCAGCGTTTGTGCCTGCACACATGACAATCGCGTTACGAAAACCTAGAACGCTACAACAGCTATCCAAATACTCATGAGATTCACCGCTGTGGGGCGTTCTCATGGGCGGCTTGTTCGTAAGCACCCCATAAAAAAACCCGCGCTTCTCACGAAGCGCGGGTAGAAAAACAGCAATTTGGATGATCCGTTATCGCGATTAGGGCGGGCTATTGCCGGTCCCTCCACCCACAATTCCGCCAGTGGCAGAACCATTGATAACACCTCCGAAAGCACCGCCTTGCATTCCCCCGCCACCTGCTGACTGACCGCCACCGGCGTCTCCTTGGGTGCCTCCACCCCCTTGTCCGCCAGCATCTCCCTGAGTGCCACCAGCACCCTGGCCGCCCGCGCCACCAGCGTCGCCTTGTGTGCCACCATTTCCATCACTTACACCGCCACTGGCTGAAGTGGTGCCTGCAGGCGCTGAACCTCCCGCACCATCTGCTCCACCACCAGCGGGAGCTCCTGAGCCAGGTCCACCGGCATTGGGTGTGCTTTGAACACCGCCCCCACCAGTTCCGCCAGGAGGCACGCCTGCGCCTGAGAACATCGTCGCAGACCCTTGAGATGGGCCCGTGACTGAAGACGATGTCACGCCGAATGAAGGAGGGTTGAATTCTGGTTCCCAACGAAGAGCAACGAAACGGGCACCAATTGGCTTGCTCGGCTTTACTTTGAGGTAACCAAGACCACGTGTGTCCTCACCCGAAGCGACCGGGGTCTTTTGACCAAAGTCGTCTGGGTTGAAAGTAAGACGTCCACGCCAATCCTCCTTTTGAGGAAGTTTTTCAAAGGTAAACACCTCGAAACGCACCGGCCTAGGAGAGTGGACTGAACCGAAACTGTTGAGAACCCGAAGTTGCCCCAAATCGTAAATCAACGTGCGATACCGTTCATCCGACTCTGGAAATGAAAACTTATTATAGGAGCTCGCTTCATCCAAGCCGTTTTCTGGCTTCGGGGAGGCAAAAACAATACGGGTGCCGCCAACTCCTGAGAAATTGACAGGGTATGCTTTGCTGGGATCGCCAACGGTCTGTTTAACGGTGTAGTCCTTGTCTCGCTCATTTCCATACATCAAAAAAGTCCTGATGCTGCCAGCTTTGGAAAGAATGAATTCCAGCTTAAGGAACTTCATCTGCATGCCTGCAAACGTGAAAGAAACCTCACGATCGGATGAGGAAAAAACTTTTTCATCCAGCGCCGCCCAATTCTTATGATCAACGCTACCCGAAACCACAGCGCGACCTTCGATGCCATCGTTAACAAACGAGGAACGATTCACGACAGTCGGTTTTTTAAAGGTGATCACTGCCTGACTGTTGCCAACGGGAAGAGAAGCTGAGTCTGAGGGGTCGCTCGAAAGCAGAAGGTCTACTTTTCCAATGCCTAAAGAAGCATGGATGCTGGCCTCGGAGAGCATGCCCCGCCCCCCAACTGGCAGTGGCCTATCTTGGGAAGCTGGAATACGCTGCCATTTAGCATGCACTGGAGCAGATGTGGCCAGGCAGAAAATGCAGGCAAACAGGGTTGAGGGCTTCATGGTATTCTAATATAAAATCTGTGGCGTCAGTTCGAACAATTGAGGGTAAAAACCTATCGCCAGTTGTGGGTTACTTTAAAGGAAAGTTCATCACATTTGGCTAGAGCTGTAAATTCTTTTTTCGCAACACAACTGGAACAAGCGATTGGCCTGTAGTTAATAATTTCCATATTTTCAATATAATCCATATTTTTATAATCCATGCCTTTTCCTTTTCATCACACATCCTTTGCAAAGCCTTGTGATGATGTATTTCAGTGCCAAGTCACTTCGGCGTTGCCATGAGACCGCATGCCCATTCTCTGGGCTAACCTCGAAAAGCCAGCGGCCAGTGGAACACCTGCTCGTCTCAGAAGCTATCTTCTCCGAAAGGGGCGCTAAGCTGGATTCACGAACCAGCAAACGATTGGGTGCCAGCAACTCAATCCACCCTGCCACGAATTTGCCTTTTACCTACAGCCGCAGTGAAAGTTAGACGTGTCATCGTGATATCAAAACACGATTCGAAACGGATGGCGCAAGAGGTTGACCAGTTCCGCATGGCCACCTAGCCTGATTCAATTATGGCACTAGAAAACGTTAGACTCGGTATCGTTGGACTTGGCAACATGGGCAAAGCGCACCTCGCGAACATTCGCTCTGGAAAAGTTCCCGGACTCCGAGTCTCTGCCCTGTGCGAGAGCGTCGGCACGCTTCCACAGCTTATTGAGGGCGAACACGCCTTCACCGATGTGAATGCGATGATCCATTCAGGCCATATCGACGCCATCCTCATCTGCACTCCACACTTCAGTCACACCCCCATCGGGATTGAGGCGCTCAAAGCCGGCCTGCATGTTTTGGTCGAAAAGCCCATATCCGTCCACAAAGCCGACTGCGAACGCCTCATCGCCGCACACACGAACAAGAAACAAGTCTTCGCCGCCATGTTCAACATGCGGACGAACGCCACCTTTAAGAAAGTGAAGGACCTGATCGACAGCGGCGAATTAGGCGACATTCGCCGCGTGCATTGGGAGGTCACAAACTGGTTCCGCACCAACTACTATTACGCTACCGGCGGCTGGCGCGGCACTTGGAAGGGTGAGGGAGGAGGTGTGCTGATGAACCAGTGCCCACACAATCTGGATCTCTTCCAATGGATGTTCGGCATGCCACAGCGAGTTCGCGGTTTCTGCCAGTTTGGACGCTTCCATCAAGTCGAAGTCGAGGACGATGTGACCGCCGTGCTGCAATACGACAGCGGGCTATCTGCCACCTTTGTTACTTCCACGGGCGAGGCGCCGGGTTGCAACCGTCTTGAAATCTCCGGCGAGCAAGGCCGCCTGACCGTCACTGATGGAACAAAGATTCACTTCCAGCGCAACCGCCAGCCGATGAGCCAATTCTGCATGCAGGCCGAAGCTGCTTTTGCGATGCCAGAGAGTTGGCATATGGAGATCCCGGTGGACAACAGCGGGGGCCAGCACGTCGAAATTCTGCAAAACTTCACCAACGCCATCCTCAAGAACGAGAAGCTGCTTTCGCCCGCGGAGGAAGGCATTCGCAGTGTCGAACTCGCCAATGCCATCCTGCTCTCGACCTGGCAGGATAAGACCATCGAACTGCCCATGAGCAGCGCCGACTACGAGCGCCTTCTGATCGAGAAGGGCGAAAAAAGCACCTTTCAGAAGACAAAAGTTGTCGCGAAGGCCACCTCTGACGATTTCGCGAAGTCGTTCCGTTGATCGACTGATCCATGGATCTGGCCTAGCCTTCTTGACAGTCTCTCTTCAAGATCTCCCAGTAGGCTGCAGGACACGCCGCTTGGGGAATTTAAGTCATGCCAGAATCGCATGCTCACCGATCTCTTTGAAAAGCACTTCTCAAGCACGTCTGGGGTGGCGCGCCATCAGCCTGCATCAAGCTGACAAAGCTTGGTGCCCAGAGGCACGCAAAAAGTCGTCCTCACGTTCGTTGCAGTCGCCTGCAATCCCCGCTAAAAGCAGCGTCCCGATTCATGAATCTGCCGAATAAGCTCACAGTGACCCGCCTTGTCCTCACGGCGTTTTTTGTCACGTGCTTTTACCTGCCGGTGGAAAATCACATCTCCGTTGCAGCAATCATTTTTGGACTCGCATCTCTGACAGACTACTTTGATGGCAAGATTGCCCGCCAGCGTGGGCTTGTGACTAATTTTGGTAAGCTATTTGATCCACTCGCGGACAAAGTGCTTATTGCCGCTGCCTTCATCCTGCTCGTGGAGACTCGTGACCTGCCTGCTTGGATTGCCGTAGTGGTGCTCGCGCGCGAGTTTTGCGTCACCGGCATCCGTCTGATTGCTGCTGGACAGGGAGCCATTTTGTCTGCTGAGAGACTTGGCAAGCACAAGATGCTTTGGCAGATCCTTACGGTGAGCTGGTTCCTTGTGAAACGCGCCTCCGAAGAAACCGTATTTGGCTTTGCGAAGCCCTTTTTCAACATCGCGCCGGCTTGGTTGCCAGATTGGCTAATCTATTTCACCACGGTGTTGACACTAGTCTCCGGCTTTAGCTACTTCTGGAAAAACCATCATCTCTTCAACGACGCATGAACCCTGAAAACCAAATCACTACCCTCGGACTCATCCTGCCTCCGGCACCGCCTCGTGGAGGGGTTTATAAGCCCGTGGTCGTCATTGGCAACGTGGCCTACGTCTCCGGTCATGGCCCTTATCGCGGTCATGACGATTACATCTGCGGCCGTGTGGGTCAGGATCTTGATCTCGACGCCGGCAAGGCTGCCGCGCGTCAAACTGGTCTTGCGATTCTCGCCACACTGCGAAAGGAGCTCGGCAGCCTCGATCGCGTGAAACGCGTGCTGAAACTTCTGGGCATGGTGAACAGCACGGCTGACTTCGGTGAGCATCCGAAGATCATCAACGGTTGCAGCGAGCTTTTCGGACAAGTCTGGGGCGAAGAAAACGGCATCGGTGCGCGCAGTGCCGTGGGCATGGGCTCCCTACCCGGCAACATCGCAGTCGAAATCGAAGGCATCTTCGAGATTACCTAGAACTCTGCCGAAGCGGTTCTAGCCGATCTGCGCCAAAATGGCCGAGGCCACCTTGTCGGCTTGGGCCTCCAGATATTCCACATCCCGACCTTCGATGAGCAGGCGGATGATCTGCTCCGTCCCAGAATAGCGCAGCAGCACTCGGCCGTATTCACCAAGCTTCTTCTCCGTCTCTTTGATGATTTTTTGTGCCTCAAGAAGCTCTTCGATCGGCAGTTTAGAGCGCACCCGAAGATTGCGAGCCGACTGCGGGAACTTCTTGAGGCATTTGCGCAGCTGACTAAGCGGTTCCCCTGTCTCCTTCATGATTTTGAGGAGTTGCAGACCCGCAATCAAACCATCGCCCGTGGTCGCCCAGTCTCCAAAAATGATGTGCCCGCTCTGCTCTCCGCCGAAGTTGAGGCCGCGCTGCCGCATCTCTGCCAGCACATATCGGTCGCCCACGCCTGTGCGGATCACTCGCCCTCCCATTCGAGAGACAAGATCATCGAGACCGTAATTGCTCATGATGGTAACCGCCAGTGTATTGTGCTTTAGGGTGCCTTTTCGCAACATGGACTCTGCCGCGATGGCCATCAGTTCGTCACCATCCAGAGCGATCGCTTCTTCATCACAGAGCGCGATCCGGTCGGCGTCTCCATCATGTGCGATACCGGCCTGCGCCTGGGAAGAGCGCACAATGCGCTCGATTTCCTCCGAATGAGTGCAGCCACATGCTTCATTGATGTTGAAGCCATCCGGTTCGCTGTGAAAAACCTTCACATCGGCACCCAGCGCCTCCAGCGCCAAGGCGCTGGTGTAAGCAGCCGCACCATGCGCATTATCCAACGCCACGCGCATGCCGTCGAGCTTTACGCCCGCCATTGAGGCCATGGCGTGCCTCACATAGCGCTCCGCGCCGTCCACAAGCGTCGTGATGCGGCCAATGCCACGTCCTTCGGGACGCGGCGTGTCATCGCGGCCCAACACGAGCTTCTCTATGGCCACTTCTGTCTTGTCATCGAGCTTGTGCCCATCTCCGTGGACGAATTTGATTCCGTTGTCCTTGAAAGGGTTATGTGAGGCGGAGATGATCACACCAAAGTCGGTGCCAAGTTGGGCTGACAGCATCGCCACGGCCGGTGTTGGCAGTTGGCCGACCAAGATAACATCCACCCCGGCTGAGTTCAGGCCTGCAGCGAGCGCCGCCTCCAACATCTCACCCGAAGCCCGCGTGTCACGGCCCACGATGGCCCTCGGCTTCCCTCGAGTCTTCCCACCCAGAACGACCGCCGAAGCTTGCGCTAGGCGCATGACGAACTCGGGAGTCATGGGATGGCGATTGGCGATGGCGCGAACACCATCCGTGCCGAAGAACTGGCGCTTTTCAGACATAAGGCCGCGGTTCTAAGCCAGAACAAACGGGGTGTCAAAACGGGAAGCGTCAACGCCACGCAGGAGAAATGCTCCTCGAGATATTAGGGAAGTGACTGGGACCTGCATACCGTTTACAGCCGGCCCGCCGCTGCCATCAAAAAGTCTTCTTACCGATTCTAACCGCCTCACAAAATTTCATGCAGCCAGATATTGAGCGCGGTGAGACCATCAGCATTCAGCCGCTCAAATTCACGCGTTTCCCCCAAACAGTTAAACTGCTCAAATGATTTCAGGTACCCCTTCGACTGAACCGCCAGCGATGGCGGAAGCAACCCATGCGGTCAGCAAGCGTCATGCTAAACCACAAAGTTGGGGGATCATCCTTTTTGGCGACACCACGTGATGCGAAGCACATTTTACTACCTTGAGAAGATCTTCAAGGCCTCCAAGTGGTCTGTTCCTTGCCAAACGGCCCGCCGGCTTTCACTGTCATGCCATGGAATTCATTCCCAGCGCCCAATCGGCAATGTCAGAAGTATTTAAGCGCAAATCCCATTACAGCGCCATGGCCACCCTGCGATGGAAAGGGGGCTCTGGAGTTCATGACTCAAGCCGAATGTAGCGCCGAAGCAATCCAGCGCATTGCAGCGCTCTGCACCAGCCGTTGGCATTGCAACTACACGCGCATCAAGTTGCGTACGGATCCAGTCTATGCCGCCGTGCTACGTGAGATCGGCAGCACACATCTACCTCTTTTGGATATCGGATGCGGCATTGGTCTGCTTGGATTGTATCTACGCGGCGCTGGCCTAGATGCCACAGTGACTGGCTTTGACTATGATACCAGCAAAATCGAGGCCGCCAAGCTCATGTCACAGCACAGCGGCTTCTCCGGACTGCAGTATGCAGCTGGAGATGCAAGACACGAACTTCCATCCTTCAGCGGTCATGTCGTCATTCTGGACCTCTTGCAGTTCTTCACCTCCTCAGAGCAGGACATGCTGCTAGCCGCCGCCGCCTCTCGTGTCGCATCGGGTGGAAAACTGATCATCCGCAGCGGCTTGCGCGAGGCCACTTGGCGGCATCGGGTGACAGTTATGGGTGACTGGTTGGCCAAAATGTCTGCGTGGATGAAGGCCGCTCCCGTGTGTTACCCGACACGCGAGCAGTTGGAGCATGTTTTGAGCCAAAGCGGTCTTTGCGTGAGCATTCAACCGATGTGGGGGCGGACTCCATTCAACAACTACCTCATCATCGCAGAGCGTTAGGACTGAGCGGCACGCGCGGCAAGCATCGCGGCCACCTTCTCCGTCAACTCCACAGTTAGCGGTGTGGCCTCATGAATCAGAACGATGCCATCATCCGTGAGCTTGCGCCGGATGCGAGAGAGTACTTGATTCATGTTGCGTAGCGTACCGTCAAACCCGCGTGCGGTCCACATTAGCGTCGTGAGACCCAACGCACGGGCGGTGAGCACGCAGAATGGGTTGTGATGCCCGGCCGGCGGTCGGAAATAACGCGGTGAATGCTGAGGCACGATGCGCGTGAGTGTCTCCTGACATTGCGCTATCTCATTCCACATCGCGCGAGGCCGCAGCGCCCAGAATCTAGTTGCCGGGTGTGTCTGTGTGTGGTTTCCGACCTCGTGCCCACGTCGTACGATCTCACGCACCAGCTCAGGGTGCCTATCCGCGCGTTCGCCAATCAGAAAGAAGATGGCTTTCAAGCCATGACGGTCGAGGATCTCGAGGATCGCGGGCGTGTGCTGCGGGTGAGGGCCGTCATCGATCGTCAGAAGAGGATGCTTGCTGCCAGAAGGCTGACGCTTAACCAAAGGACCGAACCACGCACAGCTTGATACCAGCGTGCCCAGCATCAGTATAATGGACACCGTGCAGAAAAGCAGCACTGCCGAGGCCCAAGCCCCAGCCAACACAATCAGCACACAGAGCACGGCGGGCATGAAAAGCAGAGCCAGCCGACGATGGCCGCGGTGAAGACATTCGGCTCGTATCTGCTCTAGGCTCATGAGGTCACTTGGGTCACAAGCCGCTCAAACACAAACCACTGGTCCCAATGCCGTTGGAGAAAGCCATGCATCACTGCCACCCACTTTGGGGCTAGTTCGGCAGCCTTTGGCCTGCTGCCGCCGGGATGAAAAGGATCGCCAATCTCAATGCCATAACGCAAGCGTCCCAACCGTTTCAAAAAAACCGGATAGCAAGGCGCTCCTGTCACCTCCGCGAGCACTAGCGGTCCACGGGGAATCTCATAACATAATCCGTCGATCGTCTCATGCGTGGGGGCCACATCACCCATCACGCGGTCACCTTGTACACAGACCACTTCGCCGGCGTTGATGAGTCGGATGAGCTCCATGCCAAGATGCGAGCCGGGTGTGTTGTAGTGAATGCGCAGCATGGGCTCCATCCGCTCCTGCCCACGCAGTTCCTTCTCTCTCATATCCTGCAGGCCGACTGTCATTTCCGGCATGCGCACGGTGTGAATCAGGCGCCCAAGCTTGCGCGCAAAGAGTGAGGCACCCAAGTCATAATTTCCGCTATGCACGGTGAAAACGAGAGCGCCGCAAGACCGGGTGCGCAGTTCTTCAAACACCATCTTTCCCTCGATATCCCACTCCACCTCTTGATGGAAATGCAAGTGCCATAACCGGTCGAGATAGGTCAGCGCGAAATTCAACAGCACTCGGTAACCCGCCATGCAGCTGTTGCCGGAGCCACCCGGCAGAAGCACAGCCAGATTCTGCCTCAACGCCTCCCGCTGGGGCACGGCGAGGATGTAGATCACCAGAGTCACGGGATATGCCAGTGCCGTCACAAGCCAGATGGGCATCCAGCGCATCAACTGCAGCACCAGATGCGTCCACCGTTCGTCGTGCAACCCAAGACGGCTTGCACTTTCAGGGGCGGAATCCTGATGGGTTGCAGATTCAGAAGACGGCATTATGGTTATTGGCG
>Ga0208783_10001556_pt1 | contig 13521 bp, 10 predicted proteins | sample DEB19_08_DNA_2_FD_184529 | JGI IMG/M metagenome (GOLD analysis project Ga0208783, IMG submission 184529) | Aqueous microbial communities from the Delaware River and Bay under freshwater to marine salinity gradient to study organic matter... | ecosystem: Environmental > Aquatic > Marine >... | reverse complement strand
CGTCGTAGACGCGAACCTGCACGGCACCTTCCTCTGCTCCCGGGCAGCGATGGCGCTCATGAAAAAGCAGGCGCCCCGCGGCGGGCGCATCGTCAACAACGGCTCGATCTCCGCGCATGCGCCGCGGCCCAATACGGCCGCCTACACGTCCACGAAGCACGCGGTCACCGGGCTCACCAAATGCATCTCGCTCGACGGGCGCGCCTTCGACATCGCCTGCGGCCAGATCGACATCGGCAACGCCGCCACTGAAATGACCGAGCGCATGACCCGCGGCATCCTGCAGGCCAATGGCCAGGTCATGGTGGAGCCACGCATGGACGTGGAAGACGTGGCGCGCGCCATCGTGTTCATGGCCTCACTGCCGCTGGACTCGAACGTGCAGTTCATGACCATCATGGCGACGAAGATGCCGTTCGTGGGCCGCGGGTAGTCAGGGATGAACCTGATGTCCAATCCCGCGCCGCTCGAAGCCGGGGCCTTGCATCCGGAAGCGCTGGCGTCCTACTGGATGCCCTTCACCGCCAACCGGCAATTCAAGGCGGCGCCACGAATGATGGCGCGCGCCGAGGGCATGCACTACTGGACGCCAGAAGGCCGGCGCATCCTCGACGGCTTCTCCGGGCTCTGGTGCTGCAACGCCGGACACTCGCGCAAGCCGGTCGTCGAGGCGATTCAGCGCCAGGCAGCGACCCTGGACTACGCGCCGGCCTTCCAGATGGGCCACCCGCTCGCGTTCGAATTGGCGGGCCGCATCGCCGCGATGGCGCCAGCGGGGCTCAACCGCGTCTTCTTCTGCAACTCCGGCTCCGAGGCCGTCGACACGGCGCTCAAGGTCGCTCTCGCCTACCAACGCCTGCGCGGCGAGGGAAGCCGCACCCGCCTCATTGGCCGCGAGCGGGGCTACCACGGCGTGGGCTTCGGCGGCATCTCGGTGGGCGGCATGGTGGCGAATCGCAAGATGTTCGGCGCCATGCTGGCGGGCGTCGACCATCTGCCGCACACGCACAGCCTTGAGAAGAATGCATTCTCGCGCGGCGAGCCCGAGTGGGGCGCGCACCTGGCCGACGAGCTCGAGCGGCTCATCGCATTGCACGACGCTTCCACCATCGCGGCAGTGATTGTCGAGCCGATGGCGGGCTCCACTGGCGTGCTGCTGCCGCCCAGGGGTTACCTCCAGCGATTGCGCGAGATCACGGCGAAGCACGGCATTCTGCTCATCTTCGACGAGGTGATCACCGCCTTTGGCCGCCTCGGGCACGCCTTCGCGGCGCAGCGCTACGGCGTCACGCCGGACATGATCACGTTCGCCAAGGGCGTGACCTCGGGCACGGTGCCGATGGGCGGCGTGCTCGTTCGCTCCGACATCCACGACGCGTTCATGAGGGGGCCACCGTGGGCAATCGAGCTCTTCCACGGCTACACCTACTCAGGCCACCCGCTCGCCTGCGCAGCCGGCATCGCCACGCTGGACCTCTACCGCGACGAAGGGCTCTTCGAGCGCGCCCGCGCGATGGCGCCCGTGCTCGAGGACGCCGTGCATTCGCTGCGCGCCAGCCCGCACGTGATCGACATCCGCAACGGGGGCCTGGCTGCAGCCATTGAGCTCGAGCCGCGCCCGGGCGCGCCCCTGGCCCGCGCCTTCGACGCCTATCTGGGCTGCTGGGAGCGTGGCTTGCTCGTTCGGCAAGCGGGCGAGATCGTGTGCCTCGCCCCGGCCCTCATCGTCGAGGAGTCGCAAATTGCCAAGATGACCGGCACGCTGCGCGAGGTGCTCTTGCAGCTGGCTTGAGCTCTCAGCCGCGCCGTAGGCTGCGACGTTCGGCGTCGAGGCGCTCGCTTACCTTGCGGGCCATCTCCCGCATGATCGCGACCAGCTCCGAAATGCGCGTGGGCGGCATCCGATAGCGAATGGCAGCGATTGCGAACACCGCCACCGGAATCCCGTCGGGCCCCGCGATGGCGACAGACAGGGAGCGGGTGCCGGGGTGCAGGCCCGGATCCATGAAGGCGTAGCCCTGCTTGCGGGCAACTTCCACGCGCTCGCGAACCTTGTCGAGCGCCACGCCTTGCGCCTCGTATCGCAAGGCATTGGCCGACATGATCCTCTCGGCCTCGGCCCGGGGCATGCCGGCGAGAAGCGCGACCCCGCCAGACGCCACCCCCAGGGGTAGTCGGGCCCCAACCTCCACAGCCAGAACCTGCACGGGTCCGGTGCCGATTTTTCGGTCGAGGATGACCGTGTCGGCATTTCCCCTCACGATCAAGGACACCGTCTCACCCGTGGCCTCGGCAAGCCTGCGCGTGAAGGGCTCGGCAAGCATGCGAATGGGAAAGTGGCCGGGCTGCTGAGCGAGCCCGAGCAGGAATAGCTCCTTGCCACCGCGATAGACCCGCGCAACGGGGTCGTAATCGACTGCGCCCTCTTCGGTCAGTACTCGCAGCAGCCGGTGCACGGTGGCCGCGTTGAGACCCACCCGCGCCACGACGTCCTTCAAGCGCAGACCGTGCTGCGGCGAGCCGCCGGCCACGACCCGCAGGACCGACATGGCCCGTCGCACCGCCTGGGCACCCGGCGTGGGCTTGCCCGTTTCAGCGTCAGGCGGCTTGTTTTTCATGGCGAGAGAATTATTTCACCGTTTGAGCGGCCCGGTCGCCATTTCGCTACACTTGAGAGGCGCGGCGACACGACGCCGCAAGGGATTCCCGCCGGGCGCGCACACACGATGGAACTGCCTCGCAATCACTTCAAGCACGCCCTGGCCGCCGGTCGCCAGCAGATCGGGCTCTGGGTGTCGCTCCCGGGAGCCTATGCCACCGAGGTGGCCGCAGGCGCTGGCTTCGACTGGCTGCTTCTCGACACCGAGCATTCGCCGAACGACGTTCCCGGCGTCCTGGCGCAGCTGCAGGCGGCTGCGGCCTACCCGGACGTGTCGCCGGTGGTGCGCCCGGCGTGGAACGACAAGGTGCTGGTGAAGCGCCATCTCGACGTCGGCGCGCAAACGCTGTTGTTGCCTTACGTCTCGACGGTGGCGGAGGCGGAGGCGGCTGTGGCGGCGATGCGCTATCCCCCGAGGGGTATCCGGGGCGTCGCGGGGAGCCATCGCGCCGCGCGCTTCGGGCGCGTCGCCGATTACGTGAAGCGGGCCGAGGCGGAACTCTGCCTGCTGGTGCAACTGGAAACGCGCGAGGCCCTGGATAACCTCGAGGCGATTGCGGGGGTCGATGGCGTCGATGGCATCTTCATCGGGCCCGCGGACCTGGCTGCGTCCCTGGGCCACCTTGGCGACATCGGCCACCCGGAAGTGCAATCGACCATCGCGGACGCCATCCGGCGCGTGCGGGCCTGTGGCAAGCCGCCCGGCATTCTCGCGGCCGACGAAACGGCAGCCCGGCGTTACATCGAGGCAGGCACGCTCTTCACCGCCGTGGCCACGGACGTCGTCCTGCTCGCGCGCGAGACGGCGCGGCTCGCCAAGGCTTTTCGCGGCTGACCGGCGCCGCAGGCGCCGCGCTTACTTGAGCGCCTTGTAGCGCAGGCGATGCGGGGCTGCCGCTTCCTCGCCGAGCCGCTCGCGCTTGTCGTCCTCGTACTCGCGGTAGTTGCCCGGGTAGAAGGTCCACTGCGAATCGCCCTCGGCCGCCAGGATGTGCGTGCAGATCCGGTCGAGGAACCAGCGATCGTGCGAGATCACCATCACCGTGCCGGCGAATTCCGCCAGCGCATCCTCGAGCGCGCGCAGGGTTTCCACGTCGAGGTCGTTGGACGGCTCGTCGAGCAGCAGCACGTTGCCGCCGTCAAGCAGCGTCTTGGCCAGGTGCAGGCGGCCGCGCTCGCCGCCGGAGAGGTTGCCCACCAGCTTCTGCTGGTCCTGGCCCTTGAAGTTGAAGCGGCCAAGGTAGGCGCGCGACTGGATCTCGAACTTGCCGATCGCCAGGATGTCCTGGCCGTTGGAGATCGCCTCCCAGACGTTCTTGTCGTTCGGGAGTGAGTCGCGCGACTGGTCCACGTAGGCCATGTGCACCGTGTGCCCGATCTTCACCTCGCCCGAGTCCGGCTTTTCCCGGCCCGTGATCAGGCGGAAGAGCGTCGACTTGCCGGCGCCGTTCGGGCCGATGATGCCAACGATGGCGCCCGGCGGCACCTTGAACGACAGGTTGTCGATGAGCACGCGATCGCCATAGGCCTTGGTGACGTTCTCGAACTCGATGCACTCGTTGCCCAGGCGCTCGCCGACCGGAATGAAGATCTCCGCCGTTTCGTTGCGCTTCTGGTATTCGAAGGAGTTCAGCTCCTCGAAGCGCAGGAGGCGGGCCTTGTTCTTCTTGGTCTGGCCCTTGGCGTTGCGGCGCACCCACTCGAGCTCCTTCTTGAGCGCCTTCTGGCGCGCCGTCTCGGAGGATTCCTCCTTCTGCAGCCGGTCCTTCTTCTGTTCCAGCCAGGAGCTGTAGTTGCCCTCCCACGGAATGCCCCGGCCGCGGTCGAGCTCGAGGATCCACTCGGCGGCGTTGTCGAGGAAGTAGCGGTCGTGCGTCACCGCCACCACCGTGCCCGGGTAGCGCTGCAGGAACTGCTCGAGCCAATCGACGCTCTCGGCATCCAGGTGGTTGGTGGGCTCGTCGAGCAGGAGCATGTCGGGCTTCGAGAGCAGCAGCCGGCAGAGGGCCACCCGGCGCTTCTCGCCCCCGGAGAGGTGCTCGACCTTCGCGTCCCATGGCGGCAAGCGGAGCGCGTCTGCGGCGATCTCCAGTTGTGTCTCGAGGGACGAGACGTCAGCGGTGGCCAGCAGCTTCTCGAGCTTCTCCTGCTCGGCGGCGAGCTTGTCGAAATCCGCGTCCGGCTCGGAATAGGCGGCGTAGACCTGCTCCAGGCGCGACTTGGCGGCGAGCACCTCCCCCACGCCTTCCTCGACGGCCTGGCGAACGCTGTGCTCGGGGCTCAGTTGCGGCTCCTGGGGCAGGTAACCGATCTTGATGCCCGGCATCGGCGTGGCCTCGCCCTCGATGTCCTTGTCGAGGCCAGCCATGATCTTGAGCACGGTGGACTTGCCGGCGCCGTTCAGGCCCAGCAGGCCGATCTTCGCGCCCGGGAAGAACGAGAGCGAAATGTCCTTGAGGATCTGCCGTTTGGGCGGGACGACCTTGCCCACCCGGTTCATGGTGAAGACGTATTGCGCCATGGGGGTACCCGGCCGTTGCGGCCAGCTCTTGCGTAAGGGGAACCGCTTATTTTAGCCGACGCGCTCCGGCTGATCGCAGCCTGCAGACCGACACTGCCGGGCGGGGCGCGCCGCCCGACGGGAGGCTAGCGCTGGGGCAGGGCGCCCTTCTCGCGCAGGGACTCGAGGCGGCCGAGGTCCAGGGACCCCACCGCCGAGCGCAGGGCATCGATCGACACCCCGTCGCCGCGAGCCTCCACCACGAAGCGCTCGCCGACGATGACGGTGTATTCCGCCGAGCCCCCGCGTTTGTCGAACTCCTCGCGCACCAGCCGGTTGCCTTCCTTGCGCGTTCGCTCCACTCGCCCGTTGGACTCCTTTTCCCCCTGCATGGTCGCCCAGCCCGCCAGCGCCATGAGTCCGCCGGCGCCGCCTGTGTCCGTCACCTCGAGCGAGATGCGCCTCCCCCCGGACGCGTCTTCATACTGGCCCCGCGTCTGCGAGGTTTGCAGGCCCGGCATGCCGCCGGACTCGGCGCTCAACTCGGTGCGACCCAGGCCGGCCAGCTTCTCGGGGACAAAGGGCTTGAGCTCGTCCAGGGACAGCGGCTGGTAGCGCTTGCCGCCACCAAGAGCAAGCCCGAGGCCCTCCATCGCCGCCTGCATTTGCGCCTGGGTGTCGCCCTTCTTCTCCGCCGCCTCCATGCGCTTGCCGACATCCTCCATCTTGCGGCCGAAGGCCTCCAGCTTCGATCCTGGGGAGTCAGCGCTGAAGCCCCCCCCCGCGCCGCGCATCGCGCCCATCATTCCGCCCCCCGTCAGCATTGACACGCCGCCAACGATCAGCGAGGTGAAAATGCCGATGACAATGGCGCAGATGACCACCACCACGGTGTAGCCGAGCGACTTCTCCGGCGGGTTCTTCATCAGCCGCGGCAGCCCGAGGTAGAGCAGGTACAGGCCGTAGAGCGCGAGGAGCGCGCCCAACAGGCCCAGCACCGGGAGCACGCCGAAAAAGCTTCCGATCCACCCGGGCGTGTAGGCGTAGACCGCGACCTTCATCGCCTGCGACGTGTTCTTCTGCCCGCCGAAGGACGGCGCCAGCAGGTTGATGAGCCAGGAGAGGATGAACACGCTCACGAACGCCATCGCGAACGTGAATACGGCTGTCACCAGGCCCGCGACGATGGGGGCGCGGTAGGTGCCCAGAAACGGCAGCGAGGTGCCGACAATCGTTTGGCCCACGAACCCGCAGAGGGCGGCGATGCCAGCAAGGGGCGCGACGTAGGCGCCCAGGAGGTCTCCTGTGGAGGGTGTTTCCCCGGCAATCACCTCCCATTCGGACTTCGGCTTCAGCAGGATGTTCTTGACGCGATCGATCAGGCCCATGCGGTTTTCCTTTCGGCTGTCTCGGCCAGGCGGGGGCGGCCCCGATGGCCGACAGTAAATGCCCTGCGACTGGCAACGTCAAGGGGCGGCCCCGGGCGGCCAGAGCCCCTCCCCTTAGAATGGGCACATGCCCGAGGCCCGCGATACCACCCAGCCCGTCCGCGTACGCGGACTGCGCTTTTCGCATGGCGAGCGGCGCGTCCTCGAGGGGCTCGACCTGGACATTCCACGCGGCGGCGTCTCGGCAATCCTCGGCGCGAGTGGGTGCGGAAAGACGACGTTGCTGCAGTTGATCGGCGGCTCTTTGCGCCCTCTGGGCGGCGATGTGCGCGTGTTCGGGCAGGACGTGCACGCGCTCGGCCGTGACGCCCTCTACGCCCTGCGCCGCCGCATCGGCATGATGTTCCAGAAGGGCGGCCTCTTCGGGGACATGACCGTCTTCGACAACATCGCCTTCCCGATGCGCGAGCACACGGCATTGCCGGAATCGGCCATCGCCGACCTGGTGAAGCTCAAGCTGCATGCGGTGGGGCTTCGCGGCGCCGCCCATCTTCTTCCGGCGGAGCTCTCGGGTGGCATGGCACGGCGGGTGGCGCTGGCGCGCGCCATCGCCCTGGATCCCGAGCTCATCATCTACGACGAGCCCTTCGCCGGCCTCGACCCCATCACGCTCAACGTCATCTGTAACCTCATCCGCACGCTGAACGACGCGCTTGGCGCCACTTCGGTGGTGGTGACCTATGACGTCCCCGAGGCGCTGAAGCTTGCCGACACGCTGTTCGTGATGGGCGGCGGGCGCATCGTCGGGCACGGCCCCACGGCCGCCATGCGGGAGAGCAGCGACCCCTTCGTGCGCCAGTTCCTGCACGCCCAACCGGACGGGCCCGTGCCCTTCCACTACCCCGCGCGCCCGATTGCCGGAGAGATCGGCGTCGAGACCGCGCGCGCAACGAGGATGCCTGCATGAGCGCCAACCGCGATCGCATGCCACCGCTGCCACCCGATAGCCTCACGGCAGCCCAGCGCGCGGCCGCCGACGAGCTCTCGCGCGGGCCTCGCGGCGGGGTCTTCGGCCCCTTCGTGCCGCTGCTTCGCAGCCCCGACCTCCTCACCCCGCTGCAAAAGACGGGCGAGTATCTGCGCTACAAGAGCGCGCTTGAGCCCCGGCTCTCGGAGTTTGCGATCCTCATCGTCGCGCGACGCTGGCGCCAGCAGGTGGAATGGCAGATCCACGCGCCGATTGCGCGCAAGTCCGGCCTGCCGCAGCCACACATCGACGCCCTCGCCGAGAACCGGCGGCCCGAGGGCATGCAGGCCGACGAAACCACGCTCTACGACTTCCTTACCGAGCTGCAGCAGCACCACTCGGTGTCGGACGTCACCTACGCTCGCGCCATCGAGCACTTTGGGGAGCGGGGCGTGGTCGACCTCTGCGGCCTGTGCGGCTATTACACGACGCTCGCCATGGTCATGAACGCAGCCCGGACCGCGCTGCCCGACGGCGCAGCGCCCCCGCTGGCGCCCTGACTCGGGGGGCGATGACGATGCGCCTCGTTGAGTCCTTTCTCGCGGCCCACCCCGAGCTCGCCGTATTCCTCGTGCTGGGCCTGGGTTACCTGATCGGACGCATCGGCTGGCGCGGTTTCGCGATCGGCCCGGTCACCGGGTGCCTCTTCGCTGGCCTGCTGGTTGGCCAGGTCGCGGATGTGCCGGTGTCGGACACCGCCAAGTCCATCCTGTTCCTCCTGTTCCTCTTCGGCATCGGGTACTCCGTGGGGCCACGGTTTCTCGCAGCCATTCGGGGCGACGGGCTGCCGGCAATGGCAATCGGCATCATCGTGCCGCTATCGGGGCTCGCGACGGCCGTGGCAGTCGCCAAGGCGCTCAGCCTCGACGTGGGCTTCGCCGCGGGGCTCTACTCGGGCGGCCTCACCGAGTCGCCCGCCATCGGCACCGCGGCTGAAGCAATCAAGGCGCTCGCCCTGACGGAGGCAGAACGCCTGCGGCTCACCAGCCACATTGCCGTCGCCGACGGCCTCACGTATCTCTTCGGCACCATCGGCGTGATCCTGATGACGAGCGTCATCGGCCCGCTGCTGCTGCGGGTGAACCTGCGGGAGGCCGCGCGCGAGCTCGAGCTTCGCTACGGGTTCAGCGCCGCCAAGCCCGGCGTCCACTCCGCGTGGCGCCCGATCGACGTGCGCGCCTACGCGATCGCGGAAGGCAGCCCCGCCGCCGGGCTCTCGATCGCCCAGGCCGAGGCAGCGGTGAAGGAGGCGCGGGTCTTTTTCTTCCGCGTTCGGCGGAATGGCGCGCTCATCGAAGCAGCGCCGTCCCTGGTTCTGCAGGCCGGTGACGTGGTGGCCGCCACGGGGCGGCGCGAGGCGCTCATCAACGTCATCGGCACCGCCGGCCGCGAGCTGGAGGATCCGGAGCTACTCGATATGCCCACCCTGACCCAGGACGCGTACGTCTCGAACGCCGCGGTGGCGGGAAAGCCCCTGCGCGAAATCGCGGAGCAATACGCGGAGCGCGGCCTCTTCGTTCGCCGGATCATGCGCGGCGGCCTGGCGATTCCCGTCGCGCCCGGCACCGTCATCCTGCGCGGCGACCGCGTCTCGCTCACGGGGCCCGAGGCCGCGGTCAGCCGGGCCCTGGCGCTCGCCGGCCAGGGCGTGAGCCTCACGGACACGACGGATTTCGCCACTGTCGGCTTCGCGATCTTCCTCGGCGGCGTGGCGGGAATGCTGATCGGTTTCCAGGCGGCGGGCGTACGCGTGACGCTCGGGATCAGCGTTGGCACCTTGCTGGCTGGCCTTGTCGTCGGGTGGCTCCGGTCACGGCGCCCTCACTTCGTTCCGGTGCCCGAGCCGGTGGTGGCGTTCATGACCGCCATTGGGCTCGCGGCTTTCGTCGGCATGGTGGGCCTGCACGCCGGCCCGATCTTCGTCTCGGCTGTGAAGGAAGTGGGCATCGGCCTGCTGCTGGGGGGCGTGGTGGTGACGCTGGTGCCGCAATTCGTCGGGCTGCTGGTTGGGCATTTCGTGCTGCGCATGAATCCGATATTGCTGCTGGGGGCGCTCGCCGGCGCGCAAACCGTTACCGCAGGGCTCGCTGCGCTCCAGGAGCGGTCCGGGAGCCCCGTCGGGGTGCTGGGCTACTCGGCCGCGGTTCCTTTCGGCCACGTGCTGCTCACCTCCGGCGGCACTGCGGTCGTGTGGCTGATGACTTGAGCCGTCGCGTCACCCTGCCGCTCGAGCCTCTTGATCTCGGCGAGAGCGGCACGCCACGGTCGGCGCGCTACGGGGACGTGTACCACCCGGCCGAGAGTGGCCTTGCGCAGGCCCGGCACGTGTTCCTGAGTGGCAACCGGCTGCCGGATCGCTGGGCGGGTCGCGACCACTTCGTCGTGCTGGAGACCGGCTTCGGCATCGGGCTCAACTTCCTCGCGACGTGGCACGCCTGGCAGCGTGACCCCCGAGCGTGCGCGCGCCTGCACTTTGTCAGCGTCGAGGCTCATCCGCTGTCTCGGCACGATGTCGTGCGCGCGCTATCGGCTTTTGCCGAACTCGCCCCGCTCGCGCGCGACTTGGCCGAGGCCTGGCCCTTACCCGTGGCGGGTTTTCATCGACTGGTGTTCGACAGTGGGCGGGTGATGCTCACGTTGCTGCTGGGGGAAGCCTGCGCGCTTTTGCCCTCCGTGGTTGGGAAGGTTGACGCAATCTTCCTCGATGGCTTCGCGCCGGCGCGCAATCCCGCGATCTGGTCACCCGATGTGATGCGCGGGATCGGGCGCCTGGCCACGCCAGGGGCAACACTCGCCACCTGGAGCGTCGCGGTGGGCTTGCGCGAAGCGCTCGCCGACGCCGGGTTCCGGGTCGCCGTCGCCCCGGGGTTCGGTCGCAAGCGCGAGATGCTCGTCGGCGAGCGTGTTGCGCCAGTGCTGCGAGCGCAATTTTCACCGGCGCGTCGCGCGGCCATCGTCGGTGCCGGGCTGGCCGGCGCCCTCTGCGCGGAGCGGCTCGCGTCCCGGGGCTGGTCGGTAACGCTGGTCGACGAGCGCGCGACGCCCAGCGCTGCGGCGGCAGGACTGCTGCGCCCGGTGGCAAACAGCCAGGACTCGCCCAATGCACAGGCCTCGCGCCCGGCCTTCGGCTTTGCGCTTCGTTACCTGCAGATGCTCAGCGGGCCAGCGCTCCACTGGTCACCGACAGGGATCCTCCAACTGGCCGCCACCGAGGCGGAAGCCGAGCGACAGCGAAACATTGCGAGCCAACAGGCATGGCCAGAGGCGTGGCTGCGTTTCGTCGAGGCCGACGAAGCCGCTCAACTCGCAGGGCGCGCCGTGCGCGGCCCCGGTTGGTGGATTGCCGCCGGCGCCTGGGTCAGCGCGGCGAGCCTCGTCTCGGCGGCTATCGCATGCGGGGGCGCGCGGATCACGCGTTGCACGGGGCGCGCCGTGCACCGCATCGAGGGCGACCCCTCGGGATGGCGGCTGCTCGGCGCCGATGACGAGGCTATCGAGGAGGCGCCCGTGGTGATCGTGGCCAACGCTCACCGCGCAGCGCGCCTGATTCCGGGCACGACACTCCCGCTCTCCCCGGTGCGCGGGCAAGTGACGGATCTGCCGGCCGATCCCGCACGCGCGGTTCGAGTGGCCGTCAGCGGCAACGGTTACATCGCGCCAACGCCAGACGGAGGCCACGTTGTCGGCGCCAGTTTTGCGCACGACGAGGAAAGCCTCGACCTGCGCGATACCGAGCATTGCGAAAACCTGGCCCGAGCCGAATCGATGCTGCCGGGGTTCACGCAAGGACTCGACGCGCGCTCGCTGGCCGGCTGGGCTGGCGTTCGCGCTACGGTGACCGATCGCCTGCCGGTGTTCGGGGAGTCCACGGACAGGGGCCTGTGGTTCGCCACCGGCCTGGGGTCGCGGGGGTTGCTGTGGGCGCCGCTCGGTGCCGAGCTGATCGCAAGCGCCCTTGAGGGCGAGCCTTTACCGCTGCCGACCAGCCTGGTGGACGCGTTTTCCCCGCGGCGGTTCGCCCGCTAGTCGCGCTTCAGCCGCGCGTGCGCACCCGGCCGCCCTCGGCGAGCGCGTTGCCCGGGTAGAGCACGACTTCGTCACCCTCGGCGAGGCCCGAGGAAACCTCAGCTTCGCGCGCACCGCGCAAACCCACCTCCAACAAACGCAGCTCCAGCCGGCCGCCCGTCACCACAAAGGCGGCCCAGCGATCGCCGCGCCGGAAGAGTGCCCCCACTGGCACCCGCAGCACGCCATCCCGCTCGGCCGCGATGATGCGCGCGTCGACCCGGAAGGCGTCGCCCAGCCCCTCGGGCACCGTCTTGAAGTCGCCGATGACGTTGACACGCTGTTCCTCGACGCCGAGAGCCGAAATTTTCTTGAACGCGGCCGGCTCCACGAGCCTGACCGTCGCTTCCGCCGGCTGGGCGCCTCCCCAGCCCGTGAGCAACATCTGCATGCCCGGGCGAATTCGCACGGCGTCACTGGACAGCACGTCGATAACCACCTCCAGCGCCGACGGGTCGCCCACCGTGACCAGCACTGCGCCCGGCTGCACCACACGCTCGCTCTTCTCGACCACGCGAAGCACGCGGCCGGCGACGGGCGAGGCCACACGCAAGGTGGGTGCCCGGTCGCGCACGGCAGTGAGCGCCGCGCTGGCGGCCTGCACTTCAAACTCCGTCGCCACCGCGCGCGAGCGCGCCGCCTTCGCATCCGCAGCCCGCGAGCGCTCCGCAACCTCGGCCTGCTCGAGCGCCTGCTGCGACATGAAGGCCTTCTTCACCAGGTCAGCGACTCGCGTGCGCTCCCGCTCGGCCTGCTGCAGGGCGATGTCGGCCTGGCGCACACGCTCGTCGGCCTCCGCCTTGAGCGCTCGCGCGGCCTCCTGCTTCGCCACCAGCATGTCGCGATCTGCGGCGGAGATGGGCAGCGGCGCGATCTCCGCGATCGCCTGCCCCGCTTTCACGGAATCGCCCTCGCGCAACATGACGCGCAGCATCCGGCCCGCAACGGGGCTTGCGACGCCGAAACGATCGACCGCGCGTGTCTCGCCGTCTTCCTCGATGGCGAGTTGAACGGACCCGCGGGTGACCTTGGCGGTTTCCACCTGGGGCGGCGCTGGCCATACCCACCAGGCGAGGCCTGCCACGGCAAGCAGCGCCAGCAGGGGGTAGGCGACGGCGCGTCGATCGAGTTTCATGAGGAAGCGTGTCCTATTCACGCGCCTTGAGCGCGCCAACCAGGTCCAGGTGCCTGAGCCGCCAGGCCACTGCAGCGCCTGAGGCCGCTGCAGCGAACGCGATGGCCGCCACGGCGCCGAGCAGATTAGCACCCGTCATGACGTACGGCATGCGCCAGAGCTGGGTGGTGAGCAGCCAGACGAAGTACATGGTGAGCCCGATGCCCAGGGCGGCGCCAAGCGGCAGGCCAACCCCGGTGACGGTAGCCTGCTCGCCCAGCAGCATCCCGGCCGTTTCGCGCTCCGTGAACCCGAGTACCCGGAGGGTGGCAAGCTCGTAGCCACGCTCGGAGAGCGCGATGCGGGCTCCGTTATAGACGAGCCCGAAGGCAATGATCCAGGCGAACAGCAGGTTCACCGAGATCATGATGCCGACGCTGCGGTCGATCATCGCGCGGAATTGCACGTACGCGACTTCCCGCAGGTTCGCGCCCTCGACGCGCGGCAGAGCCTTCAGCCGCTCGAAAAGCGTCAGTCGCCTCGCCTCGTCGACCTGCAGGTAGGCGCCGGTAAGCACGTCGCCCTCCCGCATCAGGCGGTTGGCAGCAGGGCGAGCGATGTAGGCCGCGAACCCAATGGGCTCGTCGACGATGCCGGAGACCAGCATCGGCTCACGCGGGTGGCGGCCCTCCATCACCTCGACCTCGATGGTGTCGCCCTCGCGCACGCCGAGAGCATGCGCAAAAATCCCCGTGAGCAGCATCCCTT
>Ga0208783_10001554_pt1 | contig 13531 bp, 10 predicted proteins | sample DEB19_08_DNA_2_FD_184529 | JGI IMG/M metagenome (GOLD analysis project Ga0208783, IMG submission 184529) | Aqueous microbial communities from the Delaware River and Bay under freshwater to marine salinity gradient to study organic matter... | ecosystem: Environmental > Aquatic > Marine >... | reverse complement strand
GGCCTCGCGGCGGCCGGTCTCGAGGTGCTCGCCGCCGACGGCACCTACTTCGTCACGGTCGACATCCGCAGCATCGGCGAGACCGACGGCCTCGACTTCTGCCGCTCCCTCCCGCAGCGATGCGGAGTCGTCGCGGTTCCGAGTCGCGTCTTCTACGCCGATCCTTCCGTCGGGGCGCCGTTCGTCCGCTTCGCGTGCTGCAAACGACCCGAAGTCATCGACGAGGCCTGCGACCGGCTCGCCGCGCTTTCGGCGTGAGCGCCGGTCGGGAATGGGAGACGGACCGATGAAAGTCGCCGCGATCCAGCACGACATCGTGTGGGAGGACCCGGCCGCGAACCGCTCCCGGCTGGCGCCCCGTATCGCCGACGCTGCTGCCCGGGGGGCCGATCTCGTCGTTCTCGCCGAGATGTTCGCCAGCGGATTCTCGATGCGCACCGACCGGATCGCCGAACCCTGGGACGGGCCGAGCGTGCAGTTCCTCCTCGAGCAAGCGACGGCGCACGGAGTCGCCGTGTGCGGATCCGTCGCCGAGGTGCCGGCCGAAGGGGGCCTGCCCCGCAATCGGTTCGTCATCGCCCTCGCCGACGGCACAGTTCACCGATACGCCAAGATCCACCCCTTCACCTACGGCGGAGAGTCGGAGCACTACGCGGCCGGCGAGACGACCTGCACCGTAACTATCGGCGACGTTCGCTGCTCGTTCTTCGTCTGTTACGACCTGCGCTTCGCCGACTCCTTCTGGGCTCTCGCCGATCGCACCGACTGCTACGTCGTGACGGCCAACTGGCCTGCGGTTCGTAGTCCGCACTGGATTCCGCTCCTGCGAGCGCGTGCCATCGAGAACCAGGCCTACGTCGTCGGCGTGAACCGAGTCGGTTCGGCGCCGGGACTCGACTACGCGGGGGAGTCGATCGTGGTCGACCCCTGGGGCGAGAACGTCGCTGCAGCCGGTGACGGCGAGACCGTTCTCGTCGCCGACATCGACCCCGATCGGGTCACCCGGATCCGCGCCGACTTCCCCTTCCTGGCCGACCGGTAGCCGTGGTGGGTGCCGAGCGCCGGGGGTAGGTTCCCGGCGTGAAGTTCGCCCTCTTCTACGAGATCCCCGTCGCCCGTCCCTGGGACGAAGCAAGCGAGCACCGTGCCTACCGCGAGACCCTCGAAGAGGCGATCGCAGGCGAGCGCGCCGGATTTCACGCCTTCTGGACCGTCGAGCACCACTTTCTCGAGGAGTACTCGCACTGCTCCAACCCCGAGGTGCTCTACGGTGCGATCGCGAGCTGCACCGAGCGCATGCGGCTCGGCTACGGCGTCCGGCTCATGCCCAAGCCGTACAACCACCCGGTGCGTACCGCCGAGTCGGTGGCCGTGCTCGACCTCCTGAGCGACGGCCGGGTCGACCTCGGCACCGGGCGCTCGGCCACGCGGGTCGAGCTCGAGGGCTTCGGGGTCGACCCGGCGGACACCCGTGACATGTGGCGTGAGGCCGTCGAGCACGTCGTCGGCTGCTGGACCAACGAGCGGTACGCGCTCGACGGTAAGCACTGGCAGATGCCCGAGCGTCGGGTGCAACCGAAGCCACTGCAAAAGCCGCACCCCCCGATCTGGGGTGCGACGACCTCCGATGAAGGTCACGTGCAGATGGGCGAGATGGGTCTCGGGCTCTGTTCCTTCGCGGTGGGTGTCTCGCCCGAAGAGGTCAAGACGAAGATCGACCTCTACCGGTCGGCGGTCGCCGGCTGTACCGAACCGGTCGGCGCGTTCGTCAACAATCAAGCGGCGACGTTCACGATGGCGCTCTGCGCGCCGACTCAGGACGAGGCGTTCACCGTCGCCCGCGAGTCGTTCGAGTGGTACCCGAAGGTCGGGGCCCGTCAGATCGCCCAGGTCGCCGAGTGGATGGACGAGCGTAAGCAGGATCTCGGCAACTACCACTACGCCGCTGACATGAAGGCAGTATCCGACGACGGCTCGCTCGACCTCCTCTCGCTCGAGTACCTCGTCGACGCAGGGGCATGTGTTCTCGGAACCCCCGACCAGTGCGTCGAGGCCTGCAAGCGCTACGAAGCCGCCGGCGTCGATCTCCTCCTCTGCCTCGTCAACCCGTACAAGATTCCCCACGACAAGGTGATGCAGACGATCGACCTCATGGGGACCCACGTCATTCCGGCCTTTGCGTAACCGCCGGATCCTCGCCCGGTCGGCGGGTGTGGGGGCGTTGGCGGCGTCCGTCCTGTTCCTGGTGAGCATCGGGTCGCGTTACTACGTGGGCGAGTATTCGGCGACGGTCGGGGAGCTCCCCGAACTCCTGTTGGCGGCACTCGCGAACGCGGTCGTGCTCGGAGGGGTGGGTGTCGCGGCTCTGTGGTCGGGCCGGGTGGGCCGGGTCGGTACGGCAATGGCGGTGCCGGTATGCCTGGGTGCGGCGATCGCGCGGTTCGGGGTGTGGCTCGAGGTCGTGCGGGAGGACGTCGATCCGACGGATCTGGGATCGGCCTATCGCATCCAGAATCAGGCGGGTCTCGTCGCCGGAATCGCGGGCCTCGTGGCGGCCGTCGCGCTCATTCGATCGAGTCGGTTGCGGCACGGGTCGGACGCGCGAGCGCGGGCAGCGGGTTTCTTCGGCCTCGTCGGTGTCGCTTGTTACGCGATCAGCTACCTGGGCGACTGGTACCGGTATCGGTCGAGTGGCGGGGAACGGGAGACGATCCGGGCCGGGGGTGCAGTTCTTCCGGAAGTGCTGACGGCCGATCCTGCGCTCACGGCCACGCTCGTAGTGATGACCGTGTGTGCGCTCGCCGTGGCTCTCGTCGCACCACGCGCCTCGGCCGTGGGTCTCGCTGCCGGAGTGGTGCTGGGGAACGTCGTCGTGGCTGCGGCCGACATCGGTGTCTTTTCCGGCACCTTCGTCGCCGAGTCCGGTGTATCGCCGACGCTCGTCTACCTCTTCCGCGTCGCCGCTCTCGGCCTGTCCGTCACGGCGTTGGTATTGATCCGACGGGTGGCGCCCGACGCGTTCCGGAAACCGGGAGTGGGCGATACCTAGCGGTCGGCGGGGATCGGCACCGTCACCGTGTCACGCCCGCTGCGCAGGATCGTGCCCGGCCGGGTGCCGGTACCGGCTCCGTCGCGCACGATCGTGGTGCCGTTGACCACCACGCGGTGAATGCCGTTGGCGGTAGCGGCGAGTCGCGACGTCCCTCCGGGTAGGTCGTCGACGAGGCCGATCTCGCCGGTCCCGACCGTTTCGGGGTCGAGGACGACGAGGTCGGCGAAAGCCCCCGGTCGCACTTCACCCCGATCGCGCAGGCCGAAAAGCTGCGCAGGCGCTTGGGTCATGAGCTGGACACACCGTTCGAGCGAGGTCAGCCTTCGGCCCCGGAGGGTGTCGGCCAGAAACGTCGTGGTGTACGGCGCCCCGCACATTCGGTCGAGGTGGGCTCCGGCGTCGGACCCGCCGATCAGGACGAGCGGGTGTTCCCACGCCTCGGCGCGCATCTGCCACGAAGCGACATCGTCGTCGGACGGGAGCGGCCACAGGATCGTCTGCAACTCGTCGTTGATCACGATGTCGAGCAGAGTGTCGAAGGTGCCGCGGTTCTGCTCCTCGGCGATGTCGGCCACCATGCGTCCCTTGAGACCCACATTGGCGGGGGAGTAGGTGTCGCCGATCTGGTATCGACCCCATGATGCGAGGCGAGCGAACACCCCGGCCTCCGGCGAGTGGGCTCTCTCGTTGAGCCACTGGCGCACGGACGGATCGCTGAGCTTGGCGATGCGCTCGGGAACGGGGAGGTTCATCACCTCTCCCCAGTCGGGGAGCATGAACAGAGCGCAGTAGTTGCGGAACGACATGTTCATCTCGACCAGGGTCGGCATGGTGAGTGCGATTGCGGTCCCGCCCCGGGACCGCGCGTGCTCGCAAGCCGCTACCTGGTCGTGGTAGCGCTGCGGCTCGCGCGAGTCGATGGTCAGTACGTTCCAGTTCAGCGGTCGCCGTCCGGCCAGGGTCATCTCGGCCATCTGCTCGACCTCTTCGTCGGAGAAGCCTCGAAGGCAGCCGCTCGTGACGTACTCGAGAGTGGTGCCCTCGTGGCGGCTCACCGCACGGCACAGTTCGAGAATCTCCTCGCCGGAGGCCCACCGGGAGGCCACCGGCGCGCCGTCCCCGTCGGAGTGGGTGAAGGAGAGCGTGGTGGAGAACCCCAGGCCCCCGGCTTCGATCGCCGTCTCCAGTTCCCGGACCATTGCGGTGAGCTCATCGGGTGTCGCCTCGCGACGTACGGCGTCCTCGCCCATCACATTGCGGCGAATAGCGCAGTGGCCGACGAGGAAGCCGACGTTGAGGCCCACGTTCCCGTCGAGCGCGCCGAGGTACTCGCCGAACGAACGCCACGACCACGGCACCCCGGACTCCAGGGCCGGCAGCGGCATTCCCTCGACCTTCGCCATCATGCGGCGCAGGTAGTCGGCATCCGTCGGGGCCACGGGCGCCAAGGTGAAACCGCAGTTCCCGGCGATCACGCTCGTCACGCCGTGGAGATTCGACGGCGTTGCCGCCGGATCCCAGAAGAGTTGGGCGTCGTAGTGCGTGTGGGGATCGATGAACCCGGGAGTGACCACGAGCCCGTCGGCGTCGATCACCTCGGCGGCGTCGTCCGAGATCTCGCCCGTCTCGACGACGCGGCCGTCGCGAATGGCGATATCGGCTCGGCGAGCGGGACTACCGGTGCCGTCGACGAGCGTTCCGCCCTTGATCAATGTGTCGAGCATGCGAACGCTCCCTGGAAGCGGGCCGGACGGGGCCAAGCATCGCGCAGGCCGGGTCCGGGGGCCGACCTGCGGCCGGGGGCAGGGTCAGACAGCCGGGATCGCGGCTCGGGGTCGGGCCGTCCGCCCGCCGCTCGGCCGTAGTACGAGGATTCCCATCGGGATCGCGTACGCGAGCCAGACGGCAACCTCGCCGGCGGATGGGTGGGCGCGCACGCCGAACAGGCCCGTGACGATTGCGCCGCGGAGCGCTCCGTCGGCGGCCAGCCACGAGAGATCGAGGGTTCGAGCCCCCGCCCCCGGGATCCAGCCGAGCTCCTGGATCGCGTGCACGGCGAAGGCGAGGAGTCCGGCGGCGATGAGCACGAGGACGAAGCCGGTCACCTTGAAGAACCGGGCGAGGTCGATTCGAAGGCCACCGCGGGCAACGGCCAGACCCGTGAGTACGGCGACGGCGACGCCGATGAGGGCACCCATCCCGGTTGCCAGGGGACGACTCGACTCCTGGAACCGGGCGAGAAGGAAGACTGCGGTTTCGAAGCCTTCGCGGAGAACCGCGAGGAACGCCATCAGGACGAGGGCAGCAGCCGAACCCGTGGCGAGCGCTGCGGCTGCGTCGGCCTCGAGTTCGTGGCGCAGGGTGCGGGAGTGCTTGCGCATCCACAGAATCATCCAGGTGACGAAGGCCACGGCGATGAGCGAAATCGTTGCCTCGAGAATCTCCTGGCCGCGCTCGGGGAGTTCGGCGGAAGCGATGTTCAGGCCGATAGCGACGGCTGCGCAGAGGGTGACGGCGAACCCGACGCCGACCCACATCCAGATGCGCTCGCGCCGGCGACCGCTGCGACCGAGGAATGCGCTCACGATCCCGATGATCAGGGCTGCCTCGAGGCCCTCCCTGAGACCGATAACGAAACTCGCGAACATCCGCTGAGGTTAGGTCAACCTAAATAGTTGTCAAGTTGCGAGCCGATGGCTACGTACGGATAGCGCCAGGTGCGGCCGATAGGGTGCCCCCGAGCGCCATCGACCTCGGTGGGAGAGTCCCGGGGCTGTGGGGAGCCGCTTCCGTCGAAGCGGGACCCGGCGGTACCGGGCGCCGAAGGAGCAACCCTCCCCGGAATCTCTCAGGCACCCGAACCGCCGAGCGAGGCACCTCTGGAGCGCCGCGACAGAGGGGGAGCACGACGCAGGTCGTGTCATCCCCGAGCGGAGGGCTGCAGATGCGGGAAGATCGATTCGCCGATCGGCACATCGGACCGTCGGAGGCCGAGCAATCGGCGATGCTGGCGGTATTGGGTTTCGATTCGCTCGACGCCCTGACCGCTGCGGCGGTTCCGGCGGGGATCCGAGACGACTCACTCGTGGCGCTCGAACCTTCGTCGGAGACCGAGGCTCTGGCCGCGCTCCGCAGGATTGCGAGTGCGAATCAAGTCGTGACGTCCCTCATCGGACTCGGCTACCACGACACGATCACTCCACCCGTTATACGGCGAAACGTCCTGGAGAACCCGGCGTGGTACACGGCGTACACGCCGTACCAGCCGGAGATCAGTCAGGGTCGCCTCGAGGCGCTGCTCAACTTCCAGACGATGGTGAGCGACCTCACCGGCATGGAGTTGGCGAACGCCTCCATGCTCGACGAGGCGACAGCGGCGGCGGAAGCGATGACACTGCTCCACCGGACCGCGGCACGTGGGGCGGGCGATGTGTTCGTCATCGATCCCGATTGTCACCCGCAGACCATCGCAGTCGTCCGGACCCGGGCCGAGCCACTCAACATCGAGATCGCACTGCTCGATGCGTGGACCGATGATCTCCCGGCTGATTGCTTCGGAGTATTGGTTCAGTACCCGGGCAGCAGCGGTCAGGTCCGGGACCTGCGTCCGGTCGTGGCCCGGGCGGAAGTCGCAGGTGCTCGCGTCGCAGTTGCGGCTGACCTCCTGGCGTTGACGCTGCTGGTACCGCCCGGTGAAGTCGGCGCGTCGGTCGTCGTCGGATCGGCGCAGCGCTTCGGCGTGCCGCTCGGATTCGGCGGGCCGCACGCCGGCTACCTGGCTACCCGCGACGACCTGCGGCGGAGTCTCCCCGGGCGTCTCGTCGGAGTGTCGGTCGATACCGAGGGCCGGATTGCGTACCGCCTGACGCTACAGACGAGGGAGCAGCACATCCGCCGCGAGAAGGCGACCAGCAACATCTGCACGGCGCAAGTTCTGCTCGCCGTGATCGCGGGCCTCTACGGCACCTATCACGGTCCGGATGGCCTGCGTGTGATCGCTCGGCGCGTGCACTCCATGGCTGTGGCGCTGGCCGAGCGGCTACGTGAATCCGGTGCTGAAGTTGTGCACTCCACATTCTTCGACACGTTGGCGGTCAAGGTTCCAGGCCGAGCGGAGTCGGTGGTGGCGGAAGCGCTCATCCGTGGGGTGAACCTCCGTTTGATTGACGCGGACACCGTCGGGATAGCACTCGACGAGACGACGACCATCTCGGTGTTGACGAGTGTTCTCGAGGCATTCGGGGGTTCGGCCGTGGGGGGCGAACGGGCTTGGGATGCCGAAGACCGCAACGCGATTCCCGATCAACTCGTTCGTTTGTCGGCTTACATGACCCATCCGGTCTTCTCCGAGCACCGGTCAGAGCATCGAATGCTCCGGTATCTCCGGGCGCTCTCGGACCGCGACCTTGCCCTCGACCGAACGATGATTCCGCTGGGTTCGTGCACCATGAAGTTGAACGCGACGGCCGAGATGGAGCCGATCACCTGGCCCGAGTGGGCGAGCATCCATCCCTTCGCTCCGCTCGATCAGGCTGCCGGCTACCAACGTCTCTTCGCCGATCTCGAGGCCTGGCTGGCGGAGATAACCGGTTACGACGCGGTCTCGCTTCAACCGAACGCAGGCTCGCAGGGTGAATACGCCGGGCTGCTCGCTATACGCGCGTACCACCGTTCACGAGGGGAGGCGGGACGCGATGTCTGCCTCATTCCGGCCTCGGCGCATGGGACGAATGCGGCCTCAGCAGCTATGGCAGGTATGCGGGTAGTCGTGGTTGCGTGTGATGAGCACGGCAATGTCGACGTTGATGATCTCAAGCGCTCGGCTTTCGAGCACGGTGAGCGGTTGGCAGCGCTCATGGTTACGTATCCGTCGACCCATGGGGTTTACGAGGAACAGATCAGCGAGATCTGCGCGATCGTCCACGAGCACGGAGGTCAGGTTTACCTCGACGGTGCGAATCTGAACGCTCTGGTCGGCGTTGCTCGTCCCGGGAAGTTCGGAGCAGATGTCTCCCACCTCAACTTGCACAAGACCTTCTGCATCCCGCACGGGGGAGGCGGTCCTGGTGTCGGTCCGATCGGGGTAAGGAAGCACCTGGCCCCGTTCCTGCCCAATCACCCTCTTCAATCGGGAGCCGGACCGGAAACCGGTGTCGGGCCGGTCAGTGCAGCGCCGTGGGGGTCGGCGGGCATTCTGCCGATCCCCTGGACGTACGTGACGATGATGGGTGGCGAGGGTCTGCGGCGAGCGACTCAGGTTGCGATTCTGAATGCGAATTACGTCGCCCGCCGGCTGGCGCCGCACTACCCGATCCTGTACTCGGGCGCAGGTGGTCTCGTTGCGCACGAGTGCATCGTTGATCTCCGACCGATAACTGCGGAAACGGGTGTGACCGTCGATGATGTCGCGAAGCGTCTCATTGACTTCGGGTTCCATGCTCCGACGATGTCGTTCCCGGTTGCGGGGACTTTGATGGTGGAGCCGACCGAGTCGGAGGACAGGGCCGAGCTCGATCGGTTCGTCGATGCAATGATCGCGATCCGCAGCGAGATCGACCGAGTCGCTTCGGGTGAGTGGCCGGCGGAGGACAATCCGCTTTCGCGGGCGCCGCACACTGCGGCCGACGTCACGAGTGATGCATGGGACCGCGCCTATCGGCGCAGCGAAGCTGCGTATCCGGCTGCGTCGCTGATGGCGCGTAAGTATTGGCCTCCGGTGAGTCGGATCGACGGCGCGTACGGCGACAGGAACGTGTTCTGCTCGTGTCCGCCGGTGGCCGCGTTCGATTAGCGATCAGGCGACCCGAGTACCGCTCGGTGCACGTTCCGGTGGTGTGAGTCGGCGTTTTCCGTTCGCCCTGGCCCGTGGCCCCAGTATCCAACCGCTGCTCTTCAGGCGGTGGTGGTGGGAGCAGAGCCAACCGAGATTGTGGAGTGCGGTCGGCCCGCGTTTCGCGTGATCCCGGACGTGGTCCATTTCCAGGTATCCGCGAATCCCGCAGCCTGCGACATCGCACTCGCGTCCCTGGACGAGGAGTGCTGTTCGTAGTCGAGCGTTGACATGCCGGCCGAAGTGGGCAACGGTCGTGATGTCGGTTCCGTGCTTCACGACGGCGGTGAGGAATGCGTCGCCGAGGAGGTCTCGGGCCCAGCGGGCGTCGACCGGGCCGACTCCGGGGATCTCGCACGTCTCTCCCGCCAGAGCTCGGCCGCGCACCAGCGCCGAATGGTCGATGACGACGTGCACGGTGGCTGCGGTTCGCGTCGCTCCGGGTGTCGATCCCGGAACCTCCGCCGACTCGGTCCGGCGCCCGTCGGCAGGGGCATGCAGTAGCACGAGCGCCGCGAGTTCATCGGCGGCGTGCGCGGCATGGTGCTCGCGCGGTCGTGCCCGATCGGCGCGGAATCGCCGCTGTACCCCGGCATCGATGAGAGCCTTGATCCGGCCACCGACTTCGGGGGTGAGGCGGAAACGGCCGCACACCATGCCGTCGGCGTCGGTGCCGATCCGCAGCTCGCGGGCGGCGTGGAGTCGGCGGGCGCGTTCCTCCGGGTCTTCGGACTCGGCCCGGGCCCGGGCGCAGGCCTCTTTCAGGAATTGGGGTCCGTGGACGGCGGCGTCGAGCAACTCGTCGACGGCATCGGGAACGTGGCGGGAGACCGCTCCGATCATGGCGGCAGAACGAGCATCGACCTCCCCGTTGCGGAAAGCGCGCTCGATGCGGTCGTCGTCGGCGGCTGCCCGCGCTGCGGCGAGGAGGTCGGCGGCCGGGCCGGGCCCGACCTGGAGAACCTTCGCGCAGGTATCGACGGCCGATCGGTCGCCCCTCGTGCGGTGAGCGTCGGTGGCGTCGATGCGGGCGACTGCCTCGGCGGTGAGCGCCTCGATCAGGCGTCGGATGATGCCGAGTTCACGCACCGCAGCGACGGAGTCATCGCCCGAGAGGGTGGCGACAGCGCGCGATGCCGTGAGATCGGTGAGTAGGTCCCGAGTCTCCCGCAGCATCGTCAACATCGGGCGCCATCACACCGGACTTCGGCCCCGATTCCGTCGATCCGCCGAAACTGTGCGGCCCCACCGACCCCTTGAATGCCCGACCGATTGTCAGTCGAGGCGGAACCACACGAAGCCGACGGTGTCGGAGTACGGCTCGATCTCGACGGTGAGCGGCCGGTCGATCTCGAGCTCCGACGGTGGCGCACCGCGGAGGTTGCCGACGAGTCGCGGCCCTTCTTCGAGTTCGGCGACGACGATCGCGTACGGCGGGGTGAACGCAGGATCGATGGCCCGATGGGTGACCGTCCACGAGAAGACCCGGCCCCGCCCGCCGGCACGGGTCCAGGCCGCGTCGGACGAACCGCACGCGGCGCAGCGGTGCCGGGGTGGATGGCGCCATACGCCGCACGCTCCGCAGCGTTGGATCCGGAGCTCGCCCCGCGCCAGCCACGCGTAGAACTCGGCGTTGAGTCCGACGGGCGCCGGGACGATGCGACCGGGGCGCGGCGGCTCGTTCTCGGGTTCCTCGGAAGAAGCCGCTCCGTCGACTCCGACGTTCGGTTCGCCGCGATGTCCCGAGGGGCTCACCGGTTCACCGGTCCCGGGCCAGGATCGCGAGGGAGCCGTCGCCGAAGTCGCCCCACCCGGTGACGCAGCCGATCTCGGCCCCGGGAACCTGATTGGGTCCGCCGGCGTGCCGCAATTGGCGGACGGCTTCGAGTACGTGGTTCATGCCCCACATGTGGCCCTGGGAGAGCAGGCCACCGTGGGTGTTCGCGGGGAGCGCACCGCCGTCGAGTCGCAGTGCGCCGTCTCGCACGAAGGCGCCCGCCTCGCCGCGCGCGCATAGTCCGAGGGCCTCGAGTTGGAGCAACACGACGTAGGTGAAGCAGTCGTAGACCTGGAGGAAGTCGAGGTCGTGCGGTCCGATTCCGGCCGCGGCGAACGCCCGGGGCGCGGCGTCGGAGAGGCCGATCCGGAAGATGTCGGGTCGGTTTGCGATGTCGTCGGCGGGCGACGGGTGGCCCTCGGCGCTCGCGACGATCACGGCCGGAGGGTGGGGGAGGTCGCGGGCGCGGTCGACGGTGCTCACGACGACGGCCGCGGCGCAGTCGGTCTCGAGGCAGCAGTCGTAGAGTCGGAAAGGCTCGGAGACGAAGCGTGCGGCGAGGTAGTCGTCCATGGTGAGTGGGGTGCCGCGCATCAGGGCCTTGTCGTTGTTCTGCGCGTGGGTCCGGAAGGTGACGGCAATCTCGCCGGTGTCGGTGTCGAGTGTGCCGTAGAGCTTCTTGTGGCGCATGGCGATCCAGCCGTAGAACTGCGCCGCCGATCGCGCGCCGTAGGGCAGGTAGTAGTCGAGTGTGGTGTCGGCGACCGCGGCGGCGTCCATTCCCCGCCGGGGTTGGGGCACTCCCTCACGGGGTCGGAAGACCGAGTATCCGTTCCACCCGACGACGACGAGGACGTGGCGGGCGACGCCGTTGGTGACGGCGAGGGCGGCGTGTTGCAGGGCGGCGACCGACGACGCGCCACCCATGTGGACGGTTGTGGCCAGGTGCAGGTCGCCGATGCCGAGTTCGGCGGCCAGCTCCTCGGATGTGGTCCAGCCCGGTGGCGGGATGATCCCGTCGATGTCGGAGGCGGTGAGTCCGGCGTCGGCGATGGCCGTGTCGGCGGCCTGCAGCATGAGCTCCACGGGCAGGTGGGGGGAGCCGCGCACGTAGTCGGTTTCGCCGATACCGACGATGGCGGCTCGTCGATCGGTTCCGGTGCCTCCCACGAGGCGAGGACGCTAGCCCTCGGTCGGGGCGAGGGCGGCGAGGTCGAGGGCGAGTCGACCGGCGCTCGACGGGCTGCCCCAACCGGGGGCGTCGCCGAGGGCCACCACTCGTCCGCTGACCAACGTGATCCAGTAGCCGGCGCCCGAGGCGGTGGGCGTGATGCTCGATGCGTCGGGGAGCGGGCAACCACCGAGGCCGGGGATGGAGCCGCGCCACCGGGCGTCGCCGTAGACGTAGACGCGGCCGTCCCGGGTGAGGATCCAGTAGCCCTTACCCGTGGGGGTGGGGGCGAACCCGACCACGTTCGTGGCCGGGGCGCGACCGTCGACCGAAGGGGCGACGGCGGCGTCGCCGTACGCAACGACCTTTCCGGCGGTATCGACGAGCCAGTAGCCCTTGCCGCTGGTGGTCGCGGCCATGGCGACGAACGGCCCGGTTCCCTTGGTGCCGGCGGCTGCGCCGAGGAACGGAGCGTCCCCGAAGGTGAAGATGCCTCCGTCGCGGGCGAAGAGCCAGTAGCCCTTGCCGCTCGGGGTGGCGACCATTCCCACGAGGGGAGCGGCCAGGGGGCGGCCGAAGACGTCGCCGCGCGGGGAGACGCCGCCGAAGGCGCGGACCCCGCCCTTCGCCCGGAGCAGCCAGTACCCCGAGCCGTCGGGTGCGGCGGTGAGGGCGAGGTAGGGGTTGTCGGTACCGACGGGAAGCGGGCCGTCGCCGTAGTGGTCGGCGCCGCCGAACGGCATGACACGGCCCGACGGGCCGAGGGTCCAGTAGCCGGGCCCGGTCGAGGGGTCGGGCTTGGCGGGCGGGTTGACGGCGGAGGGGCAGAGTCCGCGCGTGGCGCTCGCCTCGGCCCGGCGCAGCGAGAGGTACGGGTTGATGTAGGTCCCGTCGGGCCGGTGCATCTCGAAGTGAAGGTGCGGGTCGGTGGTCTCCGACTGCCCGCTGTCGCCGAGGTAGGCGATGAACTGGCCCCGGGTCACCCTCACCCCGGGGGCGATGCCGGGGGCGAAGCGCCACTTGGCGGGGTTGAGCCCGTCGTCGGTTCCCGGACTGTCGTTGTTGATGTGGATGTACCAGTACTCCCAGCCGTCGTCGGCGACGAGGGAGAGCATGTTGCCGGAGCGGCGGCTCGGGTCCGTGCGGACCCAGTCGATCCGGCCGCTGTCGGCGGCGAGGAGGTGGTCGAGCTTGTCGCCCATGAGGTCGTTGCCGTGGTGGTCCCGCACGCCGGCGAAGTCGTCCTGGTACCAGACGTCCTCGCGTACCGGGAAGGCGATCGAGTGGACGGCGGTCGACGCGGGGGCCGACGCGAGCGCGCCGACCGCAGGGGCGGCGAGGACGGTGCTCAGGGCGGCGGCGATGCCGGCGACGATGCGACGCACGGTGGGGCTCCCGGGGAGGGGGACGGACCCCGGAGGCATCGGACCGTCGGGCCGGATCCTTGAACCCGGATCGGGCCGAGGCGGCGCGATCCCCGGCCCCGGGCGGGCGGGGGCGGCGCTGGTAGAATCCGTACTCAGCGGTAACTTCGTCCACCGCCGGCCGGAGCCGGTGGCACCATCGGAGGCAGGTCATGGCCGACTTCACCCTCGAGCTCAACGAGGACCAGCAGCAGCTGCAGGACTGGATCCACGGTTTCGCCAAGGACGTGATCCGTCCGGCAGCGCCCGAGTGGGACGAGCGGGAGGAGACTCCCTG
>Ga0208783_10001553_pt1 | contig 13540 bp, 6 predicted proteins | sample DEB19_08_DNA_2_FD_184529 | JGI IMG/M metagenome (GOLD analysis project Ga0208783, IMG submission 184529) | Aqueous microbial communities from the Delaware River and Bay under freshwater to marine salinity gradient to study organic matter... | ecosystem: Environmental > Aquatic > Marine > Coastal... | reverse complement strand
CAAGAAGGTTCGAGAATTTTACAAGGTTAAGCAGAGCCTCATATAAGCCCCGGAAAGTCCGATTCGGACTTTCAGCCTTTCCAAAGCGTCACTTTTTCAAAGTTTCAAAAACCAAAAGAAGAAAAAGAATGAGTGCTGACGATATTGTTTGCCATTTGGCATTCGTGGACGAAGCTGGCAAGACGACCTCGCATCGCGTCTCAAGTCTGGAGAAAAAACTGGACGAGACAAGACGCTCCATCATCCAATCAGTCCACCAAAATGAACGAAGACTACTGAGCCGGATTGCTTCGTTGGAGGAACGCCTGGACGACCTAGAGTTCAATCAAGAAGTCATGGTGGACACGGGAAATCGAAACATGCGCTCTATACATGCGTGCCTTGGAAGCAGGCCGAAATTGGACACACTTGTTTTCGTGGCAGACGAAGAGGCGGAGGAGAAGGCTGCGGCCAGAAAACGGCTCGTCCAGCCAACTCCGCCCATCTCACCCCAATTGCCTCCTGATTCTCTCCCAGATATGCCCGCATTATTGCTCCCTTCGCTGGCTCCACCGTCTTCGTCCGATCAAGTCACCCCAGAGCTATTGCCTCGTACAATGTCGACGTTGTTCCTTGCCATCCAACAGAGCACCAATACTCCAAGACCTTTGCCAACTAACAATGCAGCTATGGGACTTATAGTCTACGACACAGATGACGAGGAAGAGTTGCCAGCGCGACCTCCTGTTGCTCCCAAGAGACCACGTGCAAGAAGCCGCACGAGGCCGAGACATGCCAAGAAGCCGAGGTGGTTCTGCGCTACTTGCAACATTCCTTGTGAAGACTGTTCCCACTGCTATTAGAGAGTAGGTATTTTTTTTCATTCATCATTAAAAACTTTTTTGTACTCCTCTTCTTTGTCATTTTTTCTCAACTTGGACAAAATGCAAGACGTGCTTGATCTAACGATGGATAGTGATGAAGAACGGGATTGCGTTCTCGGTGCACAAATTAAGTGTGCACAAGGTAAGAGTAAAGCACCCGGGGATCCTGAATGCCGAATCGTGTATCAAGGTAGTTGTGCATGGGACAATAATAAGAAACGTTCAAGGTCTAGATCGAATTCTTCAAGACAACTCCTTGTTTCACCTTCTCCTGTAAAAAAGATGAGAGCGTTACCCTTGGTTCAGCCTGCTACCGTAGAGGAACTGAAGAATTACTCCTGGCCATCCGATTCAGATGGCGAATGGTCTTCAGGACAAGACTTGTCTTCTATCTACCAACACCGACCAACTCCTCCCCAAACTCCACCTCGCTCTCTTCTTCCTCCTCCTCCTTCTACTACAAGTACTTGGCCCAAATCGGCATGGGTCACTATCAAAAATAATGGAAAGGAAGAATTCACAAAGTTGGCAAAATTTCCACCGAACGTGCCTAAATATACAGGGAAACAGGCATTGAGTCAAGTATTTCAAGATTTTAATCCACAACCAGTAAGCCCATTACAACCACGACTAACCTTACCAGCCCCGACTCCATCCCTGTCACTACCACAGCCAGTCACACCAGTCCCTTCACTTCCAACTCTTACACCACTGGTGCGCAATCCGACGAATCATAGCGTACTGCTTGGACGAAAACGCAAATCACCTTTAGTCATAACAACGCCAGCCCCGTCAGCTCCAGTCGCTGCAACACCAGTCCCACCAGTCCCAGTTACAGCCCCACCAGCTCCGCCAACACCTGTCATAGTAACACCAGTCCCAACAACTCCAGTCGCAACACCAACAGTCGAGCTTGCTCCAACAGTCTCAGAATCAACAGTCCGGTCAGCTCCATCGGAACCTATTACCAAGACAATAATGGTCGAGGTTCAACGGCCTTCAGCACCAGTAGTCCAACCGGCTGTCCGTCAGGTTTCACAGGAGGTCCCGGCCACACCGCCCACTCCCATACAGACTTTAGAGTCCATCATCGATACGCCGACGCCAGATCAACCAACGGCTGCCGTTGAGACGCTTGATTCCATCCCTGAGGATCCCACAGCTCCACAACCACCCACAGCTCCGCAGAAAAAGGAGAAGAAGAAGAGTATCGCTGGCACAACTGACAAGAATCCAACCGCTTCAACTAAAAGAACAGTTCCAAGTACTGGCCAACCTACGCGCAAAACACGCAAATCTCAGTCAACGATTGATGGTCTTAGGGTTACGCCGAGTTTTTCGTCATTTAAAACAAAAGCCTACATCAAGCCATCACAGCCACAATTAACAGTTGACTTCGGGCTTCCCCCAACACCAGATGATCCATCAGCCAGTGCCTTCGGCAGTGATATTAACATGGACTTCGAACAGCCACTAGCTTCAGATCCTGTTCCAACTCCAGCTCCAGCACCAGCTCCTGCTCCCGCTCCAGTTCCTGAGCCAGCTCCAGCTCCAGATCCAACTCCAGCTCCAGATCCAGCTCCAGCTCCAGCTCCAGCTCCAGCTCCAACTCCAGCTCCAGCTCCAGCTCTGCCCCGGGTTAAAGAGAGTGTCATCATCACTTCATCTGATGAGGAAGATGTGAAGATGGAACAGGAGGAGGATTTGGTCGGTCTAAAGTTGGTCCGGACGTCCCTAGAGGATTTGAAAAAGAGGTATCCGAACAAACTAGAGTATAATGGAAAAGAGGGAGAAAGAGCTGTATTAGAACACAAGTATCATCAAGCGCAATGGGATAGATTTTTTCAAGAAGGACGCGACGGTGTGAAATTTTGGAGTGGAAATGAATTAGTGAGAGCCGATGGGAATTGTGGTCCTGATACTTTGGCCGTGCTGAATCCTGACTATACGGTGCTAGATATCGTTCGCAGTAAGAACATACGTATTCCAATAGCGATTGAAGAATGGAATGGACGGGTTCGTGCAGGTGCGTCTATGGATGCACGATCGCGTTTAGCAGGCAAATACGAGAGATCCTTAGATTGGGACTCGCATAAGACGGTTTGGAAAGGCATGACATGGAAGGATTTCGTTCAATTTCAAGTAATAAAAGAACGCGGATTGAGGGATATGGAACATTTAAGACAGCAACTGACGACGGATCGAAATTGGTTGTGGTTCGAGGACTTGATTGTCGCGGCAAAAGCTTGGTATGTGAATATTCGAATTATCTCCTCAGAAGCAAGGAGAGGTCCAGAGGATCAAGTATTTTTCCAAGAACTTCTTTCAGGCGACGACAAAGATCCAAACACAAATGGTCTTCGCACGATTTATATTGGTTACACCAATCGCAATCACTGGTTTCCAATCTTTCATGAAAGTACTGTGGAAAGCGATCTAAATTGGATCCAATGGAGGCCTCCAGGTTATATACGACCATCGATGAACACCTCTTCCTCCTCCTCTTCAGCCTCCTCCTCCTCTTCAGCCTCCTCCTCCTCCTCCTCCTCGTCCTCCTCATCAAATAACCCAGATGAAGATGGGAAAGACGGGAATAATATGGGTCGCCTTTGGATGGATTTAACACCTATTTCGTATCAAACCAATCCCAATGAGTTGTTCTTATTCGCTTTAACGTTGTCGTCGTTATTCATGTCTAACCATAAAGCCGTCATAGGCTTGAACAAACAGCGGAAGCTAGATGATCCGTACACTAAAATCTATTTGGAGGATTGGAAGGGAGGAGCCTCCGTCAGTGGTGATGATGCTACGATATATAAGAATGAAGCCCTTAGAAACCAGAATAAAGGGGGTTTGTTATCTAAATTATGGCGACAAAAACCTCCTGAGCTATACGCGCGAGAGAAGTGGAATTATGAGAAGCTGCTCATAGAGTGGTCTATGGAGAATAGACGGGATATTCATATTAGTTGTCTTCCTTACAGAGTTCATAAGCCGGAAGAATGCGAGGAATATACGATCGAATATAAGGGCACCAAGGACATGCCAAAGCTGAAACCCGATCTGGACTTCGTTTATATTGTTAAGCAAAATTCGTACCATCCGTATTTTTACTTTTTCCAAAATGAACGGCCCGCCTTTATCAACTACGGTGTCAAACCTCCACAACCACCACCGCCGGGGTGGTTAAGAAGGATGTGGTACGGGACTCCAACAACAAAAGGGTCAACACAAGGAGAGACTCCAACAACAAAAGGGTCAAACCAAGGAGGGACTGGAGTTAGCAGACCTATTTCGAACAAGAATCTTTATTTATCAAGTCTTTTTTAATTAAACATTCTGGGTTTGTTCATAAATGTCGATTCCTCGTTCCGCTAGATCTCCAACAGCATTAGCGGCGTCATATAAATCTTTACCGGTCTGAATAATACCTTCCCTCCTAGCTCTAGCATTGTCCTGCCGGTTCGCTTGCGTCTCCCCTTTCAGTGCAACAAGTTCGGTTTTCAACTTTTGTTTGGCGATTTTTTTCTTCAGATTTCCGCCTCCGGACATATAAGGCCCAGGCCGTCGTGCCCCGGCCGAGTACAGACCTGCTCCATTGATAAGACGTTTCCCAGCCAAGTACAACCCTCCTCCTTTACTTTCATCCGCCATCACTCCACTTGAATCTAGTGCGACTCTCATACTGTCGGCGAGGTAAGTATCTAGTTCTCGAGGTACTTCCCCGACTTTGTTCCGGATTCGATCCGTAAGAGCTTTCGCAGTACCCTCGATTTGTTCGCTCGTTTGAGGGAAATTACGCTGAACCCAAGAAACGAAGGGTCGTTTCGCACCCATACGTCTTGCCACTGCACCTCCATTGAGGTCTAACAAATAATCTTTGGCATCGCTCACCACTTGTTTGGAGACTTTATTACGAATCTCCGAGAACAGGCCACTACCGGCTAATGGGCAAACACCGGCTTTAGCTGCCTTTTCTTTGTTTATTCTCTCAATTTCAGCCTGTGCGTCTTCCCAAGAACCAGTTCCATCCATGTCCTCGTCGTCACTATCATCTTCACTTCCTTCACAGGAACCACCATTTTCACAAGAACCACAACATGCTCCTTTACCGCCTTGTTCATTTTCATGGGCCAAATTGAGTCCCTCTCCTTCCATTTCTTTCTCGTCATTTTCACTGCCTTCGCAAGAACCACCATCTTTACAGGAATCGCAACAAGGTTTCTTCCCTTCGCCACCCAGTCGTGACTGAGTGTCTTTCAGCAAATTGATACTGACATTTTTCTCTTCTCCCAATCCAGTCTGTTCCAGTATGGAGAGTTTATTTTTTAATACGCCCTCGTCTTCCGCAGTCATTGGTTCTGGAGCCGTAAATTTACCAGGTTTCATGAGACCTGCATCCTCCATTTTCATTTTAGCTTCAATCATCGCTTTAGCTGGTTGTGTATTGAAAGCGTTATCCAGTTGTTTTGCTTCGGCCGTTTCCAACGTTTCGAGAAATTTCAAATCTGCTTCTCGAAGTTTTCTAGGGTTGTTTCGATTCAGTGCCACCCGTATGTCGTGAGCCATGGCTGCGGAGTCCGCATAAGTGAGAGCAGGGTCGTCACGCCGGACACGATCTACAATTCTCGTCCCAGGGCCTAAAAAATTCGCAACGACAGGTGAAGAACCTGGTTTGACCAACAAAGGTAAATGAGTTTCACCTCCCACGCCCCACATTGGTAAATCACCGCCCAATCCTCTTCCGCTCGACTCGATCAATTCTTGTCCCACTCCCCGCATTGGCAAACCTCGGGTCTCGATCAATTCTTGTCGCAGTTTTTTTTCATACGCGCTAAGTCCTCCACCGGTCATTTTTCCACGTTTCCAAAAATCATATTGACCATATCGTGTGGAATGTTTCGGGTTCATTTTTTTCGCAACCGAGAAAAAAAAAATGAGTCAAACGCGTTTCGGTTTCGCCGACGGAAATACAGGAAATACTACCGATGGGAGCGGAATCTCTCTGTTCACCGTGAATCAAATCGCCACGAATGTGTGCGAAGAAATCGTATCCGACTTTGTTCCTGCTTATGTCAATGATTTTAACACGGAAGTCATTACCCCCATTCAAACCGACATCACCTCGATTCGTCTCAGTATTAACAATATTGAGACCAAACGAATCACCCCGCTTGAGAACACACTTGGTTATACGGCAGCGCGTATCACGACGGCTGAAAATGAGATTCACGATGATCTGAGACCGAGAGTTGCTGCAACTGAAACGAAATTAGCCGTCCAAACGGCCGCTACGAGTACGAATACCAACACGCTTACATGGCACGCTACACGACTAACTTCGGCAGAGTCTACTCTCACCTCGCACGAAAGCAAGATCGCTGCCAATGAGGGACAGATTGCCGGCTTTTCTCCTCGTCTTGGAGTGGTGGAAGAAAAATTCACATCGACCGAAAGTCGTTTGTTTACAGTGGAGTCTGCCTCGAATATTCATGAGGCCAGACTCAATGGGAGCGAAGCCATATTATTCGATCATGACACTCGATTGAATCGATTAGATCAAGTCGTTACCGAAGATGCGAACGGAAATACGGTCATAGGACCCTCTTCTTTCGCCCCGCGAGATGTCGCAGCCGCTAGTCTTACCGAAGGCGATCCGCCTCCGCCTGAAGTTGTAAATCATCAATTACGGATAGTCTCATTAGCAGACCCGCTTATCGGCACCGACGCCACACCGAAACAATATGTGGATACGTCTATCTCGACCTCTGAAGCCTTGGTCATGACTCATGTGGATACTTCAGTCCTGAATTTGGATCAGAAGCTCTCCAGTGTGGATGAATTTCTAGGCAATAGAGTGTCCACTCTTGAAACAGAAGCTGTAACATTATCTCAAGAAGTGAATGAGATGCAATATTTAAAAAATGTCGTTCAACCACAAGCGAGTGGAGATGTTCGTCTCGTCGCTTCGTCAGGATCTTTAGTTCTTTATGGAGGGACTTGGAATGATCTGCCAGGGACGGTTCGAGTACAAGATATGTTGGAAATCATGGGCAATAGCTCCGGCGTCGCTATGGACTGTAATACGAAAAGAATTACAGATGTTGGATCGCCTATTAATACGACCGATGTGACCACAAAAGCATATGTGGACACTCAGGTTAATACTGCAAAAACGTATGCGGACAGCTCTGACCTCGTCTTAAAAGCTTATGTGGACACTCAGGATAATGCGGTCAAACAGTATGCAGACGAAGCAGATCTTGCATTGAAAGATTATACGGATAGCTCATTGACGTCTTTGGAACAAAAGCTCGCTAGTGCGGATAGCGCTCTGCTCCAGCAAGTTGGAGCATTGCAATACGTACAAAGCATTGTTCAACCTCAACAGAACGGCGATGTGCGATTAGTCGCTTCGTCAGGAACTTTAGTTCTTTATGGAGGGACTTGGAATGATCTACCAGGGACGGTTCGAGTACAAGATATGTTGGAAATCATGGGCAATAGCTCCGGAGTCGCTATGGACTGTAATACGAAAAGAATTACAGATGTTGGAAATCCAATCAATACGACCGATGTGACCACAAAAGGTTATGTGGACAGTGCGGATAATGCTCTGAAACTTTACGTAGACAATAGTGACACGGCTCTTTCAACACGAGTGACTACTTTGGAACAATCCAGTGTGTCCACTCTAGAACCGCGGGTGACCGCGATAGAGACCTATCGCAGTTCCATCGGTGTAGTGACGGTTGGCACAGTAAGTACAAGACAGAGCGGAAATCCATTGAACACTGGTACTGTACATACGGCAGGGACTATTTCTTCTCTCCCGACTGCAGGCATCTATTGGATAACTGGCACCCTAGCTATCGCTCCTGCCACTTCTTTTCCAAATAACGGTATGGTGGATATCTTTATCAGTGCGACTAATAATGGTGGAATTCCGACTGGTGGCCGCTATGTGGATTTTTCCGTAACCTGGCCAAGCGGACATTCACGAGTTGTGAGTCTGAATGCAATTGTGACGTATTCTGTGCTGAACAATACCGTATTATTAAGAGTATCCCATACTTACGGCAATGCTATGGAAGTAACTGATATCAGCTTCCGGGCCACCCGTATTGCTTAATTTTTTGGTCATTTTTTGAAAAATTCAAAATTCCAAAAAAGCTGCAGATGTTGCAAGATGATGAAGAACTCTTGCCACCACCTCTCACCCGACAGGAATCTTACGCCGGCGATCACCTCCTTCCTGAATTAAAGGACATTTCACACATAGACCGCGCTTTATTTTTGTCCAACCCTTACAGCCCCTTTCATGGATGGAGACGTATTGAAGCTAGACATTTATGCGTGGGCATGACCGTGGCTATCGCTGAAGATGTATCGCTAGAAGTGTTTGTGTCGGCAAGTCGTCAAATGCAACGAGCGAGGATTCTGCAAAAAATAGGAAATTTCTTTATCGCCGGATTGACAAAGAACGAAAACGACGAACCTCTCCCCTGCAATTATCCATCGCTATGTTGGATTGATCTAGAAGCCTTTCCATATCTATCCAAAGGACGAAGATTCTATGTTCCGCCTCCTATCTTATGCCCGCCCCTCCTTTTAAAACCTCGACCAAGTTTGAATGAACCTCCAAGTTTAATCCTCTCAGAAACTAGCGGTGATAGTACTTAGGTCTGATCTACACTTCTCGGCAATAAAAATAGCTTCCTCTTCATTTTCATTTTCATTGGCCGGTGTATAATGCATAGTCGGGGAGCCACCATGGAAAGTGACCCGTTGTAATTTGGAAGCAATAGTTCTGCAAATAGGGGAATGAGAGGTAAAAACAAATCTTCGTTTGTCGTAGAAAAACCGAACAGAGGTCGGGTTAAGAGGGACTTCATGGGCCACTCCGCAAATAATATCCCGGTAAAAATGGACAAAGCTCTTGTATTGGGAGAACGAATTATATTCATCGTCCAAGTGTTTGAACTCTGTCACGGGTGGTAGACGAGGACAATACCACTCCAAAGCGTCTTTAGGCAAACCTTTACATTTGTAAGACAAACCACGTATGGCATGGCCTTCTGGGGTGATATAGGCCGTCTTGAGTAAATAGACTTTACGAGCTACAATGAACATGGATGTAGCAAAGATGTGATCGGCATTGTAAGTCGGTTGCCATAAGGAGCCAAAGGACTTTGGATCGATATCATTGTGGAATTGGCAAAGTTCCCCACCAATGAGAGGAGGCATCGACCTGCACTCTCTCTCTTCGTTGTATTCTGTCTCGATGGCAGGGAGTTTGTCTTTGGGGATCCAGACAGAGTCCGTATCGGTATAAAAGATATAGGCACCCACACGTTCACAGGCAGCCCAGAGACCATTCATGATCCATCGCGAGCGAGAAAGAACGATGCTTCCAATGAGACAGAAAGTGAATGCATCGTCGTAAAATTCGCGTTTGACTTGGAGAGATTTCCCTAGACAGAGAACTTCTTGGATGGAATCAAAGATGTTCATGAGCTTCAAGGGTAAGTTGTCTTCCGTCATATCGTCCATATCCCAAAACTCGCTCGTACTGTCTGAAGGCTTCATAATGGTAGTACCGTAAATGGAATTGGAACAAAGTTTATAAGCGTTTGAGAGAGCGTCGTTAGGTTCGGGACCTTTAGGCTTATGCCTTTTCCGAATTTCATGGAACTTGGTCATGACCTCTCCGACTATAGCATTCACTCCGTATTCCTGACTCCAGTAACACCCGTGAAGGACCGAAAATTCAATAGCATGGAGCCCGATATATTCAAACAAGTCGATCAGACCGACTGTCAGTTCGAAAGGCTCTCCATTGGGTAAATCCTGGATATATTGGAGCGACTCGGCGGGGTCATTAGGGTTTTTGTAGGCGATGATGGGTGGAGTGAAGACTAATTTTCTCGGAATGGAAGTGATCCGAATGGTCACGATGGCGTAGGATACGATCGGGGAAGAGAGAAAATGTATGCCTTGTTCCCGTTGTTCAGGAGTAAGAGGGAACGCAGGTCCTTTCGGAAAGCCGCCAGCGAGTTTAACTTGTTGAACGAATGAGCTTGGATAGAGAGAGACCCCATCAAAGTAGTAAACATCTTGGGGGACTTCTTTTCCATGGAAAGCAGGATGCGGAGTACATCTCCCTCCTCGAACACTTGACATGATGTACCTTCTGAGAGAAGTTCGATACTGGAACATACCCTCCGTAGCCCCGGAGTGTTCGAATACAAGACGACTGAAGGCTGAGGAAGTGAGTTTGGTAAGAGGTTCCGGTATATTCTGGTCTTCATCCACGCCTACTACATTGCTATAGACTCTCAGCATATTCATTCGATAAATTTTCAAACCTTCCGCCAAAGTCAAAACGTCGTATTGGAGATACCTCCGGTAGAGATCATCCGGGACGAACGTATGCATTTTGAACTCCTCGTCATGCGATACTTCCACTCCCAGATCTGCACATGCTCGTAAGACAGCTGCTTCATTGGACATGCGCTTGGCCAGATAAGAAGCATCGCTATCGGACGGAAATCTCGGCGTGCTACAAGCATAGATCAAAGGAGTTGTTTTCAACCCTCTTTTCTCCGGGCTGAAATATTCGTATATGATACCCTGCTCTTTTTTGGACACATTTGGCGGTAATTGGAAAGCTTTTGGGAAACTGCTAATTGGCTGTGAGATGTGTTTGTAACTGTCGCGACAACAGACCAGAATGCGCGATTCTGGAAGTAGTACCGTGAATTCGTAGACATGACCTCCTTTCTCACAACAAGAGTAGATCTTACATTCGGATTGAATGACGGCCTTGTCGAATTTGAGGTTGTGGAAATAAAGTACCACTTTTAAACTGAAATCGTCCTTCTTCCGATCTTTCTTCTCAGACCAGTACTTTCGCTCCTTATACTCCTTTCGCTCATTCAAAGACTCCTCCCGATGACGGTTCTCGATAAAACCCAAGGCGTCTTTGAAAGTGGAGAAGACTGGAATGGAGGTGACTTCTGCGGTAGGAATCACTTGACCACTTGAGTCCAGGAAATGTTGAAGAGCTATCATGTAGAGCTGATGTCTCTCATAGGGAAGAGCTTTACACTGAATAGCATCAGAAATAGGAAGCGCGGAAGCTTGGACTGGAGAATGAGGTTCTTTTGCATAAGTCTCGGTATCCGCAGCATAGAAGTGGGTAGGCTTAGGATGTTTTGTTTCATTCAAACGAGTATAAAGTCTTTGACTGCCGTGAATCTCCATGTCCGCATCGTCGTTATCCTGTTCCACGGTGGTGAAGTCCACCGTACTGTCGAACTCGACGGTGGAAGAAAGGAATTCGGCCTTATTGATTCTTCTAGAGACGTCAGGCGGTATGGGTGTGAGAAGCTTGCCGAACTTCGAAGTGAGCCGGTGAATGATCTTCATGGTCGACCAAGGTTGTTTACCTTCGTTACGCTCATCGGTGACGGACCTGATGGACCATTCTAATCCTGCTTGTATGCAAAGGTCTACCTGACCAGTAATACTTGGCCAAGGTTTGTCAAAGAAAATATGGTCCGAGATGAGTCCTACTGGTATCTCCGTCCCAAACTCTTGTGAATTAGGTACGACGAAAGAATTGTTCATCCTTCTTTTGAGTGACTTCACTCCTTTCGAGTCGGTATACCAGTACGTGCCAAGCGTGGTGACTCTGAATTTACAGGCCAGATCCCGGGCGATTCGACCAAGCTTGCTGGAAGGAATCTTTTCCGAACCGCCTGCTGCCCCTCCTTTGAAATATTTGAGTAGTACGGACTGAACATGTTTCTCTTCGAAAGCCAGTTCATCTCCCATATGCTCTTTGGCCATTAAGAGTGTCTGTTGGAGACAATGAAGATGGGAGGATGGATAATTCTCACGCTGGTAAATTTGGGCAAACGAGAGATCCAATTGGGTATCGTTGAAGTATGGATAGAAGGCCATCCCGTACCCACGCTGAACGCCGGGGACGGTCGTACGGAGATTGTGCAGAACGCGGATATCGATACGTTCATGCCCGTACTCCAGAGCTACGATCTCACTCCAGACGTCACTGCCCATCCCTTCTTCCCATTCAGCAGTAGGTTCCCAAATACGACCGAGAACCAAAGCATCATGCCAACGATTTATCCATTCTCCACGGTGAAAAGGACGTACTACTTCTGGGAAGATATCTCTGTCTTTGCGATAGAAGAAGACGAAAATTTTGTCCTCGTTATTAATAAGATCGTTAAAGTTTGAAAGGGACAGAAGGTCACCGCGGAACAACCGGTGTTTGATGACCGAATGTGCTTCGATACGTGCATCACGTTCTCTTTTCTGTTCGGTTGACATTTTCTTTCTTCTTGATGGACCGTCAGTTGCTTTCCTCTTCGCAGGCATTGGATTTTTTGACTTTGAGTTTTGGATCTTGGTGAAATATGTCAAAAAAGTTGGATTCAAGATCGAATCAAAAGTTGCGAAGATCTGGAATTGTTCTTGGAAAAAAGGAACTTTAATGAGAAACCCATAAAGAGGAAAACTATGGGCATAATGTCCTAATCTGCAGTGGAAGGTTGAGTCCCTTGTGCCAAATCTTCTTCCGCCTCTAACTCTGTTTCACTTGCGCTCTCGGTGCTTGAGGTAGAAGATGGCACATATTCGCTGTCCTCGAAATTTTCCGGTGGTACTGGAGAAGCCAGGAATTCGTCACGAGTGGCCGTAGGAGAGCGTGAGCGGGAACTTTGGCGGGAGAAAATTGGCGGTGTGACGGTGATTGGAGGTCTTCTGGATGGAGGACGAGTAGTTGGCGTCCGTCGTGAGTTCCGGAGCAGGTCGCCACTGCGGATCGCGCTTTGCCTTCTTCGACGATCGAATTCACGTAACGCCACCAACCCCGCGTTCTCCAGGTTTGTCACGGGTTCCCACGTTGGAGCGCAATCTGATCCCCAATCCACGAGTACGTAACGCGCCATTTGCATTTTCGAGTCCAAGATTGCGTTGAAAGGGTATGCGTACGCGGTGGAGCGGAGCGGCATGCTTGGTTGAGAAAAAAAGCACCTACCACAAGTGCAAAAAAGCACAAGGGTAATTGAATAAAAAGTTTATTAAAAAGAAAAAAAGAGGTGTGGCCCTAAGTGTCAACAGGCGGACACAAAGAGGGGAGAGAGGGCGCGAAATTCAGGGCCACTTGGGGGTTTCTTCCTCTAGCCTGAACACAACATGAGAGAGCCACGTCATGGTACTCCAGAAAAAAATTGGGTAATGTTCAGTTACCAGGCCTTGTCCTCGGCCGAGAGTTCAGCCCCATATCGGGGAGCGACGTAGGGGATCCCATTCTTCCATTGTTGGGCGCAGTACGCCCCGCAAGCCCGGACGTGCTCCACGTAATGCCCACCGTAGTCGCCTGCACCGCGCCAACGGGGGCGACGGCCTTCGCCAGTCGGCACTGGCACTTGGGGCGCTCCAGGTGCTCCACACCAAACGCAATTCTTGTGGTCATCAGCGGCAGGAGAGGACATGACAAGGAGTTGTGTTTTCTACTTTTGGTTTGTGGAAGGTTTTGAAAAGTGACGCTTTGGAAAGGCTGAAAGTCCGAATCGGACTTTCCGGGGCTTATATGAGGCTCTGCTTAACCTTGTAAAATTCTCGAACCTTCTTGTGTAGATCTCAAA
>Ga0208783_10001552_pt1 | contig 13542 bp, 24 predicted proteins | sample DEB19_08_DNA_2_FD_184529 | JGI IMG/M metagenome (GOLD analysis project Ga0208783, IMG submission 184529) | Aqueous microbial communities from the Delaware River and Bay under freshwater to marine salinity gradient to study organic matter... | ecosystem: Environmental > Aquatic > Marine >... | reverse complement strand
CCCAAAACCCACTCCTAGAAACACCACTCCAACCCTGGAAAACAATGGCAGAAGCACTCGGCTGGGGAATGACCCACCACCCCTACCGAACAATCGCCTCATCACGAACCACAGGAGGACCCGACAAAGAAAAACTCGGAGGCAGCGCAGCCCGCAAATTCGTACATCAAGAACAACAACAAGGACGATGGATCGTCAACACCGGAGCAGACTGGAAAAAAAACGGCAACCGCACCAACGCACAACAAAGAAACATCAACCAACCCGCACCAACAATCACAACCCAAAGCGGACACCAATGGAAAATCAACAACCAAAGCGGAACCAACATCGACCTCAACTGGCCCCACACACGCCCCTCAACAACAATCGCCAACCGCGCCCTCATCCCACACCCCGGAACAAACAAAAACCGCCACAACAACGCCACCAAAAGCCGCAACGACGGATTCAAAATCGAAACCGAACACGCCCTCACCCTCCAAACCTTCCCACCCAACTACCCCCTCCACGGAAACAAAACATCACAATTCCGCCAAATCGGAAACGCCATCCCACCACAACTCGCACAACACATCCTCCAAACACTCCTCCCCCCAAACCAACCACAAACACACAAAAAATAAATACACAAAAAACCTAAAAATTGAGTGTGCGGAAAAACATGATAAAAGGTGAAATCGCGTGTCCGATTTATCCTGTATGCCCCATTCACGAATCGGACATACCAGGACATTATGGGGATTATTTGGCCGGCCCCATACCTACTGGCTAGTCTCTCTCTGCTGGCGCGAACCGCGCGCCATTACAGAGAGAGAGAGACAGAGTGAGCACGAACTACGAGAGAGAAGCACGCGCCTACGAACTCGCACACGTCCGCGCGGTGGAAGCGTTCGCTACTTGCGAGCGGCTAGTGGCGATTCGTAGGGCCGGTATCGCCATGGTGGAAGCAGCAGCGCGCACGCGTCACCCTGCCACTACCGCGTACGAGACCGCGTACAACGCGGCACGCGACGCGCACGAAGCAGCGTGCACCGCGCACGAAGCAGCGTGCACCGCGCAGGCTTACGCGTTCGTCGCGTACTGCCACGCTTCTCCCACCCTGTACGCATTGGCGATTGCTAGCGGTTCCTACGAGACCGCGTGCGAGAGGGTGGCGCGCATCGAAGCACGCACCGCGTAGCGAAGCACGAAGCACGAAGCACCGCGCACGCGCAAGCGTGCGCGGTGCTTCACCTACCCAAGAGAGAGAGAGAGAGAGAAAGATGAACCGACGGCAGAGAAGAAAAGCAGAACGCGCACGCGACGCATACGAAGCAGCGTGCGTTGCGGATAGCGAAGCGTATGAAGCATGGCGCGACGCGTACGCGTGCGAACGCGCAACGCGTGACGAAGCGTGGCACGCGTACGAAGTAACGCAACGCGCGCGCAGCGCTGCGTTCATCGCGTATTGCGACGCGTTTCCCGCGCTGCGCGAAAGCGCGCAGCGTTCTGGCCTCTATCCGAACGCGCAATAACGCACGAAGCACGAAGCACCGCGCACGCGCAAGCGTGCGCGGTGCTTCACCTACCCAATAGAGAGAGAGAGAGAGAAGATGAACGCGACCTATGGAAACTACGAACGGCTTGCTAGGGAGACTGCGTACGCGGTAGCACGCGACGCGGCCTACCTACTGGCACAAGCACGCGACGCGCACCGCGTCGCGTGCGAATCCGGTGACGAACTAGCGATAGCGAACGCGACCTACGCGTACTCCGACGCGTTCAACATCGCGCGGGAAGCACGCGACGCGTACAACGCGGCCGCGCAACGCGAACGCGAAGCACGCGACGCGTAGCGAAGCACGAAGCACGAAGCACCGCGCACGCGCAAGCGTGCGCGGTGCTTCACCTACCCAAGAGAGAGAGAGAGAGAAGATGAACTACGAAGCAGTAATACGCGCCGCGCACGAAGACGAACGCGAAGCACGCGAAGCATTCGACGAAGCGTGTGAAGCATGGCGCGACGCGTGCGAAGCGTTCGATAAAGCGTGCGAAGCGTTCGACGCGATCGAACGCGTAACCGACGCGCGGTGGTGCGAAGCACGCGACGCGTTGCGCGAAGCACGCGACGCGTACGAACACGCGTGCTCGGTACGCGTTCTCGCTAAGTACGAACTCCGGCAAGCAGTCGCGTACCGCGTAGAACTAGGCGCGTAGCACACTCCGCTCCCGCGTGCGAATCGGCGCGGACCCAATGGGTCCGCGCCGATTCTCTCCACCTATTTCCAACCATACCGGTCGGTATTGTTTCCTAGAGTGAGAATGATAACCATTCTCACCATCGAACATACGTTCGGGCGAACATACGTTCGGGCGAACATACGTTCGCCACGCTGAGAATGAGAACCATTCCCACTAGCGAGCCGACGACGACACGGCCACCCACGGCCCACCAGCGGCTCCCAGCGGGGTCCTCCCTTGGGGGGGCAGGACGCTGCGAGTTGAGTGACTTGGCCTGCGGCCCCCGGGCCGCAGCGGGCATTACAGGGCGTCTGAGAGGCCACCAGGGCACCGAGATCAGCCCCGCTCGCCTTGAGGCTCTTGGGAAGGAGCGAGCGGGGCCAATCGTCGGGGCGAAGTTATCCACAGGTTGTCCACAGCCTGTGGATAGGTGTGGATAAGTTATCCACAGTTATCCACACCTGGGGATAAAGTTGTGGATAAGTCTGTGGATAAGCCTGTGGATAACTGTCGATGTTCCACGTGGAACCCTCAACCTGTGGATAACTCTGTGGATAACCTCGAAGCCGACCATGATCCTGTGGATAACCTTGTGGATAACCTCGAAGCTCGCCGGCTTCCTGTGGATAACTTGGGGATAACCCTGTGGATAACAGCTATACAAGCTCTCGAATAATCCACAGGCATTGTCCACAGGTGTGGATAACCTGTGGATACTCATCATAGTGAATAGACTAGTCAGGGACTAGCTCTATCTAACCTTTCGCGTAGTCCCTGACCTATTCTGACTTGTAATCGTCTCGCCCAGGGTGTACTGTCATCCCTGTCGCCGGAACACACCGGCCCAACCCATAAGGGAGTCCCCATGTCCACCTACCCCGCCACCCAGGTTCGATTCACCCACTACGCCTACACCTACGTCGTCACGATCCCCTACGCGGAAGACGTCTTCCCCGAGGAAGTGTGGGCGGCTATCGGGGACGAGTCCACCGGGGATGTTCGGGCACACTTCGCCTACGCTCCCGAAGATGGGGATGGCACGGTCACCTACCGGGGGACCATCGTCGTCACCGACGACGGTGACCAGGGATGGCACCGGGACATCCTGGCAAGCCTCGTCGGTACGGTCTGCCGTTGCTACTGCCGTTGTGGCGACGCGCACGGCGGCTACTGCGACGACACCGACGCGTGTAACACCCCGGTGGTGACGCCCGACCAGATCACCCTGGCCCTGACCCGGGTGCCGGGGTTTATGGCCTGATCGACCCCACCGGCCCCCGCCTCCGGGCGGGGGCCGCAGGGTTCCTCCCTGGAGGTGCTACGAGCAGCCGTTGAGTGCCCATGAGGCTGCCGCGACGAGCGCAGCGCACCCGAACACCACCCCCGACCTCCCAGGCCGTCAGACGCCATTACAGAGCCTCTCAGAGCCATCCTGAGCCTCGCTCGCAAGTGCGCCCTTCGGGGCGAGCGAGGCTGATCTGTGGTAGTCGCCGGCTCGAAACTTGAGCCTAACTATGGGAAAAGACTTGCGGCAGTCGCACCCATCCTGTAAGATCACTTCTGTCGCCGGAAGTACCGACGACAGGAGGCAAGACCCAATGGACCACACCGCCGACATTCTCGCCGCCGCCTACAACCGCGGCCAGATCACCCGCATTACCTACATGGTCGGAATGCTCCGCTACGTCAACGGAGCCAGCCTGATCGACACCGCCCGCATCGTCGGCATCGACCGGGAACAGGTCCGCACCGAAGAATCCCGGCTCGCCCACCGCACCTTCCCCGAGATCGGACGGCTCCTCACCGCCCGCTACGCAGCCAAGCCCCGAGCCTACGCACTACAGGAGGTGTAGCGTCACCCGATGACGACGAGGCCCAGGCGAAAGCCTGGGCCTCGCTCGCTCAAGAGCGCTTCCCTGCGAGCGAGGCTAATCCTAGGCGAAGCTTTGTCCACTACTTTAGTGTACATTCTCGAAGTCAAACTCGACCTCGACCTATGGGCTAATACTTGTATTCGTCCCATGGGTATGCCATAATGGGGAGGTCGCCGGCACCGGGTCGGCGCAACCGAAAGGCATTCCCATGATCACCACTCCGCTCGGAGTCCGGGTCACCGTCGGCATCTACAACTTCGAGTTGGACTTCGATCTTCCCGAAGGGTACGACACCCACGATGCCGAAGCCGACACCGTGGAAGCGTTGGACTCGCTGATCGGGGAGGGGAACCCGATGGGCGGCATCGCCATCGCCTACCGGATGGGCACGATCGAAGACAGCGCCGTGTGGTTCACGCTGACCGGCGAGATCACCTACGTTTCGACGTTCGACCGCCTCCCCCGGCCCGCAGAGGTCGCAGAGGTCATCGCTGACGCCATTCCGTTCGCCACCCAATGCGAGGTCACGATCCCGTAGCGGGCCGTCAGACCCCCCACAGCGAGGCCCAGGCGCAAGCCTGGGCCTCGCTCGCATAGAGCGCCCTTCGGGGCGAGCGAGGCCAACGGTTGGCGAAGCTTTGTCCACAAGTTTAGTCCACATTCTCGAAGCCGGCGAGGACTAGTCCGAACTGACTAACCCTCCGAGAAACTTTAGGCATAACTTGCAATCGTCACACCCAGGGTGTAATGTCACCCTGTGGCCGGAACTACCGGCCCAAACCGAAAGGGAACCCGATGGGATACCACCGCTTCACCGAGATCACCGAAGCCATGCGGATGTTCACCTACATGGTGGGCATCTCCCACCCGTGCGACCACACCGACCCGCGCGAGGATGTCACCGAGCTGGGAAGCGATACGTTGGAAGGGTCGCGGGTTCTCGCCCACTACGTCACCCCGATCACCACCACCCCCGAGGGGATCGCATGGGAAGGTGTGATCGTGTTCTCCGACCGCTACGCCACCGGATACGGTGCCCGTGAGGTCGCCGCCCACATTGCCCGCAACCTCTCCCGCGGCTACGTCTGCTGTGAGTTCGGCACCGGCGAGATCACCGAGACTCCCTACGGCCCCGAGGAAACCGAGGTCGCCTACGTCACCCCCGAGATGATCTCGGTGACCGCAGAGGACGCTGGGCAGGCCTACACCGACAGCCAGGGCCTGCTCAGGGTGAAGGTGGAATCGTAGCCCACAGGCTCACAGCGAGGCCCAGGCGCAAGCCTGGGCCTCGCTCGCCGTGCGCCCTTCGGGGCGAGCGAGGCTGATCCTCGGCAGAGCTTTGCGAGCAAGTTTAGCATACAATCTAGGGGCAAATCTACTCGAAGTTCTCGAAGTTAGGCTTGCGATCTGATCTGACCTATGCGATACTTATCGCATGATCTACTTCCTCAACCTTCCCGCCAGCCTGACCGAATCTCCCATCGGAACTATGTTCACTTTCAACGCCTACACGAACATTAACTACGTTCCGAAGTTCGCAACCCCCGAAGCGATAGAGGCCACACTCTGCCGGTGGCTTTCGGACGCACTCGCTGACATCTTCCCCGGCATCTTCGAGTTCGTGTGCGTCACCGTTGACGACATTACCGAAGGGTACGCAAGCCCTGACGACGACCGGCAGGCTCTCGTCACCTTTGAGATCCGATTCTCAGGGGGCAACCTTCCCACCTGGCAACAGGTGATCGGATCGGTTCGACAGGCTTACGCTCTCAACTTTGAGCGGGCACTATGGGCCACTACCACCCCTCAGGGTCAGTGGCTATGGCTAGCCTGAGCCGGCGACAGCGAGGCCCAGGGAGCCGCCCTGGGCCTCGCTCGCCGTGCGCCCTTCGGGGCGAGCGAGGCTAGTCCCTGGGGTAGTCTGTCACAGAGCTTTAGCGCAATAATCTGAGCCGAATGTTGACAGGCTCTCGCCCATCGTGTACGCTATCGGGAGTGCCGGCAACCGACCGGCCCCAATGGGAGGTTCCCATAATGCTCGCACCGTACCGTTCGACCGGCACCTACGCCTACCCTACCGGCGACACTTTCCTATACGTCGCCAACGTCACCGTCGGATACGATGTCGAAAACGACGACGACTACGGGATCATCGACCTCGCCCGCCAAGATGCGAAGGGTGTCATGCGGGAAGCCTACGGCAGCGCATTCTGCGGACTCGCCGTCACCGGCTACCGTCAGGGTGACGAGTGCGACGGGTTCGCATGGGTTGACCTCACCCTGAGCATCCTGCTCTCGTCAGAGTTCGACCACCTCCCCACATGGGCCAGCGTGACCGACGCCGTATACGATGCCGTCCAACTCGCATTCTCAGGACGGCACGGCATGGTCAACATCAACCAGCCGCCCGAATCGTTCTGACCGCCACAGGCTCACAGCGAGGCCCAGGGGACCGCCCTGGGCCTCGCTCGCCGTGCGCCCTTCGGGGCGAGCGAGGCCGATCCTCGGTGGGAATGCTGGCAGAGCTTGAGCGAACATTTCCGATCAATGCTTGACAGCCTCTAACCCATCGTATAATCTGACCTTGCCGGCGAGAACCGCTCGCCTAACCGAAAGGCAACCCTATGCTTCCCCCGATCATGATGTACAACACCAAGTCTGAAACGATCATGTACTGGAGCGAGAACGACCGGGTGTGCGAACTGTGCGGAGGCGAGTTCCTGACCGATTCCGAACGTGACGAGATGTACGACCCGAACGTAGATGACCAGTCGTACATCGTTCACAACTGGTGCGGGCAGGCCCGAAACTGGGAACAGGCCTAACCGCCCTCAAGAAAGGAACCTACAATGATCGCAACAGTCTCCGTGCCCCTCTGGAAGATCGGGGTCGCATACGGAACGTTCGGGGCATTCTGTACCGCCCTCCTCATCTTCCAAGCCCGCCTACTTAGAAAGTGAGGTGCCCATCCCCCACCAACGCCCCCGGCATGGCCGGGGGCGTTGGCCTATCACAATGAGCCACGCTCACGTTCGCTAAGGCGAACGTGAGCGTGGCTGATCGTCGGGGAGGCCGGCCAGTCAGCTTGAGTTCACTTTTAGGAAAGGCTTGCGTTCCCCATCCTCATCGTGTAGGATCACTTCTAGCACCGGAGATACCGGAGGCGGAAAGGCAACCGTGACCGACACCCAACTCAAGATCGCCAAGTTTCTGGAAGCGTTGCTCAAGCAGCGGTCGCTCCTCGTTTCGCACTACCGGGTCTGCCTGGAACGGTTCTGCGAGGACCGGACTGTCGCAGAGGTGGCAGACCGTAACGGACTTACCCGCTACGATGTTCGCCTGATCGAATCCGGCCTCATGCGGAACTACCCTGAGATCCGCCGGATGGTCGCACGGGACTCGGCCATGCGACGCCACCCCAGTTACCAGGGATAGCCTCCCAACATCCCCCCGCCAACGCCCCCGGCCCTGCCGGGGGCGTTGTGCTGTCAGGATGAGCCACGCTCAGGTTCGCCTTAGCGAACCTGAGCGTGGCTGTTCGTCGGGGCCGGGAGGGCTTCGACTTGAGTTCACAGTTAGGATTAGGGGTTGACATACGGTTGCCGGCTCGGTATTCTGCCTGGGTCAGCGGTTCCCGCCCCGCCTGGGGCACCGGCTGGCTTGGAGGTTATGATGCCCGAACCGACTTCGACCTACTCTCCGAATCACGCGTGGCCGCGGATCGCTGACGCTTTCCTCGCCTGGGATCGTGCCTGCGCTTCCGTGAACTGGGAGGCTCTGGAGCCGCTGCTGGACACCACCTATTCTTCCGGCTACGCCCTCCTGAAGATGGCGGTGGATGATCTGGAGCGAGCCTATCGGGAGATCCGTGCCGCAAGCGTGGCCGTGGTCGATCTGCTGGCGATGGCCCGTCCCGAATGGGCAGACGAGGATTGGGATGATCCCGCCTGGAGTCTCGTGGACCTTCCCCGAATCGACGCCCACGGGAAGCGTGCCGCCGACTCCGAGAACTGGCCGATCGGTGGCGACCCTGAGGAAGACTGGCACGACGAGGCCGACCGGATCGTCGGCTGGGAGGACGAGAACCGACCCGTCCGAGTGAATGCCTTCGGACAGCGGCTCCGTGACGATGCGGAACCGCTTCCCGGCGACCACTACGCCTGACCCTCACAGGCCCCGCCCCAACTGGGGCGGGGCCTCACGGGGAACAGCCCTGCTCGCCTGCGCTTGCGCTTAGGCGAGCAGGGCTGATGTTCGGTGATGCCGGCGAGTTAGCTTGAGTTCAGTTCTCATAATGGCTTGACAGGCTATGGCTCATGGTCTAGGATTCACCCTGTCGCCGGGACTGGCTCGGCATACCATAGGAGACTCCCATGATCGACTTTTCCGACTTCACGATCTGCACCTACAACTACAACGATGTGTCCCGCCTCGGCCCGGTGAGCGTACAGGTTCGACGGTACGAGGACGACTGCGGAGAAACGTGGCTCGGGAAGATGGTCGCCCACCCGAACCCGGTCATCTTCGACGTTCTCGGCGGGATCGTGTTCGTCTGGCGGGGTGGCGCATACATCGACTACGCCCCCTGCGACGAAGATGTCGCCACGGTCGTGCCTCACACGCTCCGCTACATCGACACCATCAATGTGTGGAACTACGAAGCGGGCAAGGCTAACCTCCCCTACGGTCCCGGCCCGTTCGCTCGGAAGATCGCGGACATCGACGGCGATGGTGTCTACTCTGTATGGGGTGCCCGCACCCATCACTACGGGGAGTTCATCATCATGTGATCGCCACTTGCCCAACATCTGCCCTATCTCAGCCCCGCCTAACGGCGGGGCTGACCCATACTCAACATCAGCCCTGCTCGCCTGCGCTTGCGCTTATGCGAGCAGGGCTGATCTTCGGGGGCAGTTCGTCTGCCTGTGGAGTGACCATTCCCAAGAGCTTCGGTGGGGAATACGGAGCCGGCGATATCCTGACCGAAAGTTAGGGTTGGGGGTTGACAGTCGGTTACGGCTCGGATTAGGATACGGGTGTTCCCGGCGACGGGCCGGGACGATCAGAGGAGGTTCCCATGTCCGACCGTTACGAGGAGATGCTTTCGGTGTTCGATCCTGAGTTCCACCGGGCGGTTGCGGCCCTCGGCTTCGATGTCTGGATCGCCGCCGACTGCCCGATGTGTGCTACTGTCACCGCAGTTCCGGCAACCCGCGAACAGGTCGCCGCATACGAGGCTGGGGCACTCGTACAGGATGCGTTCCCGCACCTGACCGCCGACGCTCGGGAGACGATCATCTCGGGCCTCTGCCCCACCTGCTTCGACACCATGACCATCAGTCTCAACTGACCACACAATCTAGCCGCACCTCTCTCTCTTTCTCTCGGTGCGGCTGAGGCAAGCCCCCGGTGCGCCCCCCGCACCGGGGGCTTCGCCATGAGCCACGTTCTCGCCAGCCAAGGCTGGCGAGAACGTGGCTCATCTTCGGGGAGCGTCTTGCCTGACGGTTGAGCGAAGCTTTGAGCCTAAACGCAAGGAAAGGGGGCCGTAGCCCCCTTTCCAATGCCGGCAGACCAGAATGGTCGCTATTGTGACGGTATGTTTCGGAGAATGGATTCTCCGATGTCGCCAGACGAAGGATGACGCAAAGCAGCGATGATCTTCTGCTCCCTAACCTTGTAATCCTTAGCCTGCTCCGACCAATACTCGGCCACCCACCACAACAACTCCATGTCCTCAGCGGACTGCTTCCGCAACACCAACAGCACAGCAATCCACAACGTGAAGAACACGTTCACGATCGCCAACGTCCACATCCAATAGTCGAACATTGCTACCTCCATCGGTTGACTGACCAGATCATACACCCCCGCCAGCCAGGACGCAAGCCCCAACTTACAAGAGTCCCGCTCGCCTTCGCTAAGGCGAAGGCGAGCGGGACATCTTCTCGGTGCCGATCCTGAGATCGTTGGAGTGGAGGCCCCCGGGCCGGGATGGGCGGAATCCCGGCCCGGGGGAACTCGGTCAGCCTCGCGTGTTGTGCGAGACTTGGCAAACCCCCTCGGGAGAGAAGTTCACCGACGGCTTGGTGTCGTGAACCATCTTCCAATGGGTGCGGACGGTCTGCGAAACTCGGCTCCGGTCGGCCTTGTCAACCGTCCCGAAGATGTCCCGCAGGTCTGCGGCGAATCCCGGCTTGACCTTCTTGATCAAGGCAACGAGGTCGCTGTTGATGTTGGCCTTCCGACCCCTCGGGGCCTTGCTAATCTCGGAAACCGGAACGATCCGGCTGTCCTCGGTGGGCACGATGGTTTACCTCCTGGTTTAGGGTGCCGGCAGCGGTTGCTGCTGACAAAGGGAATAATAATGGGGTAGCCACCGAAGCTCAATAGGCCATTCGGCCCATTCTCAGTCAGAGCCTCGCTCAACCGATCGGAGATCGGTTGAGCGAGGCGTTCTCCTGGGGACGCTGTGGCGGCTGGTTGAGCGTGCGGTGCGGAGTGGGGGAGCGGGCCGGGGGTACCCGGCCCGCTCCCGGTCGGTCACTTACCGTGCGACACCTGCGGCACCCCGTCGGTGCTGTAGTTGACGGACGGCTTCGTGTCGTGGACCATCTTCCAATGGGTCCGCACCCGCTGGCTGACCTGGCTGCGGTTCGGCTTGTCCACCTTGCCGAAGATCGACTCCAGGTTGGCGGCGAAACCGGGCTTGACCTGCTTCAGAAGGTCAAGCAACTCCTGATCCACGTTCGCCTTGCGGCCACGGGGAGCCTTACTGACCTGATCGACCGGAATGATCCGGCTGTCCTGCGTGGGCATCGTAACCTCCAGTTACTGCGTTACCCTGCCGGTGGGACGTTCCCTCCGACAAGAGACACAGTACACCCTGCCCCTAACCCATACCATAGGCCATTCGGCCCATTCTGAGCTTTACTGGCCGCCCATCCTGGAGCCGGCGACTTGACAACAGCCCCGCTCATGCCCATGCCCTTCGGGCATGAGCGGGGCGTAGTGTCCGTGCTATCAGTCTGTTCAGATTTATTAGATTTTTTATTACAAATTCATGTTCTATATGTTTATTCAGATTTTTAGTTATAACGTAGGGGGGATATTATAGGGAGCTTCTAATCTGGGCCAGGGTTTCGGTCTATTCCAGCAAACAATCTCATGCTTGACAGGCCACCGAGCTGCGACTAGAATCGACACATCAAAGCCGCCACGAATGGAGAGCTTTATGGAATGTAAATATTGTGGTGAGAAAGTTATACAAGAACGGATAGATTTGGGTTATAGTTGGTGTCAGTCTGCTAGATGTTCTTCTTTAGGTATTACTGAAACTAACGAGATTGTTCTTGTTTGTGGACATAAGTCAGGTTATCAGCCGATGTTTAGAAAGGATGTGAGTAAGTATGCGACAAGTCCGAAGCGATGAAGGTTTTGTTTGTCCGTGTATTGTGTGTGGGGTTTCTTTGGAAAGAATCTTTCCTGAGCACCCTATTCAGGTTATCAATGAGCCTAACAATGCTGTGACTTTTCTGAGTCGCGGTCAGTATGGTTCTACTATCTTCGATAGTTTCGATGGTAATACTCTCGAAATCAATGTGTGTGATGAATGTGTGAAGAAGGCTGCTGAGAAGGGATGGGTTATTTATAACAATAATAACCCGCACAAAGATCTCCCTATCGGTAAAGGTTCGTTTATCTGGAACGGAATGGATTTCTCATAATGGCTGACAGAGAAATATTTGAGAATGAAGATGAAGAAAAGGCCACTATGGATTATCTGAGAGCATTAGCTCCTTATGCGAAAGCAATTGGGGTTCAGAAGTTCCTGTTGGAGAAGTGTCAAGAATGTTCTGCTACCCTCGTCTTTGAGGTTACTAATCAGCAAGTCTCTGACTATCAGAATGGTATGTCAGCAGAGAAAGCTTTCTGGCATTATGGTGGAGGTTCTGATATCAAGATTCTAGAAACTGGTTTGTGCGGTTCTTGTTATAACAAGAGTGGAATCACAATGTTGGAACAAATGTTAAGAGGAGATCTTTAGAATGGAACTCGCAAAGTTGATCGTTGATAATGTTACCATTGTCATCAATGCTGGCATTGATGGTTATGAGATCATCATTACTAATGAAAGTAATACTCCTATTGCCCACGTTACCCGTGACGGTGTGAGAATGGATGAGGTAGGATAATGGAACGAGCAAAGAAAGTCTTCGAAGTTCAGTTTGTTATCGAAGGAGATTCTAACAATCTTCCTACCGAAGAAGAAATGTTGGAAGTTCTGGATCTACGAATGTTCGGAAAGATCCAGGTGGATTCTGGAATGGTAGTTGACTGTTCAGAAATCAATGTTACTAGTTCTTACCGCATCGAAACGGAGCAATAATGACACATGAAATGTTGCTCAATCAGATCATTGCTGATGCTTGTCCTTCTCAGGTTCTGAGAAAGAACAGCGACAACGGTTTGGTTCTCGCTATCAACATCGAACTTCACTGTGTGGAATACATGATTCTGGCGGTTTCTCTGAATGAGAACTGTGAACCTGGAAGTGAACTTCGATACGAGATTCTTGATTCGAGTTACGTCGGACACAAGAGCATTCCGCAGATCATTGATTCTTGGATGGAACTTCACGATCTGAGAAACGACTCTTAGATCAACATAAGTTATCAAAAAGGCCGGCAGGAAACTGCCGGCCTTTTTTATTGCCACAATCAGCCAAACCTATAGATAAGCCCTGCTCAATGCGAACTTGTTCGCATTGAGCAGGGCTATTTGTTGGGGCGTGCCTGGGGCTAAGTTTATTGCTATTTTTATATCTATATTTCTGAATATAGATAATGGATAGTTTTTGAATTTATTTTTTTTGTTTTTGTGGATTGTTTTTGGCGGGGTTAAGGAGGTGGAGATCTATTCTTCTTATAGGGAGAATAGATGCTCTCCTTTTAGCCGCCTAATTATGTGTCTAAAACTGCCGGCTTTTCTGCTACCAATATTTTGCGGGAATAATCGTGTGGACTTTACTGAACTTAATTTGGTGGCAATCTGTGTGGACTTATTCTATAAGAAATATACAAACTTATAAGATATCTGTTTTTTATATGAATATTCAGATTTATAGTTATATAGCAGTGGGGATATTATAGGAGGCTTTCAATAATGACCAGCTTTTCGAAAAAAAATATTCTTTTTTTATTCTTTTTGAAAGAAAACAGATACTTTAATATAAAAAATATTCTTTTTTTTATTGTTTTATATCAATAAAATAGACATATAAGAATAAAAATAAAATAAAAATATATTAATGTTCCACGTGAAACATCCCCCCAAACAAATAGTCAAACAAATAGCCAAACAAAAAAAAATTCCTATAGTTAAATGTGAGCTAAGACCCGTGGGGGTTTTTGGGCATAGACCCGTGGGGGTTTTTGGGCATAGA
>Ga0208783_10001550_pt1 | contig 13562 bp, 13 predicted proteins | sample DEB19_08_DNA_2_FD_184529 | JGI IMG/M metagenome (GOLD analysis project Ga0208783, IMG submission 184529) | Aqueous microbial communities from the Delaware River and Bay under freshwater to marine salinity gradient to study organic matter... | ecosystem: Environmental > Aquatic > Marine >... | reverse complement strand
CGTGCCCACCGGCGCGGCGTCGGAGACCCCCCGGGCGTAGGCCCAGGTCAGGAGGTCGCCGAGCGTCGGCTCGAGGTCTTGACCGCGCCACTCGCGGTAGCGGGCCCCGACCGCCCCGGCGACGACCCGCTGGCGGTCTGCGTCGGACCGGTCGGCCTCGTCGCGCAGGGACTCGGTGAGCGCCATCGTCACCCGCTCACGCAGCGGCGACACGAGGACCTCGGCGAGCCGGGCGACCAGGTCGTCGGGCGCCGATCGGGTGCGGCCACCGCCGAGGACCCGACCGGCGGCGTAGACGTCGTCGACGGGCGCGCGCAGGGCCTCGGCCCACGCGGCGACCTGCCGGTCGGCGACGGGCAGGACGGTGTCGGGGGTGGCCCGACCCTTCTGGCGGCGCAGGGCGTCGAGCAGGTCGTTCTGCTCGTCCTGGAGGTGCCGCTTGACGACGGTGGCGAGGATGCCGAGGGCGCTCGACACCGACGCGTCGCGGCGTCGGCGCAGGGCGTGGTCGTCGAGGGTGGCCGACTCGGCCACCGAGAACACCGGCCAGGTCGGCTCGGGCTCGACCGGCGCCAGCTCGAGGAGGTCGACGGCCTCGACCACCGGCACGAAGTCGACCACCTCGGTGGTCACGACGACCTCGTCGACCACCTCGACCACGACCACGTCCGCGTCGGGTTCCGCGACCCGCCCGTCGACCGGCGGCGCAGGTACGTCCGACGCGGCGACGTCCGGCTCGGCGTCGAGGCCGGCGCGCACCTTGGAGAAGATGTTGCCGAGGGGGTCTGCAGTCATCGGGTCACCAGGGGGCATCCGGTCCCGGCCGTCGCCGGGTGGGCCCGCCCCGATGCTATGGGCCGTCCGCGGCCGTCCCCGTGATGGCCTCGCCCGAGAGGGCCCGGACGGCGTCGTCGAAGGTGGCGACGCCCACCACCCGCATGTCGCCCGCCCGGCGACGGGCCTCCGCCTCCTCCCCCTTCGGCACGAGCATGAGCCGGGCTCCCGCCCGCCGCGCCGTGACCGCCTTCTGCGCCACCCCGCCGACCGGCCCGACCGAGCCGTCGTCGGCGATCGTGCCCGTCACCGCGACGGTCCGGCCGCCGGTCAGCGAACCCGGGCTCAGGTCGTCGACGATGGCGAGCGAGAAGGCCAGGCCGGCCGACGGGCCGCTGACCCGCGCGGTGTCGATGGTGACGTCGACCGGGAACCGGTGCGGCGTGACGGTGCGGGTCACGATCCCGGCGTCGGGCAAGTCGTCGTGCTCCCCCAGCCGGACGTCGACCGTGAGGCGCTCGTCGCCGCGGAGCACGCCGAACGCCACGGTCTCACCGGGCCGGTGCGCCACGATGATCGGACGGATCTCCTCGGCCCGGGCGACGTCGGTCCCGTCGACGCTGGTGATCACGTCACCGAGCTCGAGGGCGCCGTCGGACGGCCCCTCGCACAGCACGTCGATCACCTGGACCCGGCTGGGCTCGTCGGTCACGGTGTAGCCGAGGTGCTCGAGGGCGACCGCCTTCGCTGCATCCTGCGACTGGTCCATCTCGTCGACCGCCAGACGGTCGCTCGCGGCGTACGACGCGCAGCCGATGACCGCTTCGCGCTTCATCACCGCCGCGTTGGGGTCGAGGCTGGCGAACAGCCAGCGGTAGAGGTTGGGGTCGCGGTTGCTCACCGTGACCGTCAGGTACAGCAATCGGCCGTCGTGCTCGTAGGTGGATGCACCCGTGATCGACACCACCTGGTCGTCGAGGGGCGTCGCGGCGCCCGGCGAGATGACGACGTACGGCACGCGCACGATCGCGGCGGCGATCAACGCGACCACCACCAGGATCGGCAGTGCCCAGCCCAGGGTGACCAGCGCGACGCGCGTCCGTCGGCGGGTCGGTGACTGCGGGACCGGCGCCGGGCCGGGCTCCTCCTCGGGATCCGGACCGGGGTCCGGCGTTCGGTGGTCCCGCATCGTGGGTGCGATCGCCTAGGTTCGGGGCCGGGCGGTCGGCGCCGGCGAGGAGTTCCAGAGTGCCATGACCTGGTACGAGCACGAGACGCAGGCCCACGGACCGACGGGGATCGTCCGGGCGTTCAAGAAGTTCTCGGCCGGGACCCGGTGGATCATCCTCGTGGTCCTGGTGGGTCTCGGCCTGGCCGCGTTGGTCGGCATCGCCGCCGGCCTGGGCTGGGCGGTCCTGCGGAGCAACCTCTGAGCCCCGACACCGACGCGGTCGCCCGGGCCGCGGCGATCGCCACCCTCGGCCTCGGCGGACCGCTCACCAGCGCCGACACCGCCACGCTCCGTCGGGCCGCCGCCGACCCCGAACCGGCGGTCCGCGCCGCGGCGGTCGCCGCCGTCGTGCGCGCCGGATCCGCCCGTGACGCGGCCGCGGCCTGGGGGCGCGCCGTGACCGATCCCGACACGGCCGTGCGCCGGCGGGCGGCCGACGTCGCCCCGGCCCTCGCCCGACGCCGCCGCAGCCCCGACCCCCATCTCACCACCGCCCTGGTGGCGTTGCTGACCGACCCCGACGCCACCGTGGTCGAGGCCGCGGCGTGGGCCCTCGGCGAGGTCGGCGCCGACGCATCCCCGGTGGTCCCCGCCCTGGTCGCCTGCGCGACCGATCACGCCGATCCGCTCGCCCGGGAGGCGGCCGTGGCGGCGCTCGGCGCGATCGGCGACCCCGCCGGTCTCGCCGCCGTGCTCGCCGCCTGCACCGACAAGCCCGCGGTGCGCCGCCGGGCCGTGCTCGCCCTGGCTCCGTTCGACGGCCCCGGGGTCGACGCCGCGCTCGCGACGGCCCTCACCGACCGCGACTGGCAGGTCCGTCAGGCCGCCGAGGACCTGCTCGGCATCGTCGCCGACGACGCGACCGACGACTGACGACCGTCATCCGACACCGGTCGGATCGCGCAGCGGATCAGCGGCGGGAGCTGTCCATGAACATGTCGCGTACCCGGTCGAAGCTCTCGAGGCAGCGACCCGCCCCCAGCACGACCGTCTCGAGCGGCATGTCGACGGTGCGCACCGGCACGCCCGTCTCGCGGGCGATCAGCCGGTCGAGGCCGCGCAGCATCGCGCCGCCGCCCACCAGGTGGATCCCGACCTCGAGCAGGTCCTGGGCGAGCTCGGGTGGCGTCTCGGCCAGTGCCTGGATCACCGACTGCATCACGGCCTGCACCGGCTCGGCGATGGCCTCGCGGATCTCCTCCGGATCGAGGACCACCGTGCGCGGCATCCCGCTCATGAGGTCGCGTCCGCGCACCTCGGCCTTGAACTCGTCGGGGGTCGGGTAGGCCGATCCGATCGCGAGCTTGACCTCCTCGGCGGTGCGCTCACCGACCGCGACGTTGTGGACGCGCCGGAGGTGCGACTGGATGGCGTGGTCGAGGTCGAAGCCCCCGACGCGCACCGCCCGCAGGGCCACCACCCCGCCGAGGGACACGACGGCGACCTCGCTCGTGCCACCGCCGATGTCGACGACCATGTTGCCGAGCGGCTCGTGGATCGGCAGCCCGGCACCGATGGCGGCGGCCATCGGCTGCTCGATGAGGAACGTCTGCGACGCACCGGCGCGCCGGGTCGCCTCGAGGACGGCCCGCTGCTCGACGTGGGTGATCCCCGACGGCACGCACACCAGCACCCGGGCGCGCTGGAGCCGGTTGACCCCCGAGCGCTCGAAGATGAGCCGGATCAGGCGCTGGGTGATCTCGAAGTCGGTGATGGCACCGCCGCGCAGCGGTCGCACGGCGACGATGTGCCCCGGGGTGCGGCCGATCATGTGCCAGGCCTGGTTGCCCATGGCCAGCACGTCCTGGGTCCGGCTGTTGAGGGCGATGACCGTCGGCTCGAAGAGGATGATCCCCCGGCCGCGCGCGTAGACGAGCGTGTTGGCGGTGCCGAGGTCGATGGCGAGGTCGAGGGACATGGCGGGGGCCCGGATCAGGCGTTCGCGACGGGACGCACGGGGGTGGCGGCGGTCGACCACTCGGAGCGGTCGCCCCAGTGCTCCTGCTTCCAGATCGGCACGGACTCCTTCAGGGTGTCGATGGCGAAGCGCGCCGCCTCGAAGGCGTCGGCCCGGTGGGGCGACGACGCCACGACCAGGACTGACGCCTCGGACAGGGCGACCTCGCCGAGGCGGTGGAGGAGGACGAGGCGCTCGACCTCGGGCCAGCGGTGGCGGGCCTCGGCGGCGATGGCGGCCATGCGCTCGGCGGCGGCCTCCTCGTAGGCCTCGTAGGTGAGGGCCCGCACGTCGGTCCGACCCTCGGCGTGGTCGCGGACGACCCCGAGGAACGCCACGGCTGCACCACTTCGTGCGGTGGTGGCCCAGGTGGTCGCCGCCTCGAGGGGCAACGGGCCGTCGGTCAACGCGATCCAGTCGGCCCGCGCGGCGGGGACGGCGGCGGGAGGGGTGACCACGACCGCAATGGTACCGACCCCCTCCAAAGGCCGTCCGGCGTCGTCCCCGCGCCCCGTCACGCCGTGCCCCGGGCCGCCAGGGTGGCGGGGTCCGACGCTCCGGTGACCGCCCGGTCACGGGGCCCGGGGGCGACGACGCCACGAGCAGACCCGTCGTTACACTCCGCCCATGCCCGCCGACGACGACGCGGCGAGCGGGCCGCCCCCCCATCCGCTGGACCGGATCTGGTTCCATCCGACCGAGCTGGGCGGCCCCGGTGCCTCCCGTGCCAACGCTCCGAACGGCCGCTCCGGTGGCTCCGGTCGCCCCCGGTCCTGGCTCGTCGCCACCGCCGCATTCCTGATCGGAGCGGCGGTGACCGTCGGCGCCCTCGCGGCCGCCGGCGGTCGCCTCGACCGACCCCCGGCCGAGTCGCAGGTGGTCGGATCCCGGCTGGCCGCGACCGCCGGGGCAGCCCTGCCCGACGATCTCGCCGACCTCGTGGCCGAGCACGGACCGGGCCTCGTCACCGTCACCGTCACCGTCGGCGACGGCGGTCCGGTCGCCGTCGGGTCCGGGGTCTCCGTGGCGTCGGGGCGGGTCGTCACCGCCGCCCACCTCGTCGCCGGCGCCGAGCGGGTCTCGATCGTGACCGGCAGCGGTCGGATCGTGACCGCCGACGTCGTCGGGACCGATCCAGAGACCGACCTCGTCGTCCTCCGGGTCGACGGCGCCGCACTCACCCCCCTCGAAGCCGCCACCGACGGCGGCCTGCGGGTCGGACAGCCCGTCGTGTCGCTCGGGACCGGGCCGGGGCCGCGTCCACTCGTCGCCACCGGTCTGGTCTCGGCGGTCGACGCCGTCGTGGTCCTGCCCGACGGCCACCAGGGCGTGGCGTTCGTCCGCACCGACGCCCGGCCCGACCCCCAGGCGGTGGGCGGCGCGGTGCTGGAGCCGTCCGGGCGCCTGGTGGGTGTCCTCGCCGACGCCGGAGGTGCCGTCGTGCCCGTGGCCGTGGTCCGAGACGTGGTGACCCAGTTGGTCGCCGGCGGGAAGGTGACCCACGGCTCGGTCGGCATCGCCGCCGCCGACGCCGTCGAGCGCACCGGGGGCGGCGCCCGGGTGCTGGGCCTGGTCGACGACGGGCCCGCCCAAGCCGCAGGGATCGTCCCCGGCGACGTCGTGGTGTCGGTGGCCGGGCGACCGGTCACCAACGCCGGTGATCTGGCGGCCCACGTCCGGCGACTCCGCCCCGGCGACCCGGTGGAACTCGTCGTGGTGCGGGCCGGCGAGCGGATCCGGGTGCCGGTGGAACTCGGGCACAGCGTGCGGGTCGATGCCGGCGGGCCGGTGGTGGCGTGAGCCCCCGGAACACCCCGGCGCTCCCGCCGGTTCTCCCGCATCGGACCACCGACGGCCCCGGTTTGATGGATTCAGGAGCAGCGGCCACCATGACGGTCACATGACGACGACGAACGACTCCCCCGACGCCACGCTCGACGACCTCGACCGGGCCCTCCTCAACGCCCTCCAGTGGGACTTCCCGCTGGAGGCCGAGCCCTACGCCGCGCTCGCCGCGCGCCTCGACACCTCCGAGGCCGACGTCCTCGACCGGATCGCCCGGATCAAGGGCACCGGGGTGCTGCGCCAGCTGTCGGCGATCTTCGACACCCGCGAGCTCGGCTACGGGTCGTCGCTCGTCGCCGCCAAGGTCGACCCCGACCGCATCGACGAGGCCGCCGCGGTCATCAGCGAGCACCCCGGCGTCAGTCACAACTACAAGCGCAACCACGACTACAACCTCTGGTACACGCTCGCGGTCCCGCCGGGGGCGTCGCTCGACGACCACCTCGACGTGCTCCACCGCGAGTCCGGTTCGCTCGTCACCCGCAAGCTCCCCACGCTGCAGCTCTACAAGATCGGCGTGAAGCTCGACATGACCGGCACCACCGCCGCCGACGCCCGGAGCGAGGTGCTCGCCCACGAGCGCCCCGACCGCTCGAAGGCGATCACCGTCCCGGTGCTCACCGACCTCGAGGTCGCCGTGATCCGCACGGCCCAGGAGGACCTCCCCCTCGACCCGCGGCCCTTCGCCGTGCAGGCGGCGGCCCTCGGCACCGACGAGGCGACGCTCCTCGGGATCCTCGAGTCGTTCCGTGAGCGCAAGCTCATGCGCCGGTTCGCCGCCGTGATGAACCACCGCACGGCGGGCTTCAAGGCCAACGCCATGGGTGTCTGGGCGGTCCCCGACGATGAGCTCGCCGACATCGGGCCCCGCATGGCCGGCTTCGCGCTCGTGAGCCACTGCTACCGCCGCCCGACCTACGACGACTGGCCGTACTCCGTGTTCACCATGGTCCACGGCAAGAACGCCCGCGAGTGCGAGCAGACCATCGCCGCGATCCAGGCCGAGACCGGCGTCGACGAGTACGCACTCCTGTGGTCGATCAAGGAGTACAAGAAGACGCGCGTGAAGTACTTCACCGACGACTGGGACGCCTGGACCGACGCGCACGACCTCACCGTGCCGCGGCCCAGCGCCGCGACCGCCTGACCGTGCCCCCCGGCGACGACCTCCCTCCGGAGGACCCCACCGACGGCGACCCGTTCGCGGACATGCCCGAGGACCCGTTCGCCGACGGACTGCCGCCCGGACTCGACGAGCCCCTCGACGACGACGCGCCCACCCCGTTCGCCGATCTCCCCGGAATGCCCGGGATGCCCGGCGGCTTCTCGCTCCCCGACCTGTCGAACCTCGGGAACCTCGATCTGAGCGCCATGATCGGGATGCTCTCGTCGCCCGGTCCGGTCAACTGGGAGATGGCCCGTCAGGTCGCCCGGACGGTCGCCGGGTCCGACGGCGTGGGCCCGGTCGACCCGGCCGCCCCGGCGGAGTACGCCGAGCTCGCCCGGGCCGCCCAGGCCCACGTGGCGGCTGTCGCACCCCGGGCCGCGTCCCTCGACACCCGCGTGCGGGTGTGCGGCGCGGTCGAGTGGGCCGACCTGCACCTCGAGTCGCTGCGCCCGGTCCTCGAGGCGCTGGCCACGGCCCTCGGCGCCGAGTTCCAGGAGGCCGCCGCGGGCGAGGCGGCGGCGGGCGACCCGCTCGCCGCGATGCTCCCGATGCTCGCCCCGATGCTGCTCGGCCTCCAGGCCGGGTCGCTGGTCGGGCACCTCGCCCAGCACGCCCTCGGTCGGTACGACCTGCCCCTCCCCACGGCCGACGCACCGTCGCTGGTGTTCGTCGCCGCCCACGTCGACGCGTTCGCCGAGAGCTGGTCGCTCCCGCGTGCCGACCTGCGCTTCTACCTCGCCGCCCGCGAGGTGATCCACGCGACGGTGCGTTCCGAGGCCTGGGTCCGGGACCGGCTGCGCGAGCTCACCACCGCCTACGTCCGGGCGTACGACCTCGACCTCGGTGCGCTCGAGGCGCGGTTCGGCGACCTCGACCCCTCCGACCCGTCGTCGCTCGAGTCGGTGGTCGCCGATCCGCGCGAGCTGCTCGGCGCCATCCGCTCACCGGCCCAGGACGCCGTCCAGGCCGAGCTGCGGGTGTTCACGACGGTGCTCGAGGGCTACGCCGACACCGTGCTCGAGACGGTCGGACAGCGCCTCTTGACCTCGTACGACCGCATCCACGAGGCCGTCGCCCGTCACCGCATCGAACGCGGCGAGGCGGGTCGCTTCGCCGAAGCGCTCCTCGGGCTCGACCTCGACCGCGACGACTACGAGCGCGGCGTCGCCTTCTGCCGCGGGGTGGTCGAGCGCGCCGGCACCGACGGCCTCGAGCGCCTGTGGTCCGGTCCGGCGATGATCCCCACCCCCAACGAGCTGGCCGCACCCGGACTGTGGCTGGCCCGCATCGAGATCGACCAGGAGGAACGATGAGCGCAGGCGCCGACACCACCCCCGTCATCGGCGTGCTCGGCGCCGGCGTGATGGGCAGCGGCATCGCCCAGGTCACCGCCCTGGCCGGGTGCCCGACCTACTGCTACGACCCCGACGCCGATGCACGCGGACGGGGGCTCGCCGAGGTCACCACGGGCCGCTTCGGTCTCGACGGCGCCGTCGCCCGGGGCAAGCGCACCCGCGACGAGGCCGACGCCGCCCTCGCGCGCATCACCTTCACCGACTCCTTCGAGCAGGCCGCGGGCGCCGACGTCGTGATCGAGGCCGTCCCCGAGAAGCTCGACCTCAAGATCAAGGTCTTCCGCGACCTCGACCGGGTCGCGCCCGCCGGCACGATCCTCGCCTCCAACACGTCGGGCTTCCCGATCGCCGCGCTCGCGGCGGCCACCGACCGCCCCTCCCGGGTCATCGGGTGGCACTGGGCGTCGCCCGCACCGGTCATGCGCCTGGCCGAGATCGTCCGCACCGAGGCGACCGACGACGACGTGATCGCGACGATCTCCGATCTCGCCGCCCGGTGCGGCAAGAACCCCGTCGTCGTCAACGACGCCCCCACCAGCTGGGGGTTCGTGGCGAACCGGATCTACTTCGCCATGCTCCGCGAGGCGTCACGGGTGGTGAGCGAGGGGGTCGCCACCCGCGAGCAGGTCGACCAGCTCATGGTCGACTGCTACCGCTGGCCGGCGGGTCCCTACGGGATGGTCCAGGGCGCCGGGAGCGGTTGGTCGGGCGGCTCCGCCGGCTGACGCGCCGGTCGTGCACCCGGCGGCGCACGCCGTCGGTGGCGTGACCGACCATGCGGTCGACGGCGGGCGGCCGCAGCGTCGAGCGCATCGGCCGGGACCGGGCGGAGCGGCGGGCTCCGACGTACGACAGACCGGCCACCGCGAGCACCACCGCCAGCGCACCGAGCCCGACACCCTCGGCGAACGGCACGATCCCGAACAGGGCCCCCACGACCCACGCCACCTGGAAGCGGGTCTCGGAGCGGGCGAACGCCCGACCGCGCGCGGCGTCGGGACCGTCGCGCTGGAGCAGGCTGTCGAAGGCCAACCTCCCCGACGCAGCACCGACGGCGACGATCAGGCTCGCCAGCGCGAACCCGACCGTCGAGCCCACCAACGCGGCGATCAGCACGACCGTCGCGCTGGTCAGCAACGCCGCCGCCATCATCTGCTCGATCGTCAGGTACCGCCGGGCCCACGGGCCGACCACGTTGCCGACGAACCCCCCGACGATGGCCATCGTCGCCGCGACGCCCAGCGCGAACAGGTCGGTCTTGAGGGAGAACGCCGCGAAGAAGGCGAGGAATCCCACGGCTCCCCGGATCACGGCCATCGCGCTGCCGGCGAGGAGGATGCTCGGCTGGTGCAGCTCCTCCTCCTCGATCTCCTCCTCCCGGGCGGTGCGGGCGATCCGCACCCGGGGCACCTTCACCGCCAGCACCGCGGCCGCGACGAAGATCACCGCGGCCAGACGCAGCGACCACGCCGGGCCGGCCAGGCTCTGCAGCAGGAACGCCGGACCACCTCCGACGGTGGTGGCGATCGCGCTGATGATCGCCAGGCGCGAGTTGGCCCGCACCAGTTGGTCCTCGCGACCCACGAGCGCCGGCACCAGCGCGCTCTTCGTGACGGTGTAGCCCTTGGCGAGCACCAGGATGCCGAAGGCCAGCGGATAGATCAGCAGGCCCGCCGGGGCCGGGTCCGAGACCCAGCGGGCCATCAGGACCGCCAGCACCGCCCGGCCGACCATCGACCCGATCAGGATCACCCGGCGCCCGCTCCGGCGGTGGTCGAGGGCCGGCCCCAGGATCGGCGCCACCACCGCGAACGGCAGCATGGTTACGAGCAGGTAAAGGAGCACCTTGCCCCGGGACGAGTCCGCCGGGCTGGAGAAGAACAGCGAACCCGCCAGGGAAGCCGCGATGGCGGCGTCGCCGCACATGCTGACCGCGTGCGTCCACACCAGCCGGGAGAACGGCGAGGGCGGGAGGAAGCGGGCGTCGGTGGTCATCGCTCGGGCCGAGGGTACCGGCATCTGGGTACGATTCCGCGGTGAGCTCCGGACCCGATCCTGCGCTGGTCGACGACCCCGTGCGCTTCGGCAACCGGGAGCTGTCCTGGCTCGATTTCAACGCCCGGGTGCTCGCCCTCGCCGAGGATCCGGACCAGCCCCTGCTCGAGCGGGCGAAGTTCCTGGCGATCTTCGCGTCGAACCTCGACGAGTTCTTCCAGGTCCGGGTGTCGGGTCTCCAGGAGCAGGTCGACGCCCGGGTCCGCGTCCGCACCCCCGACGGACTCGACCCCGCCGAGCAGCTCCAGGCCGTCCGGGGCTACGCGCGCGAGTTGGTCGACCGGCACGCCGCCGTCTTCCGCGACGAGGTCGCTCCGGCCCTGGAACGCGCCGGGATCCGGTTCACGCGCTGGGACGAGCTCTCGCTCGACGAACGAGCCGAGCTCGCCGAGGCCTTCGAGGCGCGGATCTTCCCGGTGCTGACTCCGCTGGCCGTCGACCCGTCGCACCCCTTCCCGTACATCTCGAACCTCTCGCTCAACCTCGCGGTGCTCGTCCGCGATCCGGTCCGCCACGAGGCCCGCTTCGCGCGCGTCAAGGTCCCACCGGTGCTCCCACGGTTCGTGGCCGTCGCCGACGACACCAAGTTCGTTCCGGTCGACCAGGTCATCGCCGCCCACCTCGACCGGTTGTTCCCCGGCATGGAGATCGTGCACCGTCACCCGTTCCGGGTGACCCGCGACACCGACTTCGAGCTCGACGACGAGGACGAGGACCTCCTGGAGGCGATCGAGGAGGTCCTGCACCGGCGCACCAAGTTCGGCCAGGTCGTCCGGCTCGAGGTCGAGCCGTCGATGCCCGCCGAGGTGCTCGAGGTGCTGGCCCGCGAGCTCGAGATCGACGACGACGCCGTGATGGTCGTCGACGGACCCCTCGACCTGAGCGGCCTCTGGAGCGTGCACGGCCTCGACCGCGCCGACCTGAAGGACCAGCCCTGGGTGCCGTTCACACCGGCCGAGCTGGCGCCGGTCGACGGCCGCACCGACTTCTTCCGCGTCCTGCGGAACGGCGACGTGCTGGTGCACCACCCGTACGACTCGTTCGCAACGTCGGTCGAGGCATTCATCCAGCAGGCCGCAGCCGACCCGAAGGTCCTCGCGATCAAGCAGACCATCTACCGCAGCGCGGGGCCCGAGAGCGCGATCGTCTCCGCCCTCACCAACGCCGCCCGTGAGGGCAAGCAGGTCGTCGCCCTCGTCGAGCTCAAGGCCCGCTTCGACGAGGAGGCCAACATCGAGCGCGCCCGCGTGCTCGAGGAAGCGGGCGTGCACGTGGTCTACGGGCTCGTCGGGCTCAAGACCCACGCCAAGATCCTCCTGGTCGTCCGTGAGGAGTCCGACGGCATCCGCCGCTACTGCCACCTCGGCACCGGCAACTACAACCCGAAGACGGCCACCCTCTACGAGGACTTCGGCCTGCTCACCGCCGACCCGGTCCTGGGCGCCGAGGTGGCCGAGCTGTTCAACCACCTCACGGGCTTCAGCCGGGCCTACGAGTACCGCAAGCTCCTGGTCGCGCCCGAGGGGGTGCGGGCAGGGTTGGTGGAGCGCATCCGGACCCAGGCCACCCGCGGCCCCGAGGGTCGGATCACCATGAAGATGAACAGCCTGGTCGACCCCGGCCTGATCGACGAGCTGTACGCCGCGTCCTCCCGCGGCACCCCCATCGACCTCGTCGTGCGCGGCATCTGCTGTCTGCGCCCCGGCGTGCCCGGACTGTCCGACACCATCCGGGTGCGCTCGCTCATCGGCCGGTACCTCGAGCACTCGCGGATCTTCCGGTTCGGATCCGGGCCCGACGCCGAGGTCCTGATCGGGTCCGCCGACCTCATGCCCCGCAATCTCGACCGCCGGGTCGAGGCGCTCGTGCCCGTCGAGGATCCCGCCCTGCGCGCCCGCCTCGACGAGGTGCTGGCGCTGGTCGGCGCCGACACCGAGCTGGCCTGGGATCTCCACCCCGACGGCACCTGGGCCCGGGTCCCCCGGATCGAGGGGGTCCGGGTCGACGCCCAGCACGAGCTCTTCCGCCTTGCCGCGACCCGGGCGCAGCGCACGTGACCGCCGAGCTCGTCCGGGCGGCCGGCGGTGTGGTGGTGCGCGCCGGGGCCGACGGTCCCGAGATCCTCGTCGTCCACCGGCCGCGCTACGACGACTGGAGCTTCCCCAAGGGCAAGCAGGACCCCGGGGAGACCGACGAGCAGACCGCGCTGCGCGAAGTCGCCGAGGAGACCGGGTTCGAGTGCCGGCTCGGCGACCCGCTCCCCGACGTGCGCTACCACGACCACCGCGACCGCCCGAAACTCGTGCGCTACTGGGTGATGCACCCGGCGGCCGACGTCGCCTTCGTCGCCAACGACGAGGTCGACGAGGTCCGCTGGTGCTCGCCCGCCGACGCTGCCGCCCTGCTCACCTACGGCCACGACCGGGCCCTGGTGGCGGCGATCCCGTCCGATCGAGCCGTCGGGAGCCGGCCGTGACGATCCACCTGGTGCGCCACGCCCGGGCCGGCCGCCGCAACGGCTGGGAGGGGCCCGACGAGATCCGCCCGATCTCGAAGGCCGGGCGGCGCCAGACCCGCGACCTGACCGCGGCACTCGCGTCGACCGGCATCACCCAGGTCCTGTCGAGCCCGTACGTGCGCTGCGTCCAGACCGCCGAGCCCCTCGCCGACGTCCTCGGCCTCGAGGTCGAGGTCGTCGACTGCCTCGCCGAGGGCGCCGGCGTCGACCGCGTGCTCGGCCTCGTGGCGGAGCACGCCGACGACGACGTCATGCTCTGCACGCACGGTGACGTCGTCGAGATCATCCTGAAGCAGGTGCGCCGCGACGGAGTCAAGCTCCGGGCCCCCAAGACGGCCAAGGGCTCGGTCTGGACCCTCGAGGTCCGCAAGGGCCGGTTCGTGGGGGCGAAGTACCGTCCACCCCGCGACGCCTGACCCATCGACCCCGGACCCCACGGCACCCCGACGCAGCACCCCGGCCGGCTCACGGTCCCCAGGGGGAGGGACCGGAGCTCGCAGCCGGGGTTGCAAGATCATCATGCCCGACCGCCCCTGAACCACCGGTTGCGGCGGGATGGTCATCCGGTGAACTCCGCTCGTCGCACCACCCGGACGACGATGCGCCGGCGCTACCGTCGGGAGCCGTGCGGGTCCTGGTCACCAACGACGACGGCGTCG
>Ga0208783_10001549_pt1 | contig 13564 bp, 13 predicted proteins | sample DEB19_08_DNA_2_FD_184529 | JGI IMG/M metagenome (GOLD analysis project Ga0208783, IMG submission 184529) | Aqueous microbial communities from the Delaware River and Bay under freshwater to marine salinity gradient to study organic matter... | ecosystem: Environmental > Aquatic > Marine >... | reverse complement strand
CTCCATCGGCGGCATGCCGACGATGGTGGTGGAGTAGATGGCGTCACGGCGCATGGTGAGCCCCGTCACGTGGAACGCCGGGTAGCGGTCGACCGGCGTGTAGAAGCCCGTGTGGTCGCCGAAGGGCCCCTCATCGCGGATGTCCGCCGAGTCGACGTAGCCCTCGAGCACCACCTCGGCGTGCGCCGGCACCTCGATGTCCTGGGTGACGGCCTTCACCATCTCCACGCGGTCGCCGCGCAGGAAGCCCGCGAACATCATCTCGTCGAGCGCCGGCGGCAGGGGCGCCGTGGCCGAGTAGGTGATGGCCGGGTCGGTGCCGATGGCCACGGCAACGGGAACGCGGCCCTGGGAGTCGAGCAGGTGCTGGCGGCCGTCCTTGTGGATCTGCCAGTGCATCATGCAGGTGGTGCGGTCGACCTTCTGCACGCGGTACATGCCGCAGTTGCGCGTGCCGGTGCGCGGGTCGTTGCTGAACACCAGCGGCAGCGTGACGAACGGCCCGCCGTCGCCCGGCCAGCAGGTGAGGATGGGCAGCCGGTCGAGGTCCACCTCATCGCCCTGCAGCACGACCTCCTGGCAGGGCCCTGATTTCACGGTCTTCGTGCCGAGCGATGCCAGGTCCTTGAGCTTTCCGAGGGCCTTCACCTTGTCCATGAGGCCCTGGGGCGGCTGCATCTCGGCGATCTCGGCGATGCGCCCGGCGATCTCGTCGAGGCTCTCGCCGCCCAGCCCCATGGCCATGCGGCGCTCGGAGCCGAACTGGTTGATGAGCACCGGCAGGTCGGATCCCCTGACGTTGGTGAAGAGCAGCGCGGGGCCGCCCGCCTTCATCACCCGGTCCGAGATCTCGGTGATCTCGAGGTGGGGGTCCACCTCGGCGGTGACCTCCTGCAGCTCGCCGATGGCCCGCAGGGCGGCGATCCACTCGCGCATGTCCTTCATCGGGCGAGCGCCTCCTCGAGCGCCGGTGCCGGGGCCAGCCCCGCCGCGAGCTCGTGGATGGGCCCGGGGATCCCCTCGCGCAGCGCCGCGCGGGCGGCGCGCACGGCATCGGCGGTGCCGGGTCCCGACTCGCCCGATACCGCCGCCGCGGTGCAGCGCCAGAGCGGCACGAGGTCGTCCTCGCGCCCCGCCGCCACGGCGGCCGCCGACAGCGCCACGAGGTCGCCGAGGGCCTCCACCATGGCGAGGTCGCCGGTGGCCGCGATGCGCACCAGGCCCTGCGCGTAGCAGTAGTCGCCCGCCAGCACGGCGGCGCCCATGGGCACGTTGTCCACGTGGCGCGGGCGGCCGTGGTGCAGCAGGAAGCCCTCGAGGATCAGCTCGAGCCCGAGGGCGTTCTCGCGTGGCAGCGGCGGGCTCACGAGGGGCACGAGCACCTCGTCGGCATCCACCGTGCGCCCTGCCAGGGCGGGCTGCTCGGCCAGTACCTCGCTCACCCGGTCGGCGGCGGCGCCGATCATGCGCCGGCCTCCTCGAGCGCGCCGGCGAGGGCCGTGGCGAGCTGCGCGAACTCCTCGTCGCCGTGGCGCGTGCCCACGAACCACGCCTCGAACTGCGAGGGCGGCGGGTACACCCCGCGCGCCAGCAGGCCGCGCGCCACCGCGGCGTACATGTCGGTGTCGCAGGACGTCGCCCCGGCGTAGTCGGTGACCGCGGCGTCGGTGAAGAAGGGCGTGAGCATCGAGCCGATGCGGTTGATCGTGACCGGCGCGCCACTGTCCTCGATGACCTGCTGCAGGCGCGCGCCGCCCTCGTCGAGCCGCTCGTAGATGCCGGGCTCGGCGAGGCGGCAGAGCACCGCGAGGCCCGCGGTGGTGGCCAGCGGGTTCCCCGAGAGCGTGCCGGCCTGGTAGCAGGGGCCCTCGGGTGCGAGTTCGGCCATCACGTCCGCCCGGCCGCCGAACGCGCCCACGGGCAGGCCTCCGCCGATGACCTTGCCGAGGCACGTGAGGTCGGCACGCACGCCGTAGAGCTCCTGGGCGCCGCCGCGGGCCACGCGGAACCCGGTGATGACCTCGTCGAGGATCAGCAGGGCGCCGGTGCGGTCGCACGCGGCGCGGAGCCCCTCGAGGTATCCGGGGGCCGGCGGCACCACGCCCATGTTCCCGGCGATGGGCTCGATGATGATGGCCGCGGCGCCCTCGAGCGCGGCCTCGGCGGCGGCCAGGTCGTTGTAGGGCACCAGGCGCGTGGCGGCGGTGGCGCCGGCCGTCACGCCCGGGCTGGTGGGCACGCCCAGCGTGGTGGCGCCACTGCCGGCCTGGGCGAGGAGGCCGTCGATGGCGCCGTGGTAGCCGCCCTCGGCCTTCACGATGGCCTCGCGGCCGGTGGCCGCCCGGGCCAGGCGCACCGCGCCCATCACGGCCTCGCTGCCCGAGGAGGTCATGCGCAGGCGCTCGATCGACGGCATGGCCTCGGTGACGGCCTCGGCGAACAGCACCTCGCGCTCGGTGGGCGCGCCGTAGGACGTCCCCCGCGACAGGGCGTCGCGCACGTCGTCGATGACCATGGGGTCGGCGTGCCCGGTGATGGCCGGGCCCCACGTGGAGAGGAAGTCCACGTAGCGGTTGCCGTCGGCGTCCCACACGTACGCGCCCTCGGCGCGGTCGATGAACAGCGGATCACGCCCGATGCCGCGCATCGCGCGCACCGGCGAGTTCACCCCTCCCACCAGCACGCGGCGCGCGCGCTCGTAGAGCTCGCGGCTGCGGGCATCCACGGGGGCGCCGGCCACGGGCCTCAGCCCACCGGCAGCGGGGATCCCGCCAGCGCCAGGTCCTCCCATGCGCGGTACTCGGGCGAGTAGTAGCGCAGGCGGACCTTCTTGAACTCGAAGGTGGAGTAGAGCACCGCGTAGTCGTCGTGCCCGAGCCCGGCCTCCTCGGCGAGCGCCGCGATGGTCTCCTCGCAGGCGTCCTTCGATCGGGCATGCACCATGGTGAACAGGCTGTAGGGCCAGTCGTCGTAGACCGGGCGGCGGTAGCAGTGCGACACCGACGAGAACGTGGCCATGCGGCTGCCGAAGTCGTCCACGACGTCGCCCGGCACCTTCCACACGGCCATGCCGTTGGCGCCGAAGCCGGCCTTGCGGTGGTTCAGCACGGCGGCGAAGCGGCGCATGAGGGTGCGCTCCTGCATCTCGCGGCCCTTGGCGAGCAGCCGGTCGGTGTCCCACCCGGCGGCGTCGGCCCACTGCGCGAACGGCTCGGGCACCAGGGGAAGGTCCTCCTGCAGGATGAGGATCGCCTCGCGGTCCTCGTCACTCGGCGGGTTGCCGTCCCCGCGCTGCGGCGGTGCCACGGGCTCGGCGCGTGCGGTGGTGCCGCGCTCGCCGGTCATGTCGAGCTGCACGTTGATCTTGTAGAGCATCAGCGTGGGCAGGATGCGCATGGAGATCGCGCCGGTCTCGCGCCCGAGCACCTCGAGGACGTCCTCGATGGACATGCGCGCGTCGGGCTCCACCGCCAGCGTGAACCACATGTTGAAGTGGTGCGTGCGCCGGTAGTTGTGGCTCACGCCGGGGTGGCCGTTGATCACCTTGGCGGCCTCGAACAGGCGGTCGTCGGGGTAGGCGGCGGCCACCAGCGTGCTCTCGTACCCCAGCGCCCGGGTGTCGAAGATGGCCGACACCTGGCGGATGATCCCGGCCTGCTTCAGCACGCCCATGCGGGCGAGCACCTCGTCCTCGCCGATGCCCACGCGCCCGGCGATGTCGAGGAAGGGCCGGTGGTCCATGGCGATGCCGGCCTGCAGCTCGTTGAGCAGCCGCTGGTCGACCTCATCGGGCTTGTGCCGCACGCGCGGGGTGGCCTCGGTGGTGCTCATCGCTCCTCCTCCTGGATCCACCGCGCCGCGTCCACGGCCGCGTATGTGATGACGATGTCGGCCCCGGCGCGCACGACGGCGGTGAGGGTCTCCATCATCGCGCGCCGCTCGTCGAGCCATCCGCGCTCGGCGGCGGCCTTGATCATCGAGTACTCGCCGCTCACGTGGTAGGCGGCCACCGGCAGGTCGGTGGCCTCGCGCACGGCCCGGATGACGTCGAGGTAGGTGGCGGCGGGCTTCACCATCACCATGTCGGCGCCCTCGGCCTCGTCCTCGCGCACCTCGCGCACGGCCTCGCGCGCGTTGGGCGGGTCCATCTGGTACCCGCGCCGGTCGCCGTGCCCGGGCGCCGAGCCGGCGGCCTCGCGGAACGGGCCGTAGAACGCCGATGCGTACTTGGCCGAGTAGCTCATGATGGCCACGCCCTCGTGGCCCGCCTCGTCGAGGCCCGCCCGGATGGCGGCCACCCGGCCGTCCATCATGTCGCTCGGCGCCACGATGTCGGCGCCGGCATCGGCGTGGCTCACCGCGGTGCGGGCAAGCACCTCGAGCGAGGCGTCGTTGGCCACCTCGCCGTCGTCGTCCAGCAGCCCGCAGTGCCCGTGGTCGGTGTAGGCGCACAGGCAGACGTCGGTGATCACCACCAGGTCGGGCAGCGCGGCCTTGAGCGCCCGCACGGCCTGCTGCACCACGCCGTCGTCGGAGTGCGCCGACGTGGCCACGGGGTCCTTGTGGTCGGTGACCCCGAACAGCAGCACGCCCCCGATTCCGGCCGCGTGCGCTGCGCGGGCCTCATCCACGAGCAGGTCGGGTGAGAGTCGTGCGACGCCGGGCAGGGCATCCACCGGTTGGCGCACGCCGGATCCCTCGACCGCGAACATCGGGAGCACCAGCTGCGACGGCCGCGGGACGGCCTCGCGCACGAGGCGCCGGATGCCCTCGGTGCGGCGGAGCCTGCGATGGCGGACCGCCGGGAACACGCCGGTGGCGCCGGGCGCCTGTGTGGTCGGTGACTGCACGGCCACCGAGTGTATCGTCGCTCCCGTGGCTGACGAGCCCCACCCGCCGCACGGCGATGAGGCCGGGACGTCCATCACGACGCTCCGCCGCGTGGGCCTCGCGCCCGATCAGATGCTGCAGGGCTACCTGCAGGGCGCATTCCCCATGGACGAGGCCGGGGCCACCGGGCCGATCGGCTGGTTCGTGGCCGATCCGCGCGCGGTGATCGTGCCCGGGCACGCCCGCGTGCCGGCAACGGTGCGTCGCATGCTGCGCCGGCGGGGGTACGTGGTGCGGGTGGATGCGGCCTTCGGCGAGGTGGTGCGCGCATGCGGTGGCGAGCGCGATGGCGTGTGGCTCACGCCGCGGCTCGCGGCGGCCTACGACGCCCTGCATGCCGAGGGGCTCGCGCACAGCGTGGAGGCCTGGGATGGCGATCGGCTGGTGGGCGGCCTCTTCGGCGTGTGGCTCGGCCGCTTCATGACCGCCGAGAGCATGTTCCACCGGGCACCCGATGGCGGCAACGCGGCCCTCGCGGGCCTCATCGACGTGGCGCGCACGGGCGGGGCCGAGGTGATCGACGTGCAGATGATGTCCGCGCACGTGGTGCGGTTCGGTGCGCGCGAGGTACCGCATGCGGAGTTCCTCGGCCTGCTCGCGCGCGCGACCGGGGCACCGGCGCCGCGGTGAGCCCCTAGGCGTGCATGCGGCGGCCCAGCGCCACGCGGGCGGCCACGCCGTACACCAGCGCCACCACCGCCAGGATCCCCATGCCGACGTAGGTGGACGACGTGACGTCGGGATCGACCAGCAGGCCCTGGAAGATGCGCGCCGCGGGGCCGAAGCCCGCGAATGCGCTCGCCCAGTAGGCGATGTCGTTGCCGGGGATCAGGGCGATGACCGCGAGGGGCAGTGCCAGCATGAGTCCGGCCAGCAGCGCGGTGCGGGTTTCGCGGGCGAGGGCGCCGATGAGCAGGCCGAAGGCCCCCGATGCCAGGCCGGCCAGCAGCAGCGCGGGCAGCCACAGCAGCCACCGGCCGATGGTGATCGACGTCGTGAGCGCCACCACGCCCAGCAGCACGTAGCCCACCACGGTGCAGGCCACGGCCGCGAGCAGGGCCTTCTGCCAGATGATCGTTCCCGGGCCCGCGAGGCCGCGGCCGAGGCGCGAGAGCACGTGGTCCTCGCGCTCGGCCGAGAGCAGCGCGGCCGCGAGCAGCACGCCCACCAGGCCGATGCCCACCACCAGCGCGCCCGCGATGCCCAGCGCCGACAGCGGTTCGCGACCCGGCGGGCCCTCGCGCACCTCGAGGCGGATCGGGCTGGCGATGGCCTGCGCGGCCGGCTTGGCCAGTTCGAGGTTGCCGCCCACCCCGCCGACGTAGTCGCGTAGCGCCGCCACCTTCTTCGCGAGCGCGGGCTTGCCATCGGCACGCAGCGCCTTCTCCACCGCGGCGAGGTTGCGGCCGCTCTCCTCGAGCCCCAGCAGCGTGCCGGAGCGGCCGAAGATGCCCACGGTGCCGCCGTTCTGGATGAGGTCGACGAGGTTGAGCACCTGCGTGACGTACGCGGTGGCGAGTGCCTGGTTGAGCCGGAAGACCGCCGACTCGAGGTTGCGCTCGATCGCCTGCGCCTCGATGGGCGACCGGGGGTTGGTGGCGAGCTTGAGCACCGGTGGCTTGAGGCCCGACTGCAGGTCGGCGATGAATCCCTGGGGCACCGTGAGCACGGCGCTCACGCGGCCATCCGCCAGGGCCTCGTCGGCCTGCGCGGGACCGAGGCGCACCAGGTCGACGTCGTCCTCGAGGCGGGTGGCGTAGTCGTCCACCGAGAGCCGCTCCTCGCCCACCTGCACCGTGCGGGCCGCCCCGGTGTCGAGGTTGACGAAGGCGATGGACGGCCGGCGGTCGCCTCCCGAGAGCGCGATGGCCAGCAGGATCGCGATGACGATGGGGTAGCCGATGAGCACCGCGAGCAGCCCGCGACTGCGTCCGAGCACGCGCAGGTCCTTGGCGAAGAGCAGGCGCCCGGCGCGCAGGGCCCTCATGCGTCGTCCCCCAGCAGCGCCATGAAGCCCGCCTCGTCGAGGGCGGCGGCGGGGCCGTCGTGCAGCAGGCGACCGCGGCCCAGCACCAGCACCCGGTCGGCGTTGCGGGAGGCCTCCTCCATCGACTGGGTCGAGAACACCAGCGCCATGTCGTCTGCGCGCACCAGGTCGTCCATCCATCCCCACAGCCGCACGCGCTGGTCGGGGCTGAGGGTGCCCGTGGGCTCATCGAGCAGCAGCAGGCTGGGGGCGCCCGCGAGGGCGATGGCCAGGTTCAGGCGCTGGGTCGTGCCGGTGGACAGCGCACCCGCGCGCCGGTCGGCGAACTCCCCGAGGTCGGCCCGCACGATGAGGGCCTCGGCCGCGGCCGCGGGGTCGTCAGCGCCCTCGAGGCCGGCGAACAGACGCAGGTTCTCGCGCGTGGTGAGGCGCGGGTACAGCGCCGGGCGCTGCGGCACCCACCCCACCGGCTGCGCCGCGCCACCGTCCCACTCGAGCGCGCCGCCACTCGGCGCCTGCACCCCGGCGAGGATGGTGAGCAGGGTGGTCTTGCCGGCGCCATTGGGCCCCGTGAGCGCGATGCGCTCGCCGCGGGCGATGCGGATGTCCAAGGGCGCGAGCGCCTCGAGCGCGCCGTACCTGCGCGTGAGTCCGCGCGCCTGCAGTAGCGGGCCGCCCACGGACCCGGGTCAGTCCGCGCCGGTGGGCCGTGCCGGCTGCGCCGGAGTGACCCCGGTCACGTCGAGGGTGTCGCCGTCGCCCTGGCCGCCCGGGTCGTCCCCGCCTGCCGTCGCCGAGCGGCGCGGGGGCGGGGCGAGGCCCGTGAGGGTGTCCTGTTCGGATGTCTCCGGGGCAGCCCCGGGTGGCGCGCCGGCGAGGGCGGGGGAGAGCCCGAACCAGCCCATGCGCTCGCTCAGGTACACGGCGGTCTCCTTGAGGATCACCACCACCGGCACCGCGAGGATGATGCCGATGAACCCGTAGAGCTCCTCGCCGATGAGCACCCCGAAGATCACCACGAGCGGGTGCACGCCCACGGCGTCGCCCATCACCTGGGGCACCACCACGTGGCCCTCGAACTGGTGGATCGCGATGAAGGCGATGAGCACCCAGAGGGCGGTCCACGGCGAGATGAACAGGGCCAGGAGCACGGGCGGGATGGCACCGAGGATGGGCCCGATGTACGGGATGAACTCCATCACGAAGATCCACGCGGCGAACAGCACGGCGTAGGTGGCGCCCTGCGGGAACACGCCGGTGACGCCGAAGATCCAGAGCACCACGCCGGCGCTCACCGCGATGATGAGGCACACCAGGGTCTGTGCCTTGATGTACTCGACCAGGGTGCGCTCGGTGCGCACGAGGAACTGCGCCGCCGACGGGCCCCCGAGGCGGCGTGCCGCGCGCGCGATCTGCGGGGCGTCGAGCAGCATGTACACCGCCGCCACGATGATGATGATGATGATCACCAGCGCACCCAGCGCGCTGAGCGAATACGACACCGCGTTGCCCGAGAGGTCGTTGGCCCAGCCCCGGATGGCGGCGAATGCCGCCGCCGCACGCTCCTGCACGTCGACATCGATGCTGTTGCGATCGAAGAAGCCCTGCAGCGTCTGCACCTGCCGCTGGGCCTGGTCGGTGTAGAGCGGCAGGTTGGCGCGGATGGTGTTGATCTGCTCCTGGATCGGGGGGATGAGCAGCACGATCGCCGCCGCCACCACCCCGAGGAACGACAGGAACACCGTGGCCACCGCGAGGCCGCGCGGCACGTGCACCCGGCGCAGCATCCGCACCAGCGGGTTGAGCAGCAGGGCGATGACCACCGACACCAGGAACACGAACAGCACGCGGCCGAGCGTCTGCCCCGCGATCCACACCATCACGACGATGGCCGCTGCCGTGCCGATCCACGCCCACGGCGGCACTGTGGCCTGGCGGCTGCTCATGCGCGGCATGGTATCGCGGGCCCCCGGGGCCGGTGCAGCGGGGGCTCTGGTCTAGCCTTCCGTTGCCCATGCCGCCCCTCACCAGAGATGAGCTCCGATCGCGGCGCGCCGTGCGGCGCCAGGCGGACCGGCACACGAGCAACCGCGTGCTGCTCACCGTGGTCGCACCCGCGGTGCTGGTGGCCGTGGTGATCGCCGCGATCGTCCTGGCCTTCTACGACGGCGGGTCGAGCGGCGGCGCGGCGGTGCCGAGCGGCCAGGTGGCCTCACCGGTGCCGCCATCGGCCGTGGCCGATGCCCCGGCCCCGCAGCGGGTGGTGCTGGCCCGTGCCGGGCAGGTGGAGGTGGTGCTGCCGGTGGCCGAGAAGCAGGTGACCGCCGTGCTCTTCCACTCGGTGGCCGAGCCCGGCGCCATCAACATGGCCCCGGCATCGGCCGTGTCCCACAACGTGGCATCCGATGAGGGCGGCGCCGCGGGCACCGCGGGCGTGGACGTCGGCGCGCCGGCCGGCTCCACGGTGTACAGCCCGGTGGACGGCGTGATCACCGCGGTGATCCCGCATCGCATCAACGGTCGCCCGGAGGGCCTCGAGATGGTGATCACGCCCGCGGGCGTGCCCGACGCCGCGGTGCGCGTGAGCCACATCGAGCCGGGGCCCGACGGCATCGTGCCGCGCGTCGGCACGGCCGTGGGCGCCGGGCGCACCGTGCTGGGCCGGGTGCGCGACCTCTCGCGCGTGGCCCGCTTCGACATCGCCCGCTACACCAACGACGCCGGCAACAACGTGCAGGTGGAGCTGCTGCGCCAGCCGACCGGGCCGGGCGTGTAGGTGGGCGCCGGGTTCACGGCCCTGGTGGTGGGCGATGTGTTCGGCGGCGCCGGCATGCGCGCGATCGAGGACGTCCTGCCGCGCCTGCGCGCCGAGCACGAGCCGGACATCGTGGTGGTGAACGCCGAGAACGCCGCGCACGGGTCGGGCACCACCCCCAAGCAGGCGGCCACCCTGCTGGCCGCGGGCGCCGACGTGCTCACGGGCGGCAACCACACGTTCCGCAGGCAGGAGTTCTTCGCCACGCTCGAGACCGACTCCCGCGTGCTGCGGCCGGCGAACCTCACCACGCGCGGTCCGGGGTCGGGGAGCGTGGTGGTGGATGCCCGCGGCGGCTACCGCGTGGGCGTGGTGAACCTCATCGGCTCGATCTTCATCGACGCCGCGCAGAGCCCGTTCACCGTGGCCGATGACATCGTCGACCGCATGCGTCGCGAGACCCCGGTCATCATCGTGGACATCCACGCCGAGGCCACCAGCGAGAAGATCGCCCTCGCCCGGCACCTCGATGGCCGCGTCACCGCGGTGCTGGGCACCCATACCCACGTGCCGACCGCCGACGAGAAGGTGCTGGCCGGCGGCACCGCCTACATCAGCGACATCGGCATGACCGGCCCGCACGACTCGGTGATCGGCGTGCGCGAGGAGCCGGTGCTGAGGCGGTTCCTCACCGGGATGCCCGCGAAGTTCGAGCCGGCCACCGGTGACGTGCGGCTGCAGGCCGTGCTCGTGCGCGCGCAGCCGGATGGCCGCGCAACGTCGATCGAGCGCATCGACGTGGCGGTGCCGGGGGGATCCCCGGCCTAACCGCCGGCGTTGTCGGGGGGCGCGTAGTCCTCGATGCGCCTGAGCCACGGAATGCGCCGCACGGCCAGCAGCGTGGCGATGCCGACGAGCACCACCACGCCGATGAGGATCCACTGCGGCGGCGTGGGGATGCCGACCTCGAAGAAGTCGCGCAGGAACGGCACGTAGAGGCCGATGGTGAGCAGCACCACGAACCCGGCCACCATCAGCCACACCCAGCGCCGCACGGGGCGTCGCTCCACCCCGCGCTCGAGCTCCACCACCACGGCGAGGCCGAGCAGGGTGGCCGTGAGCACCGATGCCGTGCGGGCCTCGCCCACGGTGGCCGAGAACGCATCGCGCGCCAGCAGGTAGCAGGCGGTGATGGCCGCGGCGATCACCACGCCCGCGGGTATCGCGAACGCACCCAGGCTGCGCATGAAGCCCTCGCGGTGCACCGGGCCCTCGCTCTTCGCCAGGGCGAGGAAGAACGCCGGGATGCCGATGGTGAGCGACGAGGTGATGGACAGCTGGCGCGGCAGGAACGGGAACGCCATGGGCAGCAGCGCGAACGCCAGCAGGATGAGCGCCGAGTACACCGACTTGGTGATGAACAGCTTCGCCACGCGGTGGGTGTTGCGGATGATCTGCCGCCCCGCCTCGATGGCCTTGGGCAGCGTGGAGAATGCGTTGGTGAGCAGCACGAGGTCGGCCACGCCCTTGGCCATCTGGCTGCCGTTGCCCATGGCCACCGCCAGGCGGGCGTCCTTGAGCGCGAGGACGTCGTTCACGCCGTCGCCGATCATCGCCACGTAGCGGCCGTTGGCGGTCATCGCCTGCACGAGCGCGCGCTTCTGCTCGGGGGTGATGCGGCCGAACACCGCGGTGGTGGTGACGATCTCGCGCAGCGCCTCGGGGTCGTCCGGCAGGTCGGGCCCCTGGATGGCGTTCTCGGCGCCGGTCACCCCGCAGGCCGCCGCCACGGCCTGCACGGTGCCCACGCCGTCGCCCGAGATCACCTTCACCTGCACGCCCTCCGACTCGAGGAACCTCACGGTGTCGGGCGCGTCGGGGCGCAGGGCCTCCTCCAGCACCACGGCGCCCGCGGCCTGCATGGGCGGCAGGTGGCCCATGCCCTCCTGGTGCTCGTCGAGGGGCTCGTCACCGATGGCCACCAGCAGCACGCGCCGTCGCTGGGCCTGGGCGGCCGATATCGCGTCCTGCAGGTCGGGGGGCACCGCGATTCCCACGCGCTCGAGGATCTCCGGCGCGCCCATCACGATGGTGCCGTGGCCGTCGATCGTCACCCCGCTCCACTTGCGCGATGACGCGAAGGGCACCTCGGCCACCGGCACCGCGGCGTCGGCGGGCATGGCGGCGAGGATCGCCTCGGCGGTGGAGTTGCGCGACGCCGCGCTGGCCGAGAGCAGGCCGGCGGCCCGCCGCACGGCGTCCTCCGCGTGCCCCGGCGCCGCCAGCACGCCCGACACCTCGAGCCGGTTCTCGGTGAGGGTGCCGGTCTTGTCCACGCACACGGTGTCGACGCTGGCCAGGCTCTCGATGGCGTTGAGCTGCTGCGCGAGGGTGCCCAGGCGCGCCAGCCGCACGGCCGCCACGGCGAACGTGAGGCTGGCCAGCAGCACGAGTCCCTCGGGCACCAGCGGCACGAGCGCCGCCACCACCCGCTGCACGGATGCGGCGGCTCCGCCGAAGTCGAGCCAGATGGTGGAGAGGATCATGAGCACCGCGAGCGGCACCAGCACCACCACGATGAACCGCAGGATGCGGTTGATGTCGAGCTGCAGCGGCGAGAGCTGCGTGCGCGTGCCCTTGGCCTCGGCGGCGAGCCGCTCGGCGAACGAGTCGGCGCCCACGGCCGTCACCCGGTATGCGCCGCTGCCCACCACGCAGAAGGCCCCTGAGAGCACCTGGTCGCCCGCCTCCTTGGCCACGGCATCCGACTCGCCCGTGAGCACCGACTCGTCGAGGCTGAGCGCCGTGGCCTGCACCAGGTCGCCATCGGCCACCACCTGGTCGCCGGGATCGAGCAGCACCACGTCGCCGGGCACGATCTCGGCGATCGAGAGCTCCGCCGGTTGGCCGTCGCGCAGCACGCGTCCGTGCGGTGCCACCAGCAGGGCGAGCCGGTCGAGCGCGCGCTTGGCACGGGTCTCCTGGATGATGCCGATGGCCATGTTGGCCACCAGCACCCCGCCGAAGAGCATGTCGCCCCAGAGCCCGAACATCGCCAGGGGGATCAGCAGGGCGATGAGGATGAGGTTGAACAGCGTGAAGGTGTTCGACCAGACGATGTCGGCGAACGACCTGCTGCCCCGCGGCCCCGCGCGATGCGGGTGCTCGGCGAGGATCTTCGCGGCCTCTGCGGAGGTGAGGCCAAGCGGCGTGGGCGTGGCCTGCGGCACGGGGCGAGCCTACCCGTACTCCTGCCCTATGCGATCCGAGCGGTGACCGCCCGGGATCAGTCGTCGGCGAAGACCCTCGGGGCCGCCGCGAGCGCGAAGATGATCCAGATGATTCCCAGCGCGAACGGCAGGTATCCCACCTCGTGGCGGTCGATCCAGCCGATCCACGTTGTGAGGACGCCCAGTGCCAGCAGCACGGTGACGATCCAGATCGGAAGCTTCTTCACTGCGACCTCTTGCGCGTAGGGAGAGGGTCTTCGTGACCCGGTGGCACTTTACCGGCCCGGAAGGGTAGTCTCCCCGCCCGCCATGTCGGAACCCACGAGCGAACAGGTCACGGTAACCACGGACGAACGCCCCTCGGGCATCGTCGTCACGGTGGCTGGCGTCGTCGACGCCAGCACGTTGCCGGATGTCTCCTCGGCGCTCACCGACGCGCAGCGCGACGGGCGCACCGTGTTCATCGACCTCTCGGCCGTCTCCTTCATGGACAGCCGGGGCCTGGGCGCGCTCATCGCCGCCAACGAGCGCTCGCGCGAGGGCGCGGCCGCCATCCGGCTGCACGCCCCGTCGGACGCCGTACGGCGACTGCTCAACATCTCGGGCGTCACCGCCGTGCTGGTGGAGGCCGAGGAACTGCCCGCCGCCTGACCCCCCTGGACGCCGGTGTTACCGTCGGCGGAAAAGGAGGTCTCACATGAG
>Ga0208783_10001546_pt1 | contig 13572 bp, 15 predicted proteins | sample DEB19_08_DNA_2_FD_184529 | JGI IMG/M metagenome (GOLD analysis project Ga0208783, IMG submission 184529) | Aqueous microbial communities from the Delaware River and Bay under freshwater to marine salinity gradient to study organic matter... | ecosystem: Environmental > Aquatic > Marine >... | reverse complement strand
AAGAAACTCAACCTCTTTAGGTTTGAGCATCATAATGAAACGTGAATTGTAATAGAACTTGAGACCGTCAGTTGCGGCAGTGCTACACCATTCATCAGCATTTACTAGTTGAAGTCGGGTAGCGAGGTTACCGAAAAACGAATGACGTAGCAACAGACCAATACGTGCAGTTACCAAACGTTCACGTGCGGCATGATCTACCTTGGGGTCAGTAGGACCTACAAGATTTTCAAATTTCTTACTACGTTTTTTCTTAGACTTAGTTCCGGGAAGAACATCAGACATGTTGAGAATACTCATATAGGCTCCTTCACTTGAATAATGCTATTATAGCATTGCATAGATTTACTGTCAAGCCTCAATTTAGTGTGCGATTTGGAGCCTGAATGTCGCGGATATTGATTTCAAGCCCATCTAGGAAGTCTTCCTTTTCCTCATCGGAAAGTTCATCAATTGGAACTGCCTGATCAAAAAACTCACCGCTCTCAACCAATTGATTGATTTCGGCAATCATGGCATCCAATTCCTCTTGAGTGCCCTCAAACTTATCAAAACAGCCCGGTGCAAAAACAACTTTTGGTTTGTTAATCATATCCGTATTTATAAAAAAAAGGGGCGGGTTTCCCACGCCCCAGGAGCAACTTAGTTACCTGCCTCAACAATGTACTTGCCGTACTTCTTGTGGAAGTCATCGAAGTTCTTCAACTGACTGGGTTCGATTGGCAACTTGTAAGTCTTAAGCGCAATCTTAGCACCCATAACAACCAATTCAGTCTCAAAGTTTGCCATGATGTAACTGAAGAAATTATCAGCCATTGCATGGAATTCTTTGTTGTTGACCTTCTTGTTGTCAAGTGCATCCTTCAATTCGTAGCACATAGAAATAGTCAGTGAGTACATAGCACTGATTTCTTTGACTTGAAGGTCCTTAACCTTGCCTGACAAGATATCGCTGGGCTCGGGCATACGACCTGCAACTTTGCGGTGTGCCATAAACTTAACAGCAAGACCTTCACCAACAGCACCTGATACAAGATTGTACAAGGTATCAGTGTCAGAATCTTCATCATTAAGCAAATCGCTCACAAAGACCCAACTACGTGGGGTAGCGAAAGCACGGCTTGCAGACTTGTTATCAAAATCGTACAGGTCCTGCTTTGCAAAAGACAAGTAGCCAACAACGTCTTTGTGAATACCTTTGTTCACAGCCCAGTTCTGCCATGAAGTAAAATCGGCTCGCATTTCAAGGTGAACGAAACGATTAGCAAGGGGCATCGGCATGCGATAAGTAACACCCTTGTCACTATCACGATTACCTGCCGCAACAATCACAACGTTATCGGGTAGTACATACTTACCAACACGACGGTTAAGCACCAATTGATAACCTGCAGCCTGTACAGCAGGAGGTGCTGAGTTCATTTCATCGAGGAAAAGAACAATGATGGGATATTGTGATGCCAGTTCAGCATCGGGAAGTTCGACTGGGGGAGCCCAATCCATCTTGCCTGTGTCTTTGTTATAGAAAGGGATACCGCGCAAATCAGTCGGCTCCATTTGCGCCATACGCAAGTCAATCATATAGCCACCAAGTTCATCAGTGATTTCACTGACTACCTCAGACTTGCCGATACCGGGAGGGCCCCACAAGAAAATGGGACGCTTAGACTTGAATGCCTTCAATACTGCCTTGCGGGCTTGAACGCTAGTAATAGTAAGATTGTCTGAAACTTTGCTCACAATTTGCTCCTAAAAAATTTTGTGATGTTTGAAGTATATATGACCTTGTATTAATTGTCAACCGTGTAGTTAACAATTGGGCAATCACATTGACCAGTAAGATTCGCTAGCAGGATTGCAACACCAAGGGGTGTCCGAAGCAATTTCAACATTTTTACCAGTCATGAGGTTCTTGACGATCATGGTAGCAGGCTGAACATCGAAGCGCCAACCATCCTTCTTAGGATAGAGGACTTGGGCAAGGCCATTCAGTTCACGTGACACCGTGTCACGATCCATACCCGAAAACGGGTACTTAGCGATAAAACGCTCACCAGACTTGCAACGCTTGTCTGCCTTAAACACACTGACTATCCAATCTTGCTTAGCCATTTATTGCTCCGTGTTTTAACTGTCTAAGCCTCTATTATAGACTAAAATCCATTTATTGTCAAGCCTTAATAAATCGTTTAAAATCAACAACTTACAGTGCCTATTCTGTTAGGGCTAGCACTAAAAGTAGTTTTTCGAACCTATCGATAGCATCAATTAGGTCTTGTTTTTGGGCAAGATATCTAGCATCTTTATGTGTCTGTCTTACTAACACCTCTGCCTTACCCAATTCACGAACCATGCTCTCTAGGTTTTTATGGATCCTATGCAAGTCAGAGTTATATCGGAAACGTTTCATTTCCCGATATAGTTCATCTACAATTTGGCTTGCTTGTAGCGCAGAACTAAATTCTCTAGCCATTTTAAAATAATGGTTTAGTGTAATCGTAAAAAAGTTGTACCCGTTCAACATCACCCATGCATCTTACACGATGCGGATAACATACGTTGACTGCATAGAGTTTCCCTGTTTCCAGTTTCTTAGAATGCATTTTTTTATCAGAATCTAATACGTCAAAGTAACAATCTTTTCCAAATAATTGAATATGTAATCTAGGGTTCTCATGCAACACATGCCAATTAATCATAGTGTGCGGAGTAGTCCTACTAACTATCATTCTGGATATGTCAGAAAATTTACTAAGATAATTTAATGTATCGAATGAAACTAATTTCTCTATTTCAAACCAACGTGTAACTGTCGCAGAAGTTACACTTCCCATACCAACTGCACTTTCAGTTCTATCGTTTTCATTACCTAAATTGTTCTTTATTGAATCATAAACCCGATATAAATCATCCATAATATATGTGGGCAACGATTCAATTTCTTTAATCATTTCCCCATGTGTCAATGATAACTTAACGTTGTCTAAAATCTTTAGGTCTTCAATATCGGGTATCATGGTCTAAGTGGAGGGGGTACACCGTTTCGTTTAACTTTAAATCCAAATGCTTTTGCATTTTTCTTAATACTATCAGGTTTTACATCTACTGTCAAGGCCGTTTTGAACCTTGGGTCATTTTTTTCTTTTTCGCTAGGAATATATCCTGAAGCCTCTGATACACTTTTCTTTATTTTATTCAATTCATAGTGAACTTTATTACCAGCATCAGCCCTAAATGCTCTGTATCCCATTGCCTTAGCATAACGCTGAACTAATCTATCATATAAATTAGCACGACTTTGTGATTTTTGGCCTGGTCCAACTTCTTTACTGGCTGAAAAGATTAGTCTATTGGGTTTGTATTTCTTAATGAATGTTTTAATAGCAACTAATACTGTGGCAAATATTCTTTGTGCATCGCCTTCACCTGTTACTTCTTGACTATCGTTCCTATAAAATTCAACACTCCAGGCTTCTTCACCTTCTTCATTTTCATCGTTGTTGAACATGATAGTTAGATCATCACCATCTGGCATGTCAGCGTAGGCTGTTACCTCATCCCAATCACCTGGATACCATTTGAGTTTGTAGGGTTGATCAAAGGCTTCATTAACATTATATGTAGGATCAGTCTTTTGACGTTTCATACCTTTAGGTTGTTTAGGATCATATGGATCAATATCAGTTGTTGTTAATCCAGTCTTTTCTAAGTCTTGTATATATTTGTGTTCTTCAGGTTCACTACCAAAGGCCATGATAGTGCTGGGTGGTCCTTTACCAAAATCATGTGTACCCAATCCTTTAAGATTGCTGATATGTTGACCCAATTTATACCAATCGTATACGTCACTAACATCTACTCTTACTGTGCCTGCTGGCATTGTAGGGGGAAACTCAGGACCACGTGGTTTAGCGTTTGGATGATAATCTTCCTGGGCATACATGTTTTCAATACTTAATTCTTTACTATGTAATTCATCACGTAACTTATATAAGTCTTGTATAAAGCCCTGTTTACGTATTGCTTTAAAGGCTAAATTTTCAGGGCTAAACTCACCACCTTTGTCTAGTCCTGCTTGCCTATATTGTTTAATAATCTTTAATGCTTTGTCAACTTGCTCTGATTTTTTAAAACGTAATGCCCTTGTAACCAAATCATTTAGTTTATCATATTTGGCTTTGCTAGCACGTTGATCAAAATTGGCTCGTTCCTTTTTAGGAATGCGTAACCATTTATTTTGCAATAAACTGTACTCGCCTAAACTATGATGTACTTGTTTACTATCTTGTACATACAGTTCTATTGGAATGCCCTTAATTTTTATATCATGTGAATCATTATACAATATCTTTTTAGCGTTAAAAAGTTCTTTGTAAATCTCGTCATTTGGAAGTTTGCTCATGTCTACAACAAGATGCAAGTCCAAATCACTGTGTGGCGTATAACTATAGGCTGCGTTAGAACCTGATATTGTGATATCTTCTACTGCTAAATCTTTAACGCCCAATTCTGTTAAGAAGTCTTTGGCTATAACTATTAGTTGCTTTCTAACAGCAGGGTCTAATCTATTACCTCGCCATAATTTAGGGTTGAGGTCGTAGTGAAACTTAACTGCATCCGATAACTTAAATGATTCTAACGTTTTGATTTTCATAGTCTGTATTTATCTAGCAGGCCTCAATCCAAAGTTCTCAAAGGTAATATGTATTCTAGGGACATTTCCGCCGTTCATAAAACTATGCGGACGTTCATTATTTACCATATAGACTGATCCGTTTGCTGGCATATGGAATGCTTTATCTTCATAAACAAATCTGCACCCTTCATTAGTTATCAAGGGGATATGAACACATAATTGACTGAAATCTGTATGCCAACTATAACATGTATCAGGCATAATGCAACGATAAGACACTGTATTAAACGTATATGCGTTACGTATTTCTGTTGCTACTTCTAACGTATATGGTAATGTTTTAAGTATGTCTGAATCTATGTTGTCCTGTACCAATGTCAATGCACGTTGTATCAATACCGGGGTGCCGGGTCTTTTTCTGTCTGACATATATTGTTCTACAGATTTATACTCCTCTATTAATTTTGCGACATTAACCGCATAGGCTTTTATTGGAGTAAGATAGTCAGGTTTCATACAGATATTTATAAGGAAAAAGGGGCCTAAGCCCCTTTTTGAGTTTCTGTTTATTGGTATGTCTTACCTCAGCATGCCTCAAGCGGCAAGTGCGTATGTAGAATCGTTTGCGTCTACTTGTTTTGCTTGATTTACGGTCATCGCCTACCGTGCTGTCCACTCTGTTACTCTTTGCCCTGTCGAAACCAGTCACCCCCATCAAAAGCACACATAAGCAGATATTACTTCACCACTATCATCTGTACCATCGCACTATTTCAGGTGAGAAGCGATGTATGTGCTTTTGGTGGAAGTGGGGAGAATCGAACTCCCGTCCAAGACCTGTTTCACTTCACTTCATACAGCAATAACTTTTATTTATTCACTCCCAATAATTCCTTGATTAGATTCTTTTTATCTTCTGTGGTCATACCAACTCCGAAATGTTGTTTAATCTCATCTATACAATGAATTCCACCTTGTTCAAAAGTATCAACTGATTCGGGCACAGGGTCGCTAATTGTTCGCTCACAACATAACAAACATTCTGCCACAATCAACTCGGCGAACTTTTCTTTGCTAAAGATTAACTCACCATCGTGTTCAACAAGACTTTGTGCGGCAAACTTTTCTAACATCGGTATCTTACTCATACATTATTCCTTCCTATGCGGCTGTAGCCTAACTTTGATTTAATCTCTTTACGGTCCGTTTTCTTTTCTGGTTTCCACGCCCTAGGATCAACAGTTTCACCAGTTAGTTCATAACGGAAGTCTGGGTCATAGACCATATATCCCAGTTTGTTCCATTTGATTACACCATTATCAAATAAGAAGATACATCCACGGCACATACAGAAACTGGCGCCATTATCGCTCATCACATTACCATTTACTGTGCCAACATATTTGACCACATTGCCCTGATGCATTTCTCTAAGTGCTTGGAAATAATCAATCATTGTCTGCCTCTGAAATATTTTTATAAGAATAACACATGTCGAAACCTTTGTCAAGCATTTTTATATGGTTTCGACTAAATAATAGTATGAAACACAAACATCACATCATTCCAAAACATATGGGTGGGACGGACGACCCGAGTAATCTAATAGAACTAACTCCAGGTGAACACGCAGACGCACATCGTTTATTGTATGAACAACACGGGCATTGGCAAGACTATGTTGCTTGGCAAGGACTCGCCCAACTTGATGCTAACTTCGATGCCGCTAAAGAAGCAATCATGGCTGGTAGCAGGAAAGGTGGACAAACAAACATCAGACAGCGTAAGGGCAAGAAGTGGGAAGAAATCTTCGGAACTGAACGAGCCGCTGAACTACGACAGAAGTATAAGAGCAAGCGACAGGCAAGGGGTAAAACTTGGACCGGGAAAGTGTATGATGTTACTCACCCAGACGGAACCGTTGAGCGAGTAGAAGGATTGCGTCAATGGTGTATGGATCGCGGATACAATGCTAACGCTTTTGCCAATGCGTCATTGCGAGGCAATAAGACACATGGTGGTTTCATGGTAAAACAGGCTTAGTCGAACCCGCGTCCAAAACACTTTTCTCTTTGCTTCATACAGCAATAAACTTATTTATAAAAATCTCCACGTGCCATGTCTAATGATTCCAATATCCCATTTGACCAATGGTTATAATTTATACCGTTGAAAGAATGGATGTTATAAATCTTTCTCATTAATGGAGGCACTGTAGAAAAATCAAATACTATTTTCTTTAAATTTTCAAAATTATGCAATATTTTTGGTAATAGTTTTTTCTGTAATTTTACCAAATCATTTAGCGTGTTTTCTTCTTTCAACCTTACAAAATTATCTAGTATCAGTTGGTACCGTGTTTCTCTATCCATTTCAGTATCAAATGAATAATCAAATATTTCATCGTATAATTCAAAATTAAGGTCTTTTAATTTACTATGTATACCAACTGGACCTGCAATCAAAAATGGTTTGTGACATATAAGGCCCATAACTGTCTTTTCACTGAAGATGGTTACAAATTCAGTACTTTCACTGATTACCTGTGCGAATGCCTCAAAATACTGTTTAGGTGGTCGCATCCAACCATCATTAAAATTATCAGATAATCTTATTTGTCTAGGCTCAAAATATTTCCAATCATACATAGAAGCATGACCGCCGGGGCCAATCAATTGGTGCCATGTAATTGCATTATTTTCAATAAGATTATTCTTTGCCATCAAGTCAATAAGATGACAACGATGATTATGCGATCTATAGTTTAATGATGTAAGATAATGATTAAAACTTGTTCTACTCAAACTTTGCTTGTAATATTCAAAATCAACAAAGTTTTGTCCACTCATTTCTTTACTAATAAAAATGCAGTTATTAAATGCCTTTTTCATATAAAAGTCTATCCAATAATAAACTTTCATTGAAGGATGAGTAGGATCATCGGTATGCGGATATGCTCCGGTCATCACATGATATGTTCTACCTTGTGACTGTAAGAACTTTAAAGTATCATTAAATCTAAGATAAGCAGAGTGGAAATTCCACTCATTCTGACCACAATAAACTATTGTTTCAGATTTTGATTTAAGGATTTTTTGATAAAATTCTTCCTTTGCAACAACTGAGTCCCATGCATCTACGCATATGAACTCAGGTGCATTGGGAAATTTACTTTTGGTAGCAGGTTCTCTCTTTTGCAATTGTTCCATCGCTCTGCATCACTTCACGCCATTCAGTACACACTGGTTGAGTAGGCTGAACAGGCTGTACGATTACAGGTTGTTCTACAACACGAGGACGTGCGGCTTCATTAATTACTGCCCCAAGAATAACGCCACCTACTACAGGGGCTACCCAGTTATAATCACGATAGACTACAACGGGAGGAGCACGGTGAAAGTGACGGTGACCATGATGATGTTGTACCTGTACCATACCTCCACACCATGCATGTTTGTGATCTACACCAGATCGGCAATCAATACCCTGTGCTGAAGCACTTACGGCAAATAGACTAAGAATACCTGCGACAATTAATTTCATGATTTTCTCCTAGACTTAATAGATAAGCCCATAAACTATACACCATGCTTCCAAAGCCAACTTGTATAGGGTGTACGACAATACAAGGGCACCAAAACCTAAGAAAACCAATCTGTGTGTTCTATCCATGTTCATATTGTATTTATATTTGTATTAAATGTCAAATATACTATTACCCAAAAAACTCATTAAACGTGTTCTTTTCTAAGCCATTGTATTCATTACTGTTTTTTCTAAAAACCCATATGGGTTCTACAAAAACACTATTCTTAACTGTATTTACTATAGCATGCGGACGGGCTTGCATACGCATACCAATCTTACCCAAATAACTTGCCCCAATACTCACTAAATGATCAACCATATCATCACAGAGATTTAGCCTTGTACCTTTTGCTATTCTAGGTTCGATAATATTAATCATCATGTATGCACTATCTTTTAACGTTTTAAAAATCTTTTCGTTGACAGGAAAGAAGAATTTATTTTTCCAACTGTCAAAGTCAGGGTATCTGTGCCAACTCTGTGTACTTGAATTATTGCTAGCATATCGTTCTGTTTCGTAATAGGGCGGACTAGTAAAGTAAAAATCAAATGTATCTTCGTATATACTCCAATTAACATCCTCACTAGGTAGATTCCAAATCTCTACACTCTTTGTACCGGTAATGCTAAAGAAGTTTTCATCTTCCACAACAGTTGGATTGCTACCCAACAATCTCTCATATTCTAAACATTGTTGTTTGTATGTCTCAAATACTTCAGGATTTGGATCACATCCAACATACCATTCAGTACAAGGTGTAGCATAAAACCCTGCTAGTCTGTCTCCCCAACCACTGCTGGTATCCAATACATATTTGGCGTTATGTTTTTCGTATAGTGCTTTTGCTACGCTAGGCTTAAATTGTGTGGCAGTATATGTGCCAATTCTGAATCCACTACGGAATGTACTGTCGTTAACATCACTATTACCCAATGCACCACTACGCCAAAAGTGCCAATTCATTCTTTTTAATTTTTCTTTATCGTGCCATATATCCCATGGACTGTCTACTAGATTACTTCCACAACGCATACGATTTTCTTGCTGAAAGTAATTGCTGACACTATTATATGTGTGTGACTTATCGATGACACCTAATGGATTATCAACGTACTTGTATTTGTAATCAAACTTTTCTAATACCGTATGGAAGTTTTTGTATTCACCTAACATAGATGTATTACAAAAACGAATGAATAAATCTTCAAATTCTTTTTTTGTTATTTCTTTAGTTGGGAAAGGAATATTGTTATCAACGATATAGTTAGCCAGTTCTTCTTTTATATCTTCTTTGCTATATTGTTGTATGAGTGCGTTCCATTCATCGTTTTCAATGCATGGTATTCCTCTACCATCTACATGAGTACTGATGTATTGTGCAACGATTGGATTTACCATACAAGTATTATACATTGACCATATATGAAAGTCAATAAAAAACGGGCTGTTGCCAGCCCGTTCTTTGATTTGAATAAATCAAATTAGAAACTAAAACGTATACCTGCACCCCAAGCATCTTCCTTGATATCTTGGTATGACTTGCTATACCCTGCGCTTACACTTGCATGCTTGTTAAGTGGATAACTTAAACCTGCGAATGCAACTGTTTGCTTAGGATTAGCATCATTCCAGTTTACACGTGTCTTTACTCCGGCATAGCCAAAGAAAGGTCCAACTTTAGCACCAGTTGATGCACCAATAAGACCATACTGAAATGATCCAGAGCCGTTAAAGCCATTGTCGTAGCCAACACCTGCAAAAGTATGAAGTCCTTTTACAAGGTCTTTGCCTGCTGTTGCTTCGAGGCTATTGACCATACCGCCGCCATCAAACGCCTGAGTACGTGCTTGTAATCCAAAGTGTAAACCTGCCATATCTTTTCCTACACGTAGATACTGTGCAGTGCTTTCTGCTTTGGTTTTGCTGTCCTTAACTGTTTGAACTTCAAAGTCAAAAAAGTTAGCGGCTTGAGCAGAGCCCATACCTGCAGCGATTAATAACGCAATTGCGAGTTTTTTCATTAGTTTATTCTCCTTTAAACATCGAAACAAATATTTATAAAGTGAAGGCCGTAATAAAATATAAGTTTATTGCTTTAACTATACACTAATACAGTAAAATAGTCTACTATTAACAAAATAATTTAGCCTTTTTTAGGTTTTCGTAATGAGAAGTTGTTACTGCATGCAATGATATTCCTGTTTTCAAATAATGATCAACTACTTCTTTTGCTGTGGCAGGAAAATTATTAAAGTCTGATGTTATCTCAAAAATTTTCTTTTTATTGAATTCTATTTTATCTTTGACCGTTTCATATAGTACACTTAGTTCGCTAGGTGAATACTCACATATACGTTTAATGTTTTCTAATAACATATCATATCTTTGCTCTGTATCTAATACTGAATCAAATGAATAGTCAAACAACTCATCATACAATTCTATTCCCCAATCTTTCAACATTTTATGAAAGTATGGTGAGGCTGCAACAATAAACGGTTTACCTAACATCAAGGGTGTAATTGTTTTTTCTGTTGTCCATCTAGCGTCAATACTAGTTTCACTTACTAACTGAACAAAACTATTAAAATATTCCTCTGGTACTTTACCATGATGCATGTCCCTACGGTAGTGGTCTGTTAAGGTCATTATTCTAGGTCTAACATATTTCCAGGTATATGGAAATTTAGGTAGTTGGTGCCAAGATACTGCACCTTTATGAATCAATTTATGTTTACCTAATAAATCTAATAGTTGGCATCTCCAAAGGTGTGCCTTGTTAACCATCATAATATATGGATATTTAAATGTAGTATTACTAAATTGCCTTGACAAATCTAAATTACCTAAGGTTCTGTTTAACCAAAAGGTCGGCCATTTCTCAAAAGTAACATTTAAATTTTTAGGTTCAATATCATTGAAATATTCTTCAACACTGGTTATAATATTCAACTGTTTATTTTGCTTTTCGCATTCTTCTAATATGGGATAAAAGTTTAACATTGTCCAATAATCAGGCTCATGCATTGCAAAAAGAAAAATCTTATCGAACTTTTCACTTTTTATACGTTTGTAAAAGTTTTCATTTTTTTCTTTATTGAACCATATGTCTAATATTGCATAGTTCATCACTTATATTTCTTATTAAAATAGTTCTTCAGCCATTCCCATTCATAACTGAGTTTTAACTTATCAAATCTACCCTCAACTTCTGAGTAATATGCCAGTGCATCTCTTGCACCGTCTAAACTATATTGAGCATATTCACCTTCTGCTTTGGATATCCAAGTTTCTAATCTCTTGTCACTAACTTCGGTGCGGTCCCATTGTAGTTTAATAACTTCTCTAAATGCAGTTCTCCATGTACTGAATGCATCTGTGTTATAATTAGCAACACCTGACAGTAACTCTACAACTTCATGTGGATCATCCATTGTAAAGTCTAAACCTAATCCTTCGTTCTTCAACGTAAGATTCTTGTTGTATGCAATCATTGCTTGGTGTCCATAGATCAATCCATTAACAGGATTCTTTGCTTGGAACACATAATGCTTTGGTACTTGCATTCTATCAGGTTGCCAGTTAAAGTCAAACTTAGCACTAACTTTTAGTTTAGCAAATACAGTGAACGCCCATGGTGTGTTACTTGCTTGTGCTGATGCGTGATATGCTTGCACACGACCATTTATACCATCGACTCTAACAACTCTGTTCTTCAGTCCTTTAGTAATCTTCAACAAGTGTTCGTAGTTCTCTTCTGCACCTGTTTCACCGTTACTTAAAAATACAATATCTAATGGTGTAGACATTGATAGTTTAGATGACTTCTTAATATACGGATAATCGTACAGTTGTGTTTTTACATGATCCTTAATTTCATTTGGAACTATAATTCTTGTAGCACCAACGCTTGTAACTATAATGTTCTTACTTGAAGGATCCCACAATGACATTGGTTCTATTTCTACACCGTCAATATCTTTGTTATCTTCTGATACCATTACAGTGTATGGGAAGTCTTGTAAATACTTAACAGCGTTGCTATGTGTATCTTCATTGACAACTACAACTGGTGCAGGTAATCTAGTTGCTCGTTGTGCTTGATTGTAATTGACTTTATAATTTTCAAGCAACTCAACACTATTGATTAACTCACGCAATTTGTTTACGTCTACGAAGAATGTGTCACCAAACTTTTGCTTTTCGCTGGGGAATACATGTAGATTGTCCCGAGAGAATGGATCAATGATGTAACTAAAATCAAATCCTTTATAATCGCAAACGCTACTGCAAATCCAAATATAATGTTCTTTCTTTGCAGGCAACTTATTAACTATATTCTTTAATGTGTTCAAGTAACTAACATCATACTTGAATGTAGATACATCACCAATTGATTTAGTTTTTAAGTATTCAGCAATATCATTAGTTTGTTTATTACCATGATCAATCAACACAATATCATAAGTGCATTTAGTAGCAAATGCTTTAATCTCTTTAACAAAGTTGAGATTGCTTAAATGCTCAATGATCTTTATATACTTTGTATCAACTGAGAATGTTTCACGGTTAACCATAAACGTTGTACCCCAATGACTCCATTGTGTACCAAACACATGAACCATTTTAGTCTGCCAAGGGTTAGGATAGTATTCAAAATTGAAATTAGTATAATCTAATTCACTATTCAATACCCATAATAATGTGCTACTTGCACGATTGCAACAACGATTAACAGTATCGACCCAACTGTTTAGATAACGTGTCTTTTGTAGTTTAGGATATCTAGCCTTAAGTGTATCGAAACGCTTTTGTGCCTCAGGATTTCCTCTGTCTACAAAGAACATATCTAAGTCATTGACTTTCTTTTGTACTTGTTCTTCTACGAAATTAAACTCATTGAATCCCTTATACCATAACACAGCATTGACAAAGTATGTTTGTGACTTAATACTTTCACTCTGACCAAACACGTGTACATATTGTGCTTGTTCAATGTTAGGTCTCCAATCAAAATCAAATGAAGTATAATCAACTTCAGAACTCATAGCCCAAAAGATTTCAGTTGGATGCTCTTCAATCAAATCTTCTAGTGTAGTTACAATATGATATTTAGGATAGTCAACATGCTTTGGTTCCTCTATTACGTTGTCTGCTGATAGTTCAATTCTGTTTAAGTAAACTGTTTCTCCGTTATTGTTTGGAGTAAGATACTTAGGACCATCAATAGGATCCTCTATCGTACCAAATTGATATATGTATGGCGGTGCTGTATCATCTGGATGCCAACTGAAGTCAAACTTAGCAGTATTAATGCCTGCAGGTATTCTCCAATTAGATTTTCTAG
>Ga0208783_10001545_pt1 | contig 13580 bp, 9 predicted proteins | sample DEB19_08_DNA_2_FD_184529 | JGI IMG/M metagenome (GOLD analysis project Ga0208783, IMG submission 184529) | Aqueous microbial communities from the Delaware River and Bay under freshwater to marine salinity gradient to study organic matter... | ecosystem: Environmental > Aquatic > Marine > Coastal... | reverse complement strand
TCGGCTCCCGCGGATCACCGGCGCCAGCCAATTGAACAAGGTTTCCCGCACGCGGTCGGGCGTAGGGCGAATATCGGGGCCTTCCGGAAAACGCAGGCGACGCCCACGCCATGATCCCGCGATGATGCGAAGCTCCCGTGATTTGCCAACGCTTCTGACCATTTGCGGCGCAGGGTAGCCTAAAATCTGTCCCTACATGGCAAGCGAATCGAAGCCCGGCTTTTTCCAACGACTCAAAGATCGCCTAACCCGTCCGGGCGGTGGTCTCGGTTCGGGACTCGCTCGCTTGTTCGGCGCACGGCGTATCGATGCCACGGTGCTCGAAGAGCTCGAAACTCGATTGCTTGCCGCTGACGTCGGCGTGCCGGTGACCGAAGAGTTACTCGAGGGTTTGCGAGCACGTGTCACCCGTCAGCAGCTCGATGACGTCGACGCCTTACTTGCCGCACTGCGCAGCGATATCACGACGATGCTCACCCCCGTAGCGAAGCCATTGGTCATCGATCGCAACGCGAAGCCTTACACCATCCTGGTCGTCGGCGTGAACGGCTCGGGCAAGACTACGACCATCGGCAAACTCGCGAACCGACTCGGCCAGCAAGGGCTCCGCGTCGTACTCGCCGCAGGCGATACGTTCCGCGCAGCCGCCGTTGAGCAAATCGGCATTTGGGCGGGTCGTACCGGCGCGGAACTCATCGCGCAACAGACGGGCGCTGACCCGGCGGCCGTGGCCTTCGATGCCTTAAACGCTGCCCGCAGTCGCGGCGCCGATGTGCTCATCGCCGATACGGCAGGTCGACTGCAAGCGCAGTCGCACCTCATGGAAGAACTGCGAAAAATTCGCCGCGTGATGGGCAAGGTCGATCCGTCGGCTCCCCACGAAGTACTGCTGGTGCTCGATGCCAACCAAGGCCAGAATGCGCTCGCGCAAGCCGTACAGTTTCACGAGGCAGTCGGCGTGACAGGGCTCGTGCTCACCAAGCTCGACGGCACTGCTAAAGGCGGAATCGTCCTCGCCATCGCGAAACGTCTCGGCTTGCCGATACGGTTCATCGGTATCGGCGAAGGCGCAGAAGATTTTGGCGAGTTCGACGCGGCCGCCTTCGCCGCAGCACTCGTCGAAGGACGAAATTCGGAAGCCGTCTCGGCGGCGGGGAATGAGACATGATTCGTTTCGATCACGTTTTTAAGCAGTATCCGAACGGACGCGAGGCGCTACACGACGTCTCCTTCGAGGTGAAAGCCGGTGAATTCGTATTCCTCACCGGGCGCTCGGGTGCCGGCAAGAGTTCGGTACTCAAACTGCTGACCCTCATCGAGCGCCCTACTCGCGGCACCGTCACCGTCAACGGACAAGAAACGAGCACACTGCCCGCTCGTGCGATTCCCGCCTATCGCCGTCGGCTCGGTATCGTTTTTCAGGATCACCAGCTACTCATGGATCGACCCGTGTACGACAACGTCGCGTTGCCGCTCATGGTGTCGGACACTCGCTTTCGCGACATCGACAAACGCGTTCGCGCCGCACTCGATCAGGTCGGGCTACTCGGAAAAGAGCGAGTCTCACCCGCCGAACTCTCTATTGGCGAGCAACAACGCATCGGCATCGCGCGCGCCGTCGTGGCACGACCCACCGTACTCATCGCAGATGAACCCACAGGAAATCTCGATCACGGCCTCGCGCGAGAAGTCATGAATTTATTCCGCAGATTTCAGGACGTCGGCGTGACGGTGCTCATCGCCACCCACGATATGGCGCTCGTCCGCGAATTCGCACAGCGTGAAATTCTCATCGACGACGGGCGTGTATTCAGCGCAACGCCCCCCGACCCGGGCTCGGGGGCGAGCCCCACCTCCGGAATGGGAGTCGTAGCATGATTTCGCCGGGCACTTATTTTTCGCGCCATGCTCAGGCGTTGCTATCGGCTTTCGGTCGATTGATCCGTCAACCGCTCGGCACGTTACTGACGATATTCGTGATCGCCATCGCGTTGGCGCTACCCTCGACGCTCTGGCTGGTCGTCAAAAATGCCCGCATCGCTGCGGGCGATGTGACGGACTCCATCGAGCTCTCCATCTTCTTCAAAACTGATGTGCCGCTCGAGAAGGCGGAGCAACTTACGGCAGCGGCGCGTCAGCGCCCCGGCGTGGGTGAAGTCACCCTCATTCCGGCGGATGATGCGCTCGAAGAGTTCCGCCGCTACTCCGGATTCGGCGCGGCGCTCGATGCGTTGCAAGGCAATCCGTTGCCGCACGTCATCATCGTTCGTCCCGATACGGCTTATGCCAACCCCCAGGGCGTCGAGTCGCTGAAACGCTATCTCTCAGCGTGGCCGGAAGTGGAAACCGTGCAGTTCGACGGCGAGTGGGTACGCCGGCTGACCGCCATCCTCGATTTACTGCGCAACGTGTTTGCAGTGTTCGCGGTCGTACTCGGGGTGGGCGTGCTCGCAGTCGTGGGCAACGCGATCCGACTCGAAATTCGGGCCCGTCGCTCAGAGATCGAAGTGACCAAGCTCGTCGGCGGTACCAATGCGTTCGTACGCCGCCCGTTTCTATTCGAGGGGGTGATCTTCGGGCTGTTCGGCGGAGCCGCTGCCGTTGGGGTCGTAAGCCTCGCGGTGGCGAGTCTCATCGAGCCGGTCGGTCGTCTCGCCGCGCTCTACGGGGGGCGATTCGCGCTCACAGGCCTCGAACCTCTCGAGGCGCTCGTGTTGATCTTCGGCGGCAGCCTACTCGGTGTATTGGGCGCATGGCTCGGCGCAGCGCGATTGATCGCTCGAATCGAAGCCCGCGGTTAATTGAATCTTAAGTGAAACAATAAAGCTATTTTGAGGGATATTGATTTTCGCGCGAATCGAATGAACCTCAGAGGGTATTAGCACTCAAAAATGCCGAGTGCTAATATTTCGTTCGAGGTACACGCCCAAATGACATCCCAAGTCCTCGCCCCGCGCTACTCCGAACTCGCACTGACCGGCCCGCTCGGCAGTCTCGACGCGTATCTCGATCGCGTCTCGAAGGTGCCGGTGTTGTCTCGAGAAGACGAGCAAGACCTCGCGCGCCGCTTCCGCGATCACGGCGATGTCGACTCCGCTCGCGCCCTCGTGCTGTCGCATCTGCGCTTCGTGGTGCACATCGCCCGCGGTTACGCCGGTTACGGACTGCCGATGGGAGACATCGTTCAGGAAGGCAATCTCGGCCTGATGAAAGCGGTCAAACGGTTCGACCCCGATATCGGAGTCCGTCTCGTGTCGTTCGCGGTGCACTGGATCCGCGCCGAGATCCACGAATACGTGCTGCGTAACTGGCGCCTCGTGAAGGTCGCCACCACGAAAGCGCAGCGGAAGCTGTTCTTCAATCTGCGTCGCCTCAAGAAAAATCTCTCCTGGCTCTCTCCCGATGAGACCCGGGCCGTGGCGGCGGAGCTCGGCGTCTCAGAGCATGAGGTCGTCGAAATGGAGCGGCGCTTGTCCGCGCGGGATCTCTCTTTCGATCCGATGGCACTCGACTCGGAGGAAGATGAAGTCCACGCCCCTGCCGCGTATTTACCTGCCCCCGACGCCGACCCGGCCGACCAGGTCGAGAGCGAGGAATGGGAAGACGATCAGCACGCGCGTCTTATCTCGGCGATGCAGTCACTCGATGAGCGCAGCCGGGACATCGTGAAAAGCCGTTGGATGGCGGGCGAGGCCGAAAAAGCGACCTTGCACGATCTCGCCGCAAAATACGGCGTGTCGGCTGAGCGTGTCCGTCAGCTCGAAGCCAATGCCATTAAGAAGCTTCGTGGTCTGATGCTCGAGCCCGCCTGAGAAGGCTGACGCTGACGCTCACGCTCACTCGGGCGACCTCACCCTCTTTGATGATCAGTCGACGCCAGTCTCGGGCGCGGGAGGCGTCGTCGCTCGACTATAGCCACGCGGTCTGATGGCTACCGTGTTGACGATACGGGTGCAGCGTCGCCCGTCACTCAAATAAAAACCATATTCGAATGACGGCGTCGCGCGCTGGTCTCGGGCAAGCGCGTCGCGAATGCTCGATTCGAGTTCGATGGGAAACTCGAATCTGAGCTCGAGGTCGGTGCTGCCGCCGAGTTCGAAGTCGACCGAGAGCCCTCGAGTCCAGGTCGAATAACCTGGAAAGATGCGCGCACAAGCGAGCGCTGCGATCGGGTCGGCCAGCGCTGCCTGAAACCCCCCGAACATCACCCCGCCCGGATTTCGAGAAATGCCGTTGAGTGGCAAACGAATGCGCACATGACGCCAGTCGCGGTCCATCTCGAGCACCTTGATGCGCATGAACCAGAACGGCGGATACAACTCGAGCATACGCGCGTCGGAGAGCACACGACGATCGGACATGAAGCGTAAGAAGCGCTGCATGAGACGAGGCTTCGATGCGGCTGCACTCATTTCATGGCCTCCTCGAATACGATGGTGTGAAGCATGGCTGTTCGTACTGCATTCGGCGAGTAGCCCCCGGCCAGCGTGATCGCGAGCGGCAGTCCGTGCCGCGCCGTCCACTCGATGACGCTGCGATCACGCGCGCGCACTCCCTCATCACTCAGATTGAAACGTCCATACCGGTCGCCTGCAGCCACATCGACGCCCGCAAGATAGAACACGATATCGGGATGACTCTTTTCGATGAGGCGAGGCAAGTGATCTTCGAGCGTCGAGAGATAAATATCGTCGCTGATGCCGTCAGGCAACCCGACATCGAGCGTCGACTTCATTTTCCGCGACGGGTAATTGCGCTCGCCATGCATGGAAAACGTGAAAACCGAATCGTCGCCTTCGAAAATCGCAGCCGTGCCGTTACCTTGATGCACATCGAGATCAACGACGAGCGCCCGCGTGATTTGACTCTCGCGCTGAAGTCGCCGGATCGCGATCGCGACGTCATTCAAGACGCAAAACCCTTCGCCGTGATCTCGGAACGCATGGTGAGTGCCGCCGGCCAGATTGCCGCCGCGCCCATCTTCGAGGGCGGCATGAGCTGCCAAGATCGTCCCCTGAACGGCAAGTCGCGAGCGACGCAGCAAACGCGGCGACCACGGAACACCGAGTGCGCGCTGCTCTTGCGCGCTCAAACCCTCACCGAAAAGGCGATCGAGATACTCCTGCGAATGGACAAGCTCGAGATCGGTACGAGAGGCTTCCTCGGGAAGCATGATGTTCTCGGCGGGCAATAGACCTGCCGCACGAAGCCGGTCGTACACCAACGTGTACTTGACCATCGGGAATGGATGTCCCTCGGGCAGCGGCAGGTAGTAGTCGGGATGATGACTGACTTTCAAGTTGAGTCCGAATGAGCTAGAACTACGCGCGCCCTGGGGACCAAGAGGATGCCCGATGTCGAGCCATGACGCACCCACCAAAACGGTCCCGTACCCGCATCCTGCCTATGCCTGGTACGTCGTCGTCATTCTGCTGCTCGCCTACATCCTCGCGTTCATCGATCGCGAAATCATCGCCCTGCTCGTGCCCGATATCAAAGCGAGCCTGAAAATCAGCGACACACAAATGAGCTTGTTGCTCGGGGGCGCCTTCGCGGTGTTCTACACCTTCTTCGGCGTGGCCATTGCCTGGCTTGCCGATCGCGGTAATCGTCGATGGCTTATTTTTTGGGGTATCGCGTTCTGGAGCGTCATGACTGCGGCCTGCGGATTTGCGACCTCTTACGCGGCGCTCTTCCTAGCCCGAGTCGGCGTCGGCGCAGGCGAGTCGGCGCTGAACCCCTCGGCCCTCTCATTGCTCAAAGATTATTTTCCTCCTGAAAAAATCGGCCGTGCAATCGGTCTGTATACCGCGGGCGTTTCGAGCGGCAGCGGGCTCGCGTTTATTTTCGGCGGCGCGGTGTATCCGAAACTCAAAGAAATCGGGCCTGTCGAACTCCCCTTACTCGGATGGCATGAACCGTGGCAACTCATGTTCATCTATGTCGGGTTGCCCGGCCTCCTGATCGCAATGTTAGTGCTGACGATTCGCGAGCCGGTACGTAGAGAGTTCTTGGTCAGTGGTCTGAAGCCGATCGCCTCGCCCGTCAATAAAACCCTGGCGCATGTCGTCAGTCGCTGGCGTGCATTTCTCGTACTCTTCTTCGCGCTGTCGGGTCTAGCCATCATGGCCTACGGCATCGGCTTCTGGATTCCAGAATTCCTGCGTCGAACCTACGCGCTGACGCCCGAGCAACTTGGGTTCTGGATCCAATGGCGCGGAGTCATCACCATCGTGTTCGGGCTGATGGGCGTTCTGATCGGCGGCTGGATGAGCGACTATTTCCAGTCGCGCTATGAAGACGGCTATGTACGCGTCTGTCTGGTGTCGTTCGTGGTCATGGCGATCGGCTATTGCTCTTTCACCCTAATGCCTTCGCCGCTACTCGCCGTGCTTGCGCTCATTCCAGCGACACTCGGCGCGGCCGCCCCGACAGCAGCGGGCGCGGCAGCAGTCGTATCGATCTCGCCTCCTACGATGCGAGCTCAGGTAGTCGCGCTTTATTACTTCGTCTTGAACGCTGTCGGGTTTTTCATAGGCCCCACCGCGGTCGCCCTCGTCACGGACTTCTATTTCGCCGACGAGTCGCAGTTGCGTTACTCCATGTTCGTCGTGGCGACGACGGTGTCATTGATCGGCGGCGCACTGCTCGTCTACAACTTGCCGCATTTCCGCGCTGCGGCGCGTGAAGCGCGTCAGTGGACCCACGCTGCGGGCTGAGCTTTACAATTCCGACGAGTTTCAGAGGAATCACTCATGGCCAATGCTCCCGTCGATCCGAAGCGTCCTATCCTGCAGCGAGACCATCGCAGCGTGATGGGCAAGGTGCTCTACACCAGCAAAAAGCCCGACCGTCTTAATCAAGAGCGAGGTCGCGAATACTTCAGAATCGACGTGCACGCGGACGGCACTCGCACCTGCACCGCCCACTGCGAAATCGACGATCGACCGTCGGTGATGCGCGATATCACGTACTCGCTCGATGCAGACTGGATGCCCACCGATTGCTTTGTCCGACTTTCGGTCGGCAGTAAATTCATGGGTTCAGGCTGGTTCCGCTTCCATCCACAGTACGCCGAGTGCGAGACCTGGACGTCGCTCGAGGGGCGGGTCTCCCAGCGTATGGATATCGCCACGCCCCTACTGACTTTTCAGAACCATGCGATCGCCTGCGACGCCTGGCATTTGCGTCTGATCGATCAGAAAAAACCCGGTGTGGTGCAGCGCATTCGGCAGATGCTGCTGTCCTCGCCCGACCACCGTGGTGCGACCGGACCGATGCTCTTTTCGATTGGCCTCAACATCGTTTTCGTAGGCCCGGAGAAAGTTACCGTCGGCGCAGGAACGTTCGATGCACTGCACTTTCAGTTCGTCGCGAACCCCGAACTGCCTCAGGAACATCCGCCCTATGACGTGTGGTGCACGGCCGATGGTGAGTACCTCTTCTTGAAGGGGCAGGTTGCAGGCTACATGCAGACCTACTACGAGCTCGTCGAGCTCTCGCGCGGTCCGCATTGGGGGAATTAATGGGTGAGTTGTGACGTGCGTCTCGAAACGCACACTTCCCGAAGCACAACTTCCGTGTATACTCCGATTTGGCGTAGTCATTGAACAACACGTAAGTTGTTGATTTCAAATGCTGCGCTGGCTTTTGAGGTTTTTTCACCTCATCGCCCTGGCGGTCGGCGCGAGCACGGTCGGGTAGCGGTCTCATTTGGCGGCTCCCGGGAACCTCTCGAAGGTTCAAGCCGGAGACATTAGGCGCCCGCGTAGTCGCTCATTTGTAGCGGCTCACAGCGACCGACCCGGGAAGCCTCAACTTAGAAAAAACCCCGCGTAAGCGGGGTTTTTTTTGACTTGAGAGGTTCGATGTCAGGGCAAATCCGTTCGCCCCATCAACCAACGATCGCATTCGCGGGCGACACCCCGACCCTCGTTGATGGCCCAGACGACGAGGCTCTGTCCGCGACGGCAGTCGCCTGCAGCAAACACTCCTGGAATGTTCGTTGAGTACTCACCGTAAGCCGCCTTCATATTGAGGCGATCATCGAGCTCCAGCCCGAGATCCTGAGGAAGGGAGGTTTCAGGACCCGTGAACCCCATGGCGAGCAGAACGAGCTGCGCTGGATGGGACTTTTCGGTGCCCGCCTGTTCGACCGGGACAAACTGGCCTTTATCGTTCTTCTCCCAGCGAACTTCGACGGTGACAATTTCTTTGACGCGCCCACCGTCATCACCTACGAATTTTTTGATCGTCGTGAGATAGGCACGAGGGTCTTGGCCGAACCTCGCCGCCGCTTCTTCCTGCCCGTAGTCCATTTTGTAGACTCGAGGCCACTCCGGCCAAGGATTGTCGGCAGCACGCTCGGCCGGCGGCTTCGGCATGATTTCGAACTGAGTGAGCGTACGACAACTCTGACGCATTGCAGTGCCAACGCAATCGGTGCCTGTATCACCCCCTCCGATGACGATGACATCGAGGCCCTTCGCATGAATCTTTGCTTTCGCAGGCCCTTTTCCGAGCATCGCCTGCGTCGCCCCCGTGAGGTAATCCATCGCAAAATGAACACCGCCGAGTTTTCGGCCCTCAACGGGCAAATCACGCGGTTGCGAGGCACCCGTGCACAGCACGACGGCATCGAAGTCACGTCGCATCATCTGGGCTTCGTAGTTGTCTCCAACATTGGCATTGCAGATGAACTTGATGCCTTCCTGCTCGAGCAACTTGATGCGCCGCATCACGACGGCTTCTTTGTCGAGCTTCATATTCGGAATGCCATACATGAGCAGGCCGCCGGGACGATCTGAGCGCTCGAGTACCGTGACGATATGGCCTGCTCGATTGAGTTGCTGAGCGGCTGCGAGTCCCGCGGGGCCCGAACCCACCACCACCACGCGCTTACCGGTACGAATCGACGGCGGCTCCGGTACGACCCACCCTTCCTCGAACCCTCGCTCGATGATCGCGTTCTCGATATTTTTGATGGTTACAGGGGGTGCGTTGATGCCGAGTACACAAGAACCCTCACAGGGCGCAGGACAAACCCGACCCGTAAACTCCGGAAAATTGTTCGTCTTGTGCAATCGATCGAGCGCTTCGCGCCAAAGCCCGCGATAGACGAGATCGTTCCACTCGGGGATGAGATTGTTGACCGGGCAGCCTGATGCCCCGCCACTCATGAGTTTTCCGGTGTGGCAGAACGGTACACCGCAGTCCATGCAGCGTGCCGCCTGATTGCGCAAGCGTTTTTCGTCAAGGTCGTGATGGAACTCTTTCCAGTCCTTCACGCGCTCGAGCGGAGATCGATCGAGCGGGCTCTCTCGCAGATATTCGATGAATCCGGTCGGCTTGCCCATGATCAGTTGCCTCCCACACGAGCGAGGTCACGCGAGTTCTCTTCGAACGCCGCCATCGTTGCTTCGTCACCCGACAGACCCTGATCGTGCGCACGTTTGAGGCAGGCGAGGACTCGCTTGTAATCTTTGGGAATGACTCGCACGAATTTCGCGACTTGCGTAGGCCATGCAGCGAGGATGCGCTCCGCTACCGCGCTACCCGTAAGCTCGGCATGCCGCTCAATGAGTCGCCGCAAGCTTTCCGCCTCTTCGACATCCTCGACACGCCCCACTTCCACCATCTGCATGTTGATGCGAGGAGTGAACTGCGACGCTTCGTCGAAGACGTAGGCCACTCCACCCGACATTCCGGCGCCGAAGTTTCGCCCCGTCGAACCCAGCACGACGACGCGCCCTCCGGTCATGTACTCACAGCCGTGGTCACCGACCGCTTCGACGACCGTGTCGACACCGCTATTGCGCACTGCAAAGCGCTCGCCCGCCTGACCGCGAATGAACACCTCGCCGCCCGTCGCACCATAGAGCGCGACATTTCCGACAATCATGTTCTCTTCAGCCTTGAAGGTGGCCGCACGCGGCGGATGAACGACGATGCGCCCACCCGAGAGGCCCTTGCCTACATAATCGTTGGCATCGCCCTCGAGCGTAAAACTCATACCGCGTGGCATGAACGCGCCGAAACTTTGACCTGCCGAGCCAGTGAAAAGAATTCGGATCGTATCGTCGGGCAGCCCGGCGCTACCCCACTTGCGGGTAATTTCGCTGCCGGTGATGGTGCCGACGACACGATGTACGTTTCGAATAGGCAGACGCGCCTCGATACGCTCGCCACGCTCGATGGCCGGACGACACAGATCGAGCAGCGTCGTCACATCGAGTGACTTGTCGAGTCCATGATCTTGCTCGATGCTCTGGAATCGACCCACCTCGGGCCCCGAGTCGGGCTGATAAAGAATATTGCTGAAATCGAAGCCTTGCGCCTTCCAGTGGTTGATGGCGGCCGTCGGCTCGAGACGATCGACACGACCGATCATTTCATTGATCGTTCGGAACCCGAGCTCTGCCATGATTTCGCGCATCTGAGTGGCAACGAAACGCATGAAGTTGACAACATGCTCTGGCTTGCCCGCAAAGCGCTCGCGCAACCGCGGGTCCTGCGTCGCAACACCTGCGGGACAGGTATTGAGATGACAGACGCGCATCATGATGCAACCCACTGTGACGAGCGGAGCGGTTGCGAATCCGAACTCCTCTGCGCCAAGTAATGCCGCAATCGCAACGTCTCGCCCCGTCTTCAGCTGGCCGTCGGTTTCAACGACGATGCGGCTCCGCAGGTTGTTGAGCACCAGCGTCTGATGCGTCTCGGCGAGCCCGAGTTCCCACGGCAAACCCGCATGAGCTGTCGAGGTGAGCGGTGAGGCGCCCGTCCCGCCGTCGTGACCACTGACGAGCACGACGTCGGCATGAGCCTTGGCCACGCCAGCGGCGATCGTGCCTACGCCCACCTCCGCCACGAGCTTGACGCTGACGCGCGCCTGACGGTTCGCATTTTTAAGATCGTGGATTAGCTGGGCGAGATCTTCGATGGAGTAGATATCGTGATGGGGCGGCGGCGAAATAAGACCCACACCTGGCGTGGTATGCCGAGCCTTCGCGATCCAGGGGTAAACCTTGGTTCCGGGAAGCTGACCGCCCTCGCCGGGCTTCGCACCCTGCGCCATCTTGATCTGTATTTCTTTGGCCTGAACGAGGTACTCGCTCGTGACACCAAAGCGACCCGAGGCGACTTGCTTGATCGCCGAATTTTTCGAGTCGCCGTTCGGCATCGGCACATAACGGTCGGGATCCTCGCCGCCTTCGCCGGTGTTGCTCTTTCCGCCGATGCGGTTCATCGCGATGGCGAGCGTCTCGTGGGCTTCCTTGCTGATCGAGCCATAACTCATAGCGCCCGTCTTGAAGCGCTTCATGATGCTCTCGATCGATTCGACCTCGTCGATCGGAACCGACTCCCCTTTCTTGAAATCGAGGAGTCCACGCAAGGTCGAGAGATTCTTCGCGCGATCGTCGATCAGCTCGGCATACGATTTGAACGTTGCATAGCTACCCGTGCGTACGGCTTTTTGCAGGCGATGAATGCTCTCGGGGTTGAAGACGTGGAACTCACCATCGGCACGCCACTGATATTGCCCACCGGTCGGCAGTACTTGATCGCCGGCGGGTCGATCCGGGAATGCTGCGTTGTGACGCATCAGTACCTCGGCTGCGATCGTATCGAGCCCGATGCCACCGACGCGCGACGCCGTGCCGGTGAAATATTCGTCGATCACATCCTGACGCAGGCCGATCGCTTCGAACACTTGGGCGCCGTGATAGCTCTGCACCGCGGAGATACCCATCTTCGACATCACTTTGACCACGCCCTTGGTCGCTGCTTTGGCGAAGTTGGCGCAAGCGAGTGTGTGATCGACGTTAGGCAGCAGGTTGTCGCGGATCATGCCGTCGAGCGTTTCGAAGGCGAGATACGGATTAATCACGCTGCAGCCGTAACCGATGAGCAGTGCGAAGTGATGTACCTCGCGCGCTTCGCCGGTTTCGATGGCGAGCGAGACCCTCATTCTCAAACCTTCGCGGATGAGAAAATGATGAAGCGCAGAAACTGCCAGTAGCGACGGAATTGCCGCCATCTCGCGAGTCACTCCGCGATCGCTCAGAATGAGGATGTTGATCTCTTCCTCGGTGATGAGACGACGAGCCTCGGCGCGCATCTGCTCGATCGCCTTGGCGAGCCCCTCTTCACCGCGAGCCGCGCGAAACAATAACGGCACGGTTCCCACTTTGAGACCTGGCAGTGCGACTCGGCGGATCTTCGCGAATTCTTCGTTAGTCACGACCGGGGCTTTGAGTTCGATGCGTCGACAGTCCGTCGGCTTCGGATCGAGCAAGTTGCCCTCGGAACCGAGCCACACATCGGATGAAGTGATGATTTCCTCGCGAATGCTGTCGATCGGCGGATTCGTGACCTGCGCAAATAGCTGCTTGAAATAGTCGTAGATGAGACGCGGTCGCTTGGAGAGCACGGCCAGCGGCGTATCGTTTCCCATCGAGCCCACCGCATCGACGCCATCGCGCGCCATGGGGGTCATCAAGACACGCTGATCTTCGAAGCTGTAGCCGAAAGCAACTTGTCTCGCGAGCAGCAAGTCGGGTTCCGGCGCCGGCAATTGCGGCGCAGCGGGTAAATCTTTGAGATAGACGAGGTGCTCGGCGAGCCAGTCGGCATAGGGCCACTCGTTGCAGACCGAGCGCTTGATTTCCTCGTCTTCGACGATGCGTCCTTGATCGGTATCGACCAAAAACATGCGTCCTGGCTGCAGGCGGCCCTTTCTCTCGATCTGTTCCGCCGGAATGTCGAGTACGCCAGCTTCGGATGCGACGACCACCATGCCATCTTTGGTGACGTAGTAACGACCGGGACGCAAACCGTTACGGTCGAGCACTGCACCGATACGAATGCCATCGGTAAAAGAAATGGCGGCGGGGCCGTCCCAGGGCTCCATCAAGCTCGAGTGGAACTGATAGAACGCCTTGCGAGCGGGATCCATCGACTCGTGCTTCGACCAAGGCTCCGGGATCATCATCATGATGGCGTGAGGCAGCGAGCGCCCCGAGAGCACCATGAGCTCGAGCACGTTGTCGAACATCGAGGAGTCGCTACCGTTCACGTTGACGATCGGCGCGAGTTTTCGAGTGTCGTCCCCGAACAACTGGGATTCGAGCAAGGCCTCGCGGGCACGCATCCAGTTGATGTTGCCGCGCAGTGTGTTGATCTCGCCGTTGTGCGCGATGTAGCGGTAAGGGTGAGCGCGATCCCAGCTCGGGAAGGTGTTGGTCGAAAAGCGCGAATGGACGAGCGCGATCGACGTCTCCATCAACGGGTGACGCAAGTCGGGGAAGTATTGATCGAGCTGCATCGTGAGCAGCATCCCCTTATAGACCAAAGTCTTGTGGGAGAGGCTCGCGACGTACCAATACTCTGCGCCGCCGATCGTCGAGACGCGAATCTCGTTATAGGCTCGCTTACGGATCACATAAAGCTTGCGCTCGAACTCGTCGGCATCGGCGGTGTCAGGCCCACGCTGTACGAACACCTGACGCATGAAGGGCTCGCTCACGCGAGCGGTTTCGCCGAGCATCGAGTTATCGGTCGGTACCGTGCGACCGCCG